>Ga0315298_1005680_pt1 | contig 17516 bp, 16 predicted proteins | sample WHS_1_MG_FD_203077 | JGI IMG/M metagenome (GOLD analysis project Ga0315298, IMG submission 203077) | Extremophilic microbial mat communities from Washburn Hot Springs, YNP, Wyoming, USA - WHS_1_MG | ecosystem: Environmental > Aquatic > Thermal springs > Hot (42-90C) | place: USA: Wyoming...
TCGTGAAGCCGCCAGCGGGGGTCAGGAACTAAAAAGAAAAAAAATTGGAGTATCTTTATCACCGCCTTTTTTTATAGTTTATTTCTCAGTTTTTTTTGTAAAATAGTCCCAGACGGGTGGAAAGGAGGATTTTATGTTAAAGGGCTTTAAGGCTTTTATCATGAGGGGCAATGTCATTGACCTGGCGGTAGCTGTCATCATCGGTGCAGCCTTTAACCAGGTAGTTAACTCCATGGTAGGAGATGTCCTGACCCCGCTCATAGGTGCTATTTTTGGTCGTCCGGATTTTTCCGGCATCGTCCTGGGGCCGGTTTTTCTGGGCAAGTTTATCAACGCCCTGGTAAATTTTCTGATTGTCTCGGCCACTATTTATTTTGCCATCGTCGTGCCGATGAAGAAAGTCCAGGAAAGGTTGGAAAAAAAGAAAGCAGCTGAGGCCGCGGCCGCGCCCGCTCCGGCTCCTTCAGAAGAAGTCAGGTTGCTCTCAGAAATTCTGGAAACCCTGAAGAAAAAGGCCTGAAAGACGGACTGGGTCAAAAGGCCAGGCTGATTTTTTGCTGGCTGAAGGAGTCTTCGGGCAATTAATTTGCTCCCGGTTGCTCTTTAATTTTCTCTGTTTAATTTTTCTCTAAACCTTATTTCAGGCAGTTAAATTTTAAAGGCCTTTCTGGTATTGTATTATTAACAACAGGTTATTGGTAAAAAGTGAAATTTTCAGGGTTTTTACATTTTTAATCATTCAGGCGGATAAAAAATTTGTGGACGAAAGCAAACAATGAAACGAAAGGAGATAAAAAGCATGGCCAGGATGGTTTTTCATAAAGCCCTGATTACCGGAGCCTCAGCCGGTCTGGGGCTGGAGTTCGCCCGGCAACTGGCAGCTACGGGCACGGATTTAATCCTGGTAGCGCGTCGCCTGGAAAGGCTGGAGAAGTTAGCCCGGGAGCTTACCCAGGAATTTGGCGTTCAGGTGGAAGTGCTGTCTGCAGACCTGACCAGAGATGAGGACCTGCAAAAAGTGGCCCAGAAAATCAGGGAAACGCCCGACCTGGACCTTTTAATAAACAATGCTGGTTTTGGCGGGAAGGGCAAGTTTCATGAAGACCAGCAGGGCGAAGCAGAGAAGATGATTAAAGTTCACGTGCTGGCGCCGGTGGTCTTAAGCCGGGCCGCTTTATCAGGCATGCTGAAAAACAGGCGAGGAGTGATAATCAATGTTGCTTCCATAGCGGCCTTTTCTCCCTTGTCCGGAGCCATGTACAGCTCGACCAAGGCTTTTCTGGTAATGTTTTCTGAAAACCTTCAGGCCGAACTTCTGGACACGGGGGTTAAAGTTCAGGCTTTGTGCCCGGGCCTGACCCATACTGAGTTTCATGAGGTGGCCGGGATAAACAAGGAAGCCATACCGGGCTTTCTCTGGATGACCGCAGACAGAGTGGTCAGGATATCTCTTAAGGCTCTGAACCGGAACAAAGTAATCATCATTCCCGGAAGAAGAAATAAACTGCTGGCTTTCCTGATGCGCTGTCCCCTGACTTTTGGCCTGGTGCGCTGGGCAGCCAGGCAGAAATGGTTGAGAAAGAAAGCCAGCCTTTAATCCGGACCAGGCCGGAGCCGGTAAAAAAGTATACTAATTTAGTAGGAATTGCCACATGCGTCTTAAGGAAATAAGACCACCCGGGGAGAAGAAAGGGCGAGCCCGCACGCTGCTTCTACTTTCTGGCGGACTGGACAGTATCCTGGCGGGGAAAATCCTGGAGGAGCAGGGCGTGGAAATCGTCGGGCTGACTTTTACCAGCCTGTTTTTTGGCCCGAAGGAAGCCATCAAAGCAGCCGAAGAGCTGGGCTGGCCCCTGATTATGGCGGAGATAACAGAAGAAGAAATTGAGATAGTGGAACATCCAAGATACGGCTACGGCCGGAACATGAACCCCTGCATAGACTGCCACGGCCAGATGGTCAGGATAGCCGCCCAGCTGCTCAAAGGCTACCAGGCGGATTTTGTGACCACGGGTGAAGTTCTGGGGGAAAGGCCCAAGTCGCAGAACCGCCAGTCCCTTGACCTGGTTGAAAAGCTCGGTCAGGCTAAAGGACTGGTACTGAGGCCGCTCTCGGCCAAGCTTCTGCCTCCAACGCCGATGGAAATGGAAGGGCTGGTGGACCGGGAGAAGCTTCTGGATATCTCTGGCCGCTCCAGAAAACGTCAGCTGGAACTGGCTGCCAGGTATGGGATTAAAGAATACCCCACGCCGGCGGGCGGCTGCCTGCTAACTGACCCCGGTTTTTCTCAGCGCCTGAAAAATCTTCTGCGCTGGAGAGGGAAACTCCTGGCTGAAGATATCTTGCTTATCAAAGTGGGCCGGCTTTTTTTTGAGGAAGAGGCTTTTTTCGTCATCGGCCGTAATGAGCAAGAGAACGAGAAGCTGAGGAAAAGAATCCTTCCAGATGATGTGGTGATTTATCTGGCTGACGGGCTGGGGCCGCTGACGGTGGTGAGGTTAAAGAAAAAGCCCTGGCCAAAAGAGGCAGAGAAAGCCGAAACAGAGGACAGGGCGGAATATCTGGGAGGAAAGGAAAGGGAAGAAATGATGAGAGAAGAGCAAGGAGGCGGCCAAACTTCTGGACATGGGCAGGAAGAGCGGCGCTGGTCGTCGCTTGAAATCAAGCCTGAAGTTAATCAGCAGACAGAAGAAAAATCCGGGCAGGCGACTGATGAGTTTATTGAGGCAGATGAAGAAAGGAAAGACGGGCTGAAAGAAATTCTGACCCGGCCAGCGGTCAGGAAAGCAGGGCTTTTAACCATCAGATACAGCAAGTCCCGCACGGCGGAAAAAGCTCGCCTGGTTGTCTCCTGCGACCAGAGGAAAGAAATTGTAGAATTTAAAAAAGAAGACTGGGCACCTTATTTGTAGTCTGGGCTTATTTCTTGTTATTTCTTGCGCACTTTACCTTTGGGCGCGTGGCTGTTGGCTTTCGGGCCCTGGCCCTGACCTTTTTCTTTTACTATAGTTTCGTGGACATCCACAAAATTGTGCCCCCGGGCTCTTATTTCCATTACTCTTTCTGGTGGAATTTTGTGGTACTCAGAGATGAACTTGAGGTTTACCAGGTTGACTACATCTACATCAGTTAAAACTATTTTCCCCCAGCTCTTTTGCTCGCGGTACTGGCGGTAGAAACCAAATGCTCTACCGTAGGGCGGTCCAACCTTAACCACGGTAACGGGGACGAAAAAGATTTCCGGATTAAGTCCCAGGCGCAAGGTGATGTCCCACCAGCTCAGGCCTTTTAACCTGAGGTCAATGATCACCTGGGGCTCAACACGCGCATGGGTAGCCAGGAAGAAAACGACCGGGAGTTCGTCATCGGCCAGGCGGTAACGTTCCCGGATTTCAAGCACTCTGGCCTCAGGAACGTTGAAATAATTGGAAACGGAGAGGTAGAACCCCCGCACCTTTCCGTCCGTGATGGAAAGACCAAAGTTAACGTTCTGGGCGCGACCAGGCAGGTTGTTAACGAAAAGTATAAGGAAAAGAATCAGGGCTATAATTGCCAGACGGTTTTTCTTGAGTGACATATTCACCTCCTTAATGCACTCTTTTATCTTCCAGACAATATAGACAATATAAATTTATTATTTCCTTTGAAAACCTTCAACTTTAAGTGTCGGTCTTTAACATAAGTAATATGATGGTCAGGAGAAAAATCCGGCTGAAAAAATTGTGGAAATTTTAAGAAAGCATCTTTTTTAGAAACAAAACGACCGAACTCTGACCAGGCCTTTCAGTATTTGACTGGGTTTAAGGAGAAAAAAACATAGAATTATCAGAGGCCATCTTTATAAACAGGAGCTGGTAAGGTATAGAATTCTGGATAAAGGAAAGCAGCGCGGATTAATCGTTTTTACATTGTTTGTTTTCCTTAACGTTGGTAGATGGCGCAGGAGTTTCTTGTTGCCTGACAGGCATTGCCCAGCCCTAAACCTCGGGCCGGTTTTTCAACTCCAGTAGAAATTTGTAATTGACAGGATAAGGGCGGATTATTATATTAAAGAAAACTTGAAAAAGGGATAAACAAGATAAGAGATAGGAGTAATCATGCCTACTAAACCAAAAAGTCCATACCTGCCGTTCGGGGACCAGCAGACCGCTCCCTGGTACGGCAAAAATATCCTTTCCGTTAAACAATTCACCCGGCCGGACCTGGAATACATCTTCAGCGTGGCCCATGAAATGCGGGTCATGGTGGAAAGAATCGGTACTTTTGACCTGCTCAAAGGCAAAATTCTGGCCAACCTGTTCTATGAACCTTCTACCAGAACCTTTGCTTCCTTTATGGCGGCCATGCAAAGGCTCGGTGGGGCCGTCATTCCCATCAGCGAAGTGCGGTACTCTTCAGTGGCTAAAGGGGAGAGCCTGCCGGACACGGTCAGAACGCTGGCGGCTTACGCTGATGTCATAGTCATCAGGCACCCGGAAGTGGGCTCGGCGGCTCTGGCTGCTCAGTTTGCGGGAAAACCGGTGATAAACGCTGGTGACGGTGTGGGTGAGCATCCGACCCAGGCCCTGCTGGATGTGTTCACCATCAAAGAAGAATTGGGCCGGCTGGACGGCTTAACCGTGACCATGCTGGGTGATTTGAAGTATGGCCGCACCGTCCATTCGCTGGCCAGGTTGCTGACCAGGTTTGATAACATCAAGCTCCACTACGTTTCGCCAGATATTCTGCGCATGCCGCAGGAAGTAATTGAAGAAGTGAAGGAAAAGGGCCTGCCCCAGGAAGAACATGAAACGCTGGATGATGTTTTGCCGGAGACCGATGTTCTTTACGTCACCAGAGTACAGCGGGAGCGCTTTGATAATTTAGAAGAATACGAAAAGGTCAAAGATGCTTACGTTATCACGGCCAAAACACTGGAACAAGCCAAAGACCGGATGATCGTCATGCACCCGCTGCCCAGAGTAAACGAGATTGCCATGGAAGTGGATAAAGACCCGCGCGCGGCTTATTTCCGGCAGATGGAATACGGCCTGTACGTCAGGATGGCTCTTCTGGCTATGGTCCTGGGTAAAGCCTGAAAACGGCGGACGTCCTGCGCCTTCCCCAATTTCCTCAGAGAGAAATTGGATATCTGGTAACAGCTTGCCAGTTTTGCGCCAGGCAGAGGAATATGAGCCCGAAAATATCGCCTGAGACTTTTTACCAGGGTTGCTGTTGGTCAATTTGAAGCAACAGAAATTAATCTGTATGGTGTGTGAATCTGTATGTTATATGCCTAACTCTTTTAAAAGCTTTTAGCAGGCAAAGAGCCGGTCAGCTGTGGTCCAGGTGGTAATTATTATTCCGACAGGTACCCGAAAATTTTAAATTTTCTTAAGGAATAATGAGCCAAGGCCAGAGAATCATTTCAGATAATAGCCGATGGAACAGAAGCTGACCCAGTGTCTCAGAGAAAAGGGAGCGGTGGTACCCAGGCCGATTTTCTTGAGCGGCAGAACCCCCTCGCTGTAGGTGTCGGAATAGCGGAAAAGTTTTCCGGAGAGGTGCTGGCCGCTCGTCCTGGCTATAATACGGTTGATGCTTAAAAGGCCGAAGGGAATGGAATACTTACCACACCAGTAGGAATTTTTGTAGTCCAGATAAGTTGGCCCCCAGAGTTCTCCGGTCAGGCCGGCTACTTTCTGGTCGTCAATCAGGCCGGTAAGGTAGTTGGCAATCAGCTGCTGGTCAAAGGCCCGGCCTTTTTCCCAGGCTTCCTGGCCTTCACCGAAAGCCAGGTTGTTGAAATCTTTGCCGTAGTGGTTTCCATCAGCAGAAATCAGGAAGAAAATATCCTTCCCTGGCGTTAAGTTGTGCTCTTTGATGTAGGCGGCTATGACCTCTGCCAGGTTGTTAGCTATTTCCTTCATTTTATCCAGCGGCATGGGGGCCACCATGATGGGCGTTATCTTGACCTCAGGGTTGAAGTACTGCAGGAAGGGAACCAGGGCTTCTATGGAGTGTTCTATTTCATGAGCCCGGTTGTTAACCACATAATACTCTCGTTTAAGATGAGCTTTGAGGTACTCGCGGAGAGGAGAAATTTCTACCGGCTTTAAAACGCCAGGCCATCTGTCAAACTCATCCAGGATGAGAACACTATCCAGCCCTTTGATTTCATTTCTGACTGTGCCGTGAGTGACACCAAAAATGACCGCTTCCCGGGTTTTAACCTGGCTGAAGAGCGGGTAGTAGAGGCGGCCGGCATAAAGGTAATCGTCATGTGGAGAGATGGCAGCCACCAGGCCGGTGGAAGCAAATTTTTCCTTTTCCTGGCTGGCCAGGTAATCCACCAGGATTTTCATGCTGGAGGGGTTCCAGCAGAAGCCAACGTCATCGCGTACCGGCCGGATTTTCAGGGATTGGTTAGCCTGGGCGGCAGGGTTTTGAGCAGAGGATTTGCCGGTGGTCGTTGTAGCTCCTGGAAGCGTGGTGAGGAAAAGAATAAAAATCAGCGCCGTAATTATCATGGCCGGTTTGAAAAACCTGAAATTTTTAATGGCTTTCATTGGTTCACTCCTTCTTTAGCCAGAAAATTTTTTCTTTTTTAATTTTATCACTTTCTCTTTCGCCAGATAATAATCTGGCCGTGTTCTTACGTCCCAGGCCTGCCCGGCGGCCGTTTTGACCAGGCTTCTGTTTTGCTCTCATTCGTAGTCAATTCCGTAGTGAAGATGCATGAGGCAAATTCATCGGGAAAATACTTCCGGAATTGGGCGTCCGGGGCGGCCCAGGGTGGTTTAGGTGGCAAAAAAAAATTTTAAAATTTTTTTAAAAAAACGAGATTTTTTCAGAAATATGTGCTATTATGATGTTGCTCGATTATAAAGGATGAGGGCACGGGCCCTTTTAGGTCATAACTCTCTCCTTTATAACGGAAATTTAATTAAAGGAGAGATGTTATGAACATCTACGTAGGAAATCTTTCAAGGGACTTAACCGAAAGCGAACTGAAGGAAACTTTTGAAGCTTTTGGTACAGTCAACAGCGCTTCCATCATCAAGGATCGCTACACCGGAGAATCACGGGGCTTCGGCTTCGTGGAAATGCCCAACCAGGAAGAAGCTCAGGCTGCTATCAACGGCTTGAACGGCAAAAACCTGAAGGGTCGCACCGCTACCGTCAACGAAGCCAGACCGCGCACGGATAAACCCCGCAGCGGTTTCGGCGGAGGACGCGGTCGCAGTTCTTCCGGCGGCAGACGCTATTAATCATCTTTAAGATAACTTAGTAGCTAAGCGCAAAACAGGGCCAGGTCATATGACCTGGCCTTTTTTTTATCTTTCACCCGCTGGCCGATTGCCAACGGCCATCATCCAAGTTGGCGGATAAACTAACCCGTGGCCTGGTTCATCTGAACCCTGGCCTTACTCTCTTACTCTAATTATCATTCTCATTCTAACTCATTCTAAATAGGCGATGACTTCAATCTCCACCCTGGCTCCACCCGCCAGACCGTTTACACCAAAAGCGCTGCGGGCCGGCTTGTTTTTTGGAAAATAAGTCACGTAGACAGAATTCATTTTTGCCCAGTCGGCTATGTCAGCCAGCATCACTGTGGCTTTAATCACTCTGTCCATGGAAGAACCGTATTTTTCCAGCGTGCTTTTTATGTTTTCCAGGCACTGCCTGGTTTCAGCTTCAATGCCACCTTCCACGAGTTTGCCGGTTTTGGGATCGCGTCCGAGCTGACCGGAAAGGAAAAGCAGATTACCTACCCGGACGGCTTCGGAGAAAGGGGCCTGGGCTCTTTCCGGCGAGCTTAGGTACTCTATTTTGGGGGCGGTCTTGGCCTGCTGACTGACTGGTTCCTGAGCTTCAGTTTTAAGTGAAGTCAGGACCATCAGAACACAGGAAATTAAGGCCAGCCCCAGGAGTAAAGATAAGAAATGCAAACGACTCTTGTTCATTTCAGGTTTCCTCCTTCTGTTTTTGCTCTTTATGAGTTTTTATCACTCAATTTTAAAGCAAGTCAAGCAAAGGGTGTGAGTTCGCCTGAGAGATGTTGCCAGCTTCCCTCAGCGGTTGGGGTCCTGCTCAACCTGAGGACCGGTCAGCTCAGCCCAGAACAGGTGGACCTGATGCTCAGGCATCTGCCGGTGGACATCGGTTTTGTGGATGAAAATGACACAGTTATCTACTATTCTGATACACCCGGCCGTATTTTCCCCAGGAGTCCCGGAGTTATCGGCCGTAAGGTGCAAAATTGTCATCCGCCCAAAAGCGTCCACATCGTTAACCGAATTCTTGAAGCCTTCAAAAAAGGTGAACAAGATGTGGCTGAGTTCTGGGTTGAGCTGCAGGGCCGGTTCATTCACATCAGGTGTTTCGCCGTAGGCGATGAGCGAGGACGTTACCGTGGTTGTCTGGAAGTCAGCCAGGAGGTCACGGCTATCAGGGCCCTTCAGGGTCAAAAACGTTTACTGGATTGGGAGTAATGGGACAAGCACTAAAGTAAGGGTACGAATACTCTTCTGTTCATGGGTGGTGTAAAGATAGATTGTGGACTATCAGTCAGTGAAGAAAGGAGACAGGATTACACGTCCTGTTTATCGTTCATTTAAAGAAGATGTTTTTATTGCCTGGCGAAACTTTTCGGGGTTAAAGCTCATCAGGTATTTGACGATGTTAGTGTAGGTGTTGTGGAAGCCGAAACCGCCTTTCTGCATTTCCCTGATGGCTTCTTCTTTTGACCACCCCTGGACGACTATCCGGTAAAAAGCGGAAAAAAGCCCGGCCCGGTCAGCTCCATGATGACAATGGATGAGAGCAGGTAAGTTTTCCGGGTTGGTTACGATATCCAGAAATTTTTTCAGGTCACCTTCCCGAATTTCAGTGGCCTTGGAAGGGATGTCAAAGTATTTTAAATTTGTCCCGGACAGAAGCTTCCGGTCTGAGTGTTCACTGCGCAGGTTAATGATAGTCTTTATACCGAATTTTTCTAAGGCCCTGAAGCCTTCAGCCGTGGGCTGGCCTGAACGGTAAAGAGTTTCAGAGACCTGGTGGAAATTGGGAACGCCTGGTAGTGATATGGGCTTGGCCCAGTTTTCCGGCCGTGGTCCTGATTCCTGGCAGGCCGGTGTGCTGGAGAGCAAGAACAGAAGAAGGAATGGAAGAAAAAAGATAACAGGCTGGACTTTTTTGAGTGGAATAAAGTTTCTTGAGGTTTTTTTCAAAGCAGTTTCCTCGCTTTTCATTTCGTTCATACGTTAGGGAATAATTTTGTCTCTAAATTATTAACTAATAACAATAAATTATACTCAAAGAGAATTCCTGTCAACAAAATTGCCAAAGTAATGGTGTGAGATTAAAGCTGGGGTATCCTGGTTGACTCCAGGGGACATGTTTTGTAACATCAATTCTCACTGGATAAATTCCCGATTATTTTTGAGATGAACTTTAAAGGGAGAGAAAAATGTCGGAGCGGGTTGAAAAAGCCAGAGAACTTTTTGCTCGAGGATTCAGTTGTTCCCAGGCGGTTTTTACGCCATTTGCTGTGGAGAAAGGTCTGGAGGAAGGAACAGCCTTAAAGCTCTCACAGGTCCTGGGTGGGGGAATGTCGCATCTGGGTTTGACCTGCGGGGCTGTAACCGGAGCCCTGCTGGCTTTAAGCCTTCATTTCGGGCGTTCCAGGGTGGAAGACACGGCTGCCAAAGAATTGACTTACGCCCTGGCCTCCAGGTTTGTGGAGCGTTTCACGGAAAAATTCGGCTCCATCAACTGTTCTGATCTCATCGGCTGCAGCCTGAAAACTCCTCAGGGGTTGGCCCTGGCTACCGAGCATAACCTTTTTCAAAAATTCTGCGCCGGCTACGTGGAAGAAGCCAGCCGGCTGCTGGAAGAGCTGCTGCTTGAAGGCTACGAAAAGGCAGGGAAATAATTTGCCGGGCTTCGGGTGGAACTAATTTTCCCAGCGATTTTCGGTCGTTAAAAAGGGCAAATCTTATCATAAGCAGGGAAAATAAATTTCTGCGGTTGCCGTCACCCGGGGTAGGGGAAGCGGGGAAAGCGGAAGGCTGAGCAAAAAAATACATATGCTGTCGCCAATTTTGTTTGTTTCAGAGGGGAGATCAGGGAAGGTGTCGGGCCTCCCTCGTTTTTTAGCTATCACCAGTTTTTTGCCTCCAGGTTATTTCATTTGTGGCGGGGAAAATTGGGGCATGAGAGTTGTCTCCCCCTTTTTTTTATTTTCACCAGGTCCAGGAACATTTTTATAGAGCTTCTGATTAACCGAACCCTGGATTCTGGCGAATTAATCCAGACCACCGGCACCTGGGCGATTTTATAACCGAATTTTCTCGCCCACCACAGCACTTCCACGTCAAAGGCGAAACCTTGGCACTGCACCAGGCTGAATATTTTCCGGGCTGCTTCCTGCTGAAAAAGTTTGAAGCCGCACTGAGTATCTTTTATGCCTTTTATCAGCAGGAGCCGGACGAAAAGGTTAAAGGTTTTGCCCATGTGCTCCCGCAGCCAGCTCTGCTTTCTTTTTATTTCAGCGCCGGGCAGAGCGCGGGAAGCGATGACCACTTCATAACCTTCCCTGGCCAGGGGCAGCATTTTTTCCAGCTCTTCTATGGGAGTGGAGAGGTCGGCGTCAGAAAAAAGGATAAACTCGCCTGAAGCCTGAAGGACACCTTCCCTGACCGCTGCGCCCTTGCCCTGGTTTTTGGGCAAGACCAGGACTCTGGCCAGTGGCCAGTCTTTTAAGATTTCTTTGGCCACCGCGGCGGTTTGGTCCGAGCTTCCATCATCAACCACCACGATTTCTGCTTGAAGGCCGCGGCTATCCAGATAATCCATTATCTTTCGCAGGCTGAGGCCCAGCCTTTTTTCTTCGTTGTAGGCCGGGATGACAATGCTGAGAATGGGTTTCATTTTGGTAAAAACTTAAAAATTACCACTACGGCCAGGAAAATCAGGACCACAAAGAAGAAGAAAGTGGTCAGGGCAAAATTAAAAGATAATTTCCGCGCCCGCGGCAGGTCCTCGGGGAAATGCTTCTTGTATTCGGCGTAGGTGATAAGAAAAGACGAAAGCGCCGCCAGGGGGGCAAATACCAGGACCATAATCAGAGCAAATTTAAACATGACTTAATTTAGCCATAAATTCGTTTTATTGCTTTTGTAATTATACTATTAAAAATTACCCTGAGTAAAACAGGGCTTTTGTATTACATCCACAAACTAGGCTGATTGTTTTTCAGGAATTGAAAAATAAAATAGAAATTGATAGATAAAAACAGAAACTTGTTTTTCTTTTTGGTTCAGGTGAAAGCAAAAGCCAGGCCAGCAACTTTTTTGCCTGAGAGTGGTTTAATTTCAGATAAAGGTTTAGAATGATAAAGGAGTTTTAAAAAAATGAGAAAGGCCAGATTAAAACTGCTTCCCTTCTTTGTGCTACTCCTGGTAGCCATTTTTACCATTTCCGTTTCTCCTTTGCTTTCAGCTGACCTGAGGATGGTGGTGATCGGCGATACCAGCCCCGAGTTTTTCAGCAAAAAGAGCACCTTTTTTAAAGATATGATTGGAAAAATAAACTCTTACCAGCCTGATGTGGTTATTCATCTGGGTGATATGATTGCTGGTTACGGACTGCGCCGGGCTGAACCCCAGTGGGTAGAATTTGATCAGCTGGTGGCTCAAATCCAGGCTCCTTTTTATCGCGTGCCAGGCAATCATGATATTTACAGCCGCAAGTCTTTAGAAATTTATCTTCGTCGTTATAAAAAAACCTATCAATCCTTTGATCTCAAAGGTTACCATTTTATCATCCTGTGGAATGTAGAAGATAACCGTCTTGGCCACATCAGTAAAGAGCAGTATGAATGGTTAAAAGCGGACCTGGCTAATTCCGACCGGTGGAAAGGAGCCTTTGTCTTTGTTCATGTACCGCTCTGGACCAGGACCAGTAAATATGTTCACCAGAAGGACAAAGATTTCTGGATGAACACGATTCATCCGCTTCTTGTGCAGCATAAGGTGCTGGCCGTTTTTGCCGGTCATTATCACCGCTTTGGTCCGACCAGGCAAATTGACGGCATCAATTATTATATTAGTGGAGGTGGCGGGCCCCGTCTTAACCAGCTTTATATCAAAAATGGTGGAGCCAATCATTTTTTACTGGTAGAAGCTACTGGACAACAACTTCAAATTCAAGTGGTTTTCCGGGATAAAATTCTGACTCCTGAACAGGCAGACGTGCTTAAAAAAATTTTTAATTAAAAAATGGAATGATAGGTAGTCCAAATGATACGTTTTTCAGATAATAATGGTGAAAACGGGCTACCAACCAAGATGACAGAATAAGATAAGAGAATGGGAAAATAATAAATAGTGGAAAGTCAGGCAAAAAGAAGGAGGGAAGCATGAGAAAGAAGAGCCTGTTTAAATCGTGCCTATTAATGTTGGTCCTAGCGGCCATAGCCGGGTTCAGCTATCCCCTGTCAGCTCAGCCCAGAAATCCTTCTCCCGTCCGCCAGCCGCTCAAAATTTTTATCTCGGTGGACATGGAAGGAATCTGGGGAGTGGTGCACGGAAACCAATGCTCGTCCGATTCTCCGGAATATCAGGCAGCCAGAAAGTGGATGGTGGAGGACGTTAACGCTGTTATCCAGGGGCTGTTTGAAGCTGGCGCCACCGAGGTGGTGGTCAACGATTCTCACGGGAGCATGAGAAACATCATGGCCAGCGAACTTGACCGTCGGGCCACGCTCATTTCTGGCTCGCCCAAGCCCCTGTCCATGATGGAAGGCATAGACAGCAGCTTTCAGGGCTGCATTTTTGTTGGTTATCATGCCCGGGCCGGTTCAGCTCCAGCTATTCTGGACCATACGATTTCTGGCGCCGCTGTCTATGCGATTAAGATTAACGGACAGGAAATGCCGGAGCTGGGCATCAATGCGGCCATAGCCGGGTACTTTAAGGTCCCGGTCATCATGCTGACCGGCGATACTGAAACCTGTCGGCAGGCTCAGGAGATCCTGGGCCAGGAACTGGTAACTGTGCCGGTAAAAGAAGCCGTGGGGCGTTTGGCGGCCAAAAATTTTCCGCGTGAAAAAGTCCTCACGGACCTAAAAGAAGGTGCGAAGAAGGCACTGGCTTTGGCCGGGAGCAGCCGGCTTTTTGTCCTCAAGGCGCCCTGTAAATTTGAGCTGGAATTTCACACCAGCCAGCAAACAGAGCTGGGTTTGCTCATTCCGGGGGTCAGGAGGGTTTCTCCCCGGGCTCTGGCTTTTGAGACCGGAGATTATCTTGAGGGCTTCAAGCTGATGAGGGCTCTCATTTCGCTCGCTTCAGTCTCTTAAGAACCTGATTAAATGTAAGAGTTTATGGGGTTGTTGCTCGGTTTTAAAAAAAAATTTTTTTATGAAAAATACACCCGAGAGCCAGAAATTGTGGAAGGGACGGCCCAAAACTCTCTAAAAAAACTAAAACAAGCAGAAAAGCATGCTAAAATTATGACTTGCCGGTCAAGTTAAGTAAGGGCTTGGGTTTGTTCAGAAGTCATCAGCTTGGGCTGTTTTTTAGGCTTAAAAAATAGATCATTGAATAAAAAGTTTCGTGGAGAATTTTAGCTGGTGCCCAAGAATGTTCGCTTACGATGGCCAGAATGCGCCCAAAACTTGACACGGCCGAATTTTAAAATAAAGATTTGAATAAGAAAAGCTGGGAAGGGAAATGAAAAAAAAGTTGATGTTCACTAAGGCCAGAAAAACACTTAAAGAAGCTCGGGGAAATAATAACGTTTCTTTCAGCTGTTGCTTTTTGCCTGTTTTAATCGTTCTGGCGCTACTTTTTATTTCAGGTTTTTCGGACCGGCTGCAGGCCCAAAATTCAGAACAGGTCAGCGGCTGCTGGCTGGGGCCTGATTATTATGCCAGCCAGCTTGAAGACTGGCAGCTTTCTTCCGGGAAAATAGTATGCCGGAGCGGAGCGGCCAACCGCTACGTTTACTTTCTTACCAGAGAAATTGACCCGGCTGGTCAAAATCTGGAAATATCTTTTCGGGCTGCGGTCGAGACTCTCCCCGGGAGAGTCAGGGCCCGAAATTATTTTGGTCTGCGGCTGGGCATAAAAGCAGAAAGCGGAGATTACCGGGAAGCAGCCGTCAGGGGGCAGGGGCTGGACCTGGGTTTGACCACAGAAGGACTGCTGTTTGTGGGCGAGCTGGAAAGCGTCAGCAACGAAGAGACGCTGGAAAGCATCAGGAGAATTTTGCTCAAAGAAGTTTTCCTTAAAGTGGAGGTCAGAAAAAACGGCGAAGACTACCGGCTGTCGCTCTCGGTCATGGACCCGGCTACCGGCAAGAAGCTGGATGAGCTGGAAGACCCGGAAGTTCCGGCTGAGAAAATAAGCGGTGGTCTGGCGCTGGTCTCCAGTTTGCCTGAAGTGCAGAACACAAGTTCTTTACCTGTGTGTCAATTTTACGAATTTAAGGCTTCTGGCGATATGTTAAAGCAGTATGCAGAACGAAGGTTTGGCCCGGTAGCTTTTACTCTTTACACCCTCAGCCGCCAGGGGCTTTATCTTAGCGCCCAGTTAATTCCTGGATGTGTTGAAGGAAGCAGCCAAATTATTCTGGAAGTTAAGGGAAAAGAAGGGTGGAAGTTAATTTCAGAAAGTCGCCTTAACCAGGAAACCTGGCAGGCGAACTTTCAGGTCTCGCCCTGGGTTTATCAGGATGAAGTTGAATTCAGGGTGCGGATAGATGGCGGCCTTGATGCGGAACAATACCCGCCTTATCACGGGCTGATCAGAAAAGAGCCCCTCCCTGAAGATAAAATTCGCTTGGCTGTCCTCAGCCAGAACCAGGAACAAAGTTTTCCTAACTGCCGCCTGGTCTCCACCCTCAAGACGCTTAACCCGGACGTTCTGTTTTTTGCTGGAAATCAGGTTTATGGACGACCAGCGCAGTTCTGGAGAGAAAAATTTCCCCTGGAAAAAGCCCGCCAGGAATATTTCAGACAGTGGTTGCTTTTTGGCTGGGCTTTTTCTGATTTGCTAAAAGACCGGCCGGCCATTCTTCTGCCTGAAGCCAAAGATTTTTTCCAGCTTAAACTCTGGGGTGAGGGAGGACGTCAGGCGGCGGCTGAAAACGGGACCGACCCCATCAGCCTTCAGGACCGGGGCGGATTTCTCATGCCCGAAGAGTTTATCCGTCTGGTTCTGGCCACTCAGACCGGGCACCTGCCGCCGGCCACTTTGCCGGATGGTAAAAAAAATGAGAAAGTAGCGGGCTCGGGATTTTATGAAGTGAATTATGCCGGGCTGAGCCTGGCGGTGATAAATGACCGGGTTAACAGGTCCGCACCGGCGCCTCTTCTTCCTGAGGCCCTGATAAGAAACGGCTGGCCGCAAAACCCGGATTTTGACCTGAAGAAGGCCAGAGTTAAAGAAGCGAGGCTTTTAAGCGAAGAACAGCTCCAGCTGCTAAAGAAATGGGTTTTAGATTGGACAGGTGGGGTGTGGTTTAAAGCCTGTCTTTCCTCCAGCTCCTTTGTTTCGCTTTTAACCTTGCCTGAAGGTCAGCCGGGCGAGGAAGCACTGTGGCAGCTTTCACCTCTAAAGCCTGGAGAATACCCGGAATCTGACCGGCCTGCGGCTGATTTCAACACTGGGGGCTGGCCTCAGCCGGCCAGAGATGAAATCCTTAGACTTTTACGCCAGGCGCGAGCTGTTCATCTCTGCGGGTCAGGCGGTCCGCCGGCCGTGCTGAAATACGGGCTGGAAAAACCTGGCGAGGCAGTGGCAGCTCTGATTGCCCCGCCCCTTCAGGCGCAGGTAGCCCTGAGGTGGACACCTGCTCCGGCCAAAAGAGTCGGGCAGAAGAAAGAACCCCTGCCCACCGGAAACCAGGAAGATGCTTTTGGCAACAAATTTCACCTGCTGCTGGTCAACAACCCCAGCGGTGAAGATAAAGCCATGGGGCTCAGGTCCATTTCGGGCTTCGCTCTGGTGACCTTTGAAAAATCTTCCCGGCAAGTTATTCTGGAAAATTATCAGTTAGAAGAAAAGCCCGGCGCCAGAGCGGTGCTCATGCCGGGCTGGCCAGCTGTCGTTGAGCAAAAGGAAAACGAAGGCCGGAAGCCCGTGGGTTATTTGCCGCTTCTTAAGTTCAGCGGGCTTAAAGACCCGGTGGTTCAGGTGGTGGAAGAAAAATCTGGTGAAACTGTTTATTGTTTCAGAATTACGGGAACTGAGTTCAGACCGCCGGTGTACCAGCCGGGCACCTACTCAATCAGCTGCGGCGAACCAGGCACGGAGCACTGGAAGATGCTTAAAGGACTGCGGCCTCAACCAGAAACGGTGAAAAAAGCTCTCAGTGTTGATTTTACTTTGCCCGCCAAAAAGTAAGCTTCTTTTATACAGACGGGCTGGTGGGAAAAGATATTGTTATTTCAGTGCCTTTATCTACCTTAACCTCAATTTTCCCGGAGAGCTGATCCACCAGGTCGTGAATAATCTGCCAGCCGAGAGAGTTCAGGTTAGAAGGGGAGAGGTCTGAAGGAAGACCCACGCCGTCATCAGCCACGGTCAAATGAACCAGACCGTCCTGGCTCTTCTTTAGAGTAGTGGTAAGCGTACCTGTTCCTTCAGGGAAAGCATGCTTGAGGGCGTTGGCCATAAGCTCAGAAAGGATCAGCCCGCAGGGATGAGCCAGCGAGATGTCCACTTCTATTTCATCCACCTCCACGTTCACCTGTATTTTTTTGGCTTTTTCGGCAAAAAGGTTCAGAACGTGGGCGGCTATTTTTTCAAAGTATGGTTTCAGGTTAATGCGGTCAATCCGTTCGTTTCTAAGCAGGCCTTCATAAATCAGGGCAATGGACCTCACCCGGTTCATGGCATCTTTTAAAGCCGCTTTCACCTGGGGCTCAGAGCTTTCGTAGAACTGAAGACGCAGAAGGCTTAAAATAAGCTGCAGGTTGTTTTTAACCCGGTGGTGGATTTCGCGGATGAGGACTTCTTTTTCCTGGAGCATCTGTCTCAGCCTTTGTTCTAACTCCAGACGGTCAGTTATGTCCCGGAAAATGGCAAGGTAAACACCGGGTAGGTTTTCCCGGGGAGGGATGTGTCCAATGCTTAACTCTATTGACCTTTTCTGTCCGTCTTTCCTCTGCACAGCGGTTATAAAAGGGCTGAGAGTGCCCATTTTCTGAATGAGTTCTCCTACCCGGTAAGCGGTCTCCATTTCTTCTGGCGGGAAAAATTCCTGGTTGTTTTTGCCCACCAGCTCTTCTGCCCGGTCATAACCCAGGAATTTAACTGCCGAGTCTGAGATGTAACGGATGTAACCTTGCTCGTCTGCGACCACTACCATATCGGGGATGGTTTCCAGAAGAGTCTGATAAAAAAGTTCGTTTTTCTCTTTTTCTTTTTCCAGTGTCTTTCTGGCTGTAATGTCCTGGATGGAAAAAACGGTCTGGCCTTCAGGCAGAAAAGAAGAGCGCAGGCTGACCCACTTTTTCTGTCCAT
>Ga0315298_1005681_pt1 | contig 17512 bp, 20 predicted proteins | sample WHS_1_MG_FD_203077 | JGI IMG/M metagenome (GOLD analysis project Ga0315298, IMG submission 203077) | Extremophilic microbial mat communities from Washburn Hot Springs, YNP, Wyoming, USA - WHS_1_MG | ecosystem: Environmental > Aquatic > Thermal springs > Hot (42-90C) | place: USA: Wyoming...
GTCGCCTCAAGATTCAAATCTGCAGATGCGGTGGCAGACCTGGTTGAGAAGTTGGCTGGAACGAAACCGGACCCCCCAAAAATATTACAGCCCAAAATGTTTTTGGTGTACCCTCTTTGAGGCCGAAGGTTGTATTCCTCGACTTGGACGGGACATTAGTTGAATTCTGCATAGACTATGTTGGGGCAAGGAGCGAAGCCCTGAATCTACTTGAGACTTACGGTCTCCGTGAACGTCTTGGGCTGACAATCGAGGATAGCATCTTCCACATGGATAGAGAGGTCAAACGATACATGCTGGAGAGGGGGGAACCCAGACTCTATGAGGATATCCACAGTCGATTAGAGGCTATCCTCGACAGGTATGAGCTCAGAGCCGCCGATGCGACTAGACTACTCCCGAATGTGAAGGAGACGCTGAGAGAGTTGAAGGGGATGGGTCTGAGACTCATACTCTTCACAGCCGACGGTGATAAGGCAATGAACACCATAGTCGAGAGGACAGGTATCAGAGATTTCTTCGACCTCCTCATCTCCAGAGGTTCATCGATGGAGGTTAAACCCCATCCGAGACATATCTGTGAAGCCGTCACCCTCGCAGGCTCCAAGCCTGAGGAGATAATTCTCGTCGGCGACAGCGTAGCCGACATAGTATCCGGCAAGATAATCAACGCTGTAACTGTAGGGGTTTTGACAGGCTTAGGATCGAGAGAGCAACTCGTCGAGGCGGAGGCCGATTACGTGATAGATTCGGTTGCAGAGTTGCCGGCTATAATAAGAAGAATATCTATGGGGGAGCCCAACAGGCTCAAGGTCACTCAGCCGAAGCCTTCTCATACATCCTCCTGAAAGTCCATCTTATAGCATTCTTCAGCTCCATAAGCCTCCTCTCATCCCCATAATTCCTAACGACTATCGACTTCAGATGAGCACCATCCTGATCTATCGTATATGTGAAGGCCCTATCAACCTGAATCTTACCCGCCCTACACATTTCAGCATCCCTCGCCTTCATAGGTTCAAGAACCTTCGATACTAGAAAGGCTCTGAGAGGCGGCGTATCCACGTTGAACCTTAAACCTTCAGCAGGGGTTGCGACGAGGCAGTTGCCGTCGACTTTGATCTCGCCGATACCAACCCCTTCAGGTGTAAGGATCGGAATCTTCTCCTTCGGACCGAAAGCTTCAACCTTCACCCCACCCTCACCTTTGAGTTTCGGAACCTCCATTCTCCGGAAACTTTTCTCAGCCAACAGTTCGTCGACGACTTCCAGAAAACCACTCAACTCAACAATCTCCCTATTCAAATCCGAGATTCTCCTCTCAAGATAGGCCTTCATATCAGCGAGTCTCTTCCTCGTCTCCTCACTACTCAACCGTCAACCCCTACACTCCGACAGGTAGTTTTTAGAATGGTGAAAACTCTTTCACACCAATACAGCTAATACAATATACTATCATAAAGATATTCTCTTCGCTATGCAAACCAGAATGTATAATATCAATTGAGACAGGCCGATGAATATTCATGATGATTTTGATTCAACAAAAAGAATTATAGTGTGGAAAGTGAAAGGTGCATCATCATGGAGTAATGTTTTGACCGGAGACATGGATCTTGAGTTCCAGTAAAGAACGTCTGGCGATGAAGGCTATTGAAAAGCTGGCTAGACTCAGACTGAGTGAATTCGCCCTGAGCAGGTTTGAGAGGCTGGCTGCCAAGATAGGTATAGATGAGAGGAGGCTCCTCGAGCTTTATGTCGAGGCGAAGAACAGTTATGGAAGGGAGAGGTTTAACAGAATCCCCTACTCTGATAGGATACTGCTCCTCCCCCAATGTTTGAGGTCAAGGGATTGCCCTGCTAAGCCAGGCTCTTACGGTTATACGTGTCTACATTGTGGGAAGTGTAATGTGGGTGAAGCGATACTGGAGGCTGAGGGTCTAGGGTATAAGTCTTCATTGATCATATCTGGGGGTAGCGTGGTCCCTAAGGTTCTCGTCGAACTGTCTCCTAAAGCCTGTCTGGGGGTTGGATGCGTCAGGGAGTTGGTTCTGGCCAGCTTCGTATGTGAGAAGTATGGGATCGTCGGCCAAGGTATACCTTTACTGAAGGATGGATGTTTGGAGACTGAGCTCGACTGGAAATCTTTCAGGGACGTCTTGTATGCCAATTCAAATTCGAAGGGTACGTGGAGGCTCCATACTTTAGATAATATCTTGCCAGGGCGCTCAGGGCCCTGATATTTCTACGGAGGGACGGATATGTCGGCACACCCAGACGCCCCATCTCTTCATCGAAGTCTTCAGTGACCTCCCTCGAAGCCATGATCGTTGCTACAAGAGGCTTCTCAAGATGGTCCATCCCAATCTTCGAGAACACCCTCCTCAAGTCAACCTTCCATATCCTGCTATCCCTTCTCAGGCCTACCATGACGAGGGACACCATATCCACATTCGGGTCCCTCATAAAAGCCTCCAGAGAAAGCCTCATAGACTCCTCAGCGTCACCCACCTTCATCCTCAGGAGCTCAGCATCCAGTGGATTCGACAATACTCCGAATGGTGGAGTGTACATTCTCAGCGTCTCCATAGTCTCTTCTGAGAGTTCAGCCAGCCTCAGACCGTAATCCTCAATCGCATCGGCGCTCATCACGCATCCCGCTCCAGTGTAAGCTATGACGCCGACTCTGTCCCCCCTCGGAGGCGGCGACATTGCGAATACCTTAGTGTAGTCTAGGAGCTCCTCAATATCTCCAGCACGTATGAGCCCAGCAGCCTTACATGCTGCGTCGAAGACCTCATCCCTGACCATTATGGACCCTGTGTGTGTCTCAGCCGCCTTCCCTCCTGACCTCGTCCTCGCAGCCTTCAATATTATGATCGGCTTCTTAGAAGACACCCTTCTCGAAACCCCGATGAATCTTCTACCGTCCCTTATCCCCTCAGCATATATTGCCACAACCCTTGTTTCAGGATCTCCCTCGAAATATTCTAGGATGTCGGAGTCGTCGACGTCAACCTTATTCCCTAAGCCTGCAACCTTGCTCAGGCCGTATGGCTGTGTTGTGAGGATATGTTCAAGCATAGCTGACGCAAACATTCCTGTCTGAGCTATTATCGACACCGGCCCCCTCGTTGGTTTAGAGAGCTTCACGAAGGACGATGTGAAGCCGTTGTAAGTGTTGAGTATGCCTGTGGTGTTTGGGCCTACGATCCTGACTCCATCTCTGGACGCTATCTCAATTATCTCCCTCTCAAGTTTTGCTCCCTCCCTCCCAGCCTCCCCGAATCCTGAGGAGCATATTATCACACTCCTAACCTTCTTCTCCCCACAGTCCTCCATGGTTTTAGGAACCTCCCTGGCTGGTACTATGATTATCGCAGTCTCAACTTCACCTGGAATCTCGCTGACTCTATGATAACATTTCAGGCCAAGAACAGTCTCCCTACTCCTGTTGACAGGATAGATTTTGCCCCGATAACCTAGATCAATAAGATTTCTAAGTAGTAGGTATCCCGGCTTTTCAGGATCCTCTGTTGCCCCTACGACGGCGACGCTCTCCGGTTCAAAAAGGCTTCTGACAGGGTCGCAGGGTCTTCCCGATGTTCTCATAGTGGATTCCACTCTCAGGCATAGGGTTTACAGTTATAAGTCTTGGGTAGACCTCGACCTACGGCGTTTGGATGACCTTTTTCGGTTTCGCCTCACATTCTCGGCTTCAACCTCGGAACCGCAGCCCTCAAAGCTCTGGTGTATGGGTGCCGAGGGTTGTTCACAACCTCAAGTGTCGGGCCGAGCTCAACTATCTTACCAAGATGCATGACCGCTATTCTGTCACACATATACTTGGCTACAGCCAGGTCATGTGTTATGAATAGATATGTGAGGTTGTATCTGTCTTTCAAGTCTAACATCAGGTTCAGTAGGTCAGCCCTGATTGAAACGTCGAGCATGGATACCGGCTCATCTGCAACTATGAAGCTCGGCCTCATTATCAGGGTCCTCGCTATGGCAACCCTCTGCCTCTGCCCCCCACTCAACTCATGTGGGTATCTATCAACATAATCCCTCGCAGGTGTGAGCCTCACATCCTCCAGAATCTCAATTATCCTCTCAAACCTCTCCCTCTCAGTCAAACCCCTCCCATGAACCTTTAACGGTTCACCTACAATCTCCCTGACCCTCATCCTTGGGTTTATTGAGTCATATGGGTCTTGGAAGATCATCTGCATCCTCCTCCTGAACTCTCTGATTCTTGACTGCTCCTTAACAGCTGTGAAGTCGGATCCTTCGAAATAGATCTTGCCGCTGTCGGGTTCCTCGAGTCTGAGAAGGAGTCTTCCAAGGGTTGTCTTGCCGCTTCCGCTCTCACCGACTAAACCTAACACTTCACCCTTCACGATCTCAAGTGAGACATCGTCGACTGCCCTTATCTGTTCGCCCTTACCTCTTATAGTCTGGAGTATGCTGCCTGATGTTCTGAAGGTCTTTTTGAGGTTTTGGGCTCTCACTATCGCCTCGAAGAGTCCCATCCCCCTCAACATATGTGGCATGCACATAGATGCTTATCCTCAACCTCTCTGAGCTTGGGATCCTCCTCCAGACATCTCCTGCTCCTTGAATCACATCTCGGATAGAATGGGCAGCCTAGGTCAGCTCCATGCCAAGTCGATGCTGGGCTCGGGACCGGCTTGAGTCTGACCCTTGGCCCCTCAATGTCTGGATAAGCTTCTAGAAGCGCCCTGGTGTATGGGTGGGCTGGACGTGTGAGGAGTACCTTTGTAGGCGCCTCCTCAACTATCCTCCCAGCATACATCACTGCAACCCTATCACAATGCTCTGAGATGACGGATAGGTCGTGGGTTATGAGGATGAGTGAGAGGTTGAATCTTTTCTTCGAATCCTCCAGAACCTTCAGGACATCTGCTTGAGTTATCACGTCGAGTCCTGTTGTAGGCTCGTCCGCTATGAGTAGGCTTGGATTGCAGGCTAGGGCCATAGCTATCATGGCCCTCTGTTTCATTCCGCCACTGAACTGGTGGGGGTAGTCCCCTGCTCTATTCTTGGGTATTCCAACATTCTCCAGAAGTGCCTCAGCCCTCTCGAAAGCCTCCTTAACTGAAATATTTTCATGGGTGAGTATCGCCTCAACTATTTGCCTGTTCACCCTATGGACTGGAGTGAGGGAGTTCATCGTTGCCTGCGGGACTATCGCTATTCTCCTCCATCTGAACCTACCCCTAAAATCCTCCTCTGCAATTTTGAGGATATCCTCACCTTCAAAGAGGATCCTACCACTCAAAATCTCTGCATTAGAGGGTAGAATTCTTAATATGGTGTTGGCTAAGGTTGATTTCCCTGAGCCCGACTCACCCGCTAAACCGAAGGCTTCACCGCGGTCTATCGTCAGCGTGAGCTCGTCAACAGCCTTCACAGGAGACTTCCCAGTTAAATACCGGACTGTTAAGGAATCTACCTCCAAAACATGTTCAGCTTTCATCTCAGGGGTAAGCACCTTACATCTCACACCTTAATTGATTGAATCGTCAGGTAGGCTCTCATGTTAGGTTTTCCAACCTAAAACCTGAATTGTTATAGTTCAGCAATCCATCGACGGAGTAGGGTATATGTTGAACTGGCCATCACTCACTATCTACAATATTGGAAGGTCCTGAAACATATCTATAAGGTTAACTAGATGGAGGGGCATCAACAGTTAAGATCAAATTCTATTCCACCTCTCCCATCCGATATTTTACAGAAACCTTTTTTGACTTGGAGACAATATTTCGGTTGATGTCAAGATTGTTTCGAAGATACGCTGTCTTACTCATAGTCTGCGTAGCCTTCAATACTCTACATATGAGTGTTTCCGGATCTGTTTCTGAGCGTTCAAAATATCCTATAAACGGCCCCAGGCTCGATGAGATTCTCTTCGTATATCACGCTACACCTGAGGCTGCTGTAGCTGCTATTCGTAAAGGCGACATAGACATCCTATCAGACATATTCAGACCCTCAGACGTTCACCTTCTATCTGAGGATCCGAATCTGAATATTACTTTCAGCCAACAGACCCACTACTGCTATGTGGCCTTCAACACTCGACGTGAACCTTTGAATGATAAACAATTCAGGAAGGCCCTCGCCCACCTTATTCCTAGGGAAGAGATTTCGAGCAAACTCTTCGAAGGCATAGTTGTGACTCCTATGTTATATGAGACATCACCCGCCTTCGGGAGATGGCATAATCCGAATGTAGCTACTTATCCTTACAATCCGACGAGGGCTAGGCAGATACTCACCTCTGGAGGTTACGGTTGGGATAGGGACGGAAGGTTGATTGGGCCGGACGGCAAGCCTCTGCGTAGGCTTAGTTTCATCTCACCAACCCAGGAGGAGGCTCCGACCTCATATGAGATAGCTAAGATCACAGTTGAGGAGATGAAGAAGATTGGTTTGGATGTTTACCAGGAGCCTGTATCCTTCGACTCACTACTGACAAGAGTTTTGACTGAGAGGAGCTTCGACATATACTTCCTATGCGTCTCAAACCTAGGGAAGTATCCAAGATGGCTATACGACTACTACCATTCAAGCCTCGATGTTCCAGACGGCGACAATACCCCGGGGGTAAGAGACATGGAGCTCGACAGGCTACTATACACATTCAGGTTCGAGTCTGAGACTGAGGAGGAGGGTGAACGTGCCGTCTGGAGAGCCCAAGAAATAATCGCCGACATCGCAGCCAGAATCCCTGTCTACTCCAGATACCAGATCGAAGCCTACAGGAAAGGTTTGGAAGGTATGGTGGAGCATAGGGGGGTCGGCTACTTCACCTCAGGAGCCTTCTGGACATATCTCAACCTCAGCAGGGTAGGGTTGCCGGCTGGTGGAAAGGTGAGGGTCGATGTTGGGGGAAGGGTTAGAACCCTCAACCCACTCTACGGTTCTGGAGCCTACGAGCAGAAGATAATAACATTGATCTATGACTCCCTACTCGCATCTGACCCCCAGACCGGTGAGCTCGTACCTTACTTGGCTGAGGATTGGAGACTGCAGAATCTTATGGTAGGCAAATCTAAGTTTCAGAAGATAACCTTCAAACTTGCCCGAAACGTCACCTGGCATGACGGTGAACCCCTCACCTCCGCAGACGTACGTTTCTCAATGGAGTATCTGAAACGGAATAGGGTCCCAGCCTTCATATCTTCACTTGAGAGAGTGATAAACGTCTCAGATCCAGACCCGTACACTCTGGAGGTTACAATGAACGGAACGAGCTTCTTCAACATAATAGATGTCGGAGGGGTCATAATCATTCCTAAACATATTTGGGGGGATGTGTCTGACTGGAGAACATTTCAGCCTGACAGGGAACCCCACCACAAGGTCAAGGGTTTGACCAAGATGGTTGGTACAGGGCCGTTCATACTTGCAGAAGAGAAGCCTGGAGAGTTTTGGAGGTTGAGGGCCAACCCCAACTATTTCAAGAGGCTCCCAGGTGTCAAAACACCGGTTGAAGGTGTGGGGTTGGAGCAGTGGCCCCTCAACCTTAAAACAGTCGGTCTCGTCGCCACCCCGATAATGCTGGTCTTCGGCTACCTTATTCTGAGGAGAAGGGTCGGTAGAAGAATTTAGCTTAAGGAGGTTTACAGTTGGGTTTCAAAACTTACGTTGCTAGGAGAATCGTAAACACAGCCATAGTTATCTTCGTGACGGTGACCCTACAATTTTTCATCTTCAGGATTATGCCAGGAAACCCGCTCACACACTTCGTCAGCCCAAACTTTCCCTTGGAGTCACGTAGGGCCCTCATGGAATTGTGGGGTTTGGACAGGCCGATGCATGAGCAGTTCATAACTTATCTATCCAACCTCTTCACTGGTAAGCTCGGCATCTCCTTCATATCTCAGAGATATGTTTCAGATGAGGTTCTTGAACGTCTCCCGAACACAATCCTTCTAATGGGCTCATCAACAATCCTCATGATAGTCTTAGGTATCCATCTAGGTGTCTTGGCAGGTTCACGGAGGGGTTCCAGGAGTGATCTGGCGAGTGTAACTTTCGGCCTGTTGACCCAAGGTTTACCGGTGTTCTTTCTTGGTCTGCTCCTCATGCTTACTTTCTCCTACTATCTCCCAGTAGTGACTGGGGGGCTCATCAACTTCCCAGTCGCAGGAACGGTCTCCAGACCCCCACCAGCAGACCTTCCTGGATATGTTATGGATGTGCTCTGGCACCTCACCCTTCCGATGTTGACCCTCGTCATAATAAGTTTCGGAGGCTACACTCTGATCGTGAGGAGTCTGATGATAGATGTCATGGCTCAAGACTATATCTTGACCGCGAAGGCTAAGGGTCTCCCTGAGAGGAGCATAATATATGGCCATGGATTGAGGAGCATCCTCCCACCTATATCCACAATGGTTGGGCTGAGCCTCTCAGGCATCGTCGGAGGCGCCGTCATAACTGAGACTATATTCAGTTGGCACGGTATAGGCCGCTACTTGTATGAGGCTGTTTTGCAGAGCGACTATCCTGTGATGCAGGGAACCTTTTTCCTCCTCAGCATGGTGACCATCATCGCCAACCTGGTCGTCGACCTCATATATGGTCTACTTGATCCGAGGATACGCTACTGAGGTGTGATGGACCTATTGTCAAGAGATCGTCTGCGTGAGTTCTGGTCAGCATACAAAAATAGTAGGCTCGGAGTCTTAGGCCTGATGATCCTGATCTTCTTCATAATCGTCGCATTCACCGCGCCCCTCCTCACACCATACGACCCTATACGGGACAAGTTCTTGGCTGAAGGATCAGCCCTACCAGCCTGGTTCAAGATACTCCCCCAGTACAGCGGTCTACCTGAGACGATGGATTTCACCGTCCCATCTGAGGTGGATGGTGATGGTTGGAGATTCAAGGTTGAAGGCCCTGTCACCTTGAGTAGGCCTGAGCCTTTAACATTCACCTTCAGAGATTCTGATGGGGTAGGGGCTTCCGGCGTCGCCGAGTTGACTCACAGTTTCGACTATGAATATTCGCCGCCCCACAGTTTCAGGGTGAATATGAGCCTCCAATTCTTGGATGTCAATAACGTCACATATTCAGCTGAACTTTACATATTGAACCCTGAATCTGACTCTTTCCTGGTTTGGAGTAGCGGTCCAAACAGGAGACCTCTGGAGCCTCAGACCATAAGCTTGGACTCAAAGGGGATTCCTTTCGAATTGAAGTCTAGGATGGGCCTCGAATGGCATAGGAATGTTGCTGAACACATATTCTCGGAGAGAGGCCCTTACAACTTGATTTTAAGATTCAGGGTGGATGGTGATCCAGGTGGGTCATCCACCCTCACCCTCACCCTCGGCAAGCTCATCCTGCATGTCCCTGGAAGGGTCCACGGGGTCTTGGGCACGGACCATCTGGGTTCCGACCTCTTCTCTCAGCTTCTGTATGGGTCGAGGGTCTCCCTCATGATAGGTGTCAGCGCAGCCCTCATCTCAGTGGTCATAGGTCTTCTCTGCGGGCTCGTAGCAGGCTACTATGGGAGGATTGTCGACGAGGTTGCTATGAGGCTCGTAGATGTGCTTCTGGTCCTTCCAGGTCTACCTATGCTTATGATTCTGAGCAGCCTCTTCGGTAGGAGCATATGGAACATCGTCTTTCTACTCGGTGCCTTGAGTTGGCCGGGATTCGCAAGGGTTGTGAGAGCCCGAGTGTTGCAGTTGAAGACCGCGGCTTTCATCGAGGCTTCCAGGGCGATAGGGTCATCAGGCATACATATAATTTTCAGACATTTACTTCCAAACGTCCTCCCCCTAGCCTATGCGACTGTAGCATTGTCTATTCCTGGGGCGATCATGGCTGAGGCGGCTCTCAGCTTCCTCGCTTTAGGCGATCCAGATACGCCCTCCTGGGGTAGAATGTTCTATTCAGCCCACTCCTTCGGTGCTTTCCAGAGGTTGGCTTGGTGGTGGATAGTTCCCCCCGGCTTAGCTATAACTCTGCTCTCCCTCTCATTCGTCTTCATTGGGACGACGATAGATGAGGTTCTGAATCCTAGGCTGCGGGTTGTGAGGTAGTGTTTTCAGACCGATAGATTAAAGTGTAAGTTAATTTTTATACTTACACTTGGGTTAAGCCCAGGAACCCAAAAATGGATGACACATACAAGGAGATAGTTCTCAACCTGATATGGGAGAAGGAAGAGGAAGGGGTGATTGCAAGTCAACTCCACAAACATGTGAAAAACCTCATGAAGGGCAAGGCAGTGTCCAGGGCAGCCATCCTAAACTACCTCAACGACCTCTGCAGAGAAGGTATCTTGAAATTCACGGAGGAGACTTGCAGGGGTGGGAGGAGAAAGAGATACTTCCCCAGAATGGGTAAAGTCGACTATGAGAGGGAAAATGTCAGGGCAACCCTACAGAAGCTACTAAAAACCTACCCCCAATACACCATAGAGGCTCTCTCCGAACTTCTCAGAGGTGAAGAGTTAGACCCTCAAGTGTCAAGGGCTCTATTAGGATACTTCATGGTTAGGGACGAGTTGACATACCATATATTGGAGGAGGCTATTTGGGGTTCAGGCAACCCGATACACAGGTATTGAACCATGGATATACTAGCTGGAGGGATATTCGGACTTAATACTCATCCATTTAACCTTGATGCAGAGGATGGAGGTTTGAGGGATAACTTTGATATTAAAGTCTCCTCGACCCTCGAGAGAACCCTCCGCCTCATACTAGGTGACAGAACAGCCGAAGCCCTCTACGCGTACATCTCAAGAGAGTTCAATATTGACAGAAACAATCTCGCCTCAAACATCCAAATCTTATGCAAGGTCCTAAACGACATCTTCGGAGATGGCGGTAAGGTTATTCAAAGGGTTATAGTTCGTAGCCTATGTGAAAATCTGGATATTGAGTACAGCATGGTCCCTATAGATGATCTTCCATCAGCATTATCTGAACTCCGCAGACTCAGACACACCTCTACGCCTCAATGAAGTTGAGAACATCTCTTTTAAAATCGGCGGATTCCTAGCTTGCCTTGAAGAGGCCCCGCTCAGGGCTGAAAGAGTAGGCGACCCATGAGGTGTCATACTTCGCGTTTCGCATCTTCAATATCCTCAGCTGAGTCTTGAGGGTTCCAAGCTCCTCAACAACCCTAGCCTCTATAACTCCATCTACAACCTCTTGAGCCGCGGCGACTATGGCAGGGTGGAAGACCCCGTTTGCGAGGCTCACTAGAAAATTCACCCCAGACTTCCTAACCCTTGCAGTGATCCTTCTGAGAAACTCAATGGAGGACTTAACTCCTGCAGATTGGAAGAGAGTCGTGGCAGAGTCGAGGACGAGTAACCCATCACTCTCAGGTAGGAGTTTGGACAAAAGTATAGCCTGCTCAACGAGGTTACTCGGATCGACAGTATATTTCTCATCACTCTCCGAGCCGACTAGTTTTGAGTAGCAGTCTACGAAAATCATTCTTCCATCAGCCTCATAATCCTCAACGTCTACACCAAACCTGATTATAGCCTCCCTTACTCTAGATGGGAAGTCATCTGTTGAGACATATGTCACACCCCTACCCTCCCTAAGAAACTCAGAAACCATCTGGTAGATGAAGAGCTCCCTCCCAGAACCGGGATCTCCCATCAGAAGAATGGTTGAAGGCGATGGGATTCCACCTTGGAGCAGCTCATCCACAAAATCTATGCCGGTGCTCAGCTTCTTCTCTAAAATTTTCCCTCTAAACTTCGGTTCACCGGCCAGCTTGGCGGTGACCACCCTCTGAATCTCATCGTCCATCTCCTTGTTAAACCTGTAATACTTAACCTCTTTTACGAGACCTATCTTGACGAAGTCTTCGATAGCCCTCTTCAAATCGGATGGTTTTTGACCTAACCTCTCAGCAAGCTCCTCGAGTGTACACGACTGGCTCGGATCCTTATGGAAGAGCATCAGTAGAGCAGCCTTAGCGTCCGTGTTGATTATGCGCTCAGCAATATCCAATTTTTAACCCTCAAACCAATAAACATGCATGAATTCAGTTAAATATTTCCAATACACATCTTCAAAGGGAATAGTGGTGAAGGTATGTCTGGTGGTTGGCGGCTAATAGGTTTTGAGAGTAACGACGCATCAACAAACATGGCTGTCGACGAGGCTATTCTAATATGCCGCTCCAAAGGTGAGAGCCCAAACACGTTGAGACTCTACAGTTGGGAGCCATCAGCTGTGTCGATAGGTTTCTTCCAGAGTCTTCAAGATGAGGTTGACATCGAAGCCTGCAGGAAGGAGGGTGTTGACATTGTCAGAAGGATCACTGGAGGCGGGGCTGTCTACCATGACAGCGAAGGCGAAGTCACCTACAGCCTTATCGTGGCTGAGGGTGATCATAATATTCCCAAGGACATCTTGAGCTCTTACAGAATCATATGTAGTGGAATAGTTAAGGGTTTGGAGCTCTTGGGCGTAAAGGCCACATTCCAACCTGTAAACGACATTCTTGTGAATGGAAGGAAGATATCTGGAAACGCCCAGACGAGGAGGATGGGCGTTATCCTGCAGCATGGAACAGTCCTTGTAGACGCCGACTTGAATAGAATGTTCCGGCTACTGAAGGTTTCAGACGAGAAGATCCGTGACAAGATGATAAAGTCTGCTGAGGAGAGAGTTACAACCATCAGGAGGGAGCTCTCGTCGAAGCCGAGCCTACAAGAGGTGGCGTCAAAAATCAAGATGGGTTTCGAGCAAGCCCTAAACCTGAATCTAACCCCAGGCAGACTGACAGAGGAGGAGTTTAGGCTGGCGACGAAGTTGAAGAGGGAGAAATACTCCAGTTTGGAGTGGATATTCAGAAGATGAAGAGTTTTCAAGGAATATCCGAAGTGAAGGTTCCAGGTGGAAAACTTGTCAGAGTAAAATGTGCTGTTGAAGGGGATAAAATATCGAAGATTCAGATAACAGGCGACTTCTTCACACATCCTGAGGAGACTATTCAGAGGCTCGAGGAGGAGCTCACAGGGTTAGAGGTTGATAATGAGAAGATTAGGAGTAAGGTGCATGAATTCTTTCAGAGACAGGAATGCGTCTTGATAGGTGTTGGGCCAGGCGACTTCATTACAGCGATTTTGAAAGCTGCTTCACCACAGACACCTGAGTGACCTCTAATCCAAACGAGTTAAACATAACATATCAACGTTTAGTGCGCCTACGTTTGGCTGGCTTACGTCTATGCCATGCGAGGAATCCAGCGGATAAGGCGACTATTGCGACGACTATGAGGGTAACGTTCCATAAGTTTGAAGTTCCTGTGGACTCTCTAGATTTAACTTCCAACAGATCGCCGACATCAGCTATCAGAACCCCCTTCTCAGTGAAACCTTCATGGACTCTTCGAACGACGCCGCCGCCATCTATCAGTATTATAGTCGGAGCAATCTCTATCCCATAATCATCACTGATACCGGCAGTGTCACGTGCAACAATCCAATCGATACCAACACTGCCAGCCAACTGTTTCAGGACTTGAACAGTATCTATTGAAGGGTCGAAACTTATGGAGATCATTACGAGTATATTCTCAGGGTAGGCAGCCCTAACACCCTTCAACTCCAAAAGCTGCGGTTTACATGGGCTACAACTGCTTACGAAAAATTCGAGGAGCACAATCTTCCCCCTGAAGTCTGATAGCCTGAAACTCTTACCTTCAATATCTACAAGCTGAAAGTCACGTGTCTCAATATTCAGCTTCGGCCTTGCAAAGGAGATATCGAACACGCTTATGCCAACCAATATCGCCAGAAGAAGACTGGCGGCAAGCATCTTAGCCCCAAACACTCCGCCGAACCTGTTTGAGTGAACATACTCATGCATAGACGATGCCTTACCCAAAGTTCAACCCCATTCAATAAAAAGATTGCTTGAAAATAATCTTCGAAACATAAATTGTTATCCGTACCTATTCGATCCTTATTGATCAAATCGAATTGGGGTGTGGAAGACGATTCTCCCATCCAGGTTTGTAGATAAGACTGTCATAATAACAAACGCAGCTGGAAGCGTAGGTTTAGCCGCAGCGAAGCTCTTCCATGAGGAGGGTGCAAACGTGGTTGCCAACGATGATAGAGTGTCGAAGCTACGTCTTCTTGAGCGGAGTCTAGGCTCGAGGTTCAAGGCAACATCTTTCGACCTCACTAGGCCTGAAGCCGGCATCCAACTCGCCAAGGCAGCCTTAGACGAATTCAAGTCTATAGATATCCTCATATGTAATGAGGGTGCCTCCCAAGGGAGGCCCTTAATGGATGTCACATCCAACGAGTGGGATAATGTTATCGATAGAAATCTTACCGCGATATTCCATGCCTTGCAAGGGGTATACGACCATTTCAGGGGTAAGGGTGCAGGTACAGTTATCTTGGTCTCATCAATAGCCGGTAGGAGTGGATGTGGAGAAATGGTTGACTACTCCTCCTCCATGGGCGGTGTCCTTGGTATGATGAAGACAGTGAGCAGGGAATGGTCGAGGTGTGGTGTCACATGTACAGCAGTATGCCCTGGACCCATAGAGGAGGGTGATCAAGGTTTGAATGTGAAGTTTAAGAGTAGATACTCACAGACCCAGGTTGAGCTCGCAAGTTTCAGAAACGTCACCGCTGAGCAGGTTGCGAGAGTGATCCTCTTCCTAGCCTCAGATGATGGTAAACCATTGAATGGCCAAGCGATAAATGTCGACTACGGACTATACTTACATAGCATATGAGGATGATTGGGATGAGTCGGCTGGAGGGGAAAGTCGCCATAGTCACAGGGTCTGGGAGGGGTATAGGGAAGGCGATAGCCAAAACCCTCGCCTTAGAAGGCGCCTCCATACTGGTAAACGATGTAGATAAAGAGGTTGCTGAAGCAACCGCCGATGAAATAAGAGAGTTGAATTCAAAGGTTGCTGTGGCAGCAGGTATCCCTGAAGGCGACGTCACAGACGAGTCGAGCTGCATGAGAATGGTTGAGAAGGCTAAAAGAGAGTTGGGTGGCCTACACATCTTGATCAATAATGCGGGAGTGACAAGGGACAAGGTCATACATAAGATGACTGATGAGATGTGGGATCTCGTCCTAAAAGTCAACCTCAAAGGAATAATGCTCATGACAAAGGCTGCATGTGAACACTTCAAGCAGCAACGTTACGGGAAGATAGTTAACATGTCAAGCATGGTGGGTTTAGGAGGGAATGTGGGGCAAATCAACTATTCAGCCTCGAAGGCTGCCATAATTGCTTTCACAAAGTCGGTTGCCGAGTACTTGGCGAGTTACAATGTATGTGTAAACGCCGTCGCCCCAGGCATAATAGACACCAGAATGACCAGACAGATCCCTGTGGAGAAGTTTGCTTCATATGAGAGGGCTATACCGATGGGTCTAGGAACCCCTGAACATGTCGCCAGGGTCGTCCTATCGTTATGCTCCGAAGACTTCGACTATGTAACAGGACAGACAATCCTTGTGAGTGGTGGACTCATCATATAGCACCTGATTATTGTCATATTTGAAAATTCAAGTCTTGCATAATGGAGATATTCACATGTAACTCAAGTCTAGGAGGTGCCTATTCCCAATATTCACTCTTCTAAGATACTTCTTAGCTGCTGCGTAACATCGCTCAACCTGCCTTCTGGGTGTAACCGGCAAGTCTGACATTTCAAAGTCCGGATGGAATACGAGGAGGGAGTAGGGGATCTCCGGATCTATATCGCCTATGAACTTTGCAATATGCTCAACCTCCTTCTCATCGACGTATCCAGGCACGAGTAGGGTTGTCGCAGTTAGGTTCGGAACCTCTCTGTGAGTCGTGAAGAACTCTCTGGCAACCATCTCGAAATTTTCGAATGTTCTCTTATTCGATACCCCACATAGAGCTTTGGCCAAGTTCTCGTCAAAACATTTTATGTCAAATTTCAGGTTTCCACCCGTCACATTTGCAAGCGCAGCAGCCTCCCTCACAAGCCTACTCTCTCCACAACCGTTCCATTCGAAGCATACACGTAAAACCCTGCCAGATTCAGCTTCAACAATATCTCTTGATGCGGAGACTGCGAACAGCAACTGAGGCTCAGGTGAACCTCCAAAATAACATATGCATGTTATTCTTCTATTCCTATTCAAGATCTCTTTGAGATCTTCTCTGGTAACCTTCATAGCATGGCCAAGCTCCTTATGCGATGAGTTCTGGCAGAATAGGCAGTCGAAGTTACATCCGTAGAAGAATACTGCCAGATTGAAGTAGCCATATTCTGGACCGTTAGAAACAGAATATCTTGGATATCCGCATCCTGTTCCAGCTGGACAGAACCATGAAGCGCAGCAGTTAGTTACATGCGGATCTATGTAAGAGTATAGTAGAGCCTCCTCTGAACCTACCAAACCCTCGAGTCGGCCTTCAACATTCCATCTCAACCCACAGTAACCCTTCTCCCCAACCCCCATCACACATTGGTTTGAGCATAATCCGCATCCAACCCCTCCATGACTCTTCGGAGGTTTAGAGGGCAACCCGTAACGTGCCCTAACCTTCAAATGTGCCCTCTCAACGAAGCCCATCGTGAGCTCAGGCTTCCCCCTTATACAGTCTGCACAGACACCTAGAGAGCCCGCTACCAGCACATCCCCACTCTTGCAGACGATGCACCCACTCTTCCCGTTGGACACTTCAATAAATTATTATTTTTAGAATGGAGATAAACGTTCCCCCAAAACATAGAGCATCTCTTCAGCGGTAGGTTATTGGACCGTAACACTAAAGATAAGGTAACCCTATCTTACCGTCATGGAAAGCATATTATTAGTAAGGGATGTCATGAGTGGAAACGTGAAGACCGTCAGGCCTAACTCAACCATTCTCGAGGTCGTACGTAAAATGAACAGGTTCGATGTGGGTTCAGTAGTCGTGGTTGAGGGAGATAGGCCGGTTGGAATAATCACTGAGCGTGACATATTGAGGAGGGTTCTGGAGGTCACATTGGCCCCTGAAGCCTTGAAGGCTAAGGAGATAATGTCCTCACCACTTGTGACTATAAGCGACAATGCAACCGTAGAGGAGGCGGCGAGGGTGATGGCTGAGAGGAATATTAAGAAGCTCCCTGTAGTTCAGGATGGGCGGCTCATAGGGATCGTTACGACGACAGACATTGTGAGGAACCAGCCTAAATATGTCGATGTTCTCAGGGACCTCGTCTGGAGGACGGGAAGAACTTAGGATGCACAAAAAATCGTTAGGGGAAGGAATGTTTTATTCCCTCAATCATGAACTCGACAGCTATAGCTGCAATGAATACAGCCATCAACCTGGCAACGACAGCCGACCCCACCCTGCCGAGGATCCTGTAAATTGAGTCGATGAATTGGAGTATAACCCTCGTCACAGCCATAACTATGAGCACCGAGATTACAGATACCATTATCCCAGCCTTCTGATTGTAGACTAGAAGAGTCGTTATTGC
>Ga0315298_1005683_pt1 | contig 17506 bp, 9 predicted proteins | sample WHS_1_MG_FD_203077 | JGI IMG/M metagenome (GOLD analysis project Ga0315298, IMG submission 203077) | Extremophilic microbial mat communities from Washburn Hot Springs, YNP, Wyoming, USA - WHS_1_MG | ecosystem: Environmental > Aquatic > Thermal springs > Hot (42-90C) | place: USA: Wyoming...
TGTTTTGAAAATAGAAAATGTCTGAATAAAATCTTTTTCTTTATAATCAACTTTATTAACGAAATTCTCGGTAATGCCTCTTTCTCTAAAAAATTAGCTCTTACACAATTTTAGGAACTTTATTTAACTTCTTTAATTACAAGGCTTTAGGTTAGTGGGCGCTGAAGGATTCGAACCTACGACCCCCTGCTTGTAAGTAAGCAAAAACTCGATTTTTAACCAATTTTCAAACTTTTTGAATCCAAAAAACATTTATTTTATATATGATTTTATAAAAAGTGTTATAATAGTGTTATAGAAATTTCATCTCCCAAGCCCAGGTCTTTCATTGACTCGTCCTCTCCCTGGGGGTATCATTTTAATTTGATTTTTTCTTTCCTGCTTGGGTGAAATTATATCTGTTATTTTATTGCTCAATACTCTTCCTGTAACTCTGTCTACCAATCCTAATCCCGGCACAATATTTAATCCCCAACTTGCTATGCTTTTTACAATTCCTCGCTCATTAAATATAGAATAATTACCATAAGGAAATATTTCAACTTTAGGTATCAAAGGTGTAATCATCAAATTTGCTGGATTAAGTCCATAAGCAGGCAATGGCATCGAATCAAAAATAGATTTGAAAGCAAGTTCCGTAATCAATGCTCTCTTTTGCTTTTCTGTTAATCTTCCGCTCTTAAGCAAATCCTGCATTCTTTTTTCTTCGTCATCACCGTTTATAATTTGCTTAAACATTCTGTCCATTATATCATATAAAAATTGGAATAATGTGCTTATCATTAACATCTTTGCATAATATTTACTCCAATGATAAATAATCTCAGATTTATTTTTTATCGGTTCTAATTTTTCTATTGTCTTATTTAATATTTTTTCTTGCTGCTTCAGCCAGTCTCTCATCTCCTCTATAGTTCCTATTTCATAATCTTTATAATCTTTTTTATTCTTAATTTTATCAATCATAATATCCATTGCTTTTCTAAAATATTCTACTGCTCTTAGAGCTTCTACAGTCTTAACATCTTCACTTAATCCCCTTCTTAAAATTCTTTGTGCTCTTAAACCTTCTGCTCCTTCCAAACTTTTGAATAAAGTTTGTGATAAATGTTCCAGGTGTGTTATCGGGAATCTTCTAAACATCAAGAAAAATCTTACAATCTCTTTATCAAATAATGATGGTCTGTATGCTGCAGTTGGACTTATTTGTGAATTAGCTGCCAAATCCATTCCATTTCTTACAGCCATATCAAACATTTTTTTATCTTCAAGAACCTTATTAATTGCTTCTATTTCACCCATCCCTTTATTAATCAAATCTTTATATGCTTTTTGTTTTGTCACATAATCAATTATTCCTCCAAGTTCTGCATATCTCCAATTTGTCATTTCGGCTAAATGAAATGGTTCATAATTTTTAATCATTTCATTTATTTTTAAGATTTTGCTTCTGTTTGCTTCTTCAGCAGTTAATTCCAGAAATCTCGGTGTTTCTTGTGATGCTTCATGCATTGCATTTAATAAGTTTCCTGTAGGAGTTTTTAATTTATAAAATATTTTATCAGTTAATTTTACTGCTTCATTTGTCATATACAATCTTGCAAAATCTTTTTGTGTATAATTTTGGACCGCATTCTTAAGTGAGAATGAAAGAAAATTCATATACTCAGCACTTCTAATTTCTCTAAAAAATTTTGCTGCTAAATTTTTCGATGGCAGTTCTGGATTAAGAATAGCTCTCATAAATTCAATTGCTGTGCTGAATCCCTGTTTCTTAAGCAATTCTGGTATATCTTTCTTAAAATCAGTATAATAATAATTAACTGCATCCTTGTATGCCAACGCTTTAGCAACAGAAAAAATATAATTTCGTGTTATACTCGATAAATCTCGTTTAATATCTTTTATATCAAATTCTCTCGGCTTTAAATATCGGCTGTCCGCATAAATAAAATTATTCAATCCTCTAACATCAGTTTTAATTATGTCCTTTGGGTCACTGATTATTTCATCTATAATAAATCCATCACGAATAATATGCGGGAAATAATCTGTTCTTACAGGATAACCAGCTTTTTTAATTTCAGCATATAAACCATCATTCATATCCTTATCACCATAAATCATTTTATACAATTCATATAATTTAATCTCATCATCAGTTTCAAGATATTCTTTGTAATTTGCTCTGTCTTCAAGTGCATTTATAATTTTATCCTTAATCTCTTTTATTCTTTGTTCGCCGTATTCTTCACTACGGATATTATCATAAATATCTTCTATTTTATTATTTATCTGAAAATATTTTTCAAGTAATCTTCCTTGAATTATAACTCCTTTTGCCATTCTTTGAAAAAGTTCAGCTCCTGCAGCCCCATATTTCATAGTCATTATTTTCCCTTTCTCGCCAAAATATGTCAATCTTATTATCTTACTGAATTTCCCAATTCTATTTTTAGGGTCATTAATAATTTCTTCTGCTGTCTGAAGTATTTTTTCTTGAGTCTCTGCTGGGATATTTTTATTAATTAAATATTTTTCTATTTCCTTTTTAATTTCTTCTGCTTTTTTATCTGTAATATCTGTTTTCGGTTCAACAAAAGTTCCAGTTTCCTCTTTGCCTTTTTCATATTCTCTAAGTTTTGCTTTTATAACTTCTCTATACAATTTTAAAATATCATCAGGACTTATATTCCCTGCTTTTTCTTTAATCTTCTCTGAAAAATCTGTATATCTTCTAAATCCCTCATCATATATTTCTGATGCCTCAGGCAAATACTTTTTATAAGCTTCTTTTGTGTTTTCATGTTTATTCTTTTGTTTTGCTTCTGCTGTTTTCCAATTTCCTTCTTGTCCAGTAAAATCTTTATGCCTTTTATTCCAAGCATATATTATTTCTTCTTTGTCCCATGCAGGCAGTTCATCAATTTCTGCCTCGTGTTTTTTCTTCCAGTTTTTTAATTCAAATATATTTTTAATTTTTTCAATTCTGTTCAGATAATATTCTAAGTCCTTCGGATAAAGTTCACCCTGTATTTCACTTATTTTTTGCCTTAGTTTATCGTTGACAAAATCTTCTTCTGTTAATATCTTTGTGTGTCCAGATTTGGTTACTTCCTTGGGCAATTGGAGCCCTCTGGATTGTAACCAAATCTGGCTTTTATTTTTATTATAATAACGCAATAAACCTTTCTCAATCCATTCAATAAATGTTTTATCTCTCTCCTTACTATAAATATTCGCTATTTTATTAACAATATGATTTTGCTCTTGCCTGCTTAAGTGAATTGCTGCAATCACATTTCCTTTCTCTCCTCTTAATTCAGTCATAATAACAAAACTGTTAGGCATTGTAGCTGATTTAAATATCATTATAGGGTCATGTAATTCTTTTGGCAAATCTTTTATTAAATCTAAGGTTAAATTGTCTTTAGTGATAGCTTTATTAATAACTTCTTTTGTAATTGTTATTGGCAGTTGTTTTGCTCCTAATTTAACAAGAATTAATGGTGTATTGGTTATAATTACAGGTTGCGTTGTTTTACCATTTAATAAATCATCAACTTTTTTATTAAAATTGCTTTGTGCTAAAGAAACCTCAGTATTTATTTCCTCTTTGGTAAATGTTGATTCTGTTTTGCTTATCTTTTTTATTTTTCCTGAAGCAAGACTATAGAAATATCCTGCCTCAAATGAAAATCCCAACTTATTTAAATAATATGCAATCTTTGACCACAGTTCTCTTAATAATTGAAATAATCTTTCTAATCTTGTTCTCGGTTCTGAAGGATTTTTTTCCTGTTGTTCACGCCATTCAATATATTTTTTTGCAAGTCTTTCATGCGCTTCTTTCAACGAAGGATTATTAGCTACATCCCAAATTTCTCCTTTGCCATTCCATCCATTTTCACGCAATAAATTTCTTGCTAAGTGAGGTTTTGCAAGTGTTATAATCGACGCATGAAAACTTTCTTCCCACGCTGTTGTTATATCAGCTTTTTCTGGGTCGAATATTATTGTTTTTTCTATTAAATCCGTTAAACCTTTTGCCTGCTCTTTTGATAAATCTTTCTGGCCTATTAACCATTCAGAATTTATTCCCTTCCTAATCTCTTCAAGAAATTTCTTCTTTTCGCTGTCACTCATCTTTACATAAACTTTTTCCAAAGGAATGGATACCCGTCTTAATCCCTGTGCTGCTTCCCCTGTTTGCTCCAACTTGTTTTCATGTGCGGAAATAATCTCTTGCAATAATTTTCTTAAATTAGTATCTTTGATTGTAAATTTAGAAACGGCCTGTTGTGAAGATAGGTTGTTTAGCCTAACGATGTACAACAGGTCGTTTCTATTTATTTCAAGCGTTGAATTATCATAATGCCATTTACCAGTATTATCTACTCCAACACTAATTTTAACTGTAAAATCTTTTCCATCAATTTTTACTGATTTAAGAAAATATTCAAACTTATCATATCCTTTAATATTCTTTTCATTTTTTAACTCTCCAATATAAATAGCATCTCTTAATATTCCTGGTGTATTTTTATTTACAACCAGCTGCTCATATCTGCCAACATGTGTAAATGGTTTTTTCTCACTTTCTCTGCCAATGAATATTTCTTTGCCCGTGTCTTTATTTATTACACTTTTAGGATGTATTTTTTTATAATATTTTCTTACTGTATGGGTAATTTTAAGTCTGTTTTTTTCCCAATTATCTTTATTAATATCAAATCCTAATTCCTTCAAGTCATTGTTATATTCAATCTCTTTATCATTAATTATCTTTTTATAAATCTCTGCTTTCCCCTCTTCTGTGTTTTTTTGAAATAAACTTTGTTGTTCTCCGCCAAATAACTCATACTGAACATTTTTATTTTTTAGCTTCAATATTTTTTTATTGACTGTTTCAAGTTCATTCTCCGCTTTTTGAATCGTCTCAAAATCATTTTTCTTCTTTGCTTCTTCAATAACATATTCAAGATGTCTTTTTCTGTCCTGCAGTGATTGTATTTCACTTCTTCCCTCATCAAATACAGAATAGTTCCCAGTTGGTTCTGCAGCTAATTCTTTCTGTTCGATTAAAGCTGGCTGGCTTCTTCCAAAGGGATGGATACCCGCTGCTTCTAATTTGCTCGCTGGCAAGCCTTCGGTTATTTTTTCTCTATAATCTAATAATAAGTTGCTGTCTTTTTCTCTATTCTTTACTGCTTCATTTAATTTATCTTTTAAATATGTATAACTCTTTATTAACTCAGGTTTTTCTTTTATTGCACGCCTGATAAAAACATTTACATTTTCAAATCTTTTTCTTTCAACAAAATTATTTAAAAAACTTGCTAATGCTCTTTGTATCTCTTCTTTCTGTGTGTATCGTTCTAATGTTAATAATTTTTCTCTGACAGGCAATTCATGATCAAATGAATTATAAGCCCTCAATAAAGCAATTTCAATTTCATCTCTTGGACTATCTTTATATTCAATATACTTTTGATAAAGTATTTGTCCTGTTTTATTTATTTCTTGTCGGATTTCCTCTTCGCTAATTCTTCCAGCAGCTTTTGTCTTGCTTTCAATATCCTCAGCAAGTTTTTCGAGTTCTGCCGCATCTCCGCTGGTGATAATTTGTGTGGCGATTTCTTCATCTATTTCCCCTCTATTAATTGATTTTTCTAATTGCTCAAATATATCAAATTGATTATTAATTATCTCGCTGATATTATTTTCTAATTTCTTTATTTCTTCTGTGTTCGCAAGAATTTCTTTTTGAAATAAATTTTTTTGTTCTAATGGTGCACCTTTCGACAAAGCAGTTAATTCTCTGTTTCTCGCTCTCAATAAATCTATCTTCTTTTGAATATCTCTTGTATCAGCTCTCGCTCTTGCACCTGTGCTTTCCAATTTGTCAAGTGCAAGTTTTTCATTAGGCTTAAATGTAATATCTGTTACTCTGTCTTCTACTTTATTAAAAAATTCCTCTTTGGTAATAAATGAATTTCTTAATTTATCTCTGTAGAAATAATCAAATAATTCCTGCTCATGTCCGTCTGTTATTTGTGGAAATTGCTTTCTTAATTCTCCTACCCAAGAAGCATTTCTTTCTAAATATGGATATGACTTCGCTGCTTCTGAATTTAATGCTCTTATAAATTCACCTTCCTCATTTAAATAAGATAAATTATCAAGCAGTTTTATTCTTGATTCTTTTTTGAATATATCTAATAACTTAGATTTTGAATAACCCTGTTGTTTTGCTCTCTTATATGCTTTAATATCAGATAATAAATTTTCTTGTGTCGACTTGCGGTTGCTTTCTATTATTGCATAATTAATTGCTTCTTCTTCTGTCCCCTCAAAAAATTTAACAGGTATTGTTTTTGCATTCCTTCTCTTCATTCCCTCTAAACGAGAATGTCCTGCCAATACATAAATATTATTATCCTTTGGGTCTTTCCATACAATTATAGGGTCAAATGCTGCAGGGTTATAATTCTTTTCAATTGCTCTCGCTGTTTCTTCACTGTAAGATTCTGCTCTATTCTGAAACCTGCTTTCATCTGTTTTTATTTCTCTAATTGGAATTTCTTTTACTTCAGCAAATTTTGTCTCTTGAAATTTATTCTCAATTTCTTTCTGGGAATCCATTCCTTTGGAAGCAGTTTCTTTATTAGCAACAGTTTCATTTATTGCTTTTTTAATCTCTGGTTCGATAACCTTTTTATTCTCAGCTTTTCCTTTTGGCTCGCCATATAACAGTTCAGCAACATTTTTTTCTGGGAATCCATTCCTTTGGAATTTTTCTATTTTTTCTAATTTATCTAATGGTTCAATCCATTCTTCATTCCCTACTTTTACTATTGCAGTCGGAGTATCTTGAAATTCTGTAATTTCAAGAACTTCACCTTCTGTAAATTTATCTGGGATATAGTGCCCCGAAACGTATCTTGCTCTTAATTTTACTCTATCTCCTATATTAATATTAGGTTCTTTTTTCTCTGTCTTAGTCTGCAAATCGGGATTTTTCCAGTCCACCCCTTGTTTTTCTAATATTCTTCTCGCAGCTTGCGTTGATTCTAAATCGGGGTGTCCGTTGGCAATATCAACAAGTTTTTCTATTCTCGTGGGAGGTCTTATTTCTCCTTTAGCAACCTTATCGGCATATTCTTTCCTTAATTCTTCTCTGCGCTGATTATTTCTCTGCATTTCCTCAGAAACTTTTTTAATGGCTTGTTGTTTTCCTCGACCTTCTTGTATATTCTTATGTAATGCTGGCTCTGCACCTCCCATAAATGGAGCTTTATTCTTTGCTAAATAAGTTTCTTCATCGATTATTTCTAACGGTTTTACTTGCTCTTTCGGGTAACTAGGTGTTTCAGTTTTGATTTTTTGTAAATCTGGATAGTCTTTTAATACTTCCTCAGGGATTTTTTTACCTTCTTTTAATGCTTTCTCAACTACATCTCTGTGTGTAACTGGAGTATTTAATCTATTAAGGTATGTTTCTAATTCTTGCTCTGAAAGTTTAATTTCACCCTTTGAGGCTTGTTCTATTTTTTGCTTTGCTTCATCAGTAACACCATACAATAATTTCTGTAATTTATTAATCCTCGCTAATTCTTCAGCTCCGCTTCGTTTCGTAAATTTTTCTTGCCTTGTCTCGGCACGCAATCTCTCTCTCTCATTATTCCATTCTTCCGCTGTCATTTCATAAGGTTTCTTCTCTTCTGTAGTTTTAGTTTCTTTTGGGATTGGTTTAGTTTTTTCTTTGCTTTGTTCTTCTGTCGCTGATTCTTCATCAATTTCAGTCTTTAGTTCTTTTTCCGAAGGAATGGATTCCCGGCTTTCAGCTTTAGGATAATATGAAATAATAAATTTCCCTTCTCTAAAATCACCGATGTCTAACTCTTCATTAATTGCTGCACTTGTTATATAATTTTCTGCAAATTCTTCTGCTTTTTCTTTATCCATTCCTTTCTTAATTAAATCATCAGTTAAATATCTAAAAGCTATTGCTAATGGGTCTTTATGACTTCCTTCCCCCATTACAAATATTTTTTCTACTCCTTCGGGAAATTTTATTTTTACTGCTTTCCCACTTTCTGCACCTATTACATTCTCTTTTAATCTTTCTTCTGCATTGATTAATTTTAATTTTTGTTCTGCAAGTCCGTATAAATCTGAATCAACATCTGCACCAAGTAAATCTGCAGCTAATGTTCTTCTTGCAAAATCTTCTAACAATAATCCTTTTTCTAATTCTTTATCTTCTGCATTATTTAATCTTGCCTTATTGTTAGGCAGTTTAAGATAATTATTGAATTCATTTTCAAAATCTTTACCTAATTTATTTTTTGCTTCTTTTATAACTTCTTGAACTGGCAAAGTAGTTAATATTTCTTTTGCTTTTTCTGCATCTTCTCTCTCACTTCTGGATAATCGTTCAATGGTCTCAGCGGGTGTCTTTTGTTGAATGTCCTGGCTGCTAATTCCTTTGCCTTCCTCGCTGGCAGTCCTTTCTTCAGATAATAATCCCTTATTGCTTCGTATTCCTTCGGCATTTTCACCTCCTATTCTTTTAATTTCCTCTTCTAATAACTTAGGATAGTTCTTTTGTAATTGTAATTCTTCTGAAGTAAATTTAGTTTTACCTTTTACAATATCTTCTGCTAACTTCCTTACATTCTTTATCTCATTTGATTCTAATAATCCTTTTACTCCTGTGGTCTTTTCTATTGGAATTTGTTCTTTTTCTCTTATTTTGGGTATCCATTCCTTCGGAACTGGTTTTTCTCCAAAAAATAATTCTCCTGAAGTTGGTGCTAATTTTTCTAATTTGCTTTGTATAATAGCTTCTTCTTCTGGAGTTCTACCCTTTAAATTCTTTGATGCTTCAATAACTTTTTCTGCAGTTTTTGATAATGGAATTCTTTCTGATGGAATAATAGGCAAGCCTTGATATGGTGTCACTAAGGTTTTATTCTTAAATGCTTCTTCGAGTCCTTCATTAATTTTCTTTTCAAGCGTTTTATCTAACTTTATCTTAGCTCCCTTAATTCCTAAAATAGTCCCAAAGAATAATCCATTTTCAACTAACTCTTTTGCTATTTCTCTATCAGTCGGATTTAATGAGTCAAATGCCCCGGCTTTTTGAAGTTCTTCTGTCCCTTTAGATGAAAGCAATGAACCAATACCTACACCAGGACCAAAAGCAAAAGGTGCTATTATATTTGTTATCTCTTCTCCTTTTTTTCTGTCATAACCTAAACTTTCAGCAATGTCTCCTCCTATTTTAGTTGCAACTGGCATTACCGCTGTAAACCCCATTACCGCAGGAATTGAAGATATAATCCCTTTAATTGCACCTGCTGCTTGTTCTCCTAATCCTCTGGCAGCTGTTTTTAACCCGGCCGGAATTTGTTCAGGTTCTTCTTCCGAAGGAATGGAATCCCAATATCTGGATTTTACTCGATAACCTTGCTCTTTATATAAATTAGCTGTTTCTGGATCAGAAGTATTTGTTATTTCTTCCCCCCTGTCATTATAAATTGTATAAATATCTTTTACTTTTTCCTGCCCTGTAATTTGTCGAATTCCTTTACGAATATTTTCTCTTCCTTGATATATTTTTCTTAAAGCATCAGCAAGATTCTCTGGAACACTTTTTATCCCTTCTTCTAATTTCTCAATATATCCGCTCAAATAAGATTGTGCTTTTCTGGGTGCTTCTTTAACAAATTTAGTATCTGGAACTGAATACAAATTAGATTGATTAATTTGTAGTGGTGTAAATCTCTTCTCTTTGCTTGCTTGAATAATATTTAATATACCAGTTGGTTCTATCACCTGCGAATTATCTTTTACTTGTGCTTGAGATATTAAATTCCCAATTACATTTTGGGTATCCATTCCTTTGGAATTTGACTTTTCTGCTCTATATGCTGAATCTTTTTGAGCCTCTGTTTGGGAATCCATTCCTTTGGAAAAATTTTGCCTTAACCAATAATCCGCACTAAAAGGATCCTCTGCCTGTCCGCCTTCTTTTTGGCGGACTTGTCCGCCTTCTTTTTGGTGGACCTGTCCGCTTTCATTTTTTTGACGGAACTGTCCGTTGCTTTTTTGTTCGTTAAGAATATTTTCAACATAATCTATTCGTTTGCCTGTTTCTATTAATTTCTTCAGACCAGGACCAAAATTATTCTCTGTCTCTGTAATCGAATCTAAGTCAAGATTTATTAATTTTTCTAATCCTGTCATTATTTCAATCCTTGATAAATTACACTATAGTATTTAAGAAAATCAGCTATTTCGCTTGCTTCTTCATCTGATAAATTGCCGGCTCGTGCATGTTTTATTGCCTCGTCTTTTAATTCCTTTGGTGATAATCTCCTCCCCCAAAGTTTTTCAATATTTTCAACAAATTCATAACTTCTCGGACCTAATGTTTGGAGCTTAACATTTTGCAATGCATTTTCTTGACGATACTTTTTCTCAGTTTCACTTATTTTCATTGGAACACCAGCTGGGTCTAATTTATATTGCCCTGTTTTTTCATCTCTTACATAATTCCCTTTATCATCAACTGCAAATTTTAACACATTGCCATATTCATCCGTTACATATTCGTTTGGATTGACTATATCTGCTATCAATTTTGATGTAGCAGGCGATAATGATTTTGACTTTTCTTTATTATCATCTGATTTAAATTGCCACTCTTTTTCTGGTGCTCTTAAATTTGTCTTTACGAATTGCTTCTTTTCAAAGTCCCATTGATAGATATATCCATCTGCCCCGACTTTCGTAAATGGATTTTGTTCTTTTTGTTCATAAGGCTGTCCTTCAGCAATTTTAATTGGTTCGGTCCCTGGATATTGAATAAATCTCGACTCGCCTCTGCCAAGATTAAATGCTTCAGGCTGTTGTGGTTTTAAACTTTCCGCTTTTTGACTTAACAGATTCCCAAGTAAATTAATTTTTGCTGCTTTATTTTCATCTATATTCTTATTTAATAAAATTGGCAAAACATTTTCTTGAAATTCACCTAATATATTTTTTGCTCTTTTATATCTTTCTATGTTCGGGATAGATTTTATCTCTTGTGTTGGCGGTATGTAATCCCCTAAAATATAATCACCTGGAGATTCCATATTAATTTTATCTTTTCCTAATTGTATTTCTTCTCCAACAGATTTGCCTGGCACATATCTAATATCATTTGGATCAAATCCTTCAGAAATTTGTTTTTGTTTTGCAATCGCTTCATTATACACATTTAATAAATTATTATAAAAATCCCTTTCTTCCCTTTGCCTTCTTAATTGGTCAAATACATTTAATACATCATTTAATGCCTGGCGTCCATATTTATAATAACTTGTTGAATATCGTGCCATTTTAACCTCCTAATAATAAACCGAGTAAAGAAACACCGCTTGAACCGCCGCTTACTGGTATGCTTGCAATTTGTGCTGCAGTCCCCAATCCAGCAAATAAATCATCAAGCCATGTCCCGCTGTCTAATGCACCAAGTAAATTCTGCTGCTGACCATATCCAGTGCTTAATCCGCTTAATAAATTTCTCATATTAGATAAATCAACATTAGAAGCAAGCTGAGTTTGATTTAATTTATTTTGATTAACATATTTCATTAAATCTGATAATGATGAAGCTTCATTTATTCCTAATTGCCCAAGAACATTATATTTGTTTTTATTTATATTGCTTGCAATATTGCTCAATGTATCATTAACAACAGAACCGCCTGTAATCCCTCGAGATGCTAAAGATGATACTGCCCCTTGCTGCTGTTGTGCAATATCTTCTGCAATGTTTCTTTTTAATATGTTTTCTTGACCAGAAAAAATTTCATCTAATTTCTTTGATATATCTTCATATCCAAAAGGCTCTGCATAATTTTGAAATCTATTCAGCACATTATATTTGCCGCTCTGTAAATCTTTAGTAAAATTTTGTAATTGCTCTAATTGTCTTTGTGCTTCAGATTCTTGTCTTGATTGACCTGCCATATTTCACCTCCATTCGCCTTTGGCGAATCCATTCGCCTTTGGCGAATTAATAATAATTTTTTTCCAATATTTTGTGATTTTCAAATACTTCATAAAACCCAATTTTCTTAAATAATCCTGCATTCTTATCATTTGCGTAACATCTTATTATCTTTATACCTGCTTCTTTTATTTTATTTTCTATCCAGTCAAAAAGTTTTTTCCCTGTCATTGGATTTTCACTGATAAACGGTTCTATCATTAATACATATCTTAAATTAGCAATAGCTTTAATCTCTCCATTATTATCTTCGGCAATTATTATTTTCCCTTCTTCAGGGACAAACAATCCATACTTTTCAGAAAATTCTTTAATCTTACTGCTGTCATTTTCTAAAATGTAGTCTCTTATTTTTGGGAATCCATTCCTTTGGAACATTCTTTTTATTATATATCCCATTTATTTAATAATATATTTTCTATTGTTTGAACATCACTTAAACTAAGAGCAGAATTAAAAACTATTACTTCATATAAACCGCCATTTAAATATTGTGAAGTAACAAAACCGCTAATAGTTATTTTATTAAGAGTAATAGTCCCAACATCCATTGCCATTTGATTCACTTCATTTTGTCCATTGAGTCTTGCGAATATTTGTGTCCCGTTAAAAACCCATGTAACTAAATACAATTCATTTATTTGTAATGTAGTCATTCCCGTTGCTGTAACATTAGACCCTGCGTCATCTCTTCTAAAGCACATAATTTTATCATGAGAACTTCCTCCATTGGCGTAAAAATTCATTAATGGAGTTGTTGACGAGTCTCTTATAGAAAATAAAACAGTATTGCCGCTTGGTAAAGAATATGGTCTGAAAACATAAAAAAGTGTAATCGGTTTATCCGAACCTGAAAATTGTGAATATAAGTTTGAATTAACCATTAACATTGAATTGTTAATAAATTTTACAAATGGGAACGCTGCTCCATTTCTAATTTCATAGGCAGGAAGAGGAAAAACAGAAGTGCTTGAATCAAGAATTAAATTATTATTATTTCCTGATTTATCATTATAAAATCCTTCTTGATGTAAACTGTCCCACCAAGCTGTTGGAGAAAGTGACTGTATTGTGCTGTCATCAATAAATTTTCCGAAAGTAATCCCTCTTGGCTGCGGTTTCCATAAAGAAAGTGTGCTGTCATAAACCAAAACTTTACCATTAGATAATCCCTCTAAGTCTACATCATTCAATTCAGCAATAGAGCCTGCTCCTCCGCTTTCTGCTGTCCTCCATTCAGTATCATAATCATTATTTGATTTTTTAGTTAATACCTGCCCTGTTATTCCGCCTGCTGGAATTCCTATTCCATCTAAACCATCTTCACCATTTGCACCATTATAAACTGTAAAAGTCCCTAAATTGATTGTTTCATCTGCATCACCCCAGACTGTATATGTATCTGTCTCTCCTGGTTCGTTTGGTAATCCTGAAACTGCTGTTGTTGAAGTAAACTCAATGTGGTCTATCCCCTGTCCATCAATACCGTCCGAGCCCGCTGCTCCTTGCGGTCCTGTAATATCGTTTAATGCAACAAGGTCATGCCATTCGGTTTCGTTCTTGTATCTCCATTGAATATGTGTGGCTGATTTTTGAAGTTCTATTTCTCTTGCATTAGAAATACCTCCTCCTAAAAGATGATATTCTCCATCTGAGAGTTTGATATATTCCTTTACAACTCCATCTTCTTTTACTAAAAATCTTGCACCGACTGGCATCAAATTTTTTGGTGGCAGTTCACTTGTTTCTATACCGATTCCTTTTTCTATTTCAGAAATCATTTGAAACAATTCACGGGATAAATATTTTGAATACTTTTTCAAATCCATTTTAGCTTCCCACAATCACTTTAATTGTATAAACTACTTTTAAAATTTTGCCATTATCTACATTTATTGGCGAGCTTAAAACATTTCTTGCAAGAAGAAATAAAAATGCTTGATAAGATGAACTATCTCCTATGCTTGTTCGATCTGATGAAGCTCCCGTAATTCCATATTCTTTTACTTGAATTGTATTCCCCGAATTATTTTCAAATGCTTTAACGATATTAAATTGTGCATAATTTGAACCTATTTCAAAATCTTCTGCAAATCCGCCGTAGTAAAGCATCTGATTAGTTGATTTGCCGTGTTGTATTAAGCTTCCTAAATTATAATCACCCATTGATACAGGTGTGTCACTCATCCCAATCAATATTCCTTGTTTCCATGCTGATTCATTTTCATAATTTGGATATAGTTTTACTTCACCTCCGCTGTTAATTGCACTGAATGAAATTAAATCTGGATAATGTAATCTTGATACATTATTAATATCAATAATTGCTCTTGATGTTTGCCCTGCATGCCTATACAATAATCTCATAAATGGAACTAAAAACCCGCCTGCATCAGTGCCTGAATTCAATGTAGTTTTGATTCTATAATTAACTGTCAATGTTTTGCCTGGATTAACATTTACTCCGCCTGATATTAAATCCCTCATAACCAAAAGATTATAAGAAGAAGTCCCTGCTTTCATCAACAACCCAATTTCATTAACCTGAACTGTAATCGATGAATTGTTTGTAAATGTCCTCGTAAATGTTATTTGAACAGAAGCAGAATCATTCGTGTCTTGTGATACAATTGAACTGTTATATATTAATCCCCCTTTTGCTGAAGTCGAAGGTATTTGTTTTTCTAATAGATTATCATCAATTGTTACAGGTGAGGTCCCAGTCCCAATAATAATACCAGAATTTGCAAAAGAATTATAAGAAGGATTTACTAAATTTGTTATAGGGACATAAATAGCAACTCCTCCTGTTCCCGTAGTCCATCCACTGCTGTATGTTGTTTCTTCAAGTTCAATAATTGAATCACTTATTCTTTTCCAGTCATATCTGCCGTCAATATTAACTCCCTGAAATCCCCCTAATGTAATTTTACCTGATGTCTGACCGCTTAATATAGATGTTGTAAATGTTATTCTTATTTTATTACTTGTTCCTGCCGATAGTGAAGAAATACCAGGATTCCCGCCTGCAGTTATAGTAGTAAGTAATCTGTAAAAAGTCCCTCCCATTACATTGTTTCTTGTATCTCTTCCCATCTGTAAATAAAGTATTCTCAAAAAATTTGCTAATATAGAATCCCCTTTCTTTGTCAATACATGTTCTTTTCTTCCATTCTTATCTGTTAAAAACAAATCAAGATATATATCAAGGTCACCACCGTTAATTAATAGTTCTTTTCTGATAACCTTTTGTTCTTTTTCTTCAAATAATTTTATTGCTTCCATATTTACCCCTTTTTATTAAGCCTGCTTGTAGAATGCAATAAAAAAAAGCCAATACCAGCTGCTATGCAGACCGGTATCGGCTCTTTATTATCAGATAACCGATTTAATAATTTATCCCGCCTTACGGGATAAATTAAGGTGTTACATTATAATTAAATTCACTCTCAATTTTATTATTAATGCCACGACTTATTATATCTATAACCTGTGAATTTATTATTGAATTAATATTTTCTAAATCAAAATCTGGTTCAATCGTATTTAACATTTCTGTTTCATTTAAGAAATTAATTGCATTCAGCAAATTTTTATTTCTTAATTCTTGTGTAAATTCATATCCCAAATTATTTGATTGCAATGTTATCTCTTTCCCTGTAGTAAATTGCAATATTTCAGAACTTATTTCTTCTTTTGTAAGCTCACTTATTGAATATATTTTACAATAATAAATTTCTTCTAAATTTAATCCTTGAAGGATTATTTTATGATAATATTCATATTCATTAATAAAAACTTCTTGGTTAAGATTATCTTGTGATATCCCGTATTTTACTTTACTCGTAGCTTTATGAGTAGTAGCCCATGTTACTGTTGCTTGATTTGCCTTCAAATCTCCAACTAATGGTATCTTTATTTCAAATGGAGTATAAACAATATTAAATGATGGAGGCGGAGGCTGTAATTCTGCTTCTCCATAAAGCAATAATGAACTTCCTGCAAATTTCCCTATTGCTATCTCTTTAACCGAAACTTTCAAAGATGTTAACTCAAATTCTTTTACCCAGCCAAATATTCTAATATAAAATTCAATTACTGTTAACCCAGCAGGCAGTTTTTGATAAAATCTTTTTTCATCTTTCTTTATTTTATATGTTATAGATTCCCATTCTAAATGCTCATTTCTTTTATAATATACTGTTGCATAAACTTCGTCATCGGTTTCCACATTATAAACCCCAGAAATATATCCCAATACAATTCTTCTATTTGAATAAGAATTTTTATCAACACTGTAAATAGAAGAATCAAATGATATTTCTATATGTTCTCCGTTATCCAACATTTTACAGCTTTATCAAATTTAATTTAATTGTTAAGAATATTATTATTAATAAAAATACAAATGCAATAATTCCAATCGTTGCATAACCAATTTTTTCTGTAGTCGTTGTTTGTTTTTTTTCAACAATATTTGTTGTGTCAGTTATTATTGTATCAATTTTATGTTCTTTTATATCCAGCTCAATGAACTTTTTCTTTGGATAATATTTTACATTTGCTTTTACTTTGCCTTTTGATGTCATAATTTCTTTTTCTCCTTCTATTCTTGAAGAATCAGAAAGTTGACTAAATATATTTTCTAATGTATCAGCCAATGACTTTGGTATTTCTTTATAAGTTACAGGCAATGAATCTTTAATCTCTGGAACAGTTATTTCAATTCTTCTGTCTTTAATAATAGTTTCTGACGAAGAACAACCCACAATTAAACAAAACAATATGTATAATAACCTCTTCATTCCTAATTCCTAATTCCTAAAAATTTCTCTCTCAATATTTTTTCATTTCCCGTTCTATATAAAAATGCTTCTGCATTTCTTCTTTTTACAAGCCCGGATAATATTACATAGTTGCCATTTACTTTTGCTTTATTAAATTGCATTAATAAATAAGTTGTTGTTTTTGTATCTCCTCTGCTAACTGCCTCTTTCAAATTTCCTTTTATTCTATATCCCACATTAAATGTAAAAGAAACCAAAGCATCAAATTCATGCCACCTTAAAAATCTCCATATAACATTATCCACATATTTTTCAAACCGCAGTAAGTCCTTAATTAACAACATTTCTGCTTCTGCTTTTGTAATAATCATCCCTTCATCAATATCATTGCCTGTATGACCGTATCCAATTGTCAATACATTTGCCGGGCATTTATAAGCTTTTGCTCTAAATCCTTCAAAAAATTTAATTAAATCCACTCCAGTCTTAGTTGTTTGACCGCCTGATAATTTAATACTGCTTATTATTATTAATAAACCTATTATGATTATCCTTTTTACCATACTTCAATTCAAAAATGTTATTATATAAACTGATGTTACTACAATAGCTGCACTTAATAATGCAGCAGCCAAAACAGGCATTGAATTTC
>Ga0315298_1005685_pt1 | contig 17499 bp, 14 predicted proteins | sample WHS_1_MG_FD_203077 | JGI IMG/M metagenome (GOLD analysis project Ga0315298, IMG submission 203077) | Extremophilic microbial mat communities from Washburn Hot Springs, YNP, Wyoming, USA - WHS_1_MG | ecosystem: Environmental > Aquatic > Thermal springs > Hot (42-90C) | place: USA: Wyoming...
GCTTCCACAACTTGTTTACGGCAAAATACACTTGGTAATCTTTTCGGAGCATGTGAACCAAGCAATGTTCTACCTCTCTTCGATGGGCATACTTCTTTTTTCCGCATCATTCTTGCTGAAAAAGTCGCTAGTTTGGACTGCAATTTGTTATGCGCCTCTCCCAGCAAGCCTAATAAGCATTCTTTTAGGCTTAAACGAGCTTGGACAATTCTTCATTTCACTTTAGGGAATCGCCTAAAACACTTTTAATCAGACATCCAACGAACTTTGACTTAAGCATATTATTAAATTTAAAGAGCATTCCAAATATACTTGATGCGCGCGCATCCTGGATTTGCTCGCTTTCATAGGCAGCCTAGCAGTGTTCCTTAACAGGAGCAGGAAAAGCGAAATTTTTAAGGCTTTAATCATAGGCTCATCTCCCCTAATCCTCTTAGGCGACAGGGTTTTGCAAACCCGCATAATGTACAATTTGCCAATTCAAATTTTCGCCCTTATAGGACTCTACACAATTTCATCCGCCCTGGAATCCCGCTTCGAAGAGGCAGAAGCAGAAAAACTAAAGAAGCTCTTAACAATCTACGTGATCCTCGTCAACGTTAACTACGCTCTGCGGTGCTCCTTTCACCTAACAACCATAAACTTCTTTCCAGGATAAGCTAAAGGATCTTCTTCGAGCAGCCAAGAATCGCCACCGCTGGCGCGTTTCACGGTTTTTCATCAAAATTTAAACTTAAATGCACATTTGAACGGTGCGAACCTCAACTGTTACATCACTTTATAATGGAAAACCTTTTAAATAGATACGTAACAAACTATAAGAAGACCATAAGAGGTATGAAAATGAAATTGGAAAACCGTTCTAAAAAAATTTCAGTGGCACTTTTAACCTTAGCCGTAATCTCTCTAAGTCTAATCGCACCTGCAATGAGCTTTAAGTTTGGGCAGTCAACTGGAGGAGCAGACTACGCAATTTTTGAAGGAGTAGCAGGAAACGACTACTATGATAGCAGGCAATACTCATACAAAATAAACCAATGGGCATATGATCAAAACATAACGGGCTACAACCACACTACGCAAACCTTAGACCAAATAATTGATCCTGATGATGTCTACTTTAATGCTTCTAAAAGCTTGAGGATAGGCTTCACAGAATACGGCGAATTTGCAACGCCGCAGAACGCAGGCATAGCCTACGGCTACGACGCAAGCGAATGGTCTGATACAGAGTCATGGGCCTCAACTGCTATTGATCCCAAATACTGGATTCAAGGATGGACGTTATATGTTAACTATTCAAGGGCTGGCGTCCCGAGGGGATTGCTGGCATACGCCATTTACAGCGACATGAACACCGCTGAAGCTGGAAGGAAAGTTTACACGTGGTACTCAACCTACAATCTCACGGACCCGCTAGCAGAAATCACCAATGGAAGCTTGACGACAAGCGGCATTCAAGTGCTCTATGACAGTGCAAGGTTAGCGGTTGGAAGAACAAGCGTAATCATTCATGACGGAAAATACAACGAGGACTTTGCAAAAGTAACGTTCACTGTTGTCTTCAACAAAGACACGAAATACGCAATCGTCTACAAGGATGTAAAGATACTGCTCGACCCGAAAGTTTTAGATTCCATTAACGACTTCGCCTTTTCAGAGCGCTACGAACTTGACTTGGCAAGGAACATTAACCCCGGAAATGAGGCTTACATACACTACTACCACAACTACAGCGATACTGTTTACCAGCACCCACTAACTGGAGAAAACAAAACCGACGTACTACAAGCCTTCGACAAGGACATGAACTACATATTCTTTGCAGGCTACTGGCCTAACGCAACAGAATACAGCGTTTACTCCCACCTTGTGCCGGACATGGTCCCACCAGTAGTCGACACAACGGTTCTGCCTCCAGGCTTCGCGCAGCCCGACATACCGAGCCCACCTGGAGAGCCGAGCACCCCGTGGGTTATAGTTCAATGGCGCTACAACTACAATGATTGGCCGAAAATGTTGTACTGGCTTGCGAAGAGTGATCCACACAGGGAGATAAGATTCGTTGAAGTCGTAGGCATGACGGACTTTAACACAGACCCGCATCCAGCGGTTGATAGCCCAACGCCTCAGCTTGATACCGAAGTAGCATATCTGCTTAACCAAGTGTTCAACCCAGAAGACCTAACAACATGCGCTGGCACAAACTGGTTCATGTGGACTGGCCTTGGACAAAGCGCCGCCACAACAGACAGTGCGGGTGCAGGTGTCGCATCAGTACCGCCAACTTTCCGCAATCAACAGCCCTTTATGCTGTTTGACAGAAACGACTCAATGTTCCCGTGGATAGCACCAGTGATAGGCATGAAGGGAACAATACCCTACGGCCTCAGCGAGTACGGCGGAAACTACTATGAACAGTTCAGCAACAGCGGCAAGGGAACAGGCACAGACACAACGCTCTACAAGCGCACAAGCCTGAAAGGGTTCGCCTTCGGCGTATACGACGACGTAATTGAAAGCCCACCGCAGCCAATAGCAGGAGGCTGGTCAAACTACTCCTCAACTGGCGGATATTACTACTGGTATCCATCGAAAGACCCATTAACCGAAAGATGGAAATTTAATGGAACAGCTTGGACGATGCCTGGATATGACAACGTGTTTTGGAGTCCTAATGGCATCATAAGCCTCGGCGGCATGAAGGCAAACGGCTTGACACGCTACTTCAACGACTTCTACTTTGCAATAAGCCGTGAAGGAACAAGCGCATATGCCCTAATCAACGGCGGAACAGTGACGGGCTCCGCGCCGACAAGTGACTTTGCATTGGCAACATTCGACTACTATCCAATCTCAACATGGGCTTCAAGCAAGTCAACATTCGGCTACAAGGAAGGCTATGCAGTAATAGCCCTTGCAAGAGACGTTAACGGAACAAGAGGTTTAGCCATATACGGTTGGGATGGACGTGACACGTTCTGGGCTGCCGCATGGGCCTCCCAGTTTGTTACGGTTAACTCAGGCTGGATACCTGCAGGCACAGTTGCCCTAGTGCTAAAGATATCCTACACCACTGCCGACAGAGAACCAACAAGTTTCACCGTCGTTAAAGCCTTGGGCACAATAACAGAGCTCGGCGACAACGCCTTCGCTGTTTCACCAGGATTCGACAAGTCTAGCGTAACGTGGTCAGGGTTGATCGATATCCCGACGCTTCCAACAACTGAGAAGTATGGCAACGTTTGGTGGTACGAGAAGCTTTCGACAACAAGCACGGCGAAGGTTGACTTCGACAGTTAACCACAACACCCTTTTTCTTTATATTTTCCAAACTTTTTATATCTCAACCTCACTGCACCATAGTGGCAGGTGTAAACCTTGAAAAAGGAAGGCATCACGCTGGCAGCATCGCTTTTAACGCTGACAATTCTCGCTTTCTCCGCAACTTTTCCAGCCCAGGCAGACCAGCCCCTAATGGAGGAGGGTGCAACACTATATTATAAGTGGGCGAGAATAGGTCAAGGAGCAGGGGGAACACAAACAGGAGACGCCACATTCAAAATACTTGTAGCCAACCAAACCACAATAGTCGCGCGCGCCACAGGCACAACAACCATGGACATTACAATAAAATATCAGGATGGAATTCCAACATACGCTGATTACCTGGAAGCCCTAATCTACCTGCCGCAAACATGCATAACCCAAAGCCTACAGGGAAACCTAAACTGGATAACAAAAATGGAGACAAGCGCCACAATAGCTAACGAAACAGCCCAACCGCAACAATTCACAGTCGAAGCTGGAACATTCCAAAGCCTAAACATAACCCTACACGCACTCCTAAAAGGAACATGGCAATACGGAAACCTAACACTAATCTACGACATAAACTCTGGAATACTAATATACGAACAATGGATCCCGGAAGAATACGGCGACATCATAATACAATCATTATCAGCGGCAACGCAAGCACCTAAACCCCAAAACGTCGCGCTCAGCGTGATCCTAACAGCAGCGACATTCGCAACTCCAACAGCCGTAGCAATCCGCAAGGCAAACGAAACACTCAGAAAAAGAAAGCTGAGAAACAGGCAAACGCCAGCGGGCGAAGCCAAAATTGAAAGAGCATTCCCGAAAAAGCCGTTCTACATAATCCTAACAGGCGCAACGCTAAATTTAGCCTCAACACTTCTCCCATGGAGCCAACTCGCAGAAACACAGATGTACCTTCCACTAAGCCTCCAAACAACCTTAACAGCGCAAACAACGCTGATTCCAACAACCATAAGCCTAACAACCCACACAGCAGCCATCCTAGCGTGGATAGCCATAGCAACAAGCCTATACACAAAAATGAAACGCACACCACAAATCACAGCGCTCATCTCAAGCGCCCTCGCTTTCACCTCAGCAGCAATGCTCGTGCAATCAGGCTTGACGCCAAGCTGGGGAGCACCCATCATAACAATCAGCGGAATCCTAACAATCCTAGGATTAACAGCCACAAACGTAAAAATAGAAATAACAAAAGAAAAAGAAGAACACGAAGACGCCGCCAAGCAGATTTAGCCACATCAAAACCGAAACCAAACAAATCGCCAAGCCAAAACATTCATGCGCGCGTCTTACAGAACAGTTCAAGCTTCCGTCATGATCAAAACTTTACACCATCAGACAACGTATACAACTCCTAATCAACGGCAAAACGCTATATAACCTTCGAGTACAACTAGAAAAGGCACGCCGCAAAAGTCAAGTAAATAACAATTCCTGATGACAAACAAGCAATAAGGGATGTTAAATTGGGAAAATTGAAGACACCGCATTCAAGACGAGCTGAAATAGTGGTGCTTGCCATCTTTTTCCTGCTCAGCCTGCGCGTGGTCAACTGGTTCCAGCACCCATACATAATTGTCGGCGGGGATTTTCGCCCACCACTAAACCAGCAAGCCTTCAACAAACGTGTCATCTACGCCTGGGATGAGATAGACCTTGGAATGCCCTCAGTTTATCAAGCTCGAATACTCACCCCATCCTACCTATTTGTAACGGTCTTCCAGAATCTTGGCATAAACTTGTACTCATCACAGTTAGCAACAGTTTTCCTAATGTACCTCATCGCATCAATACTAATGTACATCTACGTTAAACAACTCACGAACGGCGACACCATCGCAGCATTTACCGCAACAGTGTTTCTAACCTCAAACATTTACTTAATAAATGATAGAGAGGCAACAGCGATACCAGTCATCGACACCATATTGATGATTCTGCCTTCCATCGTTACTTTCACAGAGGGCATCATGAAAAAATCCTACGCCCTATTAACGCTTTCCGGGATAACGTTCGTCCTAACCTACGGGACATTCCCCAACTATCGCCCCACATTATTAGGCTTTATTACATTAATGCTAACACTCCTTTTCCTCTATGTAAAAAACGGGTTAAATGTCCGTCATGAAAAGAATGGAATTCCACGATTAACCATTTCACTTGATACGCGTTTAATATACGCATACCTGAAATATTTCATGGCATTTGGTGTAGCTCTGTTCCTAGTGTCAGGCTGGATCATTACAACAGTCTCAGCAAACTTCAACTATCTTCTAGCCACATTACAGAACACTTCGGCACCGCCTGAGGTTCTGGAGCACATCCAACTCTATGACGTGTTAAGGCTCATCGCAAAATGGGGATTCTACTCCGGTGCCCTTGGAAGACCTTATGTTCCTTACGCAAATATCTACCTTCATAATCCTCTATTAATAGTGGTGTCCTATCTCCCGCCAATCTTGGCATTTGCAGCCGTACTTACGTCAAAATCACGCAAGTTAACCCTCTATTTGAGCGTGGTAGCGTTACTCTCTCTGATTATAGCAGCTGCACCTATACCCATGCTATATGCTGCGTTGACGTCTTACCTGCCCTTCATGACAGCGTTAAGAGAGTCTGCTCAATGGCTATTCTTCACAATACTTTCTTACAGCATTTTAATCGGCATCGTCTCCTCGACTTTGTACCACAGATTTAGAAAAAAGGCATGGCAGATAACCACGCTCAGCTTAATAGTTATAATTCTCGTTTCTTCATCGTATCCTTTGGTAACAGGTGACGTTACAAGAAATTGGCTGGACACCAACATTAAAGGTTCGTATTTACCAAATTCCTATGCTGAATTGAACGGTATGCTTTCAGATCAGCATTGGGCTCTTTTGCTTCCCCAAAGAGGCACCTACTTAGTTTACAATTTTAGTGGAACCCCATTCAACGCTGGAAATCCGTATCCACTGATTTTTTCAAAGCCAGTAATATCCGGATTAGGAACAGAATATGTACAGTCCGAAAACTTGAATTTGCTGAATAAAGTTTATGAATTAATGCTGACAAACGAGTATGAAAATGTGGCACCCCAAGGAAAAGCTTCAGCAAGCTCTGTTGAAAACGAATATCACAGTCCCATATGCGCCATCGATGGAGATTATGGCACCAGATGGGCATCCGCACGTGACATGCCACAGTGGATCGAAATCGAATGGAACAAGACCCAAGAACTGTCGAAAATAAAAATAATTTTCGAATATGCATATGCAAACGACTACACCATAGAAACATGGAACGGCTCCAACTGGGTGACCCAAATAAAAGTGGAAAACAACACCAACCTTCAACCTGAATATGCATTTTCGCAGTTAACTCCCACAACGAGGCTCCGCATAAACTTCACGAGGGCTTCATCCGTCAATATGGTAAGCATATGGGAACTAGAGGTTTACGTTCGCACAGAAGGAGTTTCAAAATTCCTAGGCATGCTAGGCATAAAATACCTTATACTTGAAAAGGACATCACGCTTGGTAATGCATACGCCATCAGTGAACTCAAGATTAACCAAAGCGAGAACTTTATCCTAACTAAAGAATGGAACGAAGTTGCATTGTACAGCAACACCCACGCATTACAGAAACTCTACACCGCCAGCAACGTCCTCAACTATACAACATTAAATGACGTGTATAGAATCATAGCACGATCAGAATGGGAAACCCTGCAACATTCAGTGTTCATCAATTCAACATCAACAAACGCCATAACTAATGAGCTGATCCTCCCAGAAAACTTTACATGGACAGAGCTTTCTCCCACAAGCTACATAGCACATTTAGAGACAAAAGGACCATTCGCCTTGGTGCTTCTCGAGAGTTACGACGAACACTGGAAAGCATATGTTAACGGCAGCCCCGTTTCTGAAACAAATCATTATAAAGTGAACGCCTTTGCAAACGGCTGGTTAATAAACGACACAGGAGATCTCACAATTTCCATACGATATGAAACACAAAACATTTTTATTATATCCGCAGTTGCGTCCATAGTCCTACCCCTCTTGTTATTAGCATTCTTTGGCAGAAAAAGCGCGTACTGGACGAATGCCATCCGAAAAGCGCAAAAAATAAAAAAAGAATTAGACGCAAACCAATAAAGGTGATGTACGCGCGATTTTAAATGACACAACCTAAAAAGAAAAGAATTGGAAAAGGCGTTGTAATAGTACTCGCCACTTTAGTTTTGTACTTGATGTTTCAACTACCTGTGTTTTGCGCGCGCTTGCCTTGCAAAAAGAATCGCTAAGGTATTATCTTTTGCTCCTATTAGAGCAGACAAAGTGTAGACAAACTTTCTAAACACTTTCAGATTCTCCAGGTTTTTGACTTTAATAGAGTAGCTAGCTTTTTCCTTAACCAATGGCGGTGTAAACTTTTCTGTATAGTACCCCTTTTCTTTTAAAAACTTTTCAAGTTGGTTAACATCTCCTACTTCCAGATGACATTCAGTAACTAAATTTCTAATATTACTAAGAACTTTATAATCCAATTTACCTAAGACTTCAAATTCCGCACCCTCTAAATCCATCTTTAAAAGGTCTATTTCTCCAAATTTATCAATAACGTCTTTGAGAGACATCGAATTTACGCTAAACCTTTCTGTTACTCTCGCATTTTGAGAGTTGAGAACCGTATGCGCCCCTGTATGTCCACCCTTATAAAGGGTCAAAGTTTCACTTTTGGACCACAACGCCCTGTTAATGGGTATAACGTTTCGAGCATCGTTTATTTCAAGATTAAGCTGTAACAATTTAAAGTTTACAGGATGTGGTTCAATTGATATTACTTCCTTCGCGTATGTTGAAGCAACCAAAGAGAATAATCCAACATGAGCACCACCATCTACAATCTTTTTACCATGGAACCTATTTAATTCGAACTCCGGGAGATACTCATATTCCCTGTTCAGAAGAATATCCTTAATTGCCCCAAACAGCTGATCGTCAGGAACAAAAGCTCTATAGGGTTTTTCATCAACCTCAAAATCAATTTTAAGTAAATTACCTTTAGCGCGAAGAAACCGATTAACAACGCCTACTATATTCATTTTACGCGCCTTCCATTACTTTTAAAAACTCTTGTGTTGTTTTTCTCAGCTGAACCCTCTCACGTACTTTAAAGCATTCTTGCTCAGCTTAATAGTTATAATTTTCGTTTCTTCATCGTATCTTTTGGTAACGCGCGCGCAATCCGTATCCACTGATTTTTTCAAAGCCAGTAATATCCGGATTAGGAACAGAATATGTACAGTCCGAAAACTTGAATTTGCTGAATAAAGTTTATGAATTAATGCTGACAAACGAGTATGAAAATGTGGCACCCCAAGGAAAAGCTTTGTTATTGGAAAAGCAAAGAATAAACCATACCAAAAATAACTGCGGAATATTCAAGACTTTTCAAGAGGATCACGCCGAGGGCCAGTTTTGGTTCACTCCAAAATCTCCTCCAATTTGCCAAAAAAAGTTTAGTTCTCACCCATACGCTACTTTGAGTTTTTGAGTATTCCCCATACCTGCACTCATAATTTTTAAGGGTTTTTCCATAATAAAACTTCTTTTTAAGCCAAGTGAAAAGCGTGAAATCATCTTCGTGATGAACAATCTCCGAGTTAATCCTTCTAAGCACGTTGCGTCCCTTTTTTTGAATCTTGTAAGGCAGTGTGGATTCTTCGTAAAAAACTAGGCCCTCCTCGAACCCTCCAAATTCTTTGGCGAGGTTTGCAGGAAAGAACCTTGCGGACTCAACAACTGTCCCAGCATAAAAACTTCTCTCAAAATTGCGAACTTTAACCCAAAAACTTTTTCCAACAGAACGTTCCGGGATTATTACTCCGCCAACGTGCTTATCCTTCTCGGCAAGGCTGACACATTCACTTATCACATTGGGAGTCAACTCCATATCTGAGTCTACAAAAAGCAAATAATCCCCATGTGAATGCTTAATTCCCTCGTTTTTAGCCTCAGCTCTACCTCTCCTCGGGTTCTTGACAACTTTACAGTTGTACTTTTCGGCTACTTCAACAGTCCCGTCCGTCGACCCGTCATCAACAACTATTATCTCTATCCTTTCATACTTCTGTTTGATTAAGGAACTTAAACATTTATCCAGGAATCTTGCAGAGTTAAAAGTGGGAATTACAACAGAAACTAGGGGCTTATTCTCATTAAACCTACGCACTAAGATCCCCATCATTTTTTCTAATAATTCTCATAAATTCTTCAGCCGCTTTATCCCAGCTGAACTTCCTCGAATACGCTAAAGCGCCCCTTGAAAGCTTAATCCTTAACTCCTCATTCGCCAGCACGTTGATAATCTCTTCAGCTAACGACTCTATTCCACCGGGTTTAACAATAACCCCTGTCTCACCATCAATAACAGCGTCCCTCAACCCCGGCACATCATACACTACGCATGGCACACCGAGGGCATTAGCCTCCACAACATTTAATCCAAAGCCCTCCCGCACGCTCGGATTAACCAAGACCCAAGACTTCCTCAGCAGTTCTCTCCTCTTGATGTCGGGCAAATTGCCAAAAAATTTAACACCATCAAAAGCCTTCCTTTCTAAAACTCTTCTAAGATATCCTTCGCCAATGATCCAAAGCTCAGCTTCAGGAACTTTCTCCTTGACCAGTTTAAATGCTTTAACAGCATGATCGGGTCTTTTAGCTTTCTTAAGCCTTCCAGCGTAAGCAACAACAGGATAAGTTTCCTTCTCTGGAACTTGGTTTAAAGGCTTAAAGTTTAATCCCTCAGAAACAACGTAAACTTCTTTAAACCCTAAACCTGAAAGGTCTTTCTTGGTGCTTTCAGAAACCGTAACTGTTGGAACGTTAATGTAGCTTTTCAACCATCTCTCTTCAAGGAAATAATAACCAACATAGCTTATTGGAAACGGGGTTTCATAAAACCAGTACTCACGGGCTAACTGATGAATTAAGGCAACTATCTTTTCTCCATTGTCAACGAACTTTGGCGTGAGAAAAGGCCTCGTGTTAATCTCGTCGACAACAACATCAAAACGTTCTCTGGAAAAATACTTTCTATAGTATTTCCGCGCTTTCAAATAGACAAGAAGCTTGCCACCATCCCTAACAATCCTAACGCCGTCAACAATTTCCTCTCTTTTGCATCCGGGAAAACTGGAAGTGAACAACGTTACCTTATGTCCCATCCTAACCCAACGTTCAGCCACCTCACGCGTGAAAACTTCAGCCCCTCCCATCTCCGGGTTAAGCCAGCAACGCCAGTTGAACACTAGAATATTAAGGTGTTCCATAACTCTTCTTATTCACATATCCAAAAACGGTTTTAATACTTTTTACCCTGAAAATGAAAATCAGCCACGCTGGTAACACTTTAAGACCCTAAGCCTGTAGCCGATTTTCAGCATGTCAAGCGCCATTTTCAAAATTTCCCTAAAGCAAACCATACTATTGATGCGAACGTTAACCGGCAACTCGACAATTTTGTACCCGCTATGATTACACGCCCCAATCAACTCTAAATCAAACGCGTACCTATTTACAACAAGCCTGGGCGCTAACCTCTCTAAAACTTCCCTCCTAAAAGCCTTCAATCCCGTTTGGGTGTCCTTCAGCTTTATACCCGTAGAAATCCTTGACAAAATATTAAAACCAAAACTCAAAATTTCTCGTTTAAGAGAAACATACGTGTGCGACTGCGGATGCCACTTAGAGGCTACTGCCACATCACTTTCCTTCAAAGCTTCAATGTAACGTGGAATAAGCGCTGGGTCAACATCTAAATCACTATCTACAACAACTACGAATTTGCCACGCGCATGCGCAAAACCGGTCTTAATGGCGTTTCCCTTACCCCTGTTCACCTCATAACCAATAACCTTCAAGCACCCGTTACCCCTCTCCTCCATATACCTAACAGCTTTTTGCCTCGTATCATCCTCACTGCCATCATCAACAACCAGAATCTCATAGTTCAAACGCGACCTCCTCATAACATCATCAACCCTGGCAATGGTGTCCCAAATAACCCTCCCCTCATTGTACGCACACAAAATAACTGAAACATCAACCCCATCCTTCAACCAACTTCCCCCCTAGAAGCTTCACCCTTCACAGCACTCAAGGCTTGTAAAACAACACCAACAACCAAAAACAAGTACCCGTAAACCGCAATCCCACTTGCAAGCGCCTCATCCCCACGAACCAGCGAAAAAGCACATGAAAAAATAAGCGCGTCAAAAACAATTATAAACGCCGCTCCAGGTTCTCTGACAAAATACCCTTTAACCATGGACAAAAACTTCCTTAACCTATCCGCAGCTCCACGCCCATTCTTAGTCGCTTTGAACAATTATCCAGCCAACCGCCAAACTTTAATTGCACATATTTCATGCACAAACAATATAAAACTTACCTTAGATCAAAACTCGAAAAGGGCATGCTAACACGCGCAACGACACGTTAAAAGGAAGCTTCGGGTTGAATTCTATTCACGGTGCGACGTTGAACCCGAAACATTAACGTAGTCTTCAAGCAAAGAGGTTTATCCTATGAGAAAAACGTAGGGGGGAGGGGTAGGTGAAAACGATAGGGGGGTAGGCATAGGCTAATTTTCCGCCAAAGTTTTATTTTTAAAAGATTATTCTGTTTAAATAAAGGTGGTTGGTTCGTGACTTCTTCACTCGCTGTTAAGTTGTCGAGTGTTTCTAAGCGTTATGGTGATGTTACAGCTGTGGATTACCTTGATTTAGAGGTGAAGAGAGGCGAAATTTTCGGGCTTCTCGGTCCAAACGGGTCTGGAAAGTCGACAACGCTTAAAATGATTTTGGGATTAGTTAAACCTGACTCCGGCTTTGTTAACGTTTTAGGTGTTAATGTTGAAGATGACCCTGTTGGGGTTAAAAGGAAAATGGGGTACGTGCCTGAATCCCCCCGCATTTACGAGTTTCTGACAGGGCTTGAGTTTCTTGACTTCACAGGTGATGTTTATGGGGTGGCTCCTGAGGAGAAGAAAAAGCGAATTGAAGAGTTTGTTAGGGCTTTGGATTTGGAGGGAAGGGAAGGTGACATAATAAGTTCTTATTCTGAGGGTATGAAGCAGAAGGTCGTCATCATTTCGGCTTTGATGCATAAGCCTGAGCTTCTGCTTTTAGACGAGCCCTTAAGCGGTTTAGATCCAAAGTCTGCAAGGATTGTTAAGGATCTGCTGCGTGGGCTTGCATTGCAGGGTGTAACAACGATAATGTCCACTCACATTTTGGAGATTGCCCAAGCCATGTGTGACAGGATTGCAATAATGTATGGGGGAAGGTTGTTGGCTTTAGGCACCATGAATGAGTTGAGGCAGAAAGCGAAGATGCCTGAATCTGGCTTAGAGGACATTTTTCTTAAGCTTACCGGAACTGGCGATGTTAAGCCGATTGTTGAGGCGCTGATGAAGTGAACTGGAAAAACGTCCTTAGGCTTATCAGCGTGAATGTTAAGGCTTCCCGAATTATTAGAGGAGCAAGGTTTAGAAGGTTCCGCGAAAACAAGATTGTAACATGTGCCTTATACATAGGCGCATTTGCTTTAGGGCTACTGGTCGGCTGGCTCGTCGGCAGCTTCTTCGCTGGGATAACTGACTCAACGTTTAAGCAGCTTGTTTTGGATGGTGCAACTAACCTTTTCGTAACTCTTCCAACAATAGCGCTTCTTTACGGTCTTGTCTTTACGCAAATGAGCCAGTTCCAGCGCATCGGCGTCAAAGCGTCAATTGAGCCTCTATACTGGCTCCCCATCACATGGAAGGAGCACACGCTTGCCTCTATAATAGCCAACATGTTGGGCGCTCCTCTCATAATCACAACTTTTGTTTGCTCAAGCATACTTACGGCCTCACTCTTTCTGGGCTTGGCGCCTTTGGCTGTTTTCACCGTGCCCATGCTCTCGGCGAGCCTGTTCCTAGCCAGCATAACCACTGAGGCCTTCAAGGTTTTGCAGGTTAGAATTTCCGGAGCCGTTACAAAGGCTGCTGGGCGAGCTGCCGTTTGGGTGAGGCTTATCGGTTCAATCCTTTTCTTCATAATCTTCTACATAATTTATTTTTCCCTATACTATAGTGTGTCACCTTTAGCTCTCATCGAATCGGTTGCCGGCGGACAGAGGATACTTTGGTTCATTCCCTATCTTTGGCCTGGCATTGCGCTTTCAGCTTTTGCTGCCGGCTTGTGGCCTGAAACAGCAATATTTTTATCGGCTTCTGCATTTTTCATTTATCTTCTCTTTTTGGCTGCTGTAAGTTTAAACGTGAAATTTGGCTTGTATGAGGCTCCTTCAATCAAGGTTTCTCGTGGCGTTTATGTCCCCAGGGCTGGCTTGCTTGGAAGGTTGGGTTTCTCTCCTCTCGAGGCTGCCATCATAAGAAAGGATTTAAGGGCCTTCACCAGGCGACACGAGTTGATGTACATATTTATATTTCCAATAATCTTCATCATCATGCCGCTTCTTTCAGCAATGCGTGGGGGAACGGCAGCTCCTTCAACGTTTTCTTCTTTCCTATTCATCTATCTAACTTTACTGCCTGGAACCCTAATGGCTGTTATTCTTGGAAGCATAATTGTCGGTTCAGAGGGTGGAAGCGTAAGGTTCATGTATTCTACTCCAATTTCTGCAAAAAGCCTTGTAAAGGCAAAGTATTCCTTCACCGTTCTTTTCAGTCTTTTTGTGATTATAGTTTGCTCGTTTGTCGCCTGCATTTTAACCGCTCCATCCATAAGGGCGGCGGTTATAGGTTTTGCTGAGGCGGTTTTTCTGTTATTTCCTTTGGCTATGGTTTCACTTGCATGTGGGATAAAGGGTGCGGATTTCCGTGAACTGCCGCCGAGGCCGAGAATGATAAGGCCTGTTTGGAGTTTAATCAACATGATTGTTTGCGCCGTAGCCGGATTAACAATAATCGCTCCACTAATTCCATATGGTGTTCAACGCGTTTTCCAGCTTTTTATTGCAACGTCCTTCTTGCCAGACTATTACTTGTACGCGGCGTTGCCCCTAAGCGGGGTTATTGCTACTGCCATAACTTATGCGGCTAGTAAAATAGCTTTAAATAGCGCAGAAGAGCTACTACGAAAAGCTGAGCAATAAGTAAATGGGGTCTCTCAATTGGAATTAGTCATAGAAACCATCGGTTTAACAAAAAGGTATGGCTCTCTAACCGCTGTTAACAGGCTTAACCTTAAAGTTGAAAAGAACACGATACACGGTTTTCTTGGTCCCAATGGTGCAGGAAAAACCACAACAATAAAAGTCTTAGTAGGCTTGCTAAGACCAGACGGGGGCACAGTTAAGGTTCTTGGGCGAGAAGTGCATGGAGACATGCCAGATGTCAGGTTAAGAGTTGGCTATATGCCTGAACTCCCCAAGTTTCCCAAACATCTTAGAGGCTGGGAGCTCCTCGACATTTACGGAAGAATGTATGGGATGACAAAGCAACAACGCATGGAGCAGATACCTAAGCTTTTAGATATGGTGGACCTAAAAGGTCGAGAGAAAGACTTCGTTGGAAAGTATAGCAAGGGGATGCAGCAGCGTCTCGGCATTGCCCAAGCCCTTTTGAACGAGCCTGAACTCGTAATTTTAGATGAGCCAAGCTTGGGCTTAGACCCTGTGGGCATGGTTGAAGTTAGAGAATTAATTAAGGAAATTGCAAAAGAGGGTCGAACTGTCTTCTTGTCGTCTCATCTGCTGTTTGAGGTTGAGCAGATATGCACACATGTAACCATAATCCACAAGGGAGAATCATTAATTTCGGATACGCTTCACAATGTTTCAAGCAGGCTTTCAGGTCCAGCAACGGTGAAGGTGGAATTAGCCAAATCTTCAGACGCCGTTGTTGAAGCTGTTAGGCAGTTGCCCTTCGTTTTCGATATAACGCAAGATGGGAACATGCTAACTATCGAGTTGAAGACACGTGATGACGTTAGAGCACAGATTTCTCAAGAAATAACAAAGGCTGGAGGAGTCATCGTTTCTATGAGTTTAAAGGGGCAAACCCTTGAAGAAGTTTTCATGCAGCTTATAACAAAACCGCAAGGGGAAAAGCGGAATGAACAGTAAAATAGGCTCAAGCTGGAAAACCCGTTTTTGGGCTGTTGTGAAATACGAGCTTTTATGGAATATTCGAAAGAAAAAGTTTCTGGGCATGGTAGTAGTAGCCTTTATCCTCGCTACGCTTTCACTGGCTCTGCCAGTTCTTCTAAGCAACATGATCGGTCAGCCACTAAAGCAGAATCCAGACTACGTCATCAGCACAGGAGCAGGCATCGGCGGGTTGGGCATGTTCCTCTTCGCCGTTGTAGTTGTTATGAACAGCATTTCCGGCGAATTTGAAAGCGGCTCAATCGTTCCCTTGTTGACGAAACCCGTGTCAAGAACAATGGTTTTTCTCGGCAAACTGCTTGCAGCGTTCATAACGCTTCTATCGGCATACGCTGTCCTCTTCATTTACATGGCTGTCGGAGGAACAATCGTTTACGGTCCTCAAAACAACCTTCATTTGTTGCCTCTAACATTGCTCGGGACGATCCTCAGCACCTTCGTATGGATAGCCATCGTGCTCGCTATAGGAACCACATCCAAAAGCTCTTTAATAGCAGCCCTCGGAACATTCGGAATTTTCATAGCATTAACCATAAGCAGCCCAATAATCTCCATATTCACAGATCAAGCATGGATCCTCAATTACGTCCCAGGAAGCGGAATGACCGGATACATAAACGGAACAAACCCGCAGACCCCTTACACGCCTGGCATAGCAGTTGCAACAGGAACAGATAATATCGCTGCAAACCTAATTAACTACATGCTTTACCCCTCATCAAACGTAACCTTCTTCAATATAGGCGCACTCAGGGGACAAACTCAACTGGTTGAACTACACACAGAACCCCTCTCAACAGTCTTGACAAGATCAATACTGGTAGCATTAGCCTACATCATCGCGTTCCTTTCAGTTTCATGGTATGCCTTCAAACGAGCACAAATACTAGAATAACAAGAACAGAACTAAGGATTGGTATGAGAGGAACTTCATCTCAACTTCTTGAGGTAATTTTGAAGGAATGGCAACGAAAAACCTTGTGAAACCCTGCGAGGTTGATGAGGAATATGTTGGAATGTTGCGGAAAATGTGCGCGCATATAAAGTTTATGAATGCTGGTTTTTCATAGGCCAATTTTAAACATGTTCCGTGTCGAGTTTTCCAGCATTTTTAATAGGTATTCTCTTTTTTAGAAAACGCAAATAAGAAAGAATACGTAGAAAAGTATGCGGAGTCACGGAAAATTTAGCGGGGTTGCCCTAGCCTGGTAGGGGGCAGGCCTGCTAAGCCTGTGGTCCGTTTGGGCCGCGCGGGTTCAAATCCCGCACCCCGCGCCATTTCAGAACCTGCAGTTCCGAAACCTCACTTTTCAATGAACGCGGCTTGGTTTAGGCTTATTTGCAGGTTTAGGGCTTGTAGGAGGCTTATGAGGTGTTTGACCACAGGCGTGAGTACCGTCCCGGTACTGTCCTCTATACATGGTTGGGACCGTCCCAATAGTTTTGTGGTCAAATAGTCGTTTAGGGATAGGTTGGCTTCTCTTGCTTTGGCTTTCAGTAGTTCTGCGACCTCTGTTTTTAGGTAAAGGCCCGTGTAGCCCTGCTTAGGCATTTCCATTTCACGCCCCTTTACGTTTATTATTTTGTGGTTTCGGGTTTTTAAATTGCAGTAAAAATTTTCTTGTTATGGTTTCTTTAATTTTCGAATGGGGCGCGTATGCCTTTTCCGTCTAATTTTATTTTAATAGGTCTGGTTTGTCTGTCACTATGCCATCTACGTGAAGGGCGATTATTTTTTCTGCGTCTTTCTTGTTGTTTATGGACCACGGGATTATTTTTAGGTTGTTTTTGTGGGCTCTGCTTACCATCTCTTCGTTTACATATTGGAATTTCGGTAAGAGAATGTTTGCCCTAGCGTCTTTGGCGAGTTTTTCTGGGCTAACTGGTTGGCAGGCGAAGATGACTCCGCATTTTATGTCTTTTTGCCTATCTCCAATTTTCTTTAGCACATTGTGGTAGAAGGATGTCACTATCACCCTAT
>Ga0315298_1005686_pt1 | contig 17498 bp, 23 predicted proteins | sample WHS_1_MG_FD_203077 | JGI IMG/M metagenome (GOLD analysis project Ga0315298, IMG submission 203077) | Extremophilic microbial mat communities from Washburn Hot Springs, YNP, Wyoming, USA - WHS_1_MG | ecosystem: Environmental > Aquatic > Thermal springs > Hot (42-90C) | place: USA: Wyoming...
CGCGCGCCACTCTCTGCACGCTAGGCTACATAAAGTACATTACAGAAAAGCCTATGACATCGCCAAGCCAGTGGCTTATCATGATAGGTGCAAGTTCCCTCGATTTGGCATAAACAACTCCATATACAAGACCAAAAATTGCCGTGAAAAGCGTGTGCACTGATATGCTGTGCCAAAAACCGAACAGCACTGCTTGAAGCAGTATGGCAGCCGAAACCTTGCCACGTAATAAGCGTTCAAACCTTGTCTGGAGGTAGCCCCTCCAAACCATCTCTTCACAAATCCCAGCAGTCAGGGATGTTACGGCTATGCCGTAAACGGCCAAAGCCCATGGAACCCTTTTGTACTCATTTAAAATCTGTTTCCACATGTTTGGGCCGTAAATCAAGTCAGTCACACGAGGCTCGATTATTTGAAAGAGTAGAACGGACAACCCAAGTAACACAACAACCATGAGAATTGTAAGCCAAAGCCTACCCTTTGCAGACCCTATTATTCCTCTAACGCTTTCCTTCTCAGCCTTGAAGAACTTAAGCGTTATCCCCGCGAGAAAAACGTGGTAAATGGACCATAGAACCAAACCATACATGTAGATGTAATAGGTGGAACTTTTAAGAAATTCTGGCAAAGAAACCGCAGAAATAACCACTATAGGAGTAACTAAAATGTTAAGTATTAAGGGTAAAACGCTGAGAACTAAAACATGAGAACGAAACATCGCATCATCAAACTTATTTAATCGTAAATCTTTTTATTTTTATCGTTTTAGTCTTGCGTCAGTATCTTTAGCTATATGGGCAGTGGTTATACTTCAAAGAAGGGCTGCATTTATAGGGGTACATTAGGAGCGTGCTATATCCGTTACGTCTAAGTTTAAACCCTATCGTCTCCAAATATATCGTAATTCTATTTCTAATCAATTCGCGCGTTTCTTTAAAAACTGGAAAATCTCAGGGTCATAGTCTCTTATTTTTTGGCTCTAGTTCCCCGTAAGATATTTTCCTAAGATGAACTAGGCGCGGGTTACCTTAACTTGTGAAATGTTCTGGGTTGGTCGTCGCAGGAATGCTTAAATACCCTCGCGCACTATCCCACTTAACATCAGTGGGACAATTGGAGGAAATACGTTTGAAAATCGATTCCAAGGGTAGGCTCTACCTTCCGCCCTACATACGGGAGCAGATAGGGGACATCGTTACTCTTAAAAAGACCTCTAAAGGCTTCCTGATATCACCGGGCGAGCGTGTAGACCTTTTAAAGGAGTTCCGTAAGACGATTACTTCCGAACCGCCAAGAACAGGTAAACCTGAGAACTGGCCCCCCTCGAAGATGAAATCAATATGGAGCACGCCGTAGCATGCTTACTGGGCTTGATACAAATATACTGTGTTATGCCCTCGACCCAGCGTACCCTGAGCATAAGAAGCTCAAAAACCTACTGACCAACCTGTCCCAAGAAAACGTTGTAGCCATTAACCCAACGGTACTTCACGAAACCTACCACACCCTCGTCTTCAGCCAGAAATGGGTGCCGAGCGAGGCGCGGAAGAGGTTAAAGATGCTGTTAACGCATCCGTACGTTGAATTCTTCAGCCAAACGAAGAAAACCTCGACAGTTGCACTCAACTTGGCTGTGCAATACAAACTTGGGGGGAGGGACGCCCTCGTCATCGCAAACTTCTTGTCCAACAAGGTTCCAGTCCTCTATACTCACGACCAAGAACTCTTGGCCTTAAAGAAAATTTCATGGAGGAACCTCCGCATGATAATTAAAGACCCATTGACCAGTAATGATGATGAAAAACCCCGTTAAAACCTAAAGGGCAAACGCGAGGAATTCCGGAAAAACTGTGGGAACGACGCGCTAGGGTTTAAGAGGGGGCGCGCGCGAGTTTTTAAGCAGCGGCGCGTGCTGCGCTTTAGCAAAATCGCAAAACTTAAAGCACGATCGCTTGAAGCAAGGGACATGGTAATGGTCATTGGCATAGTCGGGAGCCCAAGGAAGGGTGGAAACACAGAGCTCTTGGTGAAGGAGGCGCTCTCAGCGGCTCAAGAGGAAGGCGCCGAGACCGAGCTCATCTTGCTTGCGGGAAAAACGATAAAACCTTGCGATGGTTGCCGCTCTTGCAGAGAAACGAAGAGATGCCGCATACAGGATGACGACCTCCCGCCCATTTTCGAGAAGATGCTCAAGGCTGACGGCATCATTCTTGCGACCCCCGTCTACTTTGGTTCCGCTACCCCTGAGATCAAGGCACTGATCGATAGGGCTGGTTACTGGGGAGGGTCGATGGGAAGGGTTTTCGAGAACAAAGTTGGAGGACCAATGGTCGTCGCTAGGAGGGCGGGCAAAAACTTCACTTTCGCCCAACTTTTGTTTTTCTTCATGATCTCCGGAATGATCGTGCCAGGCTCAACATACTGGAACGTGGCATTCGGAAGGGAGAAGGGCGATGTTCTAAAGGACAATGAAGGCATAATGACTGCAAGAAACTTCGGCAAGAAAGTAGCGTGGCTGGCGAGGAAACTCAGGCAATAGGGATGGATGCGATGGAAATCTCAAAAAAAGAAAACGCCCGCGCTCATTTCCAAATGGGCATCTTAAGAGCTTAGAAAAATGGCGATCGGGGTTGGATCCATAAAAGATAAGATTTCTTAGTCTGAGCAAACTGTTAGCGCGTGCTTCGGTTCAGACACCGGTTCCATTCAGAAGCTTCGTGTTAACAAACTCAAAGGCTTTAGAAACACGTACAGAATAGCGCGCGTTAGCATTTAGAATGTGTTAGAAGCAGTGGAACAAGCGGGTAAACCCGTTAACTCTTTCAGAAAAACATCTTGAGAGCAATGTAAAAGTGATTCCGACAATGATGAAGTATTCGGATAACTCATTAAGTTGAAGGATTACCTAGGCTGAAATTAAGTGGTTGAAGTCATGCCTTCGCGCAATACTATAAAAAGTTTATAAATAATAGTTAATAAATAGTAAATAATGAGCACTATACCCGTTAGCAAAGAGACGAAGAAAAAATTAGAGAGCATAAAAGGGGAAAAGACATGGGAAGAGTTTCTGAACGAGCTGGTGAATATCGCTCTGACCGAAAAGAGGTTCAAATATAGGAGAAAGATGCAGAAGCTACTGGAAATGGGGTATGATGAGGTCAGGGTTAAAAGATGGGCGAGAGAGTACTAGTGGGCACCGACTGTTTAATCGATTACTACAAGGGGGAGCTGGAGCTAAATACCGAGGATTCGCACAATATTTCTGAAATAACTGTTTATGAGTTCATTAGGGGGACGAAGGATGTTAAGGAGGCGAAGAGAATGTTGGAGGAATCCTTCAGTATTGTTTGGCTTGACGACGAAATTCTAGAGAAAGCCTCAGAAACATGGAGGAACCTTAAGACCACAGGCAGGCTTATTGAAGACCGGGATCTCATGATAGGAACTACTGCGATAGTGAAAAGCTTAAGCTACTAACTAGGAACGCTAAACATTACGACGGATTGAAAGCCTACGGGATAGTATTTTATTAAAATAATGTAGCACCACTTTAGATGTCAAACATTTAAAGCGCGCTATACTCTTGTTAAGAAATCTTGATAATTCTGAACCACGTACCTTTTGCCTTTCCGCGTTACCTTAAATCCCTCCTTTTCCAGCAGTTCTTTCTGTGCCTCCGCTCCGCCAGGATACTTTTCATTCAGGAATCCATTTGCCTTTAAAGTGCGCCAATATGGAATGCCGAGATCTTTGCCTTGTTTAGCAGCTTCTTCGGCCGCGTTTGCTGCAGTCATAATGAAGATTCCTGTCGTGAGAGAACAGCAAGTCTTGACTTTGTGCTTTTCTGCGATTTCCCTGCAGATTTCAACAATAGTGATTAGTTTTCCCTTTGGCACTTTTTTCATTATTCCAATGACTTCGCTGGGGTTAACAAGAACAACCTCGTCTCCCGCCTCGGCCCCCATCTTGTGAACCGCGTTATAACATGGAAACCTCTTCTCCAACCTCAGCACCTTTGGAAAGCCTTTCTTGTCTGCCAGCTTCTCCTGCCAAGTTTTCTTTCTGTAACTCAATCCATCTCGCCTCTTATTTTTCCTACTCCGACATCAGCATTTATTTCTTCGCGCGCGCACTACCTATGTTAAGTTTCTCTAATTCTTTCCTCATCTCCCTGTCGTACGTAAGGATGGGAAGCTTTCTGGCTTTCGCGATTGAAATTATCAGCTTATCGTTCAACCGTTTAAAGGAGATGTTTTCTTTTGAAACAGCATCAACAGAATCTAAAAAATGTTGTCTTGTGGGGGAAGCAACCTCTACCCTATCGTTCTGTAAGATCTCTAAAAGTTTCTCTCTGATAAACTCTTTCCCAATTCTCAGCTGCAGCAAGACTATTGTAAACTCCTCTAAAACAACTGTTGGGACAACCCACCTCCTCAGCGCGGAGAGTTTTTCTTCGGCATCCTCATGGTAGGCGGAATCCTTAACAGTATCGTAAACCAGCACGTTAGTATCTATCACGGCTTCCATTTAACTATCTCCCTCCAACCTTCCTCGACCAATTTCTCTATCTCTTCCGGCTTAAGGTCCCTTCCGATGCTCACTCTGAGTCTTTTCCCTTCGCGCACCCCTTTAACAGCCTCGTTTTTCAGCTTCTCGTTTATAAGTTGGGAAAGCTTCCTCGTAGATCCGTACTTTTCTAAAGCCTCTTGGACAAGCTTTTTGTAAAGTTCATCATCTAGAATTATTGTTGTTTTAACCATAAAGCACTTTTCTTTTTAGAATATATAAATTTTACGGTTATATGCTTATCCAAATCTGATGGCGTACGTATTTTCCGCCGAGTCGCTCCTGAAAGTGTAACAGTGATGTTGTTCTTCCCGCTTTGCCTCGGCACTTCACTACTAACTTCTTTCCAAGCCATTTATCCATTTTTAGCGCACGCGAATGCAAACTCTTCATGGGTAACGAGGTGGAAATGAAACTGCAAACTCAGATCTACAGTGGAGCGAATTAGCTGAAGCAGTAGGTTATAAGGAAAGAAGAGGCGTCGTGAATCTGGGCTACTATCTGATAAAGCTAACCGAAGAGGTGTTCGATGATTTGAAGAATAAGAAGAAAATTTTAAGGTTCGGAGATATCATTGCTAGCGCGCGCTATGCGGGGAGCTTGGAGACGGCTTGCGGCAAAACGTATCTAACAGCATGTTTAGACCCCCTTAGTCTTTTCACCTTCAATCCGCATCTTTTTAACATATGCTTAGATGCTGAAAACGATTAATCAGTTCGATGGGTGTTTACATCCAGTACTCCGGCTTCTCGCTCCTCCTCTCCTTTTCCTCGCCCCTGAACCTCCACAATCCCTCTCCAGGTTTCTCTATCGTCAGCACGAGCTCCTCAGCCAGCTTATCGCTTATAAGGGCTTCAACCTCAATGTGAGATATGACTATGTCCGATAAAACCCTCCTGCTTTCACCTTCCTCAGTTAAAATACTCACTCCAGCTCCAGACGGTATCTTGTAAACCCTCGTCGGCCCTCCCGCGGTATCGTAGATCTCGACAACCGCTTCCTCAGGCAGATTCGGCCATAGGCCCAGCTGCTCAGCAGCTTTAACCGGCAGGAGCAATTGGGCCACGGGTGCTTCAAACCCTGTATTCACTAGTGCTACTGTCCCGAGAGACTTGCCATTTTTTAAACTACCCTTATCCTAAACCCTTACACCCACTTTTCCTCTCACTCAAATACCCGGCTAAATCCCTAGGCCTCATATGGCCAATCCTAGGTCTGCGTCTAACTACTATGCGTCCAACTCGAACCCTGCGAGCCTTAACTCGATACTCCTGCTTGTCCAAGTCAACGGCCATTTAATCCAGCTGACTAGATATCCTATTCGTCGCATATAAACCTTAGCGCGCTCTAACCAATCGCGCACAGAAGGCCCACCTTGAAAACCCGTAAAAATAAAGCATCCAGACTTCTGGGTTCAATAGGCTTACCTGCCAGCATAACGCCGATAAACCCTAGGCCCAAAATCCTGTTAGTCAATTCTCCTTTCAGCCTGCTCCACATACTTTACACTGGAACTTAAATAACATAGCACGCGTTAAGGCGCGGTTCCTCTCATTTCCACCTTGGCAAGAGATTTTTAGGATCTTAGAATGTAAAGCTTCAAAACCTTGCCTTCATACAACAGTAAACCCATTGGAACATCTGGGCACTGGGAATTCTTGTCAACTATCAGGTAAACCGTTTTCCCCTCTCGAATCAGTTCCTGTGGAGGACCTACGTTATTCGAATTAAGAATGTATTCAATCCAGTATCTCCAAGGATGTCTCAGCGAGGCGACCGTGCTATTGGCTGGTACGAATACTCGCATGGAGAGAAGATCATCATATTCTGGAGGGCTGATTACAGGCCCAATCCTCATGAACGCCGGGATGGTTTGAAAATAAGTGATGAAAGCCGTCAGCATAGTGGCCACCAGCACTTGGACAGAGGTCTTTTCGACATACCCCACGAGGCTGCCCGCGATTATGAACCAGGGGATGAAAACCATTAGGAGAAACCTCTGACCCCATTGATGTGGCATTAAGGGGAACGAGAGGCAGAGAAGCATTATGGAACTCGCCGTCAGAAAACTGAAGTTGATCCAAGACCCATTCTTATGGTTAACGTATGCCAGAAATAGTCCCACTGCCACGAACACGTAAGACAATGCTCTCACCCCACCCGGGTCATGCATGTCGACGATAGGATGGAACTCGAGCATCCGTATGAACTGTTGAATAAAGGCTCCACCCTTAGCTATGTCTATCGTGTATCCTTTAAATGAAAAGTAGAGGAGGGCCCCTACGCTGAAGACGATTATTAGGAACAGGAGGGAGAATTTAAGGAACCTAGTTTTCGGCTTCCTTGAGAAAAAGGATGAGAGCATCTGAAGAAGGAAGAATAACAATGCCACTCCAGCGTCAAGTATGTGTGTTAAACCTGTTAGGAGGAAGAAGGACATGGTAACTATCTCGGTGAAAACATTTTCGTCGCCTGAGAGAAGCCTGTAGAGGAAGTAGATGAAGAACAGGAGAAACGGAACTCCGGTCGCGTTCTTCAGAAACTCGCCGCTCATCGAAATCAGTCCAGGAGAGAAAGTTACGGAAAACGCGCCGGCGGCAGCGGCTACACGGCTCTTCGTCATCCTCTCAACCAGCAGATAGGAGGGTACAGCAGCTAAGGAGCAGAAGAATATTACACACAGCTTAACCGCAAGCGTATCGTTTCCTACCAATAGCGTTAACGCTGAAAAGAGATAGAAAGAGAAAGGCGGATCAGGATACTTCATCATGCCCATACTAAGAATGCTTTCAACCTGTATAAGATAGTACGCCCCATCTATACCATACATTATGGGGTGTCGAAACAAAGCCGCGAAATAGGATGAAAAAGCTGTAAGAAAAATGGTGGAAACAACGATAAAGTCATACCCTAGTTTCTTAAACACATGCAGCATACTCTGAACAACGCTGAGAAGCCCTCTAGGCATTGTTCACGCTGAATGAAGTTTACAGATTTATGCTTTTCAGGTGAGAGAACTCGAGCATTGAAACGCGCGCTAAAAACCAAGTCTAACCCACAGCGCGCGCTAGGGAATTGGCTAAGAAAATAAAGGAGGAGGTTAAGAAGAGCAAAGGGTTAACCTGCTCCATAGGCGTGGGTCCAAACAAGCTTGTCGCTAAGATTGCCGCCGAGAGTCAAAAGCCAGATGGCCTAACGGTCGTCAAACCGGAAGAGGTTCAAAGCTTCCTTTCACCGCTGCCGGTTAACCGGTTAATCGGGGTCTGTGTGAAGACTCAAAGCCTGATGGAGAGCCTTGGCATCAAGACAATCGGCGACCTAGCTGGTTATGACGCCCAGAGGCTCATTGAGCTTTTTTTTTGGGGGGGGGAAGTTGGGCGTTTACTTTCACAATGCTTCTCGTGGGATAGATAACCGGCCTGTTAAAGAGAGAGGCGAAGCCGCATCCATAAGTAGAATATCAACCCTGAGGGAAGACACCCACGACTTAGAGGCTATTGTGGAAAAGCTGGCGAGCTTTGCGACGAGATCCAAGCTGAACTTGTCCGGCGTAGGCTAAGGGTCAAACAGGTTGGAATAATGATGGTGTCGAAGGATCTCAATGTTCACAGCAGGTCGAAAACCTTGGAACAGCCTACAAACGACCCGGAGGCTCTTAAAGCATATGCGAGAGAACTGTTTGAAAAGTTTCTGAGGGAATCGAAGCTTGAAGCGAGAAGAGTAGGCGTGAGAGTCTCAGGCGCGCGCGCTAAATTAGCGTGCTAACAGTTCACAAGTTGTAGGGGAAGGTGGAGTTACTTAAAGAGGATTTTCCGGAGATGTTCAAATGAGTTGGCCGCGCGGAGGCTTAATAGGGCTGTTTCGTCAAGGCGTGTAAACGCTCGCCTATCGCGATAACCTTTCCATTTCCTTTGAATAATCCTCCGGGCCTTAAAGCATTAGCAGTTGTGCCTCTTTCAGCGTGTTCTTTATTGGATCCACCTCAAGCCCAAGTGCCTCAAGGGCAGTAACACCGAGAATCGGTGCGTCTTTATCCTCACCGAAAATCATAGTCGCGCCTCCTCTCCTGCCCATGAGCTCTATCGCTGCGATGCCGACGTCCCTCTCGACCTCGCCTCCAAATGCCCTAAACTTCCTCCTCTCGATCGGCTTGAGGTCTATTGATTCGAGCAGCGCCCTGTTCACAACGGTGTAGATTGCCCCTGTGTCAACGACGCCTTCCACGTCTATGAACTTTTCCTCCTCCGCAGGATTGTAAACCCTAAACTTAACTCTAACAAAGCCCAAGGTACTTGATTTCTACATTCTCCCTGTACTTAAATCTTTTATGCTTAGGATTTTTAACGAATTTTATCCATAAAGGTTGGAGGGTACCTTCGAAAAATATAGCAAAAGGCTCGTCTGCAGATAATTTAACAGTCGTCCATGCCTCAATCTCGTCTTCCAGTACGCACCAAATATTTCGACTGAGGCCTTCCATCGACTCCGACGAGGAGTAAATCCTTGTTATGAACCTTTGAGGGTCGCCTCGAATAAATGTCTCAAGGCAGGGACCTCTTCTAACGCGCGCGACGACCAAAGCCTCGGCTCGTGGCAAGTACAGAAAGGCGGCCGCTAACACGGGCAAAATGACAAATGCGAACACGACCACCGAAGGTATAAGCAAGTAGACGTAATAAAGGGTCTTGAAATCAGGATGGGTTCCGAAACTTCTCCCAATCTCCACAGCCAAATCCGAGAGGGCGTATTCTGCATTTGTGTGTTATATATTTTTTCAAAAAGGAGGGGATTAAAGCGGTTCGGACACCGCGCCCAAAAGAGAGCGCGCGGCTAGGCCCTCGCAGTGAAGAAGAATATGAGGTCATAACATAGCCACGATCTTCTCCCCCTAACTATAGGAACATGACCTTAAATCTCAAAGCTTGACACTTAGTCAAGTTGTGTAACGAACTTTTCAACAGCTTCTTTTATTCTAGTCCATTCCGAATTATCGTGTATTGTGAATTTCTGATTGCGTTTCCAACTTCCCCCTTTATTCAACCAGACGTAGAAAGCTATTTGTTTTCTCCCGAAGGACTCAACTAGGGCTATGGCTGACCACCACTTGCCTGTTTTGTACAACGTTACACTATCGAGAACTCTTAGCTTCTCGGAGATCGGCAATTTTTCTTCCGACATTTAGAATGCCAATCATTACTTACGATGGTACGTTAATAAATTATAGCCTCGGTTTAAGCTCTTCGAATGTTCGCTCTATAGCTGTATATCGGTCAAAATGAACGTTTTAATGCCAATTTCTCGCCATATCTCTCGCGCGCTCGATTCAGCTAGGACCGCCGGATTAGGGCTTCTAGGCAAATATGAACTAATCTTGAACGTTCTCAACAGCTTTGTCAAAGTCGATGTAAGGCTCATCGAGATCCTGCGTAACCTGGGGACGTTCTTCCTGAGTAGCGCGCGCTTCAAGTAATTATGATAAACCATGCGAGTTCTAACTAAAAGGCTTGTACGTATGCGACTATTTAGACGCACGGTAAGATTGGCAGCGGATTTGTTGCAATAAATGAGCACACCGATGCTCTGGTAAATTGCTATAAAACATCACGACGCAGAGCCTAGCGTCAACTGTAAAAATGATGGGCCTAATTACAAGTCCATCAGGCGCAGACAATTTTTTAGATTGAAATGATGAGTTGGTAATGCGATGCGTTTTAAAGTATTTCGTAACCTTAGGATAAATAAAAATTTATTATGGGAGTAAAAGAATCCGAATAAATGCTACAAAGATTAGGAGAAAGAACCTACTTAATCAAGGGCAGCCCAAATACTTTGATCCACGAAACGGCCGATAAAATTTTCGTAATAGACCCGGGCTCAGAAAAAGATAGGGGAAATATTATAACAAAAGAGGTAACGCAGAATTTTGAGAACAGGAAGATCGAAGTGCTTCTGAGTCACTCTCACTCTGATCACGTTGCAGCTTTAGCTACGCTTGACCAAGATATAACACCGTACATATCTGAACAAGAAATATCCGCCTTGATCGACATAAAGACAAGGAAAGCCCTGACTTATAGCGCGAGTGCACCAAGTAAGATGCTCTATAGGTTTGTGGACCACTCACCCGAGAGATTCAAACCATTCAAACTGGGAAGCAGAGTGGAAGGTGTAGAGGTAGTGGACCTAAGAGGTCATAGCTTGGGGCATGCCGGTTTTTTAACCAGCGATGGTGTTTTCTATACCGGTGACTCCTTCTTCGGTGACAGGTTGATATCTTCTGTCGGAGTGCCCTACTATGCTGATTATGAAGGCGCTGTGTCCTCCTTATTAAAGTTGAAAGAGCTCTTGTGTGACGACTACGTGGTTGTAATGGGACATGGATTAGTGATGGATTGCAAGGAAGCCTTGAATATCATCGATATGAACATAAGGCTAATGGAAGAAATGAAAGAAAGGGTCTTAGGTCTCAGTGGCTTAACGGAGCAAGAGATAACTTACAGGTTGTTGAAGTCGGCAAATGTCAACATCACAGAATCCTCGTTGATTCTGGGTGGGGTAACTGTCAGAGCCATTTTAAGTTACTTAGCAAACGAGGGTGCCTTTCAAACTAAGGTTGATGAGAGGGGAATAATTTGGATGAGAGTAGGCCGCTGAAGGTAAAGTTATCAAATATTCTTCTTATGTTGCGCCGAAAATGCTTGAATAAATTCTATAAGGCTGTAGACTGAACACAGTTTTAGATAGTGATAATAAGATAGCTGTTAAGCTGGGGGTCTGAAGCCAATGCTTGGAGAATACAAATATAGTTAATGGGCCAGTAGATGTGCGTGACTAGTAAGATGAAAGAGAAAGTCATCTTAGACCCCTATGGTCGTCGTATCGCGAACATCTTCTACCCCGAAGACCTAGAGCGGCTTAATTCGCTCGCGGATGTCATATGGTCAAAGGACGAACCCATGCCACAAGAAGAGGTGGAGGCTGTCAGGGAGGATGTCGTTGCTATAATAACTGGTTACTGGCGTTACGGTGATGTCTCGAGGTTCCCTCGCCTGCGTGCAATTTTAGAAGTGAGCGGTGGTTTTCCGTCTCCGAAGGACTTAGACTACGCCTATTGTTTTTCGCATAACATACGGGTTTTGAGTTGCGCACCTGCCTTTGGCCCAGCGGTTGCGGAGATGGGGCTGGGCTTAGCGATAGCTGCAGCCCGTCAGATCGTGTGGACGGATGCGGCATTTCGCAGAGGGGAAGAAAACTGGAGCCACACCGAATTCGGCGGCACATTCACGCTATACGACAAGCAAGTAGGTTTCATCGGTTTCGGCGGTCTGGCGCGCTCACTAAAACAATTGTTGGCACCTTTTCGTTGTCCAATTCAGGTCTACGACCCTTGGCTGACGGACGCCTATCTGCGTGCACAGGGTGTTAAGCCAGTTGATCTGGAAACCCTGCTCAGGACCTCGCGCTTCATATTCGTACTCGCGGTCCCGACCGCCAGCAACAGGGCCTTGCTCAATCGCGAGCGTCTTGGTCTCATCCCTCCAGACTCAGTACTGATTCTCTTGAGCCGGGCTCATCTGGTCGATTTTGATGCGTTGACTGAGATGCTTTCCGAGGGGCGTTTCAAGGGGGCCATAGACGTATATCCTCAGGAGCCACTGCCTCCGGACCATCCCGTTCGAAAAGTCCCAAATGTCATCCTGTCCTCGCATCGCGCTGGTGCGATTGCTGAAGCCCTCCTTAATATCGGCCGCATCGTCGTAAATGACCTCGAAGCGATACTAAGAGGTCTAACACCGCAGGAGATGCAGGTCGCGCAGCCGGAGTACATTCGTTTGCGGGGATTGTAGGCGGGTCAACACGTTTACAGAAATGTACGATAGGGTACATGGTTGTCGGGATGATAAAGCAAATGGCGGGAGTAAAAAATATCGCTTGCCGTGTACGTGTAAGCAGGGCAGATGAGGCGCCAAGAGAGGAGGAGGCCAAAATTTCAAAAGAGGGTTATCGCCGTGGTGGATAACTCCCCGGCAGAGTTCAATACCTTTTCTGCAGTTGGAGACATCGATGGTGATGGTCTCTCAGATGTTGTCATCGGCGGGCGAAAGGGTAGGATGGTCTGGCTGGAGAACCCGGGCGATGATGGGGTGTGGGAGCAGCACATCATCGACGAGATTGAGATGCTCGAGTGCGGTGGGAGCGTCTACGACCTCAACGGCGACGGTCTAATCGATGTGGTTTGTGGCGGAGACTGGCGGTCGGACGAGATCTGGTGGTGGGAGAACCCAGGCCGGCCTGGAGTCAAGTGGGTCAGGAGACTAGTCGCTAAGACGGGCCACACGCAGTTTCATGATACCGCCATCGGTGACTTGACCGGCGACGGTGTGATCTCGCTCGTGTTCACAAACCAGCATGGCGATGGCGGCACGAACATCTACCGTTTACCCCTGCCTGAAGATCCCACTGCCAGCCCCTGGCCAGGCTTGGAGCCGGTGGCTGTAGGCAAATGGGAATACAACCCGAAGAACCGGTGGCTCCCAGATGGCCGTCAACCGGAAGAGGGCTTGGCCGTTGGCGATGTGGACGGTGATGGCCTTGACGAGATAGTCTGCGGTACGCACTGGTATAAACACCTGGATGGAAAATGGCTAAGCTACAAATTTGCATTTGGATATATCACGACAAAAGTGGCGATCGGAGACCTCGACGTAGACGGCAAGCAGGAGATCGTCTTGTCCGAGGGAGATCCCTGCATCTACGGACGCACTGAAGGCGGAAGGCTGGCCTGGTTCAAGCCGGGCACCGACCCAACGACACCTTGGGAAGAGCACGTGCTGGAGGAGGGGCTTATGGATGCCCATTCGCTACAACTTGGCGATATATGCGGCAACGGTAGGCTTGACATCTTCGTTGGAGAAATAGGGGTGGCGGATCCGGAGACTGACGTATACGTCAATCGCGCACCAAGGCTCATCGTCTACGGGAACGAAGGGGATGCCGGCTTCACACGACATGTCATCGACGAAGGCACTGGAACCCACGATGCCGTTTTAGTGGAGTTAAGGAGCGAGGGTGTATTGGACATCGTCGGAAAACCTTTGCACGGACCGGAGAAATGGCAAGTGCACGCCTGGCTTAATCAGGATTGACTTGAGAGGATAATACGCGATACACTCGTTGACACCCAGCTGAACGAAGAGGTGTTCTTTGTCGAATCTACTTGCTGGCGATTATCACATCGCGGAACTTCAGGGAGGGTGCTGAAACTCCGTAGTCGTGCCTCGTGTCGCAGCCTACCAGCTCCAACCCTCCTTTAAGCATCTCGTAGAAATTGCCCGAGATGACCCCGTTCTTCACAGGCCTAACTATCTCTCCTTTCTCAACCATGTACGCGTGGGTTATCGTGGCGTTCAAGTGCCCGCTTACGGGGTTCGACATCCATTCCCCTATGGTGCTCATCACCAGTACGCCGCTATTGGTCTCCCTGACGATCTCCTCGATCGACGCTGTTCCGGGTTTCAGGTTTAAATGATGTGGGGAAGGCCTCGGAGCCGTGGAGTAGCCTCTAGACGCGTTGCCCGTGGATTCCCTCCCTTCCCTGTTTGCGGTGTAAGTGTCGTAGACGAAAGTTTTGAGAACACCCTCATCCACTATGGCCAGGTTCCTCGTTGGGAAGCCCTCGTCGTCGAAGGGCTTGGAGCCCAGTGTGTTAGCACTGGCACCCAGGTCTTCAACAGTAACCCTGTCCGACATTATCTCTAAACCTAGCTTGCCGGCTAGGGGTGACCTGCCCTCCTGAACGTTCAACGCTGAAACCGCCGGGTTGAGCATGACGGGTAGCAGCGAGTTGGAAACCCTGTTGAGTATTATCACCTCATACTTCCCGTTTGGTATCGAGCCTGCTTTAACGAACTCCCTGGCCCTTGAACCCGCTTCAATGCCCGCCTTCCTGGCCTCCAGCTCCCTGCAGCTTCTGGCTATGCTGTAATCAGAGTAGGTTCCTACTTCGCCAGCCTCGTCGACCCTCGCATCTATGTAGAGGTATGCCAGGGTTTCCCTCCTTGTAACAGGCCCCCCGTAAGTGTTAGCGTAAATCCCCTCCATGGCTCTGGATGTCAGAAAGCCCCGTACAGGCTTTGCTTCCCTCCAGCCCTCCTTAACCGCGTCCAGAAGCTCCCTGGCGATGGGAAGAAGGTCCTCCGGGGTTGCCTCGGCGGTCGCCTTGTCAAAGGTTCCCCTAACGTCGCTCGTACCGATCTTCTCGTTCATCCTTACCCATCTGGGATCGGGGGGAGAAACCCTTGCCACTGAAACAGCGGACCTTACGGCGCTCTCAACACCACCGTCGCTCACATCTTGGGTGCCGACGATGGCCGTAGACTTTCCAACGGCTACCCTGATTCCGAAGGATTTCAGCCTAACTGTCTTAGAAGCCTCAACGTCTCCCGCAAGGGTTAACGACGTCTCAGCCGTGCTAAGGAGGAAGGCCTCGGCCTCGGAGGCGCCTAGTTCAACGGCTTTCTTAACTGCTCTCTCAACATCCATATTCAACCACCCCCGACGATGAGCTCCCTAATCATTACGTGGGGCCCTCCGTCTCCAACTCTGGCGAGCTGGTTGTCCTTGCCGCAGCCGCCGAAGGCTGAGGTCGTTATCTTCAAGTCTCTCCCAACCGCCTCAACTCCCCTCAGAGTCTCCAGTATGGAGCCGGAGATGACGACTCCCCTGACCAGCTCGGCAAGCTCTCCGTTGCGTATCATCCTCGAGGGGCCTGCAGAGAAAGTGAAGGTCCCGGAAGCCGTGTCGACCTGACCTCCTGTAGCCCCTCTCCCAACAATGTATATCCCTTCCCCCGCCTCCCTGATGATCTCCTCGACTCTGTAATCCTTCGGCGTCATGAAGAAGTTCGTCTGCCTCACGATGGGGAAATGGGTGAAGTCCTGCGCCCTACCGTTCCCCGAAACCGGCAGGTTAAGCATGCCGGCCGTCTCCCTGCCAGTCATGAAGGACTTAAGTACTCCGTTTTCAACCACGGTTGTCCTCCTCTTAACGTTACCCTCGTCGTCGAACGGGACGAAGTAGCCTCCCTCGGCAAGGCCGTCGTCAATTATCGTCACGGGCGACGAAGCTATCTCGTCTCCAAGCCTCCCGGAGAGTATCGAATCTCCTGAGGAAACCAGGTCCCCCTCGCACGCGTGTCCAAACGCCTCGTGGAGTATTAGACCAACCATCTCAGGGTCAGCAACCGCCTTAAGCCTGCCAGAGGGAGGCAGTGATGCTTTTACAGCCTCCCTAGCCAGCTCGCTAGTCTTTATCGAGAATTCCCTCCAATCCCTGCCCTCCATGAACTCCCAGCCTGCTACAGCCGACTCCTGGTCGCTGACCCTCTCCATCGCCCCGGCTTCGAAGGCCACGCTCATGTGCCCAAGACCCAGCAGCGATGATTCGTACTCAAGATCAACCCCGTCGCTCGTAACGATGTGCCTCCAGTCGTGCTGGACGCCGAGCCTCGTAACAGCCGACTTTATTCCCTCTAGGCTCAGCCCAGCCTTATTAACCTCTAGTGCGAGGTTGACCTTGACCTCGTCAGAAACATCCTCGGGCTTTTTTCTCCACGCTGATTTGAAAACCCCCTTGCGGGCTTCTCTTTCACCTAGCTTCTCTACACGCCTAGAGGCTTTAGCCGCGGATATTGCTTTCTCAACAGCCTCCCTGACGTTTTCACGGTTAAGGTCGTTCGTTGACGAGAAGCCGAACCTATTGTTGTAAAACACCCTGATACCCAGCCCGGCGGAGAAATTTTTAGAAAACTCTTTGAGAACTCCGTTGTCGATGGTGATCAGCTCATAGTTTGTCCGTTGAGCTCTGACTTCGACGTAAGTTACACCCATTTTCTCAGCCGTGCTCAGAGCGTACGAAACAAGGTCATTCAACAATTCGGTCGTCATAAACATGGGTGCGATGCTTTTTATGTCTTCCTATAGACCTTGCGCGTGGAATTTCTCGAGGAGGATCAGGGTGAGCTGTTGAGGTTTGGTTAACATGTTTAGCACAAAGGCAGAAAAATAATTTTGGAAGGCATCTGGTATCGCGGAGAGGGGCGTAGATCGTGAGCTAGTGGACAGTTGTGGCTGCCGGCAATAATCGCACGTTATTGTCCCCTGGAACTAGTGCGCGATTATTTGGGTACGGAAAAACATAAGTAACTTGAGTAAACCGTCGAACCAGGAGGGATCGTGTTGAGAGTTGGCTGTACGGTGTGGCCCGTACGTTGGTCCCCACCCTATGAAGGCGCGGTCAAGAGGATAGCGAAACTCGGCTTCAAATGCGTGGAGCTTATAGCTTGGGACAGGAAGACCTTGGACAGATACTACACTACGAAAAAGATCAAGGAACTTAAAGAGCTCATGGACTCCTTGGGATTAGAGCTAACGGAATTTGTCTCCACCCCCGAGGGGATGGCGAGCTTGGAGAGGCGAGATCAAAGGGCGGCGCTTGACCACTTCAGGAGGTTGGTAGAGGTAGCTTCGGAGTTCGAGACGGGTATCGTCAATACGGTTTCGCCGTGGCCTTTCCATGGCATCGCAGCCCCGGATGTGAAACAAAGGCCGTTGATGCAGACTTTCCTAATGCCCTCGGACCTACCTTACAACTTGAACTTTGACGCCGTTTGGAACAGCTATGTTGAACTTACAAAGAGGTTCTGCGACATCGTCGAAGACGCAGGGATGCGCTACGCTCTCGAGCCGCATCCTTGGAGGATCATGAGCAACGCCGATTCGATGCTGAGGCTAATCGAGCACGTCGGCTCTAAGGCTTTAGGGATGAACTTTGACCCGAGCCACCTTTTTCCAATGGGCGAGACCCCCGCTCTCGCGATACTGAAGTTGAGGGGAAGGATCTTTCACACCCACATATCCGACAACGACGCTTCA
>Ga0315298_1005687_pt1 | contig 17496 bp, 15 predicted proteins | sample WHS_1_MG_FD_203077 | JGI IMG/M metagenome (GOLD analysis project Ga0315298, IMG submission 203077) | Extremophilic microbial mat communities from Washburn Hot Springs, YNP, Wyoming, USA - WHS_1_MG | ecosystem: Environmental > Aquatic > Thermal springs > Hot (42-90C) | place: USA: Wyoming...
TGTGGCGGCTTCTCAGATGCTGTGCTTGAGTATTGCGCAGATAGACGGCTCTCCATACCCTTGCTGCGGCTTGGCCTGCCCGACACTTTTGTCGGCATTGGTTCAAGGAATGAACTTTTGAACATCTACGGGCTTGATGAAAATGCCATGCACAAATCAATACTGGAGTTCCTGAAACATGTTTAGTCAAATATCTTTGCTTGCGAATCCGAAGATACCGAATGCTGATGCAATAGAAGCAGAAATCGTTTCCATCATACGCGGTCATGGGAAACAGATTGCCTGCACGCCTTCTGAAAGCGACCTGATGGTGACAATCGGCGGAGATGGAACCGTTTTAAAGGGTTTCAGGACACTGGGCGATGCTGATATCCCGCTGCTCGGGCTCAATTTCGGGAAATTTGGATTTCTTACAATTGATTGCCTTGACAAAAAGAAGGTATTTTCAGACCTTTTTGATGGAAAATTCAAAATTTCTCCGCGCCTTTTTCTCGAGGTGTGGATGAAAACGAACGATGAGACGAAATTGATAGGAAGGGCCCTGAATGAAGTTGTTGCTTTCAGAAAGGATATCAGAATACTTAAACTTGAGATTACCTTCAACAGCACATCGTTCTATTTCAAAACCGATGGTATTATCATCAGCACACCGACCGGTTCAACAGCACATGCGTTTTCAGCAGGTGGCCCTGTTGTGTCGCCGGAAACCTCGGCGTTCGTTATAGTCGCAGTGGCTCCTTTCACAGCCACATGGAGAAACTGCATGTTTGGCGGCGAGGAGGTTTTGCTCAGGGTTACACGCGGATGCGAAATTGTACTTGATGGCCAGGTAACCGCTCAACTCGTGCAGGGACAAACCCTCATTATCAGGAAGAGTGTGCGGCCGTTTCGCCTGCTTGTCCCTGAAACATGGGACTTCTGGAAAACACTAAAGGAAAAGTTTTCATGGGGAAAAAGTTTGTCGTGAAGATAAATAAAAATAGATGCAAAGGGTGCCGGCTGTGCGTTGAAGTGTGTCAGCAGGGAAATCTCGTTGTTTCAGGGCAATTCAATAAACTTGGCTATCACTATATTGAAGCGGCAGGAAACCAGTGTAACGGCTGCAGAAAATGCGCGATTATATGTCCGGACGCCGCCATTGAAATCTACCTTGAGGAAGAACAGGAAAACACAGAAACTTCCGTAGAAGCAAGGTAACAGTTTACAATTCAAGGAGATATCAAATGATGAAAATAGGAGTAATTCCTGATTGCTTCAGGGTACCAATTAAGGAAGGAATACGAAAGGCATCAGAACTGAAACTTGACGGAATCCAGCCCTATGCGACCTATGGCGACCTTGACCCAGCAAATCTTACAAAATCCGGGAGAGAGGACTTCAAGAATTTTGTCGCAGGACTTGGCCTGGAAATTTCAGCACTCGTCGGTGACTTTGGCGGGCACGGCTTTGCTTCCCCTCTAAAACTTGACTGGCGCGTTTCACGGACAAAAGAGGTAGTTGATCTGGCCTTGGATTTGAATGTTAAAATTGTAACCACCCATATTGGAGTTGTGCCTGAAAATGAAAATGATACCGCATGGAAGATGATGGTTCAGTCCCTGCCAGAAGTGGGAAGTTATGCATATGAACGGGGAATTGTACTTGCTACAGAAACGGGCCCGGAACCTGCTGCACTGCTCAAGAAACTTCTTGATGTGATAGGCAATCCCGGACTTCGGGTCAATTATGACCCGGCAAATCTTGTGATGGTTGCCGGCGATGACCCTGTGCAGGGCGTTTATACACTTGCCGGTTATATTGTTCACACCCATGCAAAAGATGGAATTAAACTGCCGGATGAAAACCGGGAAAAAAGATGGAAAGAGACACCTCTTGGCGAGGGTAATGTGAACTACAAGGAATATCTTAAAGCGCTTAAAGAAATTGGATATACGGGATTTTTTACAATTGAAAGGGAAGTAGGCGAAGACCCGGCGGCAGACATCATAAAAGCGCGTGATTTTCTCAGACGGCTTGAAACAATTGTTGGATTCTGACAATTATCTGGAGAAACAATCATGACAGGCATAAGAAAGCCCGCGGTAAGCGGATATTTCTATCCTGCTGAAAAAAATGAACTTTTGCGCATGATTCAAAATTTTGTCCAGCCGGTGCGCGAGAAAGAAAAAGCAATTGCTATAGTGTGCCCGCACGCTGGGTACATATATTCTGGAAAAACCGCAGGAATTGTGTATTCTAAAATAACACCACCAGACACTGCTGTGATTCTCGGTCCAAATCATCATGGTTATGGTGAGCCATACGCGGTTGAGAAAACTGGCCGCTGGCTTACGCCGCTCGGAACAGTTGAAATTGACACTGAACTTGCAGAGTTATTACTTAAACATCGCTACCTTGAAGAGGATTCAATCGCACACAGGCCTGAACATTCTGTTGAGGTGCAGGTCCCATTTCTTCAGTATCTCAACCCGAAAATAAAAATTGTTCCTGTCGTCCTTTCAGGCCCGCTGATGTCTCCAGCGTGGTATGACATAGGAAATGCGATTGGCGAAGCAATCATAGAATATGGGAAAAACACTCTCATTGTTGCAAGTTCTGATTTTACCCATTACGAAACAAGGGAGCAGGCAGAATCAAAAGACAGGTATGCAATAGAAGCGATACTCGCACTGGACGAAAACAGGTTTGCCGAGAGGGTAGAGGAGCGAAATATCACTGCCTGTGGATACGCTCCTATAATTGCTGCGATTGTCGGCTCCCGCCGGCTCGGTGCAAAATCAGCGCGCCTGCTTGACTACAGGACAAGCGGAGATGTATCCGGCGATTATGACCAGGTTGTTGGATACGCAGGCATCATTATGGGGTCAACTCTTGACACTTGACAAAAATACAGAGAAGCAGAAACAAAATGCAAGCAGCGCCGAAAATTTTTCGGCAGCTGCATAAAATAAAATCTGTATGAAACATGCTTAAACTTTGCAGGAAGTGGAGAAGTTGACAAATTTTAGAATTTGTTTATTATAATCATATAAAAATTCGGGTAATTGCTTTGCAGGTGCATAATGCTTAATAGGGAAGTCTGTGTAAAATCAGACACGCTCCCGGCGCTGTGACCCTGCCCCTTTCAAGGGAACTCTTTTATAATGCATTCGCCACTGTCTGCTTACAGCAGATGGGAAGGCCTATAAAAGAGAAGGGAAGTCAGAAGACCTGCCTGCAAAGAAAGATAACTTGGGTTTCTCTGCGGAAGACAGAGAAGCGAAATTTTATTTTGGGCCAAGTAAACCAGGGTGCAGCCCGCCAAACGGCGGGCATTTTTATTTGCAGCAATCTCTATATCTGGAATTATCAAAATAGAGCAGTGGGTTCTGGTGGAACCAACAAACCAGGGAGGGGAAGATGAGAAGAAGAAATAGTTGCAGGGCTGATGGAGTAAAAGGTTTTACGCTAATTGAGTTATTGGTCGTTATCGCGATTATCGCGATACTTGCGGCAATGCTGTTGCCTGTATTGAGCAAGGCACGGGAAAAAGCAAGAAGTGCGGTTTGCATTGGCAATATGAAACAGATAGGACTTGCATTCCAGATGTACCTTCAGGACAACGATGAGTTTTTCCCTCCGACCTATTACATCTCGTTTACAGGAACATACGACTGGGATTTCAGAGCAGACGACTGGGTAACCTGGAAGCCAGGACTCATCGGCGCTTATCTAAACTCACAGGTCTTTCAGTGCCCTTCAAGATTCAAACTTGTGTCATACGACAAACCATTCACCGGCTACGCATATAATAAAACATATATCGGTGGCGGATATTCCCAGTGGAATGGCGAGGCAATACCTCCGGCAAAATTAAGCAGAATTGCCAATCCATCGCGAACCATTCTTGTTGCCGATAGCGCAATCTGGTCATCGTTCACAAATGAAACGATTGCCAGCAATTACTTGCGCGCGCCTGATGACCCGGAATATGCGCTATACGGCGGCCCTAATGTTCATTTCAGGCATGACGGTTTTGCCAATGTTCTGTTCTGCGACGGGCATGTCGTTTCAACAAACAAAGCAATCAATATCAGCGGGAATGATAAGACACTCGGGGATATTTCTCCTGACGTGGGCATTTACAGTTTGCAGTGAGAGATTTTTGAAAAATACCGCTTTCTATTACAATAGAAGAAACGGGTCAGCAGATAATTACGGGCACGGAGCGCTATGGACAAGACAGAGCAATTTACAGGATTATTGCAGGAGAAAAGAATCCTTGTTGCTGATGGCGCCTGGGGTACTGAAATGGTTCGGCTGGGTCTCAAAACAGGAGAATGCCCGGAAACATGGAACATACGCCATCCTGACATAATCAAAGGAATTGCAAGGTCCTATCGCGATGCTGGCGCGGATATCGTCCTCACGAATACATTCGGCGGCAACAGAATCAAACTAAAAAGATTTGGCCTTGAGGATAAGGTTTGCCAATTGAACAGGGAAGGCGTGCGTCTCTCAAAAGAATGCGCAGGAGGTGCGCTTGTTTTTGCGTCTGTTGGACCGACAGGGGAACTTCTTGCGCCGGTCGGCTCTCTGGATGAAAAAGAAGCATTCCAGGTTTTTGTCCAGCAGATACAGGCACTTGTTGAAGCAGATATTGATGGAATCGTTATTGAAACAATGATAGACCTTTCTGAAGCGCTATGCGCTCTTCGCGCAGCAAGGCATATTGACGCCACTATACCTGTTGTTGTTTCTATGACATTTGCAAAGGGCATCAAAGGATTTTCAACAATCATGGGAATAACCCCAGAAACTGCATCTAAAAAACTTTCTCTTGCAGGGGCCCATGCGACGGGCGCAAACTGCGGCACCGGAATACGTGATTTTGTGGAAATTGCCCGGCAGATGAAACCTGCAACACGGGTTCCATTATGGATAAAACCAAATGCCGGCATACCGGTTCTGAAAGATGGATTGACAGTTTATCCTGACAGTCCAGAAGATATGGCGGGCTGTATTAAAGATATAATAGACGCAGGCGCCTCAATCATTGGAGGTTGTTGCGGTACGACACCGGCGCACATCCGCGCAATAGCAGAAGAGGTAAGGAAGCACCGCACCCGGAACAGGAAATCGTGAAAAAAATTATCTTTTTATTGCTGTTGTTGACTCAATGCCTGCTTGCGAAGAACTTCGTCAGGATCGTTTCCCTTGGGCCATACATAACTGAAAACCTTTACCTTCTCGGCATCAAAGACGAGATTGTTGGAGTAACCATCCATGAAACGCCTGAAATAAAGAAGGGGAAAACCATCATCGGCACGCTTCTTGAACCAAACATAGAAGCCATCGCTGCATTAAAGCCCGACATCGTGCTTGCGAGCAAAGAAGGCAATCGGAAAATTTCAGTGGAGAAGATTAAGAAACTTGGAATAAGAGTTGAAACACTGGACGAGGTAAAAAGTTTCAGCGACTTGAACAGGAATTTTATCCGGCTTGGAAAACTTTTCGGCATGGAGAAAGAAGCAAAAGACATTGTTGCGAATATTAAAACGAGGTTAGAAAATGTCTCTCTGAAAGGGAAGGGCGCCTATCCGAAGGTCTTCTGGCAACTTGGTATAAAACCCATCATCACCGTGGGAAGGGACACGCTTTACAGCGAACTCATTTCTGTAAGCGGCGGCATAAACCTTTTTGGAGATATCAAACGTAAGTACATATCTGTTAGTGCAGAAGAAGTTGTGAAACGAAATCCAGACATTATCATTGTCGTGGGCATGGGAGAAAAAGAGGAAGCAGTAAAGTACTGGCAGCAGTTTCCTGTGGTGAAAGCCGTCAGCAACAACAGGGTATTTTACATGGAAGATACGCAATTCTGCAGCCCCACGCCGCAGACATATCTTGAAAATGTCCTGCAACTCATACCGCTTTTCAACAAATGAAAAAGTATGCGCCCGCAGTCATTTTTTTGCTATGTGTAATAAGCATCTGGGCAGGTCTTTCCAGCGGAACAGAATTCTTTTCCTTGTCCAGAATCATCCGCGTGTTTGCTGAACCGGCATCTTTCCCTTTTGAACGCACAGTTCTTTTTCAAATTCGCATCCCGCGCGTATGGTGCGCTTTTCTCGTGGGTTCAGGCCTTGCACTGGGTGGGATAATTCTGCAGGCAATACTGAAAAATCCGCTTGCAGAAAGTTACACGCTCGGGATATCCGGAGGTGCAAGCATTGGAATTGCAACAGGTATCATCCTTGGTAGAGCGTCTGCAATACCGGCATTTGCATTTTTCGGCAGTATGATTTCTGTCCTTCTCCTGCTGCTATTTTGCAGTTTCAGAAAACTCTCTGCAGGGACAATCCTTTTATTCGGCATCATGCTCAATTTCATCTTCTCATCATTTTCTCTGCTTGCAATATCTCTGCTCCAGCAGCAGAAATTCATGGAAGCAGTAATCTGGTTTATGGGCGACCTTGGTAGCACTTCTGCGCAGATACTTAAAGCAGCGCCTTTCTTCCTTGTGCCGCTCTTTGCGGCCGCGTGGCTTTTCTGGAAGGACCTCAACTTATTCTCGCTCGGGGACGAAAAAGCATCTTCCCTGGGGCTGAACCTGCAAAGAAAGAAATTCCTCTGGCTGACCCTTGCGGCGCTTATAACCGGTTTTTGCGTATCACTTGCCGGCCTTATCGGATTCGTTGGACTTGTAATTCCGCACATCACGCGCATCTTTCTCGGTGCAGACCATAGAAAGGCAATACCGGCCGCAGCGCTCATAGGTGGTTCGTTTCTCATACTTGCCGACACTCTTGCAAGGACGCTTGTGAAACCCATTGAAATTCCTGTAGGCATTATCAGCGGATTTTTTGGCGGGTTGTTCTTTGTATTCGTTCTTATGAAAACGACGAGGAAACAGGCATGGTAATCCTTTCGTTTGAAAATGTGGCGGCTGGCTACGGCAGCAAGCAAGTACTGAAGGGTATCAACTTTCATATCAATCGTGGAGAATCAGTTGGCATCGTGGGACCAAACGGCAGCGGAAAAACAACCCTCCTGCGTGTAATTGCCCGGGCGCTTCCCCCATCACAGGGCAGGGTGCTGCTATTTGAACGTAATCTAAATGCAATTCCGCGGACTGAATTTTCAAAAATCGTATCATTCCTTCCTTCTGCGATGGAAATCAATTATCCATATACTGTAAGAGAGTTTGTTGAAATGGCAAGATACCCATTCACTGGCTTCATGCAGCGCACCGATGAGCGCGGCAGAACCATAATTAACAATGTCATACAAAACTTCAATATTTCAGACCTTCTTCAAAAAACCATCTCCGAATTGTCTGAGGGCGAAAAACAGAGGGTGTATCTTGCGCAGTGTCTCGCGCAGGAGCCGCAACTCCTTCTCCTTGACGAGCCAACATCCCACCTTGATATCGGACACCAGTTTTACTTTCTTGACATGTTGAAAAGAAACCAGGTGGCTGAAGGAATGACTGTGCTTTCCATCTTTCACGACCTGAATCTTGCGGCTCAGTACTGCGACAGGGTTGTCATGCTTAACAACGGACGCATTGCGGCAATAGGCACGCCAACTGAGGTTCTTACTTATGAAATTATAGAAGCCGTATACCGCACCGCAGTCCTGGTCTATCCTCATCCAATCTCCGGCAAACCTTATGTTTTTGGAATCCCTTCACAGTGGCGCGACAGGCCACAAAATCCGCCTCTTGATAAGCACTGAAGTTGGTGCTATTATAAATGCCTTAGAAAGACGAATTTTAGATGCTGGCAGGACAATACTACACTGGAGGAGAAAATGATTATCGGATTGCAGGAATATACGATTAGAGAGTTTTTGAAGACCCCGAAAGCGATGGAAGAATCGTTCAGAAAGGTTGCTGCTATTGGATACAAAAATCTGGAACTGGCTGGAGGCGGAACCCTCTCGTACAAAGACAAGAGAAAACTTCTTGACGATTGCGGTCTTAAAGTAATCTCTTCGCATATTGGTTTTAAGGAAATCTCAGAAGAGACAGAGCAGACGATAGAAAACATGAAAACGCTCGGAGCAAAGTATGTTGTCTGCTCATGGATTGGGAGCGAAAATTTCAACGAATCAGGGTTCAGGAAAGCCGCAGAACTTCTATCAAAAGCCGCGGATAAACTCAGCAAATCAGGCCTTGTGCTCGCATACCACAACCATGGCATGGAACTTGAGAAATTCAACGACAAATTCGGCCTCTCTCTTATTCTTGAGCCGAAATTCATGCGCGCAGAAATAGATACATACTGGATCCAGTATGGCGGCGGAGAGCCAACGCTCTGGATTGAAAAATACCCCGGCAGAGTTCCACTTGTCCATTTCAAAGATATGGGCATTAAAGACAATAAACAGGTAATGGTCCCTGTCGGCTCCGGCAACCTGAACTGGCCGGGCATCATCAAGGCATGCAAAAAGTCAAAATCCGAATATGCGATTGTTGAACTTGATGAATCGCCTCTGTGCCCGGTGTGGGATGCAGTAAAAATAAGTTTTGAAAATATGAAGGCCTGGGGCTTAAAAATTTGAACCCTGCAATCATTTTAAAAAGAAATTTATCTGGCAAGACCGCATATAGATTGACTTTCACCGGGAAATAATCTATAGTAATCACGCCAAAATTCGGCAGAGAGATTTCTTTGCTGATACCATCCATTCCCACGGGCCGCTAGCTCACCTGGCAGAGCACCGCCCTTTTAAGGCGGGGGTAGCAGGTTCGAGTCCTGCGCGGCCTACATTAAATTTCTTCCTTGAAAGCGCAGGACGAAAGGAGTCCCTGTCGGTGCGAAGAGTAATGAGCACCGTTTGACAGGCCTGCCGAGATGTGAGGCAGGCGCGCGGCCTACTAATTATTCCAACCCGAAAGCAGGACTCGAATAGAGCGAAGTAAGCGAATTGCGAGCGGGCGCAGCAATTCGCAGCGAATGGCCGACCCGTGATAGTGCGATGAATAAAGAGCACTGTATATCACGCCCTCCGAGTCAGTGAGGAGGGCAAGCGTAGTGGGAGCGAAGGGCGCCGAGTCCCTGTCGGTGCGAAGAGTAATGAGCACCGTTTGACAGGCCTGCCGAGATGTGAGCCGGGTGACCGACAGCGCGAGAAGTATCCGCGCAAGAAGATGCTTAGTCCCGACGAGCAGGAGGGACCATGCGAATGGTTGCCGATGCGAAGAATAATGAGCATCGTATGGCAAGGGCGCCGAGATGTGAGGCGCCCCGGACGACCCGTGATAGTGCGATGAATAAAGAGCACTGTATATCACGCCCTCCGAGTCAGTGAGGAGGGGAAGCGTAGTGGGAGCGAAGGGCGCCGAGTCCCTGTCGGTGCGAAGAGTAATGAGCACCGTTTGACAGGCCTGCCGAGATGTGAGGCAGGCCGGTACGCCGAATAGCACGGACGCGGTGCGAAGAATTTGTAGGGGTCGGATTCATCCGACCCGAAGTAGTTAGCAGTGGAAGGTGGGATATTAGGGAGGAGGTATCACTCCTCCCTAAAGCAGGTCGGATTCATCCGACCCGAAAACAGTTTGTAGTGGGAGGTGGGATATTAGGGAGGAGAATCCCTCCTCCCTAAAGGTTGCGGGCTTGATAAATCAAGCCCCTACAAAAAATGAATGGTAATGTAGTAGCAGTTTGTATTGGAGGTAGGATATTTGTAGGGGTCGGATTTATCCGACCCGCAGTAGTTAGCAGTGGGAGGTGGGATATTAGGGAGGAGATCCCTCCTCCCTAAAGCAATCTGGCGGGCTTGATGAATCAAGCCCCTACAAATTCAATAGTTACCCGGTAATTTTTACAGGACCGTATAAGCCACTCGGCAATGATTCTTTTTCAAAACTTGCGGCAATCCTGTGATATGGGCCTATCATTCTAACTGGATATCTATCCAGTTTATTTGTATAAACATACTGGTTGGCAAGCGTATTTGTGACAATAACCCTGAGTTTATTTCTGCCGGGTTTAATAATACCCTCAACAGGGAAAGAAAAAGGTTGCCATATTCTTCTGCCAAGATCCTTGTCGTTCAAAAAAACCCGACAGGCATAGTTGACTTTGCCGAGATTCAACAGGCGCGCTTTTTCAGCAATATCTTTTTTGCAGAAAAAATCCACTGAGTACTCTGCGTCTCCTGAAAAATCTTCACCAAATTGCTTTCTCCAGTCGCCGAGCTTTATGGGAACTTCTTTTTCATCCAGTTCATTGACCTCAAGGTCATAATTGCCAATCTCGTAGGAGCGAATCCTTTTACATACCCACCCATCTTTTATTGTAAGCAGAGCCCTGCCAGTACGCAAAAACTCTTTAGCACAATTTAATCTGTCACTGTTGAAAAATATGACGGCAGAACCGGCAAGATTAAGGTTAAGTGAAAGAGACCAGATACCGCAGGAATAAGAGGCAGACGATGGCCTGTAACAGATGCCTGATTCAGGATCAATCTGAACCGGCGGCAATGTCTCTGCAAATCTAATCGTGGCTTTGGTCTCTTTCAGGGATTCATTAGTAATAAAATAGAGGTTGCCACCGGTCAGTTTCCGCTTGCAGACGCGCAGTGCCTTATTTCTGGGTTCTACCTGCACAAGACCGGTTATGAATTTTCCCAAATCTGGAAAACCAGTATTAATTACACCATCTGGCCTATCATTGTTTTTGCTGTCATCAACCCACAGAACCCTGCCGCCGCCAGCGATAAACTGCAGCAGTTTCTCTTTTGATTTTTCACTCATCCAGTGCGTTCGGGAAACACAGACAGTATTGTAACTCATCTGTCCAACTTTCAGCCGCCCATTAACAGTCATGGTTGAACTCCTGCCAAGAATATCGTCGTCAATGAGGTCAAAATCGCATTGATTTTCAAGAAGAATTCTAACCAGCAAATCATGGGAAGAAGCGACTTTATTGACTTCTGGGCCGCCTGCCCATAAATCCCTGACAGGATAATAGACAGCAGTTTCAATGCAGGGTTTTCCAAGACATAAAAGGTAACTGATTCTCGCTGTATAAGAATGATAGATCTCCATATATGGCCAGAGAGAGTTTTTCGGGCCAAAAAATGGACGTTCACCACCCATGAAATGCTCGCGCGTTGAAAGTTGATAGCAACCCATCGTCATGATGTTGGCGCCACGGACATACTGAAAATCAGTAATCCATTTCATCTGGGCTGGAGTCAAACCCGAGCCGTAAACAGCAAACGATTCAGTAATTACCCATGGCTTTCCTTCCTGGTGGGCAACCGATGAAGCATACTTGGGAAAATGGTGATTCGCATTTGTTGGACTTTTAGTTGAAGATTTACCCCAGTGGAAAATAATACTTCTTTTTCTTCCGGGAAATATCTGCCTCCAGATAGTATCCACGCCGGGGATATCAAGTTTTCTTAAAATACGAAGCGGATGGCCAAAACCGCACATCCTTACCCCAATGGTTCCGAGGTCCCCATCACCGCCAAGATGGCCTGCAAAAAGAATGTTGTTTTCCTGACACCATTTCTGGATTTGGCCCCAGAAAGCATCAGCGAATCTCTCGCTCCACCAGTCAAAAAAATCAACCCGGGTTTGCATTCCATCCAGTTTGTCAGGCCTGAATATGTCAGGTAGTTTATCCAGGATGTCATACCCATACTTCTTTTTGAAATCGGATGCAAGATAATCTGTCCAGGGCGGATTGGCAACGCCTGCTTCGTCAGTAAATATGAGTGGAATGGTATTGCCGAAATAATCCCCGACTGCTTTTTTTAACCTCTCATGGGTCATCTGGATAAATTTTTGCGTGGATTCAGGATTGAGTAAATCAGGATAGAAAACCGCGGCATTGACTGGTTTTTTGCTTTCAATAACCTTCATGCTTATTTTCCCGGCATAAAAAATCTCTACGATACAGTTTTCAGTATTAATTATCTCCTGTGTACCGGGGTAGAGCCGCTTGAGGAGTTTTTTGCGATGATAAAGAAAAGCAGAAAGACAATCATCAGGAACAATTACCTTTTCCCCTTTTCTCAACTTCATCTCTTTTCGCTCAAGGGACTGCCTGGCAAGGGATGGATTTTTTCTGACCAGGCGCCCACAGACCATCCCTGATGGCCAGCCGCCTTCATCATAAAGCCACACTTTCATACCCAGCCGGCTGGCCTCTTCTACCATGTACCGGTACAACTTCAGATATTCACCTGAAAGGTAAGCAGGTTTCATGGAAGTAACCATAAAGGTTGGCCTGAAATCCCCTGGTATTGGCAGGGGCCAGACACTTTTTGCTTTATGGGAACTCATATCTTCCAGTTGGGACGAAAGAACATCTTTAGAAAGGCAATCATTCCAGAGCCAGAAATAGCCGGGCCAGTAAAAAGCATCAGGTTCAATAAATTGTGAGTGGTCAAATCCTTTTGAACAGTTCTTTTTCATTTGCACCTTTTCAGTAAATGTAGTTTGCTATTCCGGGTAAGATAATATCTGTAAAATTATGCTAACCATTCTATCAGTTTACTTCCATTAGTCAATTTTTATAAAATCTTTTTGAAGGCACAAACATAACATATTGACAACTCCCTTGATAAGCAGATAATAAAATTAAGATGAAAAATTGACTTCTGGTAAAACAAATAATGAGCAATGACATATAAACAGCAGAGGCCAACATGAAAGGCGAAAAGAAATGGTATGAAGATTTGATGGAGAATATGATTGAGGGCTGCCAGATAATTGGTTTTGACTGGCGCTATCTTTATCTTAACGACAATGCCGTTAAACATAGCCGCCGTAAGAAAAAAGAACTTCTTGGTCGCACCATGATGGATGCGTATCCGGGCATTGAAAAAACAGAAATGTTTGAGAATCTCCGTCTGTGCATGGAAAGACGCATCTCAATTTGTATGCAGAATAAATTCGCATTCCTGGATGGAAAAGAGGGCTGGTTTGATCTTGTCGTGAAACCTGTGCCTGAAGGCATATTGGTTCTTTCCCTGGACATAACAAAACAGAAGGAAGCAGAGACAGAACTAATCCAGCAGAATGCAACCACAAATGCAATTAATCAGATATACAAAGAAGCGCTGCTTGCTGAAACTGAAGAAGATTTCAGTAAAGCGTGTCTTGCTATCGCCAGAAAACAGACCGGCAGTAAGCACGGATTTATCTGCAGAATCAATAAACACGGGCGACCTGTAATTGACTCTATCAGCAGTGAGGAAGTGCTGGAGCGCAAAATCCAAGATTGTGAAGACCTGCTGCAAAGTTTTCCTCCTTCAGTCATGCAGATATTGAACGAGGTCTACGGAAAAAGAAAGTCGTTTATCCTTAACAATCTGCAACCAGAAAGGAACAAGCCCGGGGAAAATTTCCTGAAGATAGAAAATTTCCTTGGTATCCCGTTAAAACAACGTAGCGAGGTAACAGGAATAATCGGGCTCGCCAACAAAGATGGCAACTATGACAAAACTGATGTAAGAGTAATGAAATCTATGGCAACTGCCATTGAAAGGGCACTAATCCATAAACGTTCTGAATTAAAAATGAAACATCTGTATTCTCTGCAAAGCGTCATTAGACGCATAAACGAGGAGATTTTGAAAACAAGGGATGAACGGTCGCTTTTTAAACAAATCTGTGGTCATTTGACAGAAATAGATTATATCAGATTTGCATGGATTGGCATTATCAGGGAAGGTGCTGTGGAAATAATCCCTGCAGCATGGGCGGGCTTTGAAAATGGGTATCTGTCAGCAATTAAAGTAACGCAGGATGATTCTGAATATGGAAAAGGGCCTGTTGGTATGGCAATAAAAACAAAACAACCTTCGGTTATTGAAGACATAGTGGACGATCCAAGATTTGGGCCGTGGAAAAAGGAAGCGTTGAAAAGGGGTTATGCATCAGTTATTGCTCTGCCGATTATGTATGCCGGAGAGGCGATTGGCTCACTCGCTGTTTATTCGGATAGGACAGGTGTTTTTGAAAAAGAGGAAATCAATTTCTTGACTGAGGTGGCTGGAGACATCGCCCTGGGTGTAAGAACGATAAGGATGGAAAAGCGTCTTGAGCGCAGTTTGGAAGATCGGCAGAAGACAATGAACAACACAGTTGAGGCCATAGCGCATTTGTGCGAAACACGGGACCTTTACACTGCCGGTCATCAGATACGGGTGGCCAAACTTGCCTGTGCGATAGGACGCAAGATGGGGTTTGACGCAGAACGAATTGAAGGAATCCGGGTAACAGCATCACTCCACGATATTGGCAAGGTCTCTGTGCCGAGCGAAATTTTGAATAAACCAGGCAGATTGAGCAGCATTGAGTTTGATATAATCAAAACGCATCCGCAGGTTGCTTATAATGTGCTAAAAAATTTGTATTTCCCATGGCCGGTTGCGCTGTCTATATTGCAACACCACGAAAGGATGGATGGCTCCGGCTATCCTGAGGGCATTTCCGGCAGTAAAATCATTCTTGAAGCCCGGATAATAGCAGTGGCAGATGTGGTTGAAGCCATGTGCTCCCATCGTCCATATCGTGCGGCTTTAGGGATTGATGTGGCTATCGGCGAAATCTCGCAAAAAAAGGGTATTCTGTATGATGCTGATGTCGTGGATGCCTGTCTGGTGCTCTTCAAAAAAGAAGGATTTGAATTTGATAAAATGAGTTGGAACTGAAAATTTCACTCTCTTCGGCTGTCTTTTTCAGCATAAACCCTTATGCTGATTACTGATTTCCATGCCCTGCTGGCGGTTTCTGCCTCAGTCAATTTTCTACCGGTCCGGCCATAGGCAGTATCTGAAACATACTCTATCGGATAGCGCGTCTGTCCCATAATCTTCACATTCTTGAATCCTGCCTTTCTGATATAACGCAGATATGTTTCTTTGCGGACAGCACCAGCAAGACAACTCACATACGCATCAGCAGATTTTCTTATGGAAGCAGGCAGGTCCTTTGTTAAAACGAGGTCGGAAATCATCATCCTGCCGCCGCTCTTCAATACCCTGAATGCTTCTCTGAATACCTTTTCCTTATCCGGAGAAAGATTGATTACGCAATTGGAGATAATAACATCCACTGTGCCATCCTGAACTGGCAATTTTTCAATGTCTCCCAATTTGAATTCAACATTGGTCCATTTATCTCTTTTTGCAATCAGTTTTGCCTTTTTAATCATCTCAGGCGTCATGTCAACGCCGATCACGCGGCCGTATCTCCCCACCTTTTTTGCAGCAAGGAAAACATCAAAGCCCGCTCCGCATCCGAGGTCAAGAACCACATCGCCAGGTTTCAAAGATGCCAGAGCGACAGGATTTCCGCAGCCAAGACCCATATTTGCATCTTCCGGGGCGGCATCCATATCGGCCGGATTGTATCCAATTTTCCTGCTTATGGAACGGGCCGTATTATCACTCTTTCCGCATGAACCAGCACAACAGCAGGAGCCGGTTTCTGCAATCTTTGCGTAACTGCTTTTCACCACCCGTTTGATACTTCTTCTTGTTTTTTTCATGTCCAGCGCACCTTTCTCTGAATATGGTTACAACTATTGGAATATTCCTGCCAAATATAATACCACACATAACTCCATCAGCAACAGTAAGTGTAATTGTAGGGGTCGGATTTATCCGACCCGAGGCAGTTAGCAGTTGGAGGTAGGATATTTGTAGGGGTCGGATTCATCCGACCCGAGAGCAGTTAGTAGTGGAAGAAGGGATATCAGGGAGGAGAGCACTCCTCACTGAGGTAGCCCCGCGGGCTTGATAAATCAAGCCCCTACAGACGCGATAATTATTCCCTGACAGAAATTGGGGCAAAATTAAACTGGAATCCGGCAAAATTTAAGATCCATACATTCTATTTTTCATAAATTTTCAGCACAAGAAATTTGACACAGCGTTCTTTTCCCATTAAAATCAGTTTTGCGATGATAGTTTTCTCGTATACAGGAATTCAAGGATATTTTTATTAAGAATTTTCTTGTGGATTAGAAAAAGTATATTAACAAGGAGGGATTATGGGCAGGTTTAAGGTTTCAAGGTTCTGTCTTCTTCTAATCTGTCTTGCTGGTATTTTTCTGATTACAGCGCCTTCGTTCGCCCTGGATGCTGACAATTTCAAGGTTACTCCAGGCGAAGAAGGGCTTGTTGTCCTTCCTTCAACAAAAACGCTTCCTGCCGGCACATATCAGGTTGACCTTTATTATACCTATGCCAACAGTCCATTAAGGGGACTGATTGGAGGAACATGGGTTGACCTATCTGAGTACCAGAGTTTGCTAAATGCAGGAATTGCGCTTGGACTTACTGATAATTTTCAGATGGGTCTGTCAATACCATACCTTCTGGGACAGGATTCTGATGTCGCCGGGGTTAAAGGCAGCGGTTTTGGCGACCTTAAAATTGAAGGCAAATGGCGCTTGTTTGGCGGAAAAGACCGTATGGGCATGGCGCTTGTACCTTATGTATCCTTTGAAACAGGAGAAAACAGCGCATATATGAGCGCAAATTCAACTGTTCCAGGCATCCTGCTTGTTATAGATAGAAACTGGTGCAATCATAGTGCGCTCGTATTCAACATCGGGTATCAGATTCAGGAGAAAGAGCAATTGCCGGGATTCAGTGTCAGGGGGGTCAGCGTGTTTGGCATCGGGTATGCGTACAAACTTGAAAATGATAAGACCCTTGTATCTCTGGAAATAAGCGGAAAGAGCGCAGATGGAATTTTTGGCAAAGAGGAAGCAACTCCTGTGGAGGCGTTTGCATCCATAACACAGAAATTCAGCAAGAATACAAGCATGACTGTTGGTGTTGGCCGCGGTTTGAACAGTGGTTACGGAGCATCTGATTGGCGCGGATTTATTGGTTTTCGCCTGGCGATGTAGAGGTATTTGTAGACCATATCCATTCGGGGCAAATAGCAAACGCATTTCGGCTGAAAAAACAGGACTAAGGCAACAGGTAAGCAAACCATCGGGCTTGATAAATCAAGCCCCTGCAATTATAACAAATGTAGGGGTCGGATTCATCCGACCCGTTGGTTTGGTGAATGCAGACGGGCTTGATGAATCAAGCCCCTACAAAGAACCTGCGGATTTATCCGACCCGAAGTAGTTAGCAGTTGGAGGTGGGATATTAGGGAGGAGGTATCACTCCTCCCTAAAGCAGGTCGGATTCATCCGACCCGTTGGTTTGGTGAATGCAGACGGGCTTGATGAATCAAGCCCCTACAAATTCAAATGTAATTGCAGGGGTCGGCCTTATCAGCCAGAATGTTTATCTGTTCTGCGCATCTGAAAATCTCGCAACTGTTGTAGTCGGCTCTATAAACAGGCAAAACCTTGCAAAACTGATGAATTTAAAATCCCAGCAGAGAATTATACTGGGTATAGTTACACTTTAGCCACCAAAAATGATATCCTGGTGGTATGGCAAAAAGACATAAATGCCCAAAATGTTCTTTCGGTAAAAGTTATAAAATCCGACGAGAAAAAGTTAGATGCGCCAGAT
>Ga0315298_1005688_pt1 | contig 17495 bp, 19 predicted proteins | sample WHS_1_MG_FD_203077 | JGI IMG/M metagenome (GOLD analysis project Ga0315298, IMG submission 203077) | Extremophilic microbial mat communities from Washburn Hot Springs, YNP, Wyoming, USA - WHS_1_MG | ecosystem: Environmental > Aquatic > Thermal springs > Hot (42-90C) | place: USA: Wyoming...
AGATGAAAAACCTCTCTGAACTTATGATTGATTTGGCTTATTCAGCTGCCTTGTTTAACGACAAGGAGCTTGCGGAAGAAGTTTTAGAGTTGGAAAAGCGCGTTGACACTTTGGCTTACCTTCTAGACATGGTGGTTATGGTGGCTGCCAGAGACGCTAAAGACGCCGAGGCTTTAGTGGGAGTTTCCACTGTAGCCTCTGCTACAGACAAAATTTCAGACGCAGCTGCAGATATAGCCGCAATAGTTACGCAGAACATCGGCGTTCACCCTATTGTAAGCGAAATTTTCGAAAGATTATTGAAGCGCCTAATTAAAGTCAAAGTGAATGAAACTTCAGCTCTTGTTGGAAAGCGTATAAGCGAACTTAAATTAGCTCCGAGAATGGGCATCGACATAATTGCCATCTTCCGGAACAAAGACTGGAAAATTAACCCAGAGGAAAACGAACAAATCAGCGCTGAAGATGTCCTAATTGCTCGCGGAACCCCATCGGGCTTAAAAGAGTTTAAAGAGCTCTGTGAAGGGAAAAAGGAAACACTGGAGGATAAACATGCCTAGAAAGCGCAAGTTGAGATTTGAAGAAATAGTTGAACGGTTCGCCGAGCTAAAAGACACTTCAGAGCTCATGATAGACTTAGCCTATTCCTCGCTGTTACTTAACAACAAAGAGCTAGCCGAAGAAGTCCAAAGACTCGAGGAATATGTTGACAAACTACACACAGAGTTTGAGTTGCTGGTTCTTTCAAGCGGGTTCAAAAAAGAAGAGGCTAAAGGCTTCCTGGGGCTGATAAGGCTAGGAGTTGTAGCAGAAAAAATAGCTGACGCTGCCGCAGAAATAGCTGAAGTAGTCCTAAGAGGTATAGAACCGCACTTAGTATTGAAACTCACCATAGAAGAAGCAGAAGAAACAATCATCTATACGCCTGTAGCTGAGAATTCCCCGCTACTAAATAAGACTTTGCGAGAGGCTCGCATTCCAGAGGAAACCGGAATGTGGGTTTTAGCCATAAAAAGAGAAGGCAAATGCATAAGGCCCAAGCCTGACTTAAAAATTCAGGTAGGCGACGTTCTGATAGCTTCAGGCTATGCAGAAGGGACGGAAGACCTTAAAAAACTGGCGGCGCCACAGTTTCCCTCCATGATATAGCTAGGATACTTATTCTAGATTCATCAACACTATAAACTCAGAATCCAAATCTATATCAAAGGAGGACCAGCTACGAAAAAGAAGAGAGAAATCCCGGAAAACCAGAGCTATGTGTGCAAAAACCCTTCTTGTCAGAGAACTTTCACAAATCCAATAAAAGTTGAAAACGTAAGCCTGAAGAAACCCGCAGTTTACGAGGCATGCCCTTATTGCCTAACAGAAATAACAGTAGAAAAGAGCATTTCAGTTCCTGAGAAGCAAAAGCCGTTGGATGAAAAAAAGGCTGAAATATCCGTTGAAACAGACAAGATAGACCAATCTGCCGCGGAAACAAACGAATGCAAACACTATTTTGGATATTTAAGTGAGCGAACAAAAAAGGAAGGACTTCCAGAAGAATGCATGCTCTGTGGAAAAATAGTGCAATGTATGCTTAAAAATATAGCCCAGTAGGTGGTTACCTATGATACGCACTTCCTTTTTTAAACTGGTGATGTATCCTTAAAATTGGTAGGAGACAGCATAGTTGTCAGCGGCAGCATTACAGAAAAAACCAGTAAGCGTCGTGACCCCCGTAACCCCACAGGAAAAGAAGTTGAATGCAGAAACTGTTACAGCCATAGCTACAAGTTTCCTCAAAAGAATCGGAAATAAGGGGAGCTTAAAGCCAAAAAGGGTCGCGTTAGAAGGAGGAATTTACACGGTTGAGGTGGAAATGAAGAAGCTCACGGCCATTGTGCGCATTGACTCAGAAACAAGGGAAATAACAGAATATGAGATTCAGCGAAAAGGAGAAGAAGCCTCTTTTACTTTCATCTCTACAAAAATAATTATGGTAATTTTCGGTATATCCGCAGCCATCTATGTTGCACTACATTTTGTCTTTAAAATGTTCGGGTTATAGACTATTACTTTTCGCCTTTTCCTTTCTTTTCAGGCTTTTCGGGTTTTTTCTCCTCTACAGCTTCTTCGACAGTTTCTTTCTCCTCTTTCTTTTCCTCTTCCATTTCGCTTGTGATTTCTTCTATGGGTTTTGGCGGGGGTGTTGTTGCCATGGTCCAGCCTATCCATGCGCCGATGGCCATAACTGCGATAAACGCTATGAATACTGGGACAGCCACTATCCAGAACCGAATTTCACCGATGTTGCTTGCCAATTTTAGGTCTACCATCCACTGGGGATAGAACAGTGTCACCACGTAGAAGATGGCTATTAAGAGGCAGACGATGAATATCACTCCACCTATAGACTGATCTTTACTAACCATTCATACATCACCACGCATAAAGCCATGTTATCACATTCTCCTTTTAAAGTTTACCGTATTTTTGGATATAATGCTATATTGTTCCTATCTCCCACGTTGCCAAGTAGTTTTTCTGCTCCTCTGTTAACGTGTCTATTTTTATTCCCATGGCTTCAAGCTTTAGCTTCGCAACCGCCTCATCAATTTCCCTTGGCACTGTGTAAACCTTAGGAGACATTTTTTCAGTTTTTATAATGTATTCCACGCTTAAGGCTTGATTTGCAAATGACATGTCCATGACTTCTGATGGGTGTCCTTCGGCGGCTGCAAGGTTTACAAGCCTTCCCTCTGCTAGTAGATATAACTTTCTGCCGTCTTTCAGCGTGAATTCTTCTAGGTTAGGCCTTAGCGTTCTCCTTGAAACTGCAAGTTCTTCAAGGTCTTTTATGCTTATTTCCACGTTGAAGTGGCCGCTGTTGGCAAGGATTGCTCCATCTTTCATTTTCTGCATGTGCTCTCCTCTTATCACATTTATGTCGCCTGTTGTTGTTACGAAGAGTTCGCCTATTGCTGCAGCCTTTTCTATGGGAATTACTTGATAACCGTCCATAACGGCTTCAAGGGCTCTTAAAGGGTTCACTTCAGTTATTATTACGTGTGCGCCCATTCCTTTGGCTCTCATGGCTACTCCTCTACCACACCAGCCGTAGCCACACACCACAAAGTTTTTGCCAGCTAGAAGAATATTTGTGGCTCTTAGGATGCCGTCTATGGTGCTTTGGCCAGTTCCGTAACGGTTGTCAAAAAGGTATTTTGTGTAAGCATCGTTCACGGCTATTATTGCGTACTTAAGGGCTCCTGTCTTTTCCATGGCTCTAAGCCTTAAAACGCCTGTTGTTGTTTCTTCTGTGCCTCCCTTCACATTTGGCAGCACTTCGGTTCTTTTACTGTGAAGCGTGCTTACCAAGTCTGCTCCGTCGTCAAGCGTTACCATTGGTTTACGGTCTATCACTCTTTCTATGCACCAGTAATATTCTTCTGTTGTTTGTCCCCGCCATGCGAAGACATGCACGCCCTTTTCAGCCAATGCAGCTGCAACATCGTCCTGTGTTGAGAGGGGGTTTGAACCGCAAAGTGCGATTTCAGCACCACCAACCAGTAAAGCATCAATCAAAACGGCGGTTTCCTTTGTTACATGTAAGCATGCGCCCACTGTTACGTTTTTTAAAGGTTTTTCTTCGCTGAACCTTTTTTTAATTTGGTTTAAGACTGGCATGTGTTTTGATGCCCATTCTATTTGCAGTGTTCCTTTAGAGGCTAAACTTTCATCTTTAACCTTGAAGTTTCCCATCGAATTCACTTCCTCCATGCCAATTTTACTGCTTGACTATTTAATGTTACTCTTTATTCGTTCTAAAAGGCGGTTTTTGGCTTTTTCCGCGGCTTTCATAACCCTCTCAACGTCTAGTGTTGTTATTTTTCTGTTTTCCATAACTATTTTGCCGTTTATTATTACGGTTTCAACGTCTGCTGGCTTTGCTGCGTAAATCAGATGGCTTATCTCGTTATAAATTGGGCAGAGATGCGGCTTTGCAAAGTTGACTATGACTATGTCTGCCTTTTTGCCGATCTCTATTGAGCCTAATTCATTCTCCCAAGAAAGCGCTTTCGCACCGTCTAAAGTTGCCATACTCAAAACCTTTTGCGCGGGCATTAACGTTGGGTCTCTATTCACTCCCTTGTGAAGTATAGCCGCCGTCTTCATCACTTCGAACATGTCTGCCGTGTTATTTGAGCAAGGGCTATCAGTTCCTAAAGAAACCGTCACGCCCTGCTCCAGCATTTTGGGAACCGGGCTAATTCCAGAAGCAAGCTTAAGATTTGAAATAGGATTATGGGAAGCCTTAACATTTCTACTTTTCATTATTGCTATGTCTTTTTCTGTTAAGGCGACACAGTGCGCCGCAATGACGTGCTCGTCTAAAACACCTAAAGAGTCCAAGTACTCCATAACGCCACCGTTTAACTTTACATTGAAGGCTTTCCGAATTTTCTCAGACTCATCGCTTGTCTCCGAAACATGAATATGCCAGATTATCGGTGCCTTTTCCGAGCCATATTTTCTGTTAAGTTCTATGCATAATTCCTTCAGTTCCCTCATATACTCCGGATCCACAGTGTAAGGCGCGTGAGGATCTACACTTACGCGAATAAGTCCATTCGCTCTGTTGTGCCAGTTTTTAGCTAAATCCTCTAAGGCTTTCCTATCATCCTTTTTTCGCCATGAAAAGCAAACGTGGCCCACAACTCCTCTAAGACCAGCGTCTGCGAAGGCTTTCGCCTCGTTTTCTTCCGCCGTATAATGGTACATGGTGTTGACTGTCGTGGTTCCGCCCACGAGGGATTCAACTGCCGTTAGCAGGGCGCCTACATATATGTCGCTGGCGGTCATGTGTCCTTCTATGGGCCATATCCATTTTTCAAGCCATTCTTGAAGGGGCAAGTCGTCTGCGTATCCCCTAAGTAAGCTCATGGCAGCATGCTGATGCGTATTAATAAGTCCAGGCATGACTATTTTGCCTTTGGCGTCTATCTTTTCATAACCGCTCCCGTACTTTCTTTTTATCTCGCGGGTTTTTCCAACTTCAATTATAGTGTCGTTTTCGATGACGGTTGCTCCGTCGCGGATAATTTCGTTATTCCGTATTGTGATTATGGTTCCGTTAATGATTATGAAATTCATTTTCCAGCACTTCGTGGTTTGTTAAGATGTTTTGCTATGAGCAGCGTTATACCTGCAGTGAAGAAAATAGCTTCAAAGAATTCATGGTGCAGCATGTCACTCACATCGAAGGGTCTCTGCCAAAAAATAACGTGATGAATTACCAGCAAAGCTCCTAGAGCGATTAAAAATGTGCTAACAGTTTCCATCTTATCCATTTCTTTCACATTCGATTTTCTGTGCTGGTTTAAGTTGGCGTTCTCAGAAGTTTTAAATTTTACTTTTGGCGTAAGCTTTTCGCTAAAACTTATAATAAGTTTTCTCCTATGTTCTTTTGCTATGCTTGAGGGAAAGGTTTGGCTTGCAAAAAGTTTCGCGTAATTAAGCCTGAAATTCGTGTTCTGGGAGTGGATGATGGAGCTTTTAAACCTCGCACGCGAGGGTTTGTGCCCGTTGTTGGAGTTGTTTTTCGCGGTGGATACTGGCTTGACGGCGTTATGCAAACAAAGGTTAGGGTTGACGGGTTTGAAGCCACAAATAAAATCGCTTCTATGGTGTTAGACTCTCCGCATTATAAGCAGTTAAGGGTTGTAATTCTTGACGGAATAACCTTTGCAGGGTTCAATATTGTGGATATTAAAAGGCTTAATGCCAAAACAGAACTTCCAGTAATAGCTGTTACCCGTGAAAAACCAAACTTTAGCGAGGTTCGTGAAGCTTTGGAAAATCTTCCAAAAAGTGAAGAAAGGTGGAAAGCAGTTCTAAACGCTGGAGAAGTATTTGAGGTCCCAGTTCGAGTAGGTAGAAAGGAGAAGGTTTACATGCAAATATCCGGAATCAACAAGGAAGATGCGAGAAAAATTCTGCAATTAACTTCTACTAGGAGCAACATACCCGAGGCGCTGCGTGTGGCACACATAATCGCGTCTGGAATCAGCATCCTACAGTCTAAATTTTGATTACTACAAGAAAAAGTTTAAAAGACACCGTGAGAAGGGAAAACAAACGAAGAACGGAGCAAAAAATAATGGATTTTTGTCCAAAATGCGGGACGCGCCTCGTGCCAAAAAAGGGTAAATCAGAGAAAAAAGAATCATTTACTTTAAATTGCCCAAAATGCGGCTATAAAAAACAGATGATAAGCGAGAAAGCAACACCCAAAGTTGCAAAAGTTATACAACACAACCCGCAACAACTAGTGGCAGTAATAAGCAGGGAAGAACAGAAGTTGCGGACACTCCCCACGGTTCGAGTTGAATGCCCAAAATGCGGAAACAACCTAGCTTATGTTTGGCAAGTGCAGACAAGAGGCGCCGACGAATCTTCAACCCAATTCCTCCGCTGCACAAAATGTGGCTACACATTCAGAGAATACAGCTAAAGAGCCTACGCTTCAAAATTTTTGTGCAAACACTCCCTTGATTCAGCGTCATATTTAAGTGTGTAAAGTTTTATAACAGTAAAATACCACCCATTAAAAGGGAAGAATATGTTTAAACTAAAAGTTGCAGACGCCAAACTTTTAAGAGACATGGCAACAGCTATCTCAATCCTCGTAGACGAAGCCACTTTCCAAATAACGCCAGAAAGCCTAAAACTGCGGGCAATGGATCCATCACGCGTTGCTATGGTGGACTTTGAGTGGCCCAAAACTGTTTTTGAAGAATACATTTGCACGGAACCAGCAAAAATGTGCATAAACATAGGGGAACTGTTAAAACTGCTGAAAAGGGGTGGCAAAGACGAGGTTGTGGAACTGGCTCTTGACGAGAAAACTGGGCGCTTGCAAGTAAAAATAACCGGAAAATATGCCAGAAACTTTACGATGCCAACTCTTGAAGCATCAGAGGAGGAGGTGCCTACCCCAAAAATAACCTTTAATGTTAGAGCTAAAGCAACAACAAATGGGTTGCGGCAAGCCATAGAAGATGCAGAACTTGTAAGCGACCATGTGCGCATAGAAGCAGACACTGAAAAACTTGTTTTTCAAGCAACAGGCGACCTTATGGGAGCAACAATAGAAATCAAGAAAGGAAGCGACGCATTACTAGACTTGGAAGCAAAAGAACCATCAAAGGCCACTTTTAGCCTAAGCTACCTTTCAGAAATTATTAAGGCTGCATCCGCAACATCAGACATTGTAACGCTGGAATTCTCAACAGATATGCCTATAAAACTAGACTTCCAGCAGGTAAAAGAGGGAAAACTAACCTTCTACCTGGCCCCAAGAATTGAAACAGCATAGTGGAAAAATGCAGCTAACAACGATTAAATTTACAAAAGATGATTTGGCAAAATACCCGTTCCTAAAAGAAGCTGTGGAATACGTAAAATCCCTAGAGTTAAAAGTTGAAGACTTAACAAGCCCAGAATATTCAAAAATTCTAGAACGCGCTCAAGAGAGAGTGGAAGAAGCAGTTTTATACACGTTGGTAAGCAGAAAAACCCGAAACGAGGAAATAGAAATTCTATCTTTCCCAACAGCCATAATGCTTGCAGCAGCCACCGAAAACTCCTTCATAAAAAGGAGATACGCATTGGCAGAAGCAAAACAAGCTTACGAGGACATGAAACTTGAACCTGGAGAAAAAATCCTGGCAATAGCAAGAAACTTCCAATGGAGAATTACGCCATGTGTAGAAGCGGAAGAGCCTTACAAATTCAAGCTTCACTTCACTGACTATCTAAAAAATGCAATACATTTTCGGGAGAAAAAATGGAAACTTGTAAATCGCCCATTAATCGACGGAAATGTCTACTTGAACAGAAATGAAACTGCAAGGTTACTAAGTGAAGAAGTCAGAAAATACGTAGAAAAACGCCTTGAAATAAAGGAACTTCCGAAGTTCCCACAGAAAATAACAGAAACTGTTGAAAAAATTAAAACTTTAACCCTTAAAAAGATAGGCAAAGCCGAAATAGAAGGCATCCCGAAAACAATAGACAATGAGGCTTTTCCACCATGCATAAAATCCTTGTATGAAGCTACAACTTCAGGGCGTCACATATCTCACATAGGCAGATTCACCCTAACAGCTTTCCTTGTAAATATAGGAATGCCAACAGAAAATATAATAGAACTCTTCAGAAATTTCTCAGACTTTAACGATAGAATGACGCGCTATCAAGTGGAGCATATTGCTGGCGAAAGGGGTTCCAGAACTAGATACATCCCTCCAAAATGCGAAACTTTAAAAACTCATGGAGTTTGCATAAACTCGGATGAGCTTTGTAGGAGAATATCGCATCCAATTAGTTATTACAAGCGGAAACGAAAACCTCAACAATAAGTAGGCTAATATAGTGGATCTTGTAAATGGCACAATGGCGTGAGTGGCGAAATAAAACAATGCAACTCTCAAAAGTAACAGATGATCTCAAGTTATCCTTTGATGTTGGAATAATTTTGCCGACATATTGTGAAGCGGAGAACATCGAGAGGGTTATCCGGGAGATAGAAGAATTAAAATTGAATAGTTTAATTTTAGTAGTCGACGACTCCAGTCCAGATGGAACAGCGGAAATTGTAAGGCGTCTCCAAAAGCAATTTGGCAACATCTTTCTAATGGTAAGAGATAGGAAATATGGTTTAGGAACAGCCTTAACGGATGGATTCAAGTTTTTCTTATCTCTGAAACGAAAACCAAAATGTATAGTTACCATGGATGCTGATTACTCCCACAACCCGGCGGATATTCCCAAACTAGTTAAAACTTTTGAAAGCGGGTACGACCTTGTCATTGGAAGCAGATATTGCAGGGGAGGGGGGATAAGAAACTGGAACTTCCTGCGTCTTATTATAAGCAAAATAGCCAACTTAATAGCGTCTTTAAGAGTGAAAGTGCATATACGCGATTATACGAGCGGGTTCCGTTGCTACTCTCTTAAAGTTGTCGAGAGCATAATTGATAATCTGCACAGCCAAACTTACGAAATACAAATAGAAAACATAAGACAAGCACACATACATAAATTCAAAATAACCGAAACGCCTATAATTTTTATTAACAGAAAAAAAGGAAAATCAAAACTCTCTATAAAAGAGATCTACGATTTTGTCTCTTACATTTTCGCCTTTAACCGAAAATAGTCGATGTAACAACCTAAAATGATTTAAAATCAGTAAATGTTTATTTGGTAAAGCTTGAAAGGTGAGTTAAAAAGTGAGTGCTAAGAGAACGTCTTTAGAAGAATTAGAAACATGGTTAGATGCGAAAGTTGGTAAAATAGACCGCAGTTATATTATATTGTTTAGTTTTATAATGATATATGCAGTATCTTTTTCTACCCTATCTATATTTAGATACTATGCATTTAAAACCCGTGCTTGGGATCTTGGCATTTTTACACAATCTTTTTGGACTACATTATATGCTGGTAAATTTCTTTATCATACTTGCGAAATTTTTATTAACCCAAGCGGTAGTTTTTTCGGGGTACACTTCAGCCCGATATTATTTTTAGTTTTGCCCTTTTATAGAATTTATACAGCTCCCGAAACTTTGCTTGTACTTCAGTCTTTTATTATAGCGCTGGCAGCCTTGCCTATTTATAAACTTGCCAAAGAACATGCTGGTGGCAAAGTTGTAGGCTTGATTTTTGCTGCAGCTTATTTACTGTATCCTGCAACTCAATGGGTAAACTTTTATGATTTTCATGTACAAGCATTTTTGCTATTCTTTTTAACTTATACTATTTACTATGTTTTGAAAGAAAGTTGGCCTATGTACTTTATTTTTCTGATTCTTTCTCTAATGTGTGAGGAACATGTTGCATTAATTACGATCTTTGTTGGTCTTTATATTGCATGGAAATATAGATTAAATATAATTTCAATAGTTAAAAAGGAAAAACCCTTTACAAAAAAACTTTTGGTTCCCCCACTTACTATTATAATAAGCATCATGTGGTATTGGTTCACGCTTTGGCAACGCGAAACTTTCTTTCCAATTAACCCGCTTGCCATGAACGAATTTCTAGGATCTGCGAATTTTACAATATTAGGAGCAAAAAACCCTCTCGAGATACCATTGCTCGTTATACTTAGACCGCAGAACGCACTCCAATCTTTGATGTTTGATGGGCACATAAAGCTATTGTATTTATTTCTTATCTTTGGTCCATTAGCACTTTTTCCATTCAAGGCTCCGTCTTCACTAATACCAACTTTACCTTGGTTTGCCTTTTCTCTGTTATCACAAACGTTGGCACACCACGTTCTTGGGCATCAGTATGAAGCCTATATTACTGCATTTATTTTCTTTGCTGCAATTTTCGGATTACGTAAAAACTATTTGAAAAACCGTGATCTTAAAAACCTTGGCAGTTCCTTAAAAAAAATCTTAATATGCAGTCTTGTCTTTTTTGTCGTTGTAAGCCCTTTTTCTCCCGTTGTTCATTATTTTTTCCCAAGTCATGTAAATGTTGATGTGGGAAACCATGAAAGACTTTTAAGCAAAGTTTTGGCTAGGATTCCACCAACCGCATCGGTTTTAACACAGGACAATATTTTTCCACAAGTGTCCCATCGTCTTGAGGCATATGTTGTACCAAATCGATTTTTGGAAACCAGTATTCGCGAACTTGCCATAGACTTTGTTAATAAAACGATTGATAGAGTTGAGTATATCATTGTAGACAACAAAACTGATCCTATTGCGACATCACTTATCTTGTCATTGTTGAAGACCCGTTCGTATTTTACCTTAATAGCTTCGGAAGACGAAGGAACAATACTTCTCTACAAACGCGAATTGTAGATTACCGCCAAGAGAATGTTTCATCGTCAAGTTTAAGAATGTATGATGTTACTCTTTTTACAATAAAGTGTTGGCGGTTATTTAGTATGAAAGTTGCTATTTCACATTTATCGCTGAATTTTCTAGGGGGAGAGGAGAAACTTTGCTTATCCTTTATTAAAGCCTTGAAGTTAAATGGTCATAAAGTTACCCTTTTTACTGTTGAAAAAACCGACTGGAGAGCTATGCAAAGGTTTTTTGGGAAAGTTCTGATGCCTGACAAAGAGATATACCTAACTTTCTTGCCAATACATGAAAATTTTTCAAAAAATTCTACAGTAGCCTTCTCATATGCAAGTTACTTTGCTGGACTGGTCAAACTTAATTTTGTAGAAGAATATAACGTCGTTATAAATACTTACGGAGACGTATTTAATTCCATTGCCGACATATCCTATGTTCATTTTCCCATAAAGGCTACACTGGAATATCACCAAATTCCAGCGTTCACATCACCTCTAAAATGGAAGCTTTATTCTAAAATATACTCCATCTCAAGTTTATTTGCTGACAACATCAAACCCGGCATCCTACTAACGAATTCAAAATTCACTCAGCAAGTAATTAAGAAGCATTTGAATAGAGATTCGTTGATTTTACATCCACCCATTGAAGTACAGAACTATTTATGTAAAAACACGGAGCGAAAAAATTATGTTATAACCATTTCAAAGTTCACTCCAAAAAGATGCTTGCACAGAATTCCATTGATAGCCCGTCGAACTAAAAACGCAAAATTCATTATCGTAGGTGCAGCAGACGAATACTCTGGTGAAACCATTAAACGCCTTCGAAAAGCAATACACGCCCAAGGCCTTGAAAACCACGTGACAATGATGCATAACGTCCCACGTTCCACCATAATAAACCTTTTGGCAAAAGCAAAAGTGTACCTGCATGTCATGCCATTTGAGCACTTTGGAATATCAGTCGTCGAGGCTATGGCAGCTGGATGCGTACCTGTAGTTCATAGATCTGGAGGACCATGGCTAGACATACTAAGCCAGCAGCAAGGAAAAAACGGCTTTTCTTATACAACAGTTGAAGAGGCGGCGCAAATTATCGATAAAACCATGAATAATGAAAATCTACGTAAAGCGATATCATTAAATGCACAAAAACGGGCATTATGTTATGACATATCGGTTTTCCAAAAGAAGTTAAATCTTTTAGTAACTAAGCTTAATGAAAAATAGGATATTTCTAATAGCAGAATTTTATTTAATGAGTAACACGGTATAAGTAGATGCTCCTTATTTTCGGTAATTGTTAAATAATCTCCAGGGATATTACAGTTTTAAGCCCAATTATCGACAGGAAGCTAAAAAGTAACGCCAAGACTTGGATTGAAAATGAGACTAAATAAACCAAATAGGTAGTTGAAATGCACCCTAAAGAGCCGTTAATATCAGTGATCATTCCCACCTTAAACGAAGAAAAATACATTCGCATTTTATTAAACTCAATCAATCGACAACAAATTAAGAACTTAGAAATCTTGATTGTGGATGCTGGGAGTAAAGATAAAACAGTCTCTATCGCCCAAAAATATGGAGCGAAAACTTTTGTTTACACTGGATACGGGGAATTCATTTCTAGAAACATAGGAGCGAAAAAAGCTAAGGGAAAATACTTACTCTTTACATGTGCAGACATAATTTTCCCAGAGGGCTTGTTCGAGAAAATTATAAAAAAATTCCAAGAAAACCGTAAGCTCATTGCTTTAACCGGGCCGGGATACCCTTATGACGCTTCCCTTTTAGGAAAAATAGAGTACACTGCCTATAACATAATCAGATACATCTTCGCAAAATTTCCCAAGCCTCTAAAACGGTTATCAACAAGCACAAATTTCTTAGTTGTGCAAAAAGAATTGTTTGAAAGAACCGAAGGCTTCATCGTTGATGACATAAATGCAGATGGCCTTATGGGACGAAAACTTCTTAATATGGGATATGTTGCATTTTTCCCAGACACGTATTTTTACCTATCAGCAAGGCGCATGAAAAATATGGGTTTTCTAAATTTTAACCGACACTACCTATATACGATTGAAAACTTTTTTTTCAATTTATCAAATACACGGCTGTTAAGAACTATAAAATATAGGTCAAAGGAAAAACATCGGAAAATGCATGATAATGAATAAAATCTTCTAAATTGCTTGACTATCTCTTTTTTGTGAATTATTTCTATCCATTTGTAGGTTTTAGCCAAGCCCTCTTCGAGGCTGGCTTTCGGTTCTCATCCCAAAACCTTTCTAGCCAATATCAGATCCGCATTACGCCCCCCTAACTCCTTGATGGCAGATAAATCGCATTTTGATTATATTTTTACTGATATTCTCGTCATCATATCAGCCACTATCAGTTATTAGAATCGTTTCACAGCTCAGTATATCCTCTTTTCCTTTGAAATTGTTGACATTCTTCAGAATAGGCGGATACTATATAATTCTTTTCCAAACTTTCAAATTCTGTCAATGGTAACACGATCTTTTAGTTTAAACACGAAACATTTTTTAATTAAGTAACAAACAAAGGATCAAGATGAACCAAAAGTCTCTTAATTTTATTCGCGAACTTTTCAACGAATATTATAGGCGAGAGTATTCTCCAAAAGAGTTACCGTTTATGGAAAGGCGTGAATTTGGTTTTGTTATGTTTGAAGGCTTTATGAGTAGGCATAGAAGTTTTAAAGACATGGAAGAGTTAAAAGAGTTTTTGGAGAGTTCTACTCCAACGGATGCGTATTATTCTTGTGCTTACTACGAAAACCCAACGGCGGAAATGGATAAAAAAGGCTGGTTGGGCGCGGATCTGATTTTTGACGTTGACGCTGATCATATACCTACCAGCTGCGACAAAGTTCATGATGAGTGGATTTGTGGTGATTGCGGTTTTTCTGGAAAAGGGATAACTCCTGAAAAATGTCCAGCGTGTGGCAGTGGAAAACTTGATGCAACAACATGGCCTTGTGACGTGTGTCTAACTTCAGCGAAAGAGGAAACTGTTAAGCTTTTGGATATGCTTATTAAGGATTTTGGCTTTTCCAATAAAGAGTTGCGTGTTTTCTTCTCTGGACACAGAGGTTATCACGTTCATATTGAAAGTGAGCTGGTTAAAACTCTTGACGCCACTGCAAGGAAAGAAATTGTTGATTACATAACATGTTTAGGATTAGATATGCCTTTTTATTATGCGAGAAAAGGGGTTGGAAAAGTGCCGACAGAAAAATCTAGTTTGGACAATTATGGGTGGTGCAAACGCTTTAATGATGGACTAGTGAATTTCATTCTTGAGGCGGAAGAAGAAGATTTTGTAAGAATTGGGCTTAAGCGAAATATTGTAAAAATAATTATGCAAAATAAGGATAAGCTTTTGAAAAGTTGGACGAAGTCAAAGGTATGGGGAAGCGTTAAAGGTGTGGGTTTTGAAGCTTGGAAGAAAATAGCTGACTACATTATAAAAACGCAGTCCTCAAAAATAGATACCGTGGTAACTACGGACATACATCGTTTAATCAGACTCCCCGAAACCCTACATGGTAAAACAGGTTTCAAAAAAACGGAACTCCCCACCTCTGAAATCGACGCTTTTGACCCCTTTCGAGGCGCAATAGCTTTCAAAAAAGGCTCCGCAACCGTTTTTGTTTCAGATGTTCCTAAATTTAGGATACACGACGAAACTTTTGGACCTTATAAAAAACAAAAGGTTGAATTGCCGACAGCCGCAGCTGTTTTGCTTATTTGCAAAAATAAGGCAGAGGTGCTGGATTAGAATGTATAACCAGTTATATGCTGTGTGGAAAAAAGAACTTGAAAGCCCAGAACTTCAGAAACTTCCCCCAGATTTTTACTCTGAAATTAGTAGTTATTTTAAAAAACTTAGAGAAGAAAGTAGAATGCTTGATAAAAGAACGGTGAAGGCGGAACTCCTAGAAACTGAGATGAAAAACGTTAAGCTTATGGTTCATGGGTTGATAAGGATAAGATATAAAAAATTGATCAAAAAAACCTCTGAAGGCCAAAAACTTCCGTTAGAATCATTAACAACTCATGAAGAGAAAATATTTACTGAGTTTCTATCCTTAACAGAGGTTTATCGGAACTTTGTTAAAGCCCTTTTACAAGGCCATGGCTCAGAATTTAAAGCTGAATCTAAACACAAAATGGTTGTTCTGCGTTTTTTTAGGGAAATCCCAGAAATTATGGGTGTAGATATGAAGACCTATGGACCTTTTAAGGCTGAAGATATAGCTTCTATACCAGTTGAAAACGCAAAAATCCTAATTAAGCGGGGTTTAGCTGAAAAAGTGGAATTTACCTAGAGATCGGTGGCAAGCGGAGTTTTCCAGTTTTAAGTCTTCTCCATAAAGCTTGACTCCCGACAATAATTAGCGGGTAAGAGATAATCCACGTTGTGGAGTATAAGGAACCGTAATAATCATGAAATCTTGCCCAGTCCCCCCCATTTATTGCAATGATAAAAATGCTGACCACTCTCAAGATGTTAATGGCATATGTTACAATTGCGCCCACTAAAAAGTATGCTAACCCAGCTTTTAACGAAACATTGCTTTTCTTTAAAAACGCCAAGGTAATGATGGAATAAATTAATAAGCTGTCCGCACCTGCACATGGCCACCCTATGGCAAAACTAGTTAGAGTTACACCTTCGGAATTGTAAACTTTTAAAATTGTCAATGAACCATAAACAGGATTCGTTATATTATCAAGTTTTGTTTGGAATCCCATGAAGTTTAAAAAATTTGCTGCAAGCTGAGCTGTTGTAGGAACTACTATTTGGAGGGGTGTAAACCATCCATAAGGATACAAATTGTCTATTAAATATACCATTCCAATAAGGCCTAGAAAGAATGTTGAAATTGCATATTTTGGTAAATTGCTAATACCATATTCCGTTAAGATTATGAGAGCAAATGCTATGGTTAAAACCAGATATTCAAATGAAAGGGGCATCATGTTGGCAAAAGAGGCTTCAGAGCCGCCTATCTTATATTTGAGTGCCAAATCCACGGTAAGCGCGTTAAAACCATAGAAATTTGCAACAACTACATAAATGGTTGGAAACATAATGAATACAGCAAGGGCAAAGGTTTTAATCGGTTTTGCTCTCCATTTTTCTTTTTTAAATTCTTCCCAGCTTAATATAGTCTCTAATAAAATAAGCCATATAAAGAAAAAGTAATAGGTTCTACCCTTCCACGTTGATTCGAAGGAATGTGGATAAAGACTGTATAAAATGGCAAAGGGTATTATGAAGGAAAGGACTGGTAAGAGTTTTTTAAATGCTGAAACAATTTTTCCAAAATTTTCTTCCTTAGAGTCCATCTAATAGTCTCCAAATGTTTCTTCTGCCGCATTATGGCTGTTTGATTAATTAACTTAATTTATGAGTTATCCTATTTTATTTTTCGCAGAAGTCATTAGAATATTTTTGGAAATTTTAAATAGTGGTAAAAGGAGTTTTATTAAAATAGTTAACGAGGGTTGTGAAATGGAGGTTAAAAAGGGATTTTTTGGAGGTTTTCTGGTTTTAGGGTTTGTAATATTTATTATCGGTTTACTGGCTGGAATGTTAGCAATACTTTTAGTAGCCTCAAAACTTGATTCTTCCGTGTTATTTATGGTTTTTTCATTAGGCTTTATAATAGGAATGATAGTGGTTGCCTTGATATGGGTAATAGTGAAGTTTAAGGAACTAAAGACAACTTGATGACTGCTTAATAAATAAACATGGAAGTGGTTGACGGAAAAAGTATATGAGTAGGTGTGTTTTCTTATGCACAACTGGTCGTGGTTAAATTGAATGTTCCCAAAGAGATTAGAACATACTGCCCGAAGTGCAAGAGTCATCAAGTTCACACAGTTTCGCTTTATAAAGCTGGAAAGCGGAGAGCCTTGGCTAAGGGTGAGCGTCATCATGAACAGGAGAAAAGGGGTTATGGGGGGCAGAAATACCCCCTCCAGCGGAAGTTTGCTAAAACCACTAAGAAGCAGACTTTAAAGTTAAAGTGTAAGGTTTGTGGTTATACTAGGCATAAGGAGGGCATTCGATTAAGGAAAATGGTTATTGCTTAAAGAGGAGGCTTGTTTATGGCGGAGTGGGAGAAACTTATTCCGAGGCCAAGAAGCAGCTTTTTAAGGATTAAGTGCTTGAAATGTGGTAATGAACAGATAGTTTTCAGCCATGTAGTGAACAAGGTTAATTGCAACGTATGCGGAGCTGAGCTTGCAGAACCTTCCGGCGGGAAGGCGATAATTAAAGGCGAGATAGTCACAGCTTTTGAGTGAGAGATGAAAAGATATGGCTTTTAAAAGACCGGAGTGGCCTGAAGTTGGCGACTTGATTATAGGCACTGTGGAGACTGTTACCGATTACGGTGCTTATGTAAGGCTTGACGAGTATGATAAGAGGGGTCTTCTGCATATTTCTGAAGTATCTTCTTCTTGGATTAGGAACATCCGAGATTTTGTCCGTGAAGGGCAAAAGGTTGTTTTGAAGGTTTTACGTGTTGACGCTGAAAAGGGACATATAGACTTATCTTTAAGAAGAG
>Ga0315298_1005690_pt1 | contig 17491 bp, 21 predicted proteins | sample WHS_1_MG_FD_203077 | JGI IMG/M metagenome (GOLD analysis project Ga0315298, IMG submission 203077) | Extremophilic microbial mat communities from Washburn Hot Springs, YNP, Wyoming, USA - WHS_1_MG | ecosystem: Environmental > Aquatic > Thermal springs > Hot (42-90C) | place: USA: Wyoming...
AGAGACAGTAAATTTCTTCATAAAACTTGGATTTGAAGTTGAATATAAGAAGAACCGTATTAAAGAGGTGGCAGTAAAAGAAGAGCCCTTTAGAATTAGAAAAAGACTTTCCCTTGTCGAGCAAAAAAATGCTTAAAAAAGAGTATTACAAAAAAGTTTTGGAATTATAGAAACTGAGAAAAAATTTGAATGGCTCAAAACCCCTGATCCTAAACAATTACCAGACGAGTACAGGAAAATTGTTGAGGCTTTAATAAAATACAGAAACCAAAAAACCTTCCTTAAACCTAATTATCCTTTGGCATGCGATATTGTGATTGATCAACACAAGATAATTATTGAATACGATGAAAATCAGCATTTCAGCCAAGCCCGTAAAATTACTTTAGAAAATTATCCTGAAAATGTTAAAGTTTATTTTTCAAAAGATTATTGGATTGAACAGTGTAATAAAATCAATGCAAAGGACAATCATCCTGTTGATAGAGATGAAAAACGCGCTTACTATGACGCAGTAAGAGATATTGAAGCATTTAAGCATGGCTATAAACTTATTAGAATCAAACACGGTGATTTTGACTGGACAAATGAAAATGCTATTGAGTATTTAAATAAAATAATCCCAAAAAATTAAGAGAAACATAAAATTGCTCGTATAATTGTATCTGGTAAGCAATATAAAGATAATGGTGAGCCGATTTTAGCAGAATTTAAAAATGTTTTGGTTTCTTTTGTCCAAGAAGCATATCCAAATATGAATTTTGAATTTATTGTAACACCAGGTGGTTTCTTAACTTTTGAATGGCCATCTCAATTCGCTAAAAGAATTGATAATGATGTTGCAAATTCTGAGAAAAATCTTGAGACTTTTTATAACGCTGCCGAATTAAAAATTAATGAATGAATTCTTTAATCATATTGGAAAAGAGATTTTTGAGAAACTAAAAGAAACTGCTGATTATTATACAATAGGGGTTGATAGTAAAAATAATGAGAATGACCAGCATATAGAATTGATTGCAATTTTTGACTTGAAAAAATCAAAAGTTATCCATTGGACAGGAAAATTTTATCCAACAGAAGGGCAAAAAAGAGACCTTATAAAAATTAATGACCTCAATACTCACTTCACTCAAATAAATAATCAAAAAATAGTTATTCTCGGTTGCCATGACCTTAATGTTTTTAGCCCTCGTGGTCAAGCGAATGCAAAGCATAGCAGTTGGAAAAGAAAAACGGCAAACAAGTTCAAGAAACTATGCCGAGAATTTAAACCTGATATAATTTTGCAACATCCGCATACAACAGACTCGCCTAATATTTGGAACTTGGCATGGAAAACTGTTGAAAAAGAATTACCTTATGTTAAACATTACGCAAGCGGAATAAAATATTATAATGATGGTCATCGTCCACGTGGGAAACCTACCAAAGTATTAGAAAAAAACAAAAAAAGGAGACGTGATTGATTTTGTCTATGTTAAATAGATACAGAAACAGCGCCCCCTTCGCAACTCTTCGCTCGTTTCACTCGCTCGCCTCAGCCTTCGGCTTCGGGCAACTAACTGCGGATAAAAGGGAAATCAAAGGTTTCCCCAAATTGCCTTCGGCAACTTCTTTTATCCGCAAAACATTGTCGAGGAGGGTTCTTAAAAGGCTGATAAATAATCTTCACTCCTTCTTATTCCGGTATAAAGAGCAATTAAAACAATCGGCTTGCAGGGTTTTCTTTTAAAAAACCTAATGACTTTGCATACCTTAAGATGCTCCGAAGAAGTGAAAACTTGCGGTTTACTGTTGCTGGGTTTACTTCTTCAGCTCTTTTCTCGAGATAATTTTCAATGTATTGCCGGTTACTCACTCTATAAAACTCTCAAATCCAAACCGGTTTAACCCCTCCAAGAAGCGATTTAGGGAGTAATTTCCCTGTTCCTTTGTTTTTTAATTTGGTAATACTTTTTTGTTTGCTCTTCAGTAAGAATTGAGAGTATCTGGGATTCCATCTCCTGATCGAGGGCCTCCAAGTCTTTCTGCAGGTTAGAAAAATTTCTTTGTTCTTGTTCGCGATAATCCCGGTAGAGGGCATGTTTTTTCTTCAGGTTCTCGTCCCTAAATTGGGATAACCTTTTTTCTTGGTCCTCAGTTAAGTTGAGTTCTTTTTTTATAGTTGACAGCATTTCTTCCTCCACCATCCCCATCCTGGGACAGCTTCTTCCCCAATGCTCCATTCTACCCCTGCTTCTAAGTTGGTTATGGATCTGATCCAGCTTTTCTCTCTGGTTCTTGTTCAACATTTCCTTTATTTCGATAATAGAGTCGTCAATAATTTTTTCAAACTGAGGACGATATTTTTCTCGAAAAATTATTATCTGCTTTTCGGTTTGGCGAAGAATTTTTTCTATTTCTGTTCTTTGTGATTCGCTTAAGTTTAGGTCATGGACCATCTTTCTCATTAGCAGATGGTGCATAAGCGGTGGAGGGCCTGTTTTGATGGCTTGTTCAAACCGGTGCTTAAAATATAACTTACTTCCCAAAACTCCGGCACTCGCCCCCGAAACAAAGACTAAAAAAATAGCTATAAATACTTTAAACTTACTCATACCATTTCTCCTTAAACTCCCGGGATTTCCAGATAGCTTACTTCTATCGGTTGATCAAATGAAACCTTAGCTATTTCATTTTCTGGAACAAAATCTATCTTCAACATCAAAACCATCAACAAACCAATAAACACACACGCCACGGAAGAAATTGCCCAGGACAGTTGCCCCAAAAAATCCCAATAGCTCAGAGAAGAGGGGAGCAGTTTTTGCTTTTGAAGAGCTTCCATAACCTTGTTCGCCCATCCTTCTGCTGGACCCGGCTTTTCTTTTTCTCGATAGGCAATGGTAAAGGCTTTGTCTATCTTCCGATAATCTTCTTTGCTTAATCGCATTTTACCCCCTTTCGTCCTTTAACCATTGGGAAATGATTTTGTGTAGTTTTTTTCGGGAACGAAATAAACAAACCTTTACCCGGGTAACCGTCCAGCCGAGAAGATCAGCTACCTCTTTGGCGGGAAGTTCTTCAAAATATGCCATCTCTAAGACCATTCTTTCTCCCGGAGACAATCGAGCCAGGGCTCGGTCTAATAATTCCTGGATTTCTTGTTGAAAACTTGTTTCCCGCGTGAGTTGATTGGATTTTTGGGCGATTATCTTCTTCAAATAATCTCGCTCTTCTTCCCCGCATGAGCTCATTGGTATTTCGCGGCAGCGATATTCTTTTCGCCAAAAGGCATAGCAAGTTTTTATAGCAATTGCCGTAAGCCAATGCTTAAAATCCCCCTGGTTTTTAAAGGAGGTTAAAGACTGGTAAGCTTTGACAAACACCTCATGAGCTATCTCTTCAACCCAATAATGAGGAACATGGCTTCCTACAATATTAAAAATATAGGATTGATATTTTAACACTAAGTGCCTAAACTCATTAATCTCACCATTTATGATCCGCCGGATAACTTCATCGTCCTCTATACTACTCAGCTTTTCCGGCATTTAATCTACCTTTCTCCTTCAGATGCCGCCGCCCCCCTCCAACCCCCCATCTACCAGCCAACCGCCCCCGAAGGTAACCTTGTTGTTCGGGAGTTAGCACTTGGTTTATTTCGGAAAGGGTTTTCATTCTAAGCACCATTAATTCTTCTCTGATTGATGATGCCTGCCTAAATGCTTTTCGGAACTCGTTCTCATTAAATGTAGGAGCAGAAATTATTGTCTTTAATTCTCCCCGTGCTTTCTGGAGGCTGTTGATAAGTGTTTTATTCTGTTCTTCATTTTTAGCCAATAGTCGATCAATTTTTTCTCGCTGATCCGGCGATAATTCAAGTTCAGAAATAATCCTTTTTATCGACCCAAGACCACATCTTGTTCCGGGCTCACACCCACCACCCCGAAAGTTTTTCATCGCGTGAGACCGCATATGAAGGGGTGGGCTACCCTCCCGGGAAGGTTTTGCGGTAGTATCATCCATTGCTTGGCTATAAGGATTATTTCCACCTAAGCTCAGCATAAACCCCAAGCATAAGAATAACATTATTTTTCGGCTGGTTTTAAAATTTTTCATATAATTGCCTCCCGGTAACATTGTTTGATTTTGGTCTCTGAAATTTCTTTCTGTTTATTTAGTTGAGGCAACAAGTGAAAAGGTTACAAAAAATTTAAAAAGTCGTTTCCAGCCGCGAAGATTTTTAGCTAATCAAAATTAAACCCGCGACCCAAGACATCGATTCAGAATCTAATTCGCTTTTTTGAACATTAATATTCACCGACCATCCACAAGCCTTCATTAATTCCGCAACATTGATGCCAAAACCAGACATCGAGGGTCGCGCATATTCCGGGAAGCGGCATTCTCCGCTTTTTAATAATATTGGGCAATCCGGGTAATTATGACAAAAAAGGTCTTTGCAAGCCCCTGCAGCAAAAGCCCGGGCCTGAGAAAAACCTATTCTAAGGGCGGCTTGTTCAATTGTAGCGACAACTTCATGGAGCCATTTCATAACTTCCCGGTATTCATTAGAAAAAAGGGTGGCAGAGGGAATATCAATTCGGACCACTAAGGCATATCTAAAGTTTTTTTGCAATTCCCTGAATCCAGCGGGGCCACTATTATAGGGGGGGCAATAAGGAGACAAACCATAATTTCCACAATTGGGTGGTTTACAAAAGTTTGCTAATTCATCCTTTATTGGTATATCCGGGGAAGATATTATTGTTGCCCCACTTACCCCTAATGAATACGCCAATTGAATCAATTCGTTTAGCTTATTATGGGAGATTGTGCCTTTTGGAGAAAAAGAGGGCTCCATTTTCTGGTTTTTTGCCTGGTTATTGCGATTAGGAACCAAAATGAACCAAATTCCCGCGTTATTTTAATTCTGCTTTGTCTGCTTATTTATCAGGACCTAATAATCTCGAGCGCTTCTTCGATCGAGGCTCCCTCGTGGACCATAGCACAAGCAGCTTTGATAAACTTAGTAGGATTTTCGTGTTGAAAGGCATTCCTTCCCATAGAAATTCCTGCTGCCCCAGCCTTTAGTGCTCCATCAATCATTTTTAAGGTCTCTTCGTCAGTTAACTTCGACCCTCCCGCAATTACCACAGGAACCAAACAGCCCTCTACCACCTCTCGAAATGTTTCTGGGCTTCCGGTATAGGGACATTTAATAATATCTGCCCCCAACTCTGCTCCTACTCGGGCAGCATGCTTTACTACCTGAACCTCTCTTTCATCTTCAATTTTCGGACCGCGGGGATACATCATAGCCAAAAGCGGCATACCCCACTCCATACATTCCACCGCAACTTTCCCTAAATCTCTTAGCATTTGGGCCTCATCTTCCGCACCAATATTGATGTGAACCGAGACCCCGTCCGCTCCCATTTTTAAAGCGTGCTGGACAGTATTTACCAAAACCTTATGGTTAGGATCAGGCCCCAGAGAAGTGGAGGCAGATAAATGCAAAATGAGACCAATATCCTTGCCCGCACGGCGATGCCCATGGAGAGGAAGCCCTAAATGGCCAATTACGGCATTTGCCCCTCCTTCAGCAACTAAATCCACAGTATGGCTCAAATTAATGAGCCCCTTTATCGGTCCGGAAGATACTCCATGGTCCATTGGAACAATAACCGTGCGTTTCGTGTTGCGGTTTATAATCCGTTCCATTCTAATTAGTTTCCCGATGATCATTTTAATTCCCTCCTTTATAAATTATGTGCGAATTATCAATGATTAAGTCATGAGTTGTCAAATAATTCAGTGTGATTTCCCAAATTCGCTGGCTAAGTTTCTCCACCGGATCTTCTCCTCGCAGCCGATGAAAAAAAGGCTTATTTAACTGATAGAAAATTTCGCTAACCTTATTAAGATATTCCTCTTTTTCAAAAAAATCTATCCCCCCTTCTCGCATCGCCTCAATCCTCTTTATCCCGATCTCGGGGGGGATTTCTATTAAAAACAGCAGGTTTGGTTCCGGAGCAAATTCCCGGTTTCTCTTTTCGATTAATTGGGTGGGAATGCCTAATGCCCCCTGATAAGCTATATTCGAAAAATAATATCGGTCTAAAATTATTATTTGGTTGCTCTTTAGGGCTGGACAAACAATATTTTTAATATGGTGATAGCGATCTTTTAAAAACATTTCTAATTCCTTCTGGGGCATTAGTCTATTTTCTCCTTGCTTAATCAACCCCTTTAATTTTTTACCCCACTTTCCTTCCGTGGGCTCTCGGGAGATCACAACCGGAAAGTTAGCTTTTTTTAGTCTTTCATACAATAAATGAGCTTGGGTGCTTTTTCCGGCCCCATCAATTCCCTCAAAGGCTATCAATACTCCTTTTTTTAACCGGAGGTGCATCTTTTTATTCCTCCCAATTCAACTCTTAGGGAGAAGCAACCCGGGGGTTAAACCTGACCTCAGCTTGTTCGCGGGCATTTTTTAACCAGGCGGCTAATTGCTGGTTCGATTTTTCGGAAAGATACCTAAGGCCGAATTTTTCTTTTTTCCCCCAAAAATCTTCCTTGTCTATTGCGCTTTCCTTAGCCTTAAGCTTGATCAAATAAATCTTATCTCCCACCTCAAATACCTGGCCAGAAAAAGGAGCCTCTGGCCTTAAAGTAAATGCAGCTACCGATAGCTCGGGAGAGATTCCAATCTTAGGAATATAATCATCTTTTCGAGTAAAAAATCCGGTTTCTTTAATCACCAGTTTTCCTTGGTCTGCTATCTCTTCAAAGCTAACCCCTTGTTTTATTTTCTTTAACAAATCCACCCCATATTGTCTGGCTGCTTTTTTTTGAGCTTCTTTGGTTAATTGTGCCACAATGTTTTCCTTAATTTCTTCTAACGAAGGAATATAACTTTTCTTTTTATCTAAGACCTTAACAATATAATAACCTTCGCTGGTGTAAACCGGGGGAATTATTTCTCCTAAGTTGGCCCGAAAAACATCCTCCTTAAATTCTTCCAGATTAGCTAAGACCATGGGGAGCTCTTCGCGAGAAAAGTACTTAGTTTCTACCAGAGAAAGGTTTTTCTCCTCCGCCAATCTTTTAATATCCTTGGTTTTAAGTAACATTCGGTAGCTCCGATAAACTTCGTTTTTCATCCGCTCTTGCGCTCTTTCTTTAAGTAAGTGCTCCCGAATTTCTTCTTTGACCTCTTCTAATGGTTTTATTCCTTCCTCTTTTATTTCTTCAACTTTTATTATATGAAACCCCAGCTTGGTCTTGACTATATTACTTACTTCACCTGGCTTAAGACTAAAGGCAGCCACCTCGAATTCTTTAATCATTTGTCCGGGAGAAAAGAATCCCAAATCACCTCCCTTGGTATTAGTAGCTGAATCTTGAGAATATATGCTTGCCATTAACTCAAAAGGCTTACCCCCTTTAATCTGGGCAAGGATTTCCTCTGCTTTTTTCTTGGCCTCTGCTTTTTCCGCCTCAGAAGCATTTTGGTCAACCTTGATCAATATATGACGAGCATGCAATTTCCGTGGCTCCCAAAATTCTTCCGAAAAACTTTTATAATAATTCTCAATTTCTTCAAAAGAAGGTGAGGCCTCTTCTTTTTCGAATTCCTGGGGGGAAAATTTAATATAACCGACCTTAACCGTTTCTGGGACCCGAAACTTTTCTTTATGCTGGCTATAATAATCTCTTATTTCCTGATCTTTCGGGGAAGAAACTTGAGTAAAAGCGTCCGGATCAAGTTCAAGAAACTCTAAGTTTACCTTTTCGTGTTCCCAAATAAACCATTCTTCAAGCTCTTTTTCTGAATGCTTTGTTCCATCAGTAATTAAATTTTTTATTCGGGAAATCAAAAGCCCCTTTAGCTGATCTTCTTCAAACTGTTTTGGAGTAAGCTTGTTCTGCCATAACGCCTCTTTATACAACTGGGCATCAAATTTTCCATTCCTTTGAAAACCCGGGATTTCTTCGATCGATTTTTCTAACTCTAAGCGCGAAATGCTGGCTTTTGTTTTTTCCGCTGCTTCTAACAACAGCAGTTCGTTTATTAAATTATCCGCTAATTGCTGTTTAATTCCTAATTTTTCTATTAAATCTGGGTTAAGATCCAGTCGATAAACCTTCTGATAGTAAGCTAAAAGCTGGTTATAATACTTTCGATAATCTTCTTTCGAAATGGTATGGTGGTTTACTTTCAACATCCAACGTTCCTGGCGTTCGCGGATGTCCGCCCACCCAAAATACAAAACAAAGCTGATGATAAGAAAAGGGATAAAATAAATAAAAATCGTGCGAGAATATTTTCTAAGAACACTTAACATCCTTTTATAACCTTTCTAAAAAAATTTCTAAATCTGAATCAGAAACATTATAAAAACTTGTCTTAACCCTTTCTTACTTTATTTTCTTTTACCATTTTAATCAAATTTATACAAAAATTTTCTGATTATTATCTTGAAAAACCCCCTATTCTGTTATAGTAATTATTTTATCTGATTAGGTTTTAATTATAAACCTTTTTCTTTCAAAAGGGCGAAAATGAAATTTATAAATTCTCTTATTGGTGCATTTTCTAATGACTTAGCTATTGATCTCGGAACTGCTACTACCCTGGTTTATGTAAAAGGTAAGGGCATTGTTGCTAACGAGCCCTCCGTGGTTGCTATCCAAAGAGACCACCGGGGGGGCAAAAAAATTCTTGCAGTCGGAAATGAAGCAAAAAAAATGCTGGGACGAACCCCAGGTAATATTAATACCATTCGACCAATGAAAGATGGGGTAATTTCTGACTTTGAAGTCACCGAAGCAATGATTCGGTATTTTATTGAACGAGCCCATAATCGGCGATCTCTTATTCGGCCGCGAATAATTATAAGCGTGCCCTCAGGAATTACTTCAGTGGAAAAAAGAGCGGTCCGCGAAACCGCTCTTCAGGCAGGTGCTCGAGAAATCTATCTTATCGAAGAGCCAATGGCTGCGGCAATCGGCGCCGGACTTCCCGTAGATGAGCCATGGGGAAATATGGTAGTAGACATTGGTGGGGGAACTACTGAGGTCGCAGTAATTTCCCTTTCGGGAATAGTTTTTACTCAATCGATCCGAGTAGCGGGAGATAAAATGGACGAAGCGATAGTGAATTATATAAAAAGAAAACATAATCTTCTAATTGGAGAACGGACCGCAGAAATGATAAAAATAACGATCGGAACTGCTTACCCTGAAGAAACTATAAAAACCGCTGATGTAAAGGGGCGAGACTTGGTTCTGGGTGTACCCAAAACACTGGAGATAACCTCAGAAGAAATTATGACTGCCCTAAGGGAGCCAATAAAAAGTATTGTTGAAGTAGTAAAAACCTCGTTAGAGCGGATTCCGCCCGAATTGGCCGCGGATATCGTAGATAAGGGAATTGTATTAGTTGGAGGTGGGGCTTTATTAAGGAATCTCGATATCCTTCTTCAGGAAGAAACTGGCTTACCTTTTATTATTCCCGAAGATCCCCTTACTGCGGTAGTTTTGGGTTCCGGCAAAGCCTTAGACGAGATTGATCTTTTAAAAAATGTTATGCTCCGAGACTAAGTTAGAAGATTTATTTTTAAATTTCACCTTCGCCAGGTAGGGCATGTTTTCCCCAAAACATCGGTTTCTCATTTTTGTCTTTATCGCCCTTTTTCTTTCTTTTATCTTTTTTTTTCACAACTTAAAATCCAATCCCAACCTTAATTTAGTGGAAAGAGTTTTTTTCTCTGCCGGCGCCTATGCTCAAAGCGCTATAAATTTAATTATTTCATTACCCACAAAAGCTTGGAGTCGATATGTATTTTTAATTAATACTGAAAAAGAAAACCAGAGGCTTCTGCAAGAAATTCAAAAGCTTCGTCAAGAAAATATTTTGCTTCAAGAGGCCGCCTTAGCTAATCAACGACTCCGGGCGCTTTTAGAATTTAAAAAACAATCCCCATTTAAGTTAATTGCCGCTGAAGTAATTGGAGTGGATCCCTCATTGTATTTTGAGTCCTTTTTAATAAATAAGGGTAAAAAAGAGGGGATAAAACGGGGAATGGCAGTATTGGGTTTGGATGGGGTAATAGGAAAAATATTGAAAGAAAGCGATTCGTTTTCGGTGGTTCTCCTTTTGATTGATCCTGGATTCGCATTAGATGCAATAATTCAAAGAACCAGGACTCAAGGTATAGTTGAAGGCATCGGGAATGGTCTTTGTCGGATGAAATATATTTTAGGTTCAGAAGATGTTCGGATAGGTGATTTAGTAATCTCTTCGGGATTGGAAGGTTTTTTCCCAAAGGGAATTCCAATTGGCAAGGTTATTTTTATTAAAAAAGACGGGGGTTCAGCTTTTCAGGAGCTGATTATTCAGCCAGTAGTAAATTTAAAAAAAACCGAGGAAGTTTTAGTCGTTTTAGATTTAAATAAATCCTAAAATTTAAACTAGGGGATATGCAAAGTAATTTTTTGCTATTTTTTTTTAGCCTCTTTTGTGTTATCATTCAATCTAATCCGATTGTTAATATTTACTTCCCGGTAAAGCCTGATCTTACTATCCCTTTAATTTTTTATTTTTGTCTTTTTCAAAAACCTTTACTCGGTTTTTTTCTTACCCTTTGGGTAGGTTTTTTGTTAGATTTATTTTCCGGGGGGGTAATAGGGTTTTTTTTATTTTTGCGATTAAGTTTGTTTTTTTTAATTTATGAAGCAAAAAAAATTTTGTTTTTAGAAAACAAACTGTTGTGGTTATTTTTGGTTGTTTTATTTTTTTTCTGGGATTATTTTTTAGCTTATATTTTATTTATTTTTTCTGGGAAAACCAGGGTGGAAATAGACGCTATATTGATCTTAATGCAAGCTGCCTTTACTTTGTTTTTATTTGGTTTGGTTTTTGGAGGATACTATAAGTTAAAAAGTATTTTATTTACCTATATCAAGTCAAAAGTTAATCACCCCCGGGGGCCGGGGGAGAGTATTTAAATCACATATGATAGACTTTGACCAAGAAATAACTGCTGCCCTTTCTCCTCGCTTTCGGTTCTTAAAATTTATAGTGATGTTTTTTTTTGCAGCAATTGTTATACGTCTTTGGTATCTCCAGATTTTTAAGGGGGATTATTTTTTTGATCTTTCCGAAAATAACCGAATTAAAATTCAGGAAATTCCCGCGCCGCGGGGAATAATCTATGATCGCAATGGAAAAGTTTTGGTTAATAATATTCCTTCCTTTGATATTTCCCTTTTATATTCTGGGGAAAAACAACTTAGGGAAATATTGCCTTTGTTAAGTAAAATCTTAAATTTATCCCCCGAGGAAATTATTAATCGGGTAAAAAATTCTTTATATCTGCCCCGATTTAAACCAATAAAAATTAAATTAGATGTAACCCGGGAGGAGTTAGGAAAGGTCGAGTTTAATAAAATCGAACTTCCAAATGTCGTGGTGGAGTTTTTTCCGAAACGAACTTACCCCTGGAGAGAAAATTTAGCCCATGTAATTGGTTTTTTGGGAGAAATAAATCAATCAGAGTTGAATCAATCGGATTACTTTAATTACCGACCGGGCGATTTTTTGGGTAAATCAGGCATAGAAAAATCTTTTGAAAAGACCTTAAAGGGACAGTCCGGCTGGATTCAGTTTGAGGTTGATGCCTTGGGAAGAAAAAAGAAAACAATAGGGTCTGCTGATCCGGTACCGGGAAAAAACATATTTTTGACTATTGACTTAGATCTTCAATTATTTGCTGAACAAGTCTTGGGAAATAAATCGGGAGTAATTATCGCCCAAAATCCAAATACAGGGGAGATAATAGCTTTTGCAAGCCACCCCTCTTTCGACCCCAATCTTTTCTCTCGGGGAATCTCCTCAAAAGACTGGAAATATCTCTGTAGCCACCCTAAACATCCTTTAACTAATAAAGGAATTCAAGGGGTCTACCCGCCGGGTTCATTATTAAAAATTATTACTGCAATCGCTGGCTTAGAAGAAGGGAAAATCACTCCTGATACTCGTTTTTTTTGTAGCGGTTCTTTAAAATTTGGGAATCGCTCTTATCGATGCTGGAAAAAAGAAGGACATGGAAGTTTAAATCTTCTTGAGGCAATAGAGCAATCTTGTGATGTTTATTTTTATCAAGTAGGAAATTTAGTTGGGATTAATAAATTAGCTTATTATTCTTATTTATTTGGTTTAGGAGCTCCTACTGGCTTGGGATTAGAGGGTGAAAAAGGTGGATTAGTACCAACAACTTATTGGAAAGAAAAGGCATTAAGATTACCCTGGCAAAAAGGAGAAACCTTATCGTGTTCTATTGGTCAAGGTTTTTACTTAACCACTCCATTACAAATGTTAGTTTTAATTAGTGCTATTGCTAATGATGGCAAACTTTATTCACCATTTTTAGTAAAAAAAATTACTGACCCTCAAGGAAATGTGATAAAAGAATTTAAACCTAAGGTAATTAAAAACATACCAGTCTCTTTTGAGTCGATAAAAATAATTAAAGAAGGATTACGAAGAGTGGTAGAAGGAGAAAAAGGAACAGCAAAAAATATTAAAATCCCTGGAATTGAAATGGGTGGAAAAACTGGCACTGCCCAAGTTGTAGGCTTACCTTCTAAAAAAACCCGCCAAAATCTTCCTGAATATTTAAAAGATCATGCCTGGTTTGTTGCTTTTGCTCCTTTTAATAATCCCGAAATTGCGGTTGTAGTTTTAGTTGAACATGGTGGATTTGGTTCAATGGTAGCAGCGCCTATAGCTCGAGAAATAATAAGGCATTATTTAAATAGACAAAATTAAATAAAAAGAATTATGTGGTTAGCTTTTGATCGACGCTTAATACTTCGGTTTGATTGGCTCCTTTTTTTGGTAGTCCTAATTATTTTAGGGTTGGGGATGCTTAATCTTTACAGCGCTAGTTTTTCATTAGGGGTTAAAGGAAGTTTTTATAAAAAGCAACTTATTTGGTTAGGGTTTGGTTTTTTATTGTTGTTTATTGGAGCATTTATAAATTATTCTCGTTTAGAAGAAATGGGGTATTTTTTTTATTTTTTCGTTATTATTCTTTTAATATTAGTTGACCTACAAGGGAAAATGGTTTCTGGTTCAAGGCGGTGGCTTTCGTTTGGTTTTTTCAATATCCAACCATCAGAATTTATTAAATTATTTTTAATAGTTGTGCTTGCTAAATGGTTTAAAAAAAATTTTACCCCCAATGGATTGGGGGTGACAAATCTAATTTTCCCAACTATACTTATATTAATTCCCTTTGGATTAATTTTTCTTCAACCCGACTTAGGAACTGCAATAATACTATTATTAATATTTCTTTCTTTAGTTTTTTTTATAAAAATCAGATTTTGGTGTTGTTTTTTGTTTATAATTATTGCATTATTTGTTTTACCATTTTCTTGGAAATATCTTTTAAAAGACTACCAGAAAGAAAGGATAATCCATTTTTTAAACCCAGAAGCTGACCCATTGGGAAGAGGATATCAAACTTTACAATCCAAAATAGCTATTGGCTCGGGAAAATTATGGGGAAAGGGATTTTTAAAAGGAACCCAATCCCATCTTAATTTTATTCCAGAAAAATACACTGATTTTGTTTTCTCAGTTTTTGCTGAAGAGTGGGGATTTGGAGGAGTTTTGTTTTTACTTTTATTGTATTTTTTTGTATTATTTAGATTTATAAAAATCTCCTCTCACGCCAAAGATAGTTTTGGATTAATTTTAGGTTATGGAATTAGCGCCTTGTTTTTTTGGCAAATTATAATTAATATAGGAATGACAATTGGTTTATTACCAATAGTTGGGGTTTCTCTTCCTTTATTTAGTTATGGTGGTTCTTCATTAATTGTGTCTATGTTTTGTGTTGGAGTAATAATTAATATTCATATTCAACAATATCTTTTTTAGTTTTGTTATTTTTAAAAATAATATTTTTAAATAGTTATCATCTTTTTAACCAAGTAACCAATATTAATATTATTAATAAATATGAAATTTAAAATACCTTATAAAAAAATATTAAAAGCACTTCAAAAAACCCAAGGAATAATTGAAAGAAGAGAAGTTAAACCAATTCTCTCTAGTGTTTTATTTCGAACCAATGAAGATAATAGTGGAATTGAAATTATTGGGACTAATTTAGAAATAAGCATAAAAGAATCTTTGGAAGCAGAAATTATCAAAAGTGGCGGAGTAGTATTAGATGCAAGAAAAATTTTTGAAATCATTAAAGAAATGCCAGATAAAGAAATTTGTTTTGAAAAAAAAGAAAATAATTGGGTTGAAGTTACTACTGATAGTATTTTTTTTAATATTGTTGGATTAGACCCTCAAGAGTTTCCCGAGATAGAGTTTTTTGAAAAAGAAAAATTTTTGGGTTTAGATGAAAAAAAATTAAAAGGAATGATTGAAAAAACCATTTTTGCTGCTTCAAATGATGAGGCAAGGATTAATCTCAATGGTGTTTTTTTTGAAAAGATAATAGACTCACAAAAAGAAGTTCTTCGATTAGTCGCTACTGATGGTCACCGTTTATCAATGATTGACCGGGAATTAGAAAAAAATAAGAACGGCTGGGAGTTAATTCCCGAGCTTGAAAAGGGAGTAATTTTTCCTAAAAAAGGACTTTTGGAATTAAAAAAAATATTAGAGGAAGGATTTGATTCGAAACAGATTTTATTTCATTTTAAACAAAATAATGGGATTTTTAAAAAAGAAAATTTAATATTATCTATCAGGGTAATTGATGAAGATTTCCCTAATTATAAACAGGCAATTCCTAAAGAGCCTAAAAATAAAGCGATTATTAATCGATTAATTTTTTTAAGTTCATTAAAAAGGGTATCGGTTATTGCTGAAGAGCGATCGAAAGCAGTTAATTTAATTTTTAAAGATGATGTATTAGAAATTTTTACCCAAAACCCAGTTTTTGGAGAAGGAAAAGAAAAAATTCCAATAACTTATCAAGGGGAAAATATAAGACTTGGATTTAATGCTACTTATTTAATCGAAGCCTTAAATGCTATTGATGAGGAGGGGATTGAGTTTAAAATCAAGGATAAAAATAGTCCGGTCATAATTAATCCAGTTGATAATTATGATTATACCAATGTAATAATGCCTATGGAGTTAGTAGAATAGGTGAAATTTATAGAAACGGAATTATTAAAAAATAATAAAAGAAGTTTTAAGTTATTAAAAATAAAAACATTATCTTTTTGGTTTTTTTTAATTTTATTAAGTTTGTTTTTTAAATCTAAAGAAATTTTTTTGGGGGTAGTTATTGGTGGTGGAGTTTCTTTGGGAAATTTTATTGTTTTAGAAAAAATTGGAGAAACTATTTTTTTTAAAAATAGACCTAATAAGATGTTGGTTATACCAGTATATTTAATTAAAATTATAATTCTTTTGGGTTTATTATTTATTTTAATAACCAAAGAGATAATAAACCCCTTGGCTTTTATTATTGGTTTTTCTTTAATTTTCTTAATTATTATTGTAGACGCAGTTTGTTTTTTAATAAAAAGTAATATGGGGTAAAAATCGGCTCTGATCAACTAAAACAATATTTAGTTTTTTTCGCTTTAACCCTGGATATTTCAATATCTCTTATTGCGGGGATTGTTATTGGATATTGGCTGGATAATTACTTTAAAACTTTTCCTTGGTTAACCTTAATTTTTTTTCTTGCCGGGATTGTAGCGGGTGTAAACACTGGTATTTATATGGTGAAAAAATTTAAAAAATTAACATCTTAAATTATTAAGACAATGAAAGATTAAAATTTTCTTGACAAGCCGTAAATTGTTATGGTAGAGAATTTTTTCCTATATGAATGAATTTTCATTCAATTTTAAAATAAAGGGAAAAAATATTTTATGGAACACGGGTTTACCTGGTTTTCTTTATTACCCTTTATTGCTAATAATCCTGAAAGACAGCTTATATTTACTACTATTTTTGTTGCCGCTATTCTTTGTATTATCTCTATAAAGATATTATTTTCTATAAAAAAGTCACCAAATCCCTTGATCCCAAAAGAAAAATTTTGTTTTCAGAATTTCTTTGAGCTGATTATTCAAGCCACAATAAATATTATGAAAGATATTATTGGCCCCCATGCGGAAAAGTATTTGCCTTTAATTGGAAGTCTTTTTGTTTTTATTTTTTTTTGTAACCTCTTAGGGCTTATTCCTGGTTTTTTACCCCCAACTAGCAACCTTTATACCAATGGCGCTTGTGCCATAATTGTTTTTTTGTATTACAACTACCAAGGGTTTAAGGAGCATGGGATTAAATATTTAAAACATTTTGCCGGCCCCCTTATCTATTTAGCACCACTAATGTTTGTTATCGAAGTAATTAGCCATCTTTTTCGGCCATTTTCTTTAATGGTCCGGCTTTATGGGAATATTTCGGGGGATCATGCCGTGTTGGCTATTTTTTCAAGCCTGGTTCCATTAATAGTCCCCGTGGTTTTTTTAATATTAGGTTTAATGGTGGCATTAATTCAGGCATTTGTTTTTGCTACCTTATCTACGGTATATATAGGGTTAGCGGTTTCGCATGAGTAATTAAATAATATTATTTGTTTTTAGAAGGAGGTTAGTAAGCTATGAAAAAATGGAAAATGTTATTGGTGGTTATCGGGGTAATGTTATTAGTTTGTTCGTCGGTTTTGGCTGAAGAAGGTGGAACGGCTGCAGCGGAAGGTTCATTGGCCAAAGGATTGATTGGTTTGGGCGCTGGTTTAGCGATTGGATTAGCAGCATTTGGAGGTGGGTTAGGTCAAGGCCGGGCTGCTGGTTCTTCCCTTGAGGGAATTGCCCGTAACCCCGGAGCATCGGATAAAATGTTTGTCCCTTATATCTTGGGGCTTGCTTTTATTGAATCCTTGGTTCTTTATGCTTTTGTTATTGCATTTCTCCTTAGAACTAAAATGTAACTATGTTTTCCCCAATTAATGTTATTGGAATAGAAATTATACCGGGATTATTAATCGTTCAAGGGGTTATTTTTTTAGTTGTTTTGTGGTTTCTTAATCAACTCCTTTTTAAGCCAATTTTGGTAATTTTACAGGAACGGGAAAAAAGAACGGAGGGGTTTTTTGGTGAAGCAGAGGAGATTAAGAAGCAAGCCGATCAACTTCTTAAACAATATCAAGAAAGATTACGTGAGGCTAAAAAAGGAGTAATGGAAATAAAAAGAAGCTTAGTTTTAGAGGGAGTTGAACAAAGGGAATTGTTGTTAGGAAATGCTAAGAAGGAAGCCCAGCAATTTCTTGAAGAGATAAGAAGAAACATAGGGGAAGAAATCCAACATACCAAAAGTCAACTTTACCATCAATTAGATGAAATTGCAAAATTAATGGCGGAAAGGGCATTAGGAAGATCGGTCGAATGAAAAAATTTTTAATTTTTTTCTTTATTGTTTTTTTAGGTAAGATTGGGGTTGTGG
>Ga0315298_1005693_pt1 | contig 17488 bp, 15 predicted proteins | sample WHS_1_MG_FD_203077 | JGI IMG/M metagenome (GOLD analysis project Ga0315298, IMG submission 203077) | Extremophilic microbial mat communities from Washburn Hot Springs, YNP, Wyoming, USA - WHS_1_MG | ecosystem: Environmental > Aquatic > Thermal springs > Hot (42-90C) | place: USA: Wyoming...
GAAAGCCCTCGAGCGCCGAAGAGTATGCTCCCCCTTCGTAGGCGGCTATCGCGTCCAGGAATATCCGCCTGGCCCTTTCAATAGCAGAGTTCGCTTCGGCCTCGGCAGGCGCAGCCTCCGCCGGCGCGACGACAGCCCCAGTAGAGGGGCCTTCTTCCTGGCGCCTCACCGTGCGTATCGCTTCTGGCTGTGCCAAGCGTTGAAGGATACGGTTACTCGCCATGCCCCCGTAGGCAGACAGGGCGCCGGGCAAAGCCGCAGTGGTTCCAAGGCGCGTCGGCAAGGGAGAGGCGCGATGCGTGCGCGCACGGAGTGGGGCCTCCGAAGCCCCTTGCCTTTTCGGGCGCGCCCTTTGAACGATTTTCACCGTGGCCACGGTCTTTTCTCCTTCGGCTAGAATGGCCCTCCGGAGGTATGCGTCACATGCTCCGGCAAATGCCACGATTCGGCGAGGTCAAGCATACTGGAAGAGGCCCTTAAACGCTGGATGAGAGCCTCTTGGACGCTGCTCGGTATGCCCCTGACTTCGCGAGACATCACGCCCCAGACGTTATGTTCGATGACGTGTATGTAAGCGCGCGTTTGATAGTAGCGATGGTACAGTTCGATCTCGAATTGACGGCTGAGTTCGTTGAATTGCTCTGGGGTAACGGCGCGCGCCAGGTCGTTTTCATGCTGAAGGCTTATCAGCAAGGTGCGCAGGCCCGCGGCATTCCCAGCGCGATGGGCCGAATCAACGGCATTCCGGTACATATTCAAGGCTTGATCCGTATGGCGCGCCAACGTATCGGCCAAGGCGGCGCCTTCGCGGCGCACTTGGGCGGAGAAGGTGGCGCGCGCCCCCTGTTCTTGTTCTGCGGTGGTGCCGGCGATCCCCGTTTCGATGGCCTCTGCGGTAACCTCGGCAGTGGCTTGGAGCACATTGACGGCAGCTTCCCGTATGGCTATATCGCCGATCCAGCGGGCAACCGGCCCAATGCCGGGCACGAGTTCTAGGGCGATCCCGAAAATATCTGCGAAGCCGATGCCCTCCGGCGCAGAGACCTCGGTGTTTTGCACAAAGTTCCCCACGGCGCTGTCAAAGGCACGCAACGTCTGCAAAGGCAGGCCCCCTGGTGAGAGCATCCAAAATTGGAGGCGTTCCAGTTCGCGGTTGCAAGATCGGTCGAGATCCTCTAGGCCAAGTGCTGCAATCTCGGCCTCACGGCGCTCCAGTTCTTGCTCAAGGAGGATCAAGTTCTCGCTCTGCGGCTCACTCAGCATGCCCACTTCGTTAAGCCGCGCGATTTGCTCGCGCAGTTCGATGGTCGTCATCTGTTGGATGGCTTCTCGCGTGGCCGTTTGCGTGATCACATCTACCGTAACGCGGCGGCGAATTTTGGGGGTGGCCTGGGCTAACCTCAAAGCCCGTGGGAAAACCGCCGTTTCTTCCTTTTCCTCTTCTTCTTCCTCATCTTCCGCCTGACGGCGAAGGGCCTGAACCTCTTCCTCCTCTTCCTCCTCTTCTTGACGGCGAAGGGTCTGAACCTCTTCTTCCTCCTCTTCGTCCTCTTCTTGGCGGCGAAGGGCCTGAACTTCTTCTTCCTCTTCCGTCTCTTCCGTTTGCCGGGAGACGACAGGAGATCCTTCCTCGCGGAGGCGCTTTACCACTTGGTTGGCCACTGCGTCCGCTTCGGCCTCGGCAGGGTCATGGGCCGAGCCGACGACGAGAGTCGCCCCGGCATGCCCTTGGATGACGTGGGTCAGTTCGTGGGCCAGAGTATGTTGGCCCGTCTCCGTCTCTGGGGCATATTCTCCGGAAGAGAAAAAGACATCGGCCCCTAATGTAAAGGCGCGGGCATTCATACTTTGGGCCAGTTCATTCGCCACGCCATCGCGGTGGATGCGCACGGCGCTCAAATCGGCCCCCAAGGCGCCCTCCATTTGGGCGCGCATCCCTTCCTCTAAAGGTTCTCCCCGGCCTTGCTCTTGGGCAAGGCGCGTTTCAACTTCTGGCGTGAGGGTAAACTCGCCCTCGGCCAAACGCCTCAGGGTGCGGTTGCTCGTCGTGTGCCGAAGGGCCAGGGCAAGGCGAGAAGGGATATCCCCAGAGCCAACGCGCATCGGGGTGCTCTCCTCGGCGTGGCGAGGGCTTGAGGTTGACCGCTGAGCGCGTTTCTTTTCCTTTTCGCGCTCGATTGTCTCTGGAACGCTTTTCGTTTTTAGGCGAGGCATAGGGTTAGCCTCCCTTTCCTAAAGGGACACCCCCGAGCGGCCTGGCCGGGCTGAACTGCGACTCATCTACCAGCCGGCCCAATTTTTGGAATTCTCGGCGTGCGGCCCAAAGGAGGTGCTCCGTGCGAATGACTTGGCCATCATGGGCGGCCAAAAAGGCGGCGTTCACCAATACGTTGCGGATGCTCCCGCCGGAGAATTTGAAGCGCCGCGCCATATCGGCCAGATCGACGCTGGGATGTAGGGGCGCCGCCTCTGGCAAGAGGCGCTGCCAAATGGCCAGGCGGGCCTCTTCATCGGGCATGGGGAACTCGATGCTGAACTGCAAGCGCCGCAGAAAGGCTTCGTCGAGGTTTTGGCGCAGGTTGCTCGTCAGGATGACGATCCCATCGTACTCCTCGATCTTTTGCAAAAGGTAACTCACCTCGATATTCGCATAGCGATCGTGCGCATCGTGCGTTTCGGAACGTTTGCCAAAGAGGGCATCCGCTTCGTCAAAGAGGAGGATGGCATTCGAATCGCGCGCCATCTCAAAGATGCGCTCGAGGTTTTTCTCCGTCTCGCCGATGTATTTGCTCACCACGCCGGAAAGGTCGATCTGGTACAGGTCCAGCGCGAGCGCGTGGGCGATCACCTCGGCGGCCATCGTTTTGCCCGTGCCCGAAGGCCCCGCAAACAGGGCCGAAAGGCCCCGCGCCGAGTGCTTGCCAAACCCCCACGTATCGAGGACGAGGGGCGAATAGGTAAATTGGTTGCACATTTCGCGCAATTGGGCTAAGCGATCCGGTGGCAGGACCAAATCCTCCCAGGAGCGACGCGGCTCAATGCGCCGGGCAAGGGACCCGAGATGGCCTGCGCTGACCGACCGCGCAGCGCGGGCAAGGTCATCGAAGGTGATCTGAGGAGAGGCGGGGGCGCGCTGCCAGGCGGCAGCGCGAGCCAAACGCGCGGCGCGCATGATCTGCACACCGCTGAGGCGAAACCGCCCGGCGATGGTGAGTAAGGCCCCTTCTTCTACGGCCTGGCCAGAAGTGGCCCGTTGCCAAAGATGGTGGCGTTGGGTGTAATCGAGCGGAGGGCACTGTAAGCGCACCAGGCGTGAGCCAGGCGAAGGGAGGGGAAGGTCTTTTTCTGCCCAGCCTAACCACAAGACGGGGTAAAAGAACCCAGTCAGCGCCTCAAAAGCCGGCGCCATGAGCGGCATCAGAAGGGATGAGCCTGGGGGTTCCTCAGGCTGGGGCGGTGAGATGGCCAAGGCGCTCTCGCGGAGCAGAGCCTCGCGCACGGCTGCGCCCATAGCGTCTGCCCAGGCATCCGGAAGGGGTTCGAGGGCCTCCAGCCGTAGGAGGAGGCAGGGCCTTCCCCACGCGCGGCCGAGTTGAGCGGCACTCTGCTCGAGGAGCCAACGGTCTTGCCCCGCCAGGTGCACCCATAGTCCGGAGGGAGGATCCACCTGGGCCAGGCGATCAAGCGTCTTTTGAAAATCCTCGGGCAAAGCGGGCCAATCGCCATCCAGCGTAAACAGGGGTTCCAAACCCGGCGGCCAAGGGGAAACCTCCCAGGAGCCTTCGAGGAGTTGCGAAGCCAGGCGCGGCTCGACGTGGATTGTGCGGGCGATAAAAGCCTCGTGCCCCTCGCGCGCGTGGAGCGAAAGAAGGCGGTAGCGCAACAAAGGGGCATCTGGAGCAAAGAGGCGCCGCGCCTGCAGGCGTTCTGGAAGGCTCGTGCAGAGGAGATTGAGGGCCAAATCAACCGTAGGGTGCCGGGCGGTTACGTCATCCTGCAGGTAGGCGCAAATCCGCTCATATTTGAGGTCCGCTTCAGCCAGGAGCGCCAGGAGGAGGATCTCCCCCTCGAGGGGGGTGAGCCGAAACTGTGCCAGGAATTGCGCCCAAATCCCATCGTCAGGGGGCAAAGGCGGGCCATGCGGCTGGGGGCCATCGAGGGGAGAAAGGCCTAAAGGGCGTTTGAGAAGGCTGCTGAATTCCTCATCCGAGACAAAGAGACCGCGATATTCCGAATCACCACTTCGCTGGGCTTGTAAACGCCTGGCCCGCTCGCACACGGCGCCATCGAGCCGCCTCAACTGGGCAAAGACGGCCTGCGCAAGAGCATTGGGAGAAAGCCGAGCACACATCAAACGAACCTATCTTTTCTGGCCGTCGAACCAGGCGGCTGTACGACTCGGTTGGCATCGGCATCCACAAGGCGTTCTAAATCACACTTCTATCTCTATTATAAAGGGCACGAGGGGAAATGTCAAGGGATTTGATCCCTCTCGCGCCCTATTTTTCAGGTTTGTAAGCCTACGGGCGCCAGTTGGCAAAAGCACGGATGGCCTTGATGCGTTCCTCAGGCCAGCCCAGCATATGGCACTTTTCCCAGATGTAATAGCAGTAGGTATCGAAGGGCACGTTGCCGGGGCAGCGATGATCTACGTGCGGGATAAAGCCCCCTTCCGCCACGGCCGGCTCGAGGCGTTTCAGTTCCCGCAAGATGGCTTCTTTGCCCTCCCACAGGCAGAATTTGTCGAACCCGCCCCGCAATAGGAGATCGCGCCCGTATTCCCGCTTGAGTTGCACGGGGTCGTTGCCGGGGTGCACCTCCACAGGGAACATGCAGTTCAGGCCCGCCTCCAGCCAGAGGGGGATCAGTTTGAGGATATTCCCGTCGCAATCCGTCCAGATGACGTCAATGCCATGCTGGCGCAACAGGCGCATGACGGGCTTCATATGGGGGATGATACGTTCTTTGAAGAACTTGGGGCTGAGAATGGGGCCACTGTTGAAGCAGATATCTTCCCAGCCGGCGGCGGCATCGAATTGACAGCGCATGAGCGTTTCTGGCAAGATCTGGAGGAGCATCTGCGAAAGGTGCGCTACCATCTCCTCCACCAGATCGGGGTCATCCATCGAGAGGTAGGCCAGCGTTTCGAAACCCGTCCAATCGCGGATCCAGCCGATGAACGAGCCAAACCAAACGGAGACGGGATTCGTGCTTGTGCGGCTCAGCGCCTCTTTGGCGGCCCACTCCTCTGGCGGGATGAGGCGGTCGGGATGCGCGGGGTCCAGGAATTCGTCTCGAAAGGCCTCCCACGAGGCGCGATCTCGAATGGGGAACTCGAGAAAGTGGGGAATCGTGCGGGTGCCCGTCAGTTGCTCGCGCCGCAAGACGCCCAGCCCATCTCGATAGGTGATCCGCTCGGCGGTGCGTTCGATCACCTCGATGGGGCGCAAGGGGCGCGCACCGATGGGCGGCGCGATATGTTCCACCTGTTCCACGCCGAAAAACTCTTCCACGAGGCGATCTGGAATCGTGCCATCGGCCTGGCGGAAGGAACGCGGCAGGTGACCCTGTTCCCACCAGGCCTGCTTCAGTTCATCCCAGTAGCCGAACTCCAAATGAGAGATGTAATCCACGTACTGATAATGCATCACACGCCGGAAGCGTTCGCGCGGCGTGAGATCGGCCCCAAAACGCCCTTCCCCTTGACGAATATCCATCATCCCTCCTTCAAATCATCCTTTCTCGATGAGAAATGCGAGTTCCGTCTCGAATAGAAAGCGTTCGATGCGCCATGGCTTGCTGGCGATAAGGCCTTTCAGATAGGCCTCATAATGAGCGGGCATCCCTTTGGCCCGGCCCCCTAGGCTTGCCACCGGGAATGATACCAAAATGGCCCGCGCCGGCAACTCCTCCAGCAGGCGCTCCCCACACCCCGGCGCGATGTGCTCCAGGCAAGGGAGGGCCTTGAGCACATAAGCAACGTCAAAAGGGCCTTCTTCCGAAAGGCCCTGGAGCACATCGGCAGCGCAGGCGCGCCCCTCAAGGCCGGCTAAGGTGAGGAACTCGTGCAAAAAGGCCATCAGAGCGGTATCTACATCGTAGGCGACGTATTGCGCCTGCGGTGCGAGGGGCATCCACGGGATGCCGAGCGGCCCCAGGCCACAGGCGATGTCGAGCACACGCGAAATGGGCGCGAGGGAAGCGAGAGGCTCGCGGTAAAAGCGCTCCAAAATGGGCAATCGCTCGCGGCTGGAGGCGTGCGTCGCCATCACCTCACGGCAAGCGGTTTGAAAGGCTTCTTCACCCTCCTCATGCGCCGCGCGGAGCCTTTCCAGCCAACGGCGGTATTGGGCCGGCTCCTGCACATAGGCGGCAGTAACCTGGTGCAGTTTGCGCTTTGTGGCTTTGACGGCCTCTTTGAACGAGCCTCGCACGGCGAGTTCGCGCGCCCCCACGGAGGCGATGAACTCGGGAGACAGAAAGCGGTATTTGGGGCTTTGCGCCACTTCGCGCACCAGGCGCTCCAGCGGCGTGAGCGAAAGGTCGCTCGTCATCCTTCTGCCTCACGGTCCCCCGCGATGACCAGCACGAACTCGCCTTGGGGTTCCGCTTCCCCTAGGCGGGCGATGATCGCGCTCAAGTTTCCCCGCTCCACGTGCTCGAACAGTTTCGTCAGGTCGTTCGCCAGGGCCGCCTGCCGATCTCCCAAGGCGGCGAGGGCATCCTCTAACGTGGCCCGTAAGCGGTGCGGGCTGACATAATACACCAGCGTATAGGGGATAGCCCGATCCTGCTCGAAGAAGCGCCGCCGCGCGCCGGGGCGCCGGGGCACGAACCCCCGAAAGACGAAACTGTGCACGGGTAGCCCCGAAAGGACGGCAGCCATCACAAAGGCCGTCGGCCCGGGGATCATCGTCACCTCTAGCCCTGCATCGAGCGCCCGGCGCACGAGAGAATAGCCCGGATCGGCGATCCCCGGCGTGCCGGCGTTCGTAACGAGGGCGACCGATTTCCCCTCTTGCAAAAGGTCCATGATGCGTCGCCCGGCCTGCTCCTCGTTATAGGCGTGGAAGGCGATCTGCGGCTTGGAGATGCCGAAATGTTTGAGGAGATGCCCCGTTTTGCGGGTATCTTCGCTGGCGACCCAATCCACCTGGCGAAGCGTCTCCAGGGCACGCAGGGTGATATCTCCGAGGTTGCCAATGGGCGTGGCGACGAGGTAAAGCATGGAACCTTCTCATTCTCACGATGGGCTGATCAACCCGAACCCAGCGGGGAGGTAGCCCTCCCCGCTGGGCTGTGGGTCACCCTCGATTACTCTTGGCTCTCGCGCTTCCAACGGAGGACGAGGTTACGAGCGGCGCGCACTTCATCCAAACGGCCCACGGGCGAGGTGGTGGGCGCATCGTGCAGGCGCTGGGGATCCTCTCGCGCCTCTTGGGCGATGCGCAACATCGCCTCGGCAAAATGGTCGAGCGACTGTTTGCTTTCCGTCTCGGTCGGCTCGATCATCAACGCCTCGGGCACGATGAGCGGGAAATAGTTTGTGGGCGGGTGCACGCCATAGTCAATCAGCCGTTTGCTGATGTCGAGCGCACGCACCCCCGGCGCGCCAGCGATCCGGCCTTCTAGCACGAATTCATGCATGCACGGCCGATCGTAGGGCAAGGGATAGGTGCCCTTGAGGAGGGCCTGAAGATAGTTCGCATTGAGCACGGCGGCAAAAGACGCCCACTTGAGGCCCTCGGTGCCAAGCATACGGATGTAGGTATAGGCGCGGATGGCTATGCCAAAGTGGCCATAGAACGTCTTGACGCGCCCGATGGAGTGGGAGGGCATCTCGAAATCATAGAAGGGGGCGCCTTCCCTTTCTCGGCGGGCGACGATGGGGCCAGGGAGATACGCAGCAAGCGCCTCCGAAGCACCCACCGGGCCGCTGCCGGGGCCACCCCCGCCATGCGGCGTAGAGAAGGTCTTGTGCAGGTTAAAGTGCATCACGTCAAACCCCAACTCGGCGGGTTTGGCGATGCCCATCAAGGCGTTGAAATTGGCGCCATCGCCATACATCAAGCCACCCGCCTCGTGCACCAAGCGCGTGATCTCCAGGATATGCTCATCAAAGAGGCCCAGGGTATTGGGATTCGTGAGCATCATCCCGGCTACCCGATCGTCCAGGTGGGCGCGCAGGTCGTCCAAATCCACATTGCCGCGCCGATCCGATTTGATTTCCACCATCTGGTAGCCGGCCATCGTCGTCGAGGCGGGGTTTGTGCCGTGGGCCGAATCGGGGATGAGCATAACGGTGCGGTTCCCCTCGCCGTGCGCCTGATGATAAGCCCGGATCATCAAGACGCCGGTCAATTCCCCTTGCGCCCCCGCTGCGGGCTGAAGGCTCACCGCGCTAAACCCGCTCAGAGCCTTGAGGTACTCTTGCAGGCGGTACATCAATTCCAGGTTGCCCTGCACCGTCTCGGGCGGCTGGTACGGGTGCGTCTCGGTGAAGCCGGGGAGGCGCGCCGCGTCTTCGTTCACCTTGGGGTTGTATTTCATCGTGCAAGACCCCAAAGGGTACATCCCCAAATCCACGCCAAAGTTCCTTTGCGAAAGGCGGATGTAATGTCGCACGAGGTCCACTTCGCTCACTTCGGGCAGGGGGAGGTCATCGCGCAGCATTTCCGCCGGGGGCAGGGCGCTCGGGGGCACATCGAGATCGGGCAGATGGGCGGCACAACGCCCGGGCACGCTCAATTCATAGATCAAGGGTTCCGTCGTCATCGGGTTACCTCCCGCAGGGCTTGAGCGAGGCGCCGGATTTCGGCGGCGGTGTTCATCTCTGTGACGCAGAGGAGCATCTGGCCGGCACGCTCGGGGTAAAAGCGCCCTAGATCAAACCCGCCGAGGATGCGGTGTTCTCGCAAAAGGCGCTCGTTGATCTCGGCAACGGGGCGCGGACAATGCACGACGAACTCTTTGAAGAAGGGCGTCTCCTCTTCGACGGTAAAGCCTTCCAGCGCGGCGATCTCTTGCGCGGCATAGTGCGCCTTGTGATAGCACAGTTGGGCCACCTTTTGTAGGCCGCACTTGCCCAGGGCCGCCAGATAGACGGCCGCCGCCAACGCATTTAGCCCTTGGTTGGTGCAGATGTTGGAGGTGGCCTTTTCACGGCGGATATGCTGTTCACGCGTCGAGAGGGTCAACACGTAGCCGCGTTGGCCGCGTACATCCACCGTTTCACCGACCAAGCGCCCGGCCATGCGGCGGACGTGCTCCTCGCGGCAAGCAAAGAACCCAAGGTAGGGGCCTCCAAAGTTGAGGGGATTCCCCAAAGGTTGGCCCTCGCCGAGGGCAATATCCGCGCCTTCGGCGCCAGGGGCTTTGAGCATCCCTAAGGCGATGGGGTCGCAGACGACGACCAAAAGAGCCTTGTGGGCATGGGTGGCCTCGGCCAATGGCGCAAGGCGGTGGATGCGCCCGAAAAAGTCCGGGTTCTGCACCACGAGGCAGGCCGTGTTATCATCCACCAGGGCTGCCAAATCCTCAAGGGAAAGGGCGGGGTCGTCATCGCCTACATATTCGATGCCGAACCCCTGGGTATAGGTGCGCATCGTCTCGCGATATTCGGGGTGCACGGCGCGCGAAATGACTATGCGGTTACGCCGCCCCCGAAAGACGCTCATCGCCATGATGATGGCCTCAGCCAGGGCCGTGCCCCCGTCATAATGGGAAGCGTTGCTCACGTCCAGGCCTGTGAGGTCACAAATCATGCTCTGGTACTCAAAGATCGCCTGTAAGGTACCCTGGCTGACCTCGGGTTGATAAGGCGTGTACGCCGTATAGAACTCGGAGCGGCTGATGATGTGCTGGACGACGCTCGGCACAAAATGGCGGTACGCCCCCGCCCCCAAAAAGCAGGTCAGGTGGTTTAGGTCCACATTGCGCTCGGAAAGGGCGCGTAGTTCGGCCATGACCTCCATCTCGGAGAGGGGCTGAGGCAGGTCTACTGCGGGGAAGCGATGTTCTGCCGGCACTACCTCAAAGAGGTCCTCGATGCGCCCCACGCCGATGCGCTTGAGCATTTCGGCAACTTCTGCCGAGGTATGGGGAACATAGGTCATGTGTGCGCCTCCTCCTGTTCGGCGGCATAGGCGGCGTAATCGTTGGGAGCCATCAAATCGCCCAAATCGGCAGGGTTATCCAGCCGAAAGCGCACGAGCCAACCCTCGCCGTAGGGATCTTGGTTGACGAGTTCCGGATGTTCGACGAGCGCCTCGTTGACCTCGGTGATCTCCCCGCCGGCCGCGAGGTAGCAATCCGAAGCGGCTTTGACGGATTCCACCGTGCAAAAGACCTCGCCCTTTTCAAAGCGATCGCCTACTTCGGGCAACTCGACGTACACGATATCGCTCAATTGCTGCTGGGCGTAATCGGTAATGCCCGTATAGGCGAACTCACCCTCGACGCGAACCCATTCATGCGTTTTGGTGTACAGGCAACGCGGATCAACTTGGATGGCCATCATATGTTTTCCCTCCTGAATGATCTTTTGCGATAGGCTGGCGTGTAGAACGGTTTGCGGACGATGACGGCGCGGCGGGGCTTATCGCGAATCAGGATGCTGATCTCGGTGCCAAGGGCGCTGTAGGCTGTGGGCACATAGGCCAAGCCCAGGAAAGCATCCACGCTGGGAGCGTACATACCGCTCGTCACCTCGCCGCAAGGCGCATTCTCTATGATAACCGGGTAGCCATGGCGCGGTACACCCCCCTCCACCATGCGAAAGGCTACCAGCCGGCGGGCTGGCCCCTCGAGATGCTGTTTCAAAAGGGCCTCTCGCCCGATAAAGGCCGCCTTTTGGAGAGCCACGGCCCACCCCAGGCCGGCCTCAAGGGGCGTCGTGTAGGCGGAAATCTCTTGGCCATAAAGCGGCATACAGCACTCAAAGCGAAGCGAATCCCGTGCGGCTAGGCCAATGGGCAGGAGGCCCAAAGGGGCGCCTTGAGCCATCAAAGCATCCCACATAGGGACGGCCTTTTCGGCCGGGAAAAAGAGTTCGAACCCATCCTCCCCCGTATAGCCCGTACGCCCGATGAGCGTAGGGATGCCGGCGACGCGTGCCTCTAGGGCGTGGTGGTATTCCAACGTAGAAAGGTTCGCCTCGCACAGCGGTTGAAGGATCTCTTCGGCGCGCGGGCCTTGCAGGGCGAGCATATAGGTCTTTTCGGAGACGTTTTCGATGCGAACATCATACCCCGCCGCGTGATGTTCGAGCCAAAGGGTATCTTTGCGGTTGTTCGAGGCGTTGATCGCGATAAAGTAGCGATCTGGCAAGTGATAGATGAAGGTATCATCCACCACGGTGCCATCGTCATAACAGAGAAAGGAATACTTGGCCTCATAGAGGGAGATCGCCCCCACGTCCGCCGTCATCACGTGCTGGAGGAAGGGCAGGGCCTCTGGGCCGCTTACGACGACCTGCCCCATATGGTCAATATCAAAGAGGCCAGCCGCCTCGCGCACGCGGAGGTGCTCCACTTTGGGGCCGGTGGGGTATTGCACGGGGAGCACCCAACCCGCGAACTCGATCATTCGCCCTCCCAAGGCGAGGTGCCGATCATACAAAAGGGTCTTTTGGGGCATCGTTCTCTCCTTTGAGCAAGTTTTGTGCCATCTACCGACCTATGGGAACCAGCGGGCCAAAAGGGCCGCTATTTCGCGCTCGCTTTCTTCGCGCGTGAGAGGCCGAGGATAGTTGTAGAGGGGTCCGCCGGGCCGCTCGTTATAATACGGGCGATTACACCCCGCGCAACCCGCCGTACGAAAAGCCTCGCCCCCCTCGAGAAGGCGCGCCACTTCTTTTTTCGTCAGGCCAAGGTTTATGAGCCGGCCTGCTTCATCATACTGCAAGGCCCCTTCTTTGACCAGCCCGCGCGCGAGCAGCCACCGCGTGGCCTGAAGGGCGCGGTAACTCGCCAGATCGGGCGGGGGATGATGGGCCATCCTCGTGCCGGGGATAGGCGTAAACGCGAAAAGGCCCACCATGAGGCCATGATCGTACAGGCCCGCAAGGCAGGTGAGCAATTCCTGCTCCGTCTCCCCGAGGCCGGCAATGAGGTGCGTTCCAATGCGGCCGGGGTAGCGTTCTGCCGCCGTGTAGAGGAGTTGGCGCGTTTCTTCCCAGGCAAGGCCTGGCTTGACCAGGGCCGCTACCCGCTCTGAGGCGGCATCGAGGGCGATGGTAACCCGTTCAGCGCCGGCGGCGAGCAAACGCTCGATCTCTTCTAGAGAGCGGAGGGCAATGCTCACCGAAATGGGGATGGGGCAAGCGGCAGATAGGGCCTGTATAGCCTCTTCGGCTCCCTGTATGTAACGGGGAGAAACCGTGGTCTGTAAACAGACTCGCTGCAAATGGCCTTGGCGAAAAGCCGCGATGATGCCCTCGAGGACTTGGTCTGAGCGGAAGGGCGGCCACGTGATGCGCGAGAGAAGCGCCGAATTCGCCTGGCTATCTCGCGCTTGGGTGCAAAAGGCACAACGGCGCGCACACCGCTCGCCCAACATGACATAAGCTGTCGTAGGGGCAGCATCCATTTGGAGGGTGCAAAGGCGCAAAACCGCTGCACTCCCCACCGAAACGTGCCAGGCCCGTAGGGCCTCCTGGGCTTCTAGATCAGCGCGCAGCATTCGTCCCTCCAGAGGATGCGCAAGCCGCACTCTTGCGCAAGGGCTTCGGCACGACGGGTGGGGTTGACGATGGCATTCAGCCCGGCGCGGATGGCGAGCGCATCCACCTCTTGGCGGTAGACCCCCGTCGGCCTCATACAGCCCAAAGAGAGCCGCGCTTCAGGGAGCAGCCTCCGTGCCCCTAAAAAGATAGAGGAAACGTCTTCGAGAGAAGGGGGAGCACATTGCGCATATCGCGTGCCCGGAGTCGGGATGAGGATGATCAAAATCACGTGCTCCACCTTTAGGGCCTGCAGGGCCTCCAAGGCCGCCCACTCGCCGGCAAGCCTCCCACCGCGCAGGCCGATGGTGATGTGCGGCACCACCGGCGCCAGGCGACGGAGGGCCTCGAACGTGCGGAGATAATCCTCAAGGCCCACATCCAGGCCGTACACCTCGCAGGCCGTTTCGCGGTCTCCCACGATGTCAAAGGAGATGACATCCACATAGGGGAGTACAGCACGAAGTTGGGTTTCGCTTGAAAGGCCCACGTGCCAGTTCATGCGGTGGCCCGGCCGAAGGCGCTGGATGGCCTCGCGATGCGTCTCGATGGGCACGCGCCCCAACGCGTCGCATCCGCCGGAGATGAGGTAACTCGTCTCGCTCGCGGGGATGACGGTCTCGATAGGGCGCATGTGCTGGAGATAATGACCCCCGCAGTGGGCGCAGTTGAGCGCGCAGGAGGTACCCGTGAGGCTTACCGGCAGGGTGGCCGTAGGGCGAGTAAAGAGGATTTCATTGGGATGGTATGCTTGGCGAATGCGCCAAGCCTCTTGCCAAAGGGCCTCGCTGGGTAACGGGCACATGACTTCTTGCCATTCGGAAGGATCGGGCATGTTTCAAAGGGAGTATAGCCTCCCGTAAGAGGATGGTCAAAGTAGGGGGTATGGCCGGGCTGCGCAAAGAAAAAACGAGGCCGGGGCGTTTGCCCGGCCTCGCTAGTCCTTTACCGTATGCGTCAGCGGAGATAGTCTCGGAGGAGTTTACTACGCCGAGGGCGGCGCAAGCGATCCAGCGCTTGGTGCTCGATCTGACGGATGCGCTCGCGAGTCAGGCCGAACTTTTCACCGACCTCTTCGAGCGTGTGAGCACGCCCATCGCGCAGGCCAAAGCGCAGAAGGAGGATGCGCATCTCGCGCGGGCTGAGCGCCGTCATCAATTCCTCAAGCGCTTCGCGCAAGAGTTGCCGGTAGGCCATGTCGGTGGGCGCCGGCGATTCCTCATCTTCGATGAAATCGCCGAATTCGGTATCGCCATCATCGCCTACCGGGCGCTCCAACGAAACGGGGTACCGAGAGATGCGCATGAGGCGCTCCACCTTGCCCACGGGGATGCCCGTCTGCTCGGCGATCTCATCGGGTGAGGGGCGCCGACCCTCCTCCTGTTCGAACTGCTCGATTACCCGGTAAATGCGGCGGATCTGGTCGCCCGCATGAACGGGCAAGCGGATCAGCCGGCTTTGCTGAGCCAAGGCGCGCGTAATGCCCTGGCGAATCCACCAGGTGGCGTAGGTGCTGAATTTATACCCTCGGTGGTAATCGAACTTTTCAACGGCCTTCATCAGGCCAATGTTGCCCTCTTGGATAAGGTCTAACAGGGGCACCCCTTGGCCGATATATTTCTTGGCGATGCTGACTACCAACCGCGTATTGGCTTCGATCAATCGGGTGCGTGCCTTTTCGCCTTGGGCAATCACTTCTTTCAGTTTTTCGCACTGTTCGGGGCTGAGGTTAGGGCACCTCTTAAGCCGAGCGCGCGCTTGTTCGCCCTCTTCGATTTGCTTGGCCAGCATCACCTCTTCGGCCGCAGTGAGCAGGGAGACCTGCCCCATCTGTTTCAGATAAAGGCTCACGGTGTCATCGATCGAAATGCCGTCAAGATCCACGCTTTCGCGGGAGTAATCGAACGTCTCTCCGAGTAAGACGGAGGAATCATCTTCTTGAGCGTTTTCCTGTTCAAACTCTAGGTTTTGGATTTCCTCCTCATCCGGCTCGCCAAACTCCTCGGCCATCTCCGCGAGAGGCTCATCGTCCACCAGAGGCTCTTCGGCCTCGCCTTCTTGCAAGACCAACTCGACCCCCTCCTCTAGTAACTGTGCGAATAACTCATCGATTTCGGCGATGCATTGCTCCGCTTGGGGATAGGCTTTTAGGAGTTCTTCCTCAGTAATAAAACCTTGCTTCTTGGCCGCTTCGACAAGATCTCTCAAATCGCTCCCTGACCTTGTGCTATCGCCCACATCCATACGCTCCTGACCCCTCCCATCGAAAGAACGCAAAGGCCCGAACCGCCGAAAAAACGCTCACCTCCTTTCATTTTACGGAATATAAACAAAAAGATGCTCGGCGCTGTATCCTGTCGGAAATTGTTTCCGCATATTCGCCGAGCAACGCTCGTGCATAACACCCCCTTGCCTTGATTGACAACAGGGTTCGATGCACTCATACCCCTATTATAGCACGAATTAGCCGTTTGGTCAATACCTTTTAGGGGGAATTTTGGGGATTTTAGGCAAATTCAACAAGGCGAGGGTCTCTCTTGGGCAAGAGGAGAGCGCTCGCCCCCTAATGTGCTGTAGGATTTCGCTGAGGGATTATCCGCCTTCTCGCGTTTTGCCGAAAAATATCCTGAGGCCTAGGCTCACGAGTGCAGCAAGGCCCAACCCTGCCCCAAAAGCAACGGCCAATTCAGCGCGGTGCCGGGTGTCGCCCCGGCTCAAAGCCGATAGGAGGGTTTGATGGCCCTCTCGCTCGCGCAGGGCCTGGGCAGCCATCGCTTCACGTTCGGCCTCTTCGATGAGTGCGGGCAAGTTGACCATCGCGGCGTCATTCGGCGCGAGGTCAGCGGCGCGTTGGGCGCTTGCCTTCGCTTCTTGCCAGCGCCCCAGGCGGGCACGAACCTTGGCCAGAAGCGCGTGGGCTGGCGCAAAGGCATCGTTTAGGCTCAGAGCGGCTAAGAGCCGCGCTTGGGCTTCTTCTAAATTCCCCTCGCGCGCCGCGACGAGCGCCTCATTATATAACCGAAGATGCTCTGCCTGCAGCCGCAAGAGCGCCGAGAGGTCTTCTTGACAGGTAGGGCATACCGTTTCGCCATCGGGAACGGGGTTGCCACAGCGAGGACATTCCAACGTTGCGTTCATAGGGCTGATCCTTTACGCGGTGGGGCTTGGCGGTTGGACAAGCGTCGGCGCTTCTCCTTCGGTGGATGAAGGCGCTTCGAGAGGCACCTCAGGCTTGATATCCGACCGTGCGCTGATGATGACCTGGGCCTTGCGCAAGACCTGGCCTTGCCACAGATACCCTACCTGCACCTCTCGAAGCACCGTGCCTGGGCGCAGATCATCTCGCACCTCTGTGCCGGCAATATCGCTTGTGGCCGCATCGTACGGTTTGCCGATGGTCTCGATGGGCTTTACCCCTTGGCGGTTAAAGACCACGAGGAGTTGCCGGCCTAGGCCGATGATCGAGCGGATCATATCGAGGCCCTGAGCATTTGTGACCACGCCGTGCCGCTCGACGATGGCCGTCAACGCATCATAAAGGCTTACCAAGTCGAGCATCAGTTGGCGCATCTCTGCCGAGGCGCGTTGTTTCTCTTCCGCCAATTCCGTCTCGAGGGTTGACACCCGGCGCAAAAGCGCCCACATAGTCTGCACAGGGTTCGCCTCTAGGGCACCCTGGGGTACGCGATAGAAGGGGTCATCGAACACGAGCCGATCCATCATCTCCTTCCTCCCACTGTCTCGTGCCGCGTGCAAATGCATCATAGATGGGTCAAGGGCGCGTGTCAAGCCCATGGAAGATCCATAACGCTTGCTTCCTAGGCAACCTTGGGCTATACTCGCTCCGCTTGAAAGCGATTCTCTTGGAAAGCGAGGAAGGACGCTATGGCTGAAAAGATTCGCGTAACGGTGTGGAACGAGTTCCGCCATGAGAAGGTGCACGAGGCCGTCGCCAAGGTTTACCCGGATGGGATCCATATGCAGATCGCACGCTTTTTGAGCGAAAACCACGATATGACGGTGCGAACGGCGACTCTCGATGAACCCGAGCACGGCCTGACTCAAGAGGTGCTCGATGCGACGGATGTGCTCATCTGGTGGGGGCATATGGCCCACCGCGAGGTAAAGGATGAGGTCGTAGATCGCGTTCAGCAGCGCATCCTGAACGGGATGGGCCTCATCGTGTTGCACTCGGGGCATTTCTCCAAGATCTTTCGCCGTATGATGGGCACGAATTGCAGCCTCAAGTGGCGCGAGGCAGGCGAGCGGGAAAGGTTGTGGGTGGTGGATCCGGGCCATCCCATCGCGGCGGGGTTAGGCCCCTATTTCGAGTTGCCCCATACCGAGATGTATGGCGAGTTCTTTGATATCCCCCAGCCCGATGCGCTTATCTTTATCAGTTGGTTCCAAGGGGGAGAGGTCTTTCGAAGTGGGGTAGCCTACCACCGCGGCAAGGGCAAGGTCTTTTACTTCCGCCCTGGGCATGAAACCTTCCCCATCTATTATGACCCCAACGTGCAGAAGGTCATCACGAATGCCGTGCGTTGGGCCGCGCCCGTCGCGGGGCCATATACCGATCTCTCCAAGGCGCCAAACGTTGAAGCCATCGAAAAATTCACGGTGGAAGAGTAACGTCTTGCTTATCCGCCGGGCTGGTTTGGGGCCAGCCCGGCGCCTTGTTTTGACCTTTGGGGCGCCCGATGGAACGTAGAGCGCGCTGGATGGCTCTTGCCGAACGCGGGATGGCCGTTTTATGGCGCGCCCTTT
>Ga0315298_1005694_pt1 | contig 17487 bp, 13 predicted proteins | sample WHS_1_MG_FD_203077 | JGI IMG/M metagenome (GOLD analysis project Ga0315298, IMG submission 203077) | Extremophilic microbial mat communities from Washburn Hot Springs, YNP, Wyoming, USA - WHS_1_MG | ecosystem: Environmental > Aquatic > Thermal springs > Hot (42-90C) | place: USA: Wyoming...
GCCCGACGCCGGCTTTTTTGCACATTCGCCGGAATAAAGTGCATTTCCTGCAAAAAAATTTGCATTTGCCGAAAATTTATGCCTGTTTCGGCTTCAAATTGTTTTGCCCGGCCTTTTGCCGTGCTACTTTATGCAAAAGGTATGCTTTTTGCAATGTTTTTAAAATAAATTAAAAACCACAATCTGGTAAAACGGAGGTGTTCACGGGCGGGATCGAGAATGGCGTTTTGCGGGTGATTGGGGGGAATACCGGCAAATAACAATCCCTGAAAATGATCATTACAGGAGGGTAATTATGGGGCAGGTACAGAACATGCCGGGAAAATTCGAGGATAAATTAAAAACCGTGGTGGAGAAGGAATCCGGTCTGCGCAGAGAAATGAAGGGCCGGCACATTTTTATGATCACTCTGGGCGGCGTGATTGGCACCGGTCTGTTCTTGAGCACCGGTTTTACAATCAATCAGGCCGGGCCGGGAGGAACCGTTCTGGCCTATGCTCTGGGCGGCCTGATCATGTATCTGGTGATGCTCTGCCTGGGCGAACTGGCGGTGGCGATGCCGGTTGCCGGTGCGTTCCAGACATATGCCCGTGAATTTATCAATCCGGGCACCGGATTTATGATCGGCTGGTTTTTCTGGTTGAACGGCGCGACCACCATCGGCGTGGAATTGACCGCCGCCGCAATCATTATCAAAAATTTCATCCCCGGTGTTTCGGAATGGGTCTGGGTGTTGCTTTTCGGGATCATATTGTTCTCTGTCAATGCCCTGTCGGTGAAAAATTTCGGTGAAATGGAATTCTGGTTTGCCGGCATCAAGGTGGCGGCGATCATCGCGGCCATCGTGGTCGGAGCGGGAGTCATTCTGGGCTTCAACGGCCATCCGGCGCTGGGGGCCCAAAATTATACCGGGCACGGCGGCCTGTTTCCCAAAGGTCTTTCAGCGGTTATTCTGGCCATGATCACGGTGGCGTTTTCTTATAACGGGACGGAGATTATCGGTATCGCGGCGGGGGAAAGCGATAATCCGGAAAAGACCATCCCGCGCTCGGTCAACGGCACGGCGGTGCGCACACTGCTCTTCTACGTCCTGGCCATTGTCGTTCTGGTCGGCATAATCCCCTGGCAGACGGCGGGTGTCAAGGACAGCCCGTTTGCCGATATATTTATGGCTGCAGGTTTTAATTGGGGTCGTACGTTAATGGACTTTGTCGTACTCACCTCCGCCCTGTCCTGTTGCAATTCCTGGATCTACAGCGCGACGCGGATTTTGTGGGCGATGGCCTGTGAAGGCAACGCCCCGAGATTTCTCGGCAGGCTGAGCAAGAAAGCGGTGCCGGTGAATTCCCTGTACGCCACGGCGCTGGTCGCCGCCCTTGCCCTGCTGACCAGCGTTATATCGGCGGACAAGGTATATGTCTGGCTGCTGGCACTGTGCGGGCTGGCCGGGGTGATCGACTGGATGGGCATCTGTGCCAGCCAGTTCTTTTTCCGCCGCGAGTATATAGCGAGCGGCGGCAGGGTGGAAAATTTAAAGTACCGCACACCGCTGTATCCCCTGGTGCCGATAGCCGGTTTTCTTTTCAATCTCGGCATTGCCGTAAGCCTGGCCTTTGTTCCGGATCAGCGGCTGGCCCTGATTACCGGTGTGCCTTTTGCGATCTTCCTGGTCGTTTATTACAATTACTTCGTCAAGCCAAAACGGGCCGGAAATTATGCACCGGCGGCAGATTCACCGGTTAAATAAGGGTTTTGGCGGCGACGATGCCATTTTTTAATTTCATTTGATGCCATCGGCGGCCTGCGGGCCGCCTTTTTATGCCAAAAATTTTGCGCCTGCCTCCGGTTGCATCCGGGCCGTGAATGCAAGATTATTTGCAGCTATTGCGGGCGAGATGCGGTGATTCCCCCCGATGCTGCCGGAAGAAGGCGTTTGCAGACGGATGGAATGTTTTTTGCTTGACTGTTTGTCAATGGTATCAATACTGGCCAAAGGAGAGGTAATATATGGCGCAAAAGATTAAAGTGATTCAGTGGGGTTTGGGGGCAATGGGCGCGGGTATGGCCAGAATGCTCCTGGAAAAGGAAGGAATTGAAATTGCAGGGGCGATTGCCACCAATCCGATCAAGATCGGTAAGGATTTGGGCGAGGTTCTGGGGTTGAATGTGAAAACCGGTGTGATTTGCTCAAACGATCCCGGCAGGGTGATGACGGAGGCGAAGGCCGATGTGCTTTTGCTGGCCACATCGTCTTTTGTGCCGGAGGTGGCGCCGCAGATCAAAACGGCGGTGGAGCATGGATTGAATGTGATCACCATCGCCGAGCAGCTGGCCTATCCCTGGGCGGCGCACCCGGAAACGGCCGATGAGCTCGACGCCCTGGCCAGAAAACACGGAGTGACAGTGCTGGGCACGGGGATCAATCCCGGTTTTGTGCTCGATGTTTTGATCCTCGCTCTTACCGGGACCTGCATCAACGTGAGCAAAATCAAAGGTACCCGTATTAACGATCTTTCCCAGTTCGGCACCACGGTAATGCGCACCCAGGGGGTGGGTACCACGCCCGCGGAATTTGAGAAAGGGCTGGCGGACGGAACTATAGTCGGCCACATCGGTTTTGATGAGTCGATAAGGTTGATCGCGAAAACCCTGGGCTGGCGGATCGACCGGGTCGAACAGACCAGGGAGCCGATTATTTCCAGCGTTTATCGGGAAACTCCTTTTGTCAAAGTACAGCCGGGGAACGTCGCCGGCTGCCGGCATACGGCCAGGGCTTATCGGGACGGCGAGGTGGTCATTGAGCTGGTCCATCCGCAGCAGGTCCGTCCCGAAGCGGAAGGAGTGGAGACCGGCGATTATATTGAAATCACCGGCACGCCGGACATCAGGATGGCCATTCAGCCGGAAATTCCGGGCGGCACGGGGACCATCGCCATAGCGGTGAATATGATTCCCCGGGTGATTGACGCCGCCCCCGGTCTGCTTACCATGAGCGATCTGCCCGTACCGTCGGCCCTTTTGGGCGACCTGGCCGCGATGTGCAGGCGCAAATAGTTCGCCACCGATTGAGGAAGGTGAGGTAAATGGATGAAAGAACAGTCGGCCGGAAAGGGCAGTGGGTGGAAATACACCGTATCGTCCTGCCGGCCGGGCAGCGCGCTCCGCAGGTGCCCGAAGAAACGCAGCGCGTTCCCCTGGAAATGCGCACCAAAGGGTTTCTTGAGGACGATGCGCGGATTGGTGAACAGGTTACCGTGACCACGGTAATCGGCCGGAAAGTTGCAGGCACATTGATTAATATTGAACCCTGTTATGAACACGATTTCGGCGGTCATGTCGGCGAACTGGTCACGATAGGTCCGGAGTTGCGCAGTATATTGCGGCAGTTTGGCGAGGAGGAAACAGACAATGGCCGATGGCAGGGATAATGGTTATACCGCTGTAATGAGCCGCAGCAATGAGATCATGAAGCGCGCCGTGGGCATTGATTACAACAAGTATAAAAAAGGCCCCATAGTTTTCGACTATGAAGAAATGCTCCATGATGTCGGTTACTCCATCGAGCAGGTAAAGGAAATTCAGCGTCATGCCCATGTCGGTGACACCCCGTTGATCGAACTGCATAATATCACCCGGCTGGTCCGCGCCGTTTCCCCCCCGGGCAAAGGGGCGCGCATACTGGTCAAGGATGAGGCGGCCAATCCTTCGGGCAGTTTTAAAGACCGGCGGGCATCTTTGTCCATTCACCAGGCCAAAAAATTCGGCTATCCGGGTGTAGTGGTGGCCACCAGCGGCAATTACGGGGCCGCCGTCGCTTCACAGGCGGCCATGGCCGGTTTGAACTGCATTGTCATCCAGGAATTATACGACAGCCGCGGGGTCGGTCAGCCGGAAATACTGGAAAAAGGGCGTAAATGCGAGGCTTTCGGAGCGGAGGTCATTCAATTGACCGTCGGGCCGGAATTGTTCTATGTGGTGCTCCGGGTGCTCGAAGAAACGGGTTATTTCAATGCTTCCCTTTATTCCCCGTACAGCATAGTGGGCATTGAGACGCTCGGCTACGAAATCGGTCGGGAGGTGATAGAGCGGTTCAATCGTCCGCCCGACGCCGTAGTGATCACCCATGCCGGGGGCGGTAATGTAACCGGCACCGCCCGCGGGCTGTTCAAGTGCGGCTGTGTTAAGACGCGGATCATCGGGGCCAGCGTGGATCTCACCGGACTGCACATGGCTTCCGACCGGGACTTCAACCGCAAATCCTTCACCACCGGGCACACCGGTTTCGGCGTTCCTTTCGCCACCCAGCCCGACCGGGCCGATGTGCCGATTAATGCGGCCAGGCCCCTGCGCTACCTGGATCGTTATGTCACCATCAGCCAGGGAGAAGTCTTTTATGTAACCGAGATGCTCGCCCAGCTTGAAGGAATGGAGCGGGGACCGGCCGGCAACACCTCGCTGGCCGCCGCCTTCGCCCTGGCCCGGGAGATGGACCGGGATCAGATCGTCGTCGTCCAGGAGACCGAATATACCGGCGCGGGCAAGCACCCCACCGCCCAGTTGACCTTCGCGCGGCAGAACGGGGTGGAGGTGAGGCGCGGCGATCCCCGGGAAAACGTGCCGGGCAAATGCATCGTTATTCCCGAACATCCCGCCCAGATTGCGGTCAGGGACGTTCCGCTGGATAAACTGCGCCGCTCCTATTTAAGCAACACCGTCAAAAGAGCCGCTGCATCCGTGGTTGATCGGGAGGAACTGGCCTTTTTAAGTGCGGAGACAAAAATGAGCACGGAAGCGGTGCGGGCGTGCCTGGAGGAACTGGGAATCAGCATCAATGAACAAGGAAGGTAGTTGCCGGATGATTGAGCGCAAAGACGATTATGCACAGAGAAGAGCGGCCCTGGCCGGTTTAACCGAAGAAGAGCTGTACGAACGTTTTTGGACGCTGGCCCGCCGGATCGTAGAACCGCTTATTGAACTGGCCCGTACCCATACTTCCCCGGCCATAGAAAGGGCCGTTCTGCTGCGCATGGGCTTTTCCAGCCAGGAAGCGGGGGCCATTGTGGAAAAAGTGCTCCAGCACGGCCTTCTGGGGAAAGGTGCCGGACATGTGGTCTGGCGCCTGTCCGAAGAATTGCGGCAGGATGTCCGCCAAACAGGCCGGGAACTGGCGGCCGGGCGGCACCGGGAACTGGTGGATGCTCTTTTTCGGGCCGGTTCATGCCGACCCGCGCGGGGGGGAGTAAAATGACGCAGAAAACGATCTCGCCGGATGAAAAGTTAAATCTGGAAAATATATTGAAAGACCTTGCGCACTACCGGCCGCGGCGCAGCGGCTGGACCTGGCGTCAGCCGACTGGTCCCCGGCGGATCGGGCCTTTCACCTATCAGTCCGTGTCCCGGGACCTGAAGCAGAGTATTCCGCTGCCGGCGGCAAAATATTTTGGAAACATCGATCCCCAGCCGGAATGTGTGATCACCACGGAAATTGCTTCCGGAAGATTTGAAGACGATATCCGCCGCATGCGCATGGCCGCCTGGCACGGAGCGGATCACATCATGGTTATCCGCACCACCGGCCAGAGCCATTTTGACGGACTTCTCGAGGGGACGCCGGAAGGGGTCGGCGGCGTGCCGATTACCCGCAAGCAAATCCGGGCCACCCGGAAGGCTCTGGATATAATCGAAGACGAGGTGGGCCGGCCGATCAATCTGCACTCCTATGTCAGCGGCGTGGCCGGCCCGGAAATCGCGGTCATGTTTGCCGAAGAAGGGGTCAACGGCGCCCATCAGGATCCCCAGTACAACGTGCTGTACCGGAACATAAACATGTTCCGTTCATTCGTCGACGCGGCGGAAGCAAAAAAAATCATGGCCGATGCCGACCTGGCGCAGATAGACGGCGCCCATAACGCCAATGCCACCGCCCGGGAGGCGTGGAAGGTGATGCCCGAACTGCTGGTCCAGCACGCCATAAACTGTGCTTATTCGGAAGCCGTCGGGATGCCTGCGGAAAATATTTTATTGAGCACGGTGCCGCCCACGGCGCCGCCGGCCCCCTGTCTGGCCATCGACCTTCCCTATGCGGTGGCTCTGCGGGAACTGTTCGACCGGTTTAAAATGCGGGCGCAGATGAACACCAGATATATCGAGTCGGACACCCGGGAAGCCACGGTGACGCACGTCCTGAATGTACTCATTTCCCGGTTGACCTCGGCGGACGTGCAGAGCACCATCACGCCGGACGAAGGGCGCAACGTGCCCTGGCATTTCAACAGTGTGGCCGCCGTTGAAACGGCCAAACAGGCCCTGCTCGGGCTGGACGGGTTGCAGCAGATGGTCTCCATCAATAGGGACGGCGTGCTGGGGCAAAAAGTGCGGGAGTTGAAGGAACGCGCCGTTTTATTCCTCGAGGAAATAGCCGCAATGGGCTACTTCAAGGCGGTGGAAGCGGGGTATTTTGTCGATTCGGGTCTCTATCCGGAGCGCAACGGGGATGGGATTGCCCGTCAGTCGGACGGCGGCGTCGGCTGCGGCACCATTGTGCCGCGGGATGAGGATTATATGGCGCCGGTTTGTTCTCATTTCGGCTACAATCACCTTCCGGAAGGAACAGAGCGGCCCTGTGCTTTAATCGACGGCTGTACCCTGTGCCGGCCGGATAAGATTGCTTACATTGATGAGCTGGACGAACAGGACAATGTGCATACCCGTCTGGAGGCCGCCCGGGAACACAGGGAAAAGAAACTGTTGAGACCGGAAGTGCAATGGTACGGGGATGGATATGTCTGTCTTTCCCTCTTTCTGCCCTGCGATGCCACTACCGCCGAATTTGCCGCGCTTAAAATAGCCCGGCGGATGAATCTGGCCGATCCGGAAGTGATACACAGGAGTGTGATGCATCCGGCCGAGGGGACTTTCCTTGAAGTAAAGGGTCGGGTGGATTTCGATATTGACCCCGGCGAACTGGTTATTCCGGAGAAAGTGCAGCTGCTCGATGAGGATGAAATTTACCGGGCGGTGAAAGAAAAACCGTTCACCCTGGTTGCCGCCACCGTCGGGGAAGATGAACATTCGGCGGGAATGCGGGAGATCATTGACATCAAGCACGGCGGCCTGGAAAAATACGGCTTCAAATGTTATTATCTGGGGACTTCCGTACCGGTGCAAAAAGTGCTCAACGCGGCCATTGAAGTAAATGCACAGGCCATATTGATCAGTACGATTATCACTCATGCCGATATCCACAGGATGAATATGAAACGCCTGGATAACCTGTGCCGGGAAGCCGGCGTCAGGGACAGGGTTATTCTGGTGGCCGGCGGTACGCAGATAACCGACAATATGGCCCGGGAATGCGGTATGGATGCCGGCTTCGGGCGGGGCACGAAAGGTATCGAGGTGGCCAGCTTCCTGGTTCGTTGTCGCCGGGAAAGAAATTTATAGGGAAAAACGGCTGATCCACGGTCCGTTCCGGCCGCGGATCAGCCGCCGGGCTTTAAGACGGCAGGACGAAACATTTCGGGAAGTGAGAATATGCATGTGGACGCTCTGATTGCCGAGATCGGCAGCACCACCACTTTGATCAATGCGTTTTCCGGTATCGCGGGCGAGCGGCCCGTCCTGGTTGGTCAGGGAATGGCTTTGACCACCGTGGCGCAGGGGGACGTATCCATCGGTTTGCACAACGCCCTGGATGATTTAAAGCGGAAGCTGGGCGTGCGCGAACTCGCCTACGATACATTCATGGCTTCTTCAAGCGCCGCCGGCGGTTTGAAAATGACCGTGCACGGCCTGGTTTATGACATGACTGTGCGGGCGGCGCGGGAAGCGGCTCTGGGGGCCGGGGCGGTGTTGCATTATGTTACCGCCGGCCTGCTTTCGGATTACGATTTGCAGCAGATTGCCGGGATCGGACCGAATATCATTCTTCTCGCCGGCGGCGTCGATTACGGCGAAAAGAAAACGATCATTGAAAATGCCCGCGCGCTTTCTTCCCTGGGCCTGCCTTCGCCGGTGATTTATGCCGGCAACAGGGCTGCGGCCGGGGAAGTGGCGGCCATTTTCGAAAGAAACGGCATAAAGTGCCTGCCCGTGGAAAACGTTTACCCGTCTATTGATGAACTGAATGTAGAACCGACCAGAAGGGCCATCCAAAAAGTTTTTGAAGAACACATTGTTGAAGCGCACGGGATGGATAAGATACGCAATCTGGTGGACGGCCATATCATGCCCACTCCGGGGGCGGTATTCAACGCGGCGAAACTGTTGTATCCGGAAATCGGCGACCTGATGGTGCTGGATGTGGGCGGTGCCACCACCGATGTGCATTCGGTGACGGAGGGATCGCCGGAAATCAGGGAGATTCTGGTCGACCCGGAGCCCCTGGCCAAACGGACGGTGGAAGGTGATCTCGGCCTGTTTGTCAACGCCGAAACGGTGCTGCGCAGAATCGGGGAGGAATGTCTGCGGGCGGCCCTGGGGGATATGGATCCATGGCAATTGCTGGCCAGAAAAAAGGTTGTTCCGGAAACGGCCGGGGAAGTGGCTCTGAACAGGTTATTGTGCCGGGAAGCGGTGGAGACGGCGGTGGCCAGGCACGCCGGCCGCGTCCGTTACAGCAGCCATCTGTTCAGCAAAAAGGCCCTGATTGCCGAAGGCCGGGACCTGACCATGGTGCGCTGGATCATCGGTACCGGCGGGGCGCTCACCAGGCTGCCCTTCGGTCCGGAAATCCTTGCGTCGATCCCCGGGCGGCAAAACGGCCGGGAGATGTATCCCGAAAAGGCGGCCGTGCTGATTGATAAAGATTATATCATGGCTCCGGCCGGCGTGCTGTCTTTGACCAGACCCCGGGCGGCGATGCAGTTGTTAAAAAACAGTCTTGATTTAAAGTAGGTGACCGGTGTGAGGATGAGCAACCCCCGGATAGAAATAAACCTGGAGGCGATCAGGGAAAATGCCGGCTGCGTTGTAGCCCGGGGCAGGCGTTTGGGATGCCGGGTGGTGGGGGTAACCAAAGGCTGCTGCGGTTTCCCCCCCATTGCCCGGGCCATGCTCGACGGGGGAGTGAGCATGATCGGGGATTCGCGTCTGGAGAACATTCAGCGCATGCGCCGGGCCGGCATAAAAGCGGAATTCATGCTGCTGCGCCTGCCCATGCCCAAAGAGGTGGAGGCGGTGGTGGAGGCGGTTGATGTCAGCCTGAATTCCGAACTGGAGGTCGTCCGGGCGCTGGGCAAATGCGCCGTCCGCAGGGGGAAAGTGCACCGCGTGATTTTAATGATCGATCTGGGCGATCTGCGGGAGGGCGTTTTGCCGGCCGACGCCGCCGGCATGGTCGAGCGGATCATGGAGACGCCCGGCGTGAAACTGGAGGGGATCGGGACCAATCTGGCCTGTTACGGGGGGGTTGTCCCCACCCGGGAAAACATGCAGCTGTTGCTCGCCCTTAAAGAGGAGATCGAACGGGCCTGTGCGATCAAAGTGGCGGTTGTGTCCGGCGGCAACTCGGCAAATATGCGGATGCTCTGGGAAGGGGTTCTGCCCGCGGGAATTAACCAGCTGCGCATCGGTGAAGGCATATTGCTGGGCAATGAAACGGTGGAGCGCGTCAAGCTGCCCGGATTGAGACAGGATACCTTCTGTTTGAAGGCGGAGATAATCGAATTGAAAGAAAAACCATCCGTACCGATCGGCCGGGTCGGCCAAAACGCCCTGGGGGAAGTGCCGCAGTTTCAGGACCGCGGTGTGCGCCTGCGGGCCATTTTGGGTATGGGCCGGCAGGATGTGATCACCGCTTCCCTGATTCCCTGCGCGCCAGGAGTGGATATCATTGGCGCCTCCAGCGATCATTTGATTGTCGATGTCACCGATTCGGCCGCACCCTGGCGGGTCGGCATGGAAATGGCCTTTAAGATGGAATACGGGGCGTTAATGACGGCCATGGCCTCCCCCTACGTGAAAAAATCCATCGGGCCGGGCAAAGGGAGGGTTGTGAGCATCAATGAGCGCCGGAAAGGGACCGGTTGTCGTTCCTACCGGTAACGGCAGGGGAAAAACGACGGCCGCGCCGGGCACGGGGGTTAAGGCGCATATATTATTTTATCCCCCATGTATAAAAAAAGGGACGCAAGATTCTGTCTTGCAGTCCCTAAAAGTTTAAAAATATTGCGTTAAAATTATCTTTGACTTATTGTATTCAGGTTTTGATGTTAAATAGTGGAATATTTACGGTGAGAATGGTTTTTCTCAGTTAGTTATAAATATAAATCTCATTTTATATTTATTCCGCTGCAATCGCTTTTTGTGCTTAATTGTGTGAATATTTTTCCAAGTAAGCATAGTAAGAATTTTTGCTTAAAATGTATTTGTATGCCAGATGTCGAATTAACTTACAGGTGAGAAAGGATGTGAGGTTATAGAGTTAGGGCAAAAATTTTATCGTTTTGGCGCTTAATTTTAAGTATGTGTTTTAATGCAATTTTAATAATCCACGGAAGGAATGAACTTGATGAATAAGCATGGGTTAAAACGCGAGTTATCCCTGCTCGATTTGACTTTTGCCTGTGTGGGCGGAATTATCGGTTCCGGCTGGTTGCTCGCCTCCCAGGCGGCGGCCAAAGTGGCCGGTCCGTCGGCCGTCATTTCCTGGTTGATCGGCGGGGTGGCGGTGATTCTCATCGCCCTTACTTATGCCGAACTCGGCAGTATGCTGCCCGAGCCGGGGGGTACGGTGCGCTATCCGCAATATTCGCACGGCAGTCTGGTCAGTTTTATCATCGGCTGGGGGGGCTGGTTGAGCTGGGTGGCCACACCGCCGGCGGAAGCGGAAGCGATCACCCAGTACGCCAATAATTTTGTGCACGTGCTGTACAACAACAACACCGGTCTGCTCACCTTCACCGGGCTGATTGTCGCCGTCGCTTTGACTGTTCTCTTTTTCTTAATCAATTATCTGGGAGTCAGATTGTTCGCCCGGGTGAACACCAATGTGACCTGGATTAAATTTGTCATCCCCGTGCTCACCGCCCTTTTGTTGATGATTTACGGTTTTCATCACCGCAATTTCACTGCTTACGGCGGCTTTTTCCCCGGCGGTTTTTCAGCCACTTTGATGGCCGTGGGCAGTTCCGGCATCATTTTTTCCCTGCAGGGATTCCGGCAGTCCGTGGAACTGGCCGGTGAGGCACGCAACCCCCAGCGGGATCTGCCCCTGTCGGTAATTCTGGGCGTGCTCATCTGCGTGGGGATTTATGTTTTGCTGCAGATCGCTTTTGTGGGCGTGGTGCCTGCCGCCGATCTGGTCAAAGGATGGGGCTCGCTGTCCATGTCGGCTCCTTTCGCCCAGCTTGCCGCGGCGCTGAACCTGGGCTGGCTGGCCATCGTACTGCAGGCGGACGCGATGGTTTCCCCGGCCGGAACGGGGCTGGTTTACACCGCTTCCACCGCCCGCGGTATTTTCGCCATGGCCGAAAACGGCTACCTGCCCGCGGCGTTTTTAAAAGTGCACAGCAAGTGGCACGTGCCGGCCAATGCTTTGATTTTCAACCTGGTGATCGGAATTCTCACCCTGCTGCCCTTTTCTTCCTGGAATAAAATCATCGCCTTTGTTTCCGTAACCGGCGTGATCAGCTATCTGCTCGGTCCGGTGGCGGCCAGTGTGCTGCGCCGTACGGCGCCGGAGATCAACCGGCCGATCCGGTTGAAAGGGCTGAATGTGGTTTCCGCGCTGGCCTTCATTGTTTCCGGCCTGATCGTCTACTGGACCGGTTGGCCCAACACCCTTTACGCGCTCGGCTGTGTGGTGGTGGGTATGGTCATTTATTTTTACTATTACAGCAAGGGCAAATTCTCGTCCCGCCATCTGAAGGCCGGCGTCTGGCTGGCGGTTTATCTTGTTTTCGTGATTGTTTATTCTTACCTGGGAAGCAAAACTTTCGGCGGCAAAGGTCTGCTCGAGTTTCCCTACGATACCATCGTGTTTGCCGTGTTCAGCCTGCTTGCTTATCTGTGGGGTCTTAATTCCGGTTACCGGACCGAATATGTGGAAGAACTGGTCCGGCAGGGGGATGTTTAGTTCCCCCACGTGTCCGTAGATCTCGGAGAAGAAGGGAAGGTGTTCTGTGATGGCCCCGAAAGAAGTGGCAGTGATCGGTGTGCCGGTCGATCTGGGCGCCAACCACCGGGGGGTGTCCCTGGGTCCGCAGGCCGTGCGTTTTGCCGGATTGCTCCCCCTGCTGGCCGGGCTGGGTTATACCGTTACCGACCGGGGCAATCTGCCCGTGCCCGAAGGCGGCGGGGAAACCGGGCCGACCCGGGCCAGGCATCTCGGCGAAATAACGACGGTCAACGACCTGCTCGCCCGGGTGGTTGCCGAAACGGCCGGCCGTCAGGCCGTACCGCTGATCATCGGGGGGGATCACTCCATTTCCATCGGTTCCATCGCCGGAGTCGCCCGGGTGCGGCGCAGGCTGGGTCTGATCTGGTTTGACGCCCATGCCGACTACAATTCCCCGGAAACCACTCCGAGCGGTAACATTCACGGTATGTCGCTGGCCGCCTCCCTGGGGGTGGGCGACGACCGGCTGGTTAACTGCGGCGGCTTTGCCCCCAAAGTGCGTGAAGAGCATACGGTGCTCATCGGCATCCGCGATCTGGACGCCCTGGAACGGGAGCGGCTGCGCGGCACCAGGATCACGGTGTTCACCATGAAAGACATTGATCAGCTGGGGATCAAAGAAGTGATGCACCGGGCGCTGCAGGTGGCCGGTAACGGGACCGAGGGGATTCATGTCAGTTTCGATCTGGATGTGATGGACCCGGGTGAGGCGCCCGGCGTGGGCACCCCGGTGAACGGCGGGCTGAGCTACCGCGAGGCGCATCTGGCCATGGAAATACTGGCCGATTACGGAGCGTTCGTTTCGCTGGATATGGTGGAAGTCAACCCCCTTCTGGATGTGCGCAATAAAACGGCGGATCTGGCTGTGGATTTGATTGGTTCCGCCTTCGGTAAGCGGATTATATGACATACGGCAAAAATTTCATTATCACGGGAGGAGAAGCAATGAATACGACCGCTCAAATCATCGACGTAACGGATAAGTACGGGGCGCGCAATTACAACCCCCTGCCGGTGGTCATAACCAGGGCGGAAGGAGTCTGGGTGGAGGACCCGGAAGGCAGGCGCTACATGGATATGCTCAGCGCCTATTCCGCCCTCAATCACGGGCACAGGCACCCGAAGATAATCCGTGCCCTCAAAGAGCAGGCCGACAGGGTCACGCTGACCTCGCGCGCCTTTCACAATGATCAGCTGGGTCGTTTTTACGCCCGGGTGGCGGAGGTGACCGGCAAAAACAAGGTGCTGCCCATGAATACCGGGGCCGAAGCGGTGGAGACCGCCATCAAGGCCGTCAGGCGCTGGGCCTACCGGGTGAAAGGGATTCCGGAGAATAAAGCGGAGATCATCGTCTGTGAAAACAATTTTCACGGCCGGACCACGACCATTATTTCTTTTTCTTCCGAAGCGGATTATAAAAAGGATTTCGGTCCCTTCACCCCCGGGTTCAGGATCATCCCCTACGGCGACATTGACGCCCTGCAGGCGGCGATCAATGAATATACCGCCGCTTTCCTGGTGGAGCCCATTCAGGGGGAGGCGGGGATAAGAATTCCCCCCGCGGGTTATCTGCGCCGGGCCGCCGCTCTGTGCCGGGAACACAATGTGTTGTTTGTCGCCGATGAAATTCAGACCGGCCTCGGCCGTACGGGCAGAATGTTCGCCTGTGATTGGGAGGATGTGGTGCCGGATGTGTATATCATCGGCAAGGCCCTGGGGGGCGGGGTGTACCCGGTTTCGGCGGTGGCCGCCGACGAGTCGATTCTCGGGCTCTTTGAACCGGGATCGCACGGCTCCACATTCGGCGGCAATCCGCTGGCGGCGGCGGTCGGCACGGCGGCGCTCGATGTGCTGCAGGAAGAAAAGCTGGTGGAAAGATCGGAGCGTATGGGACGCATCTTTTTGGAGCAGCTGCGCAAGATCGTCAATCCGCATATCCTGGAAATACGCGGCCGGGGTTTGTTTGTCGGCGTGGAACTGCGCGTGGACGCCCGGCCCTACTGCGAGAAACTGATGGCGGCGGGTATCCTGGCCAAGGAAACCCATGTCAATGTGATTCGCTTTGCCCCGCCGCTGATCATCAGCGAAGAGGAGCTTGCCTGGGCAATGGAAAGAATAACACGGGTGCTTGCGGCGTAGGGGTCCGCTCCACCCCGCTGCGCGGCCGTCCCGCCTTCCGGCGGGGCGGCCGTTTTGATTGCGGAGCGGGGGCTTTGTACACGGCGTATAAAATATTGAACCACAAGTTTCATTCGGGTTGACCTACCGGCGGGGGGAAGGATGTGAGTATACTGATTTTACAGGTGGGATGCAGATGAATTTGCTCTCTGTTTGCGCTTCCTGCCGGGTGGTCGCCGTTATCGGAATGGCCAAAAACACCGGCAAGACGGTGGCTCTCAACCGGCTGGCGGCGGAAGCCGTCCGGGCCGGCCTGACCGTGGGGCTGACCTCCATCGGCCGGGACGGCGAGCAGTTGGACGCGCTGTACAATACGCCCAAACCGCCCGTGCATCTGCCGGCGGGCGCGCTGCTGGCCAGCGCCGCCGGCGCCCTGGCCCGGGCGCGGGCGCCGCTGACCGTGCTGGAGGATACCGGTTTTGTCACGCCGCTGGGCGAGGTGCGTATCGCCCGCGCCGCGGCGGGCGGAACGGTGGAACTGGCCGGGCCGCACCCGGCCGGGGAACTGCGGGCGGTCTGCCGGCGCATGCTTTCCCTGGGCGCGCAGCTGGTGATTATCGACGGGGCCTTCGACCGGGTGGCCGGGGCGGCCCCGGCGCTGGCCGACGGGGTGATCCTGGCCACCGGGGCGGCGCTGGACCGGAGCATGCAAAATGCCGTCGAGCGCACCCGGTGGCGGGTGGAGCAGATGCGCCTGCCGCCGGTGGACGGGAAATGGCGGGATGCGGCCCGGCGGGCGGTGAGCGGCGGCGGTCTGGCCGTGATTGAGGAAAAAGGCGTTAAACTTTTGCCCGTGCGCACGGCTCTGGCCGTGGGCGGTCAGCTGGCCGAAGTGCTGGGACCGGATGTGCGGGCGGTGGCGGCGGCCGGAGCGGTGGGCGACCGGTTGCTGGAAATCCTCACCGCCGCCCGGGAGCGGGGATGGTCCGGACAGTTGATTATTCGGGACGCCACCTGCCTGTTTGCGGAGCCGGCGGTTTGGCGGCGCTTTTGCGCCCGCGGCGGGGAGGTGCGGGTGCTCGAACCGGTGCGTCTGCTGGCGGTGACGGTGAATCCTGTTTCGCCGCAGGGTTACCGTTTTGAGGCCCGGGATTTTCTGCGCGCCGTGGCGGAGGCGGTGCGTCCGCTGCCGGTTTTTGATGTCGTGCGGGAAGAAACAAGCGGATAAACGCGGCCGTCGCGTCGCCCGGAATTCCGTCCGAGCGGGATGCGGCCCCGCCGCCCGACCGAACCGGCGCCGCGCGCAGCAGCGGTGTCGTCCGGCTGTCGCCGCCCGGGCGCACCCCGGGCGGCTGGTGTGGGAAAAGGCAGGCAAACCTGGGGAGGTGTTGGAGAAGTGAGCAAGCTTGAGCTCGATGCCCGTCAAATCGCCCGGGCGCGGGAACTGGCGCGGGAAATCGTCGCCCCCGTGCTCGCCTTCATTCAAGGGCATACCACCGTATCCGTGGAACGCAGCGTCCTGCGCCTTTTGGGTGTGGACGGGGTGGATGAAGCCGGTGTGCCCCTGCCCAATTTACTGGTGGAACAGATCGCCGCCGGCGGGGGGCTGGGCCGGGGGGCCGCCTACTGGCTGGGCAACGCCCTGGCGGTGCACGGCCTGACGGTGGAAGAATTATGCCGGGCGGCGGCACGGGGGAAAATCAATCTGGCCGCTTCGCCGGCGGCGGACGCCGGCCGGGTGCGGGAAACGGTGGACCGGCTGGCTGCCGCGGCGGTGGAAAAGATCCGGGACCGGCGGCGGGAGCGGACGGAACTGCTCGGCCGTCTGGGCGAGGGGCCGCAGCCCTGGCTTTACGTGATTGTGGCCACGGGCAACATTTACGAAGATATTATTCAGGCGCAGGCGGCCGCCCGGCAGGGGGCGGACATCATCGCGGTAATCCGCTCCACCGGTCAGAGTCTTTTGGATTATGTTCCCTACGGCCCGACTACCGAGGGCTTCGGCGGCACCTTTGCCACTCAGGCCAACTTCCGCCTGATGCGCCGGGCGCTGGACGAGGTGGGGGCGGAAGTGGGCCGTTATATCCGGCTGACCAACTATTGTTCCGGCCTGTGCATGCCGGAAATCGCCGTCATGGGCGCCGTGGAGCGGCTGGATGTGATGCTCAACGATTCCATGTACGGGATCATTTTCCGGGACATCAATATGAAGCGCACTTTTATTGATCAATATTTCTCCCGGATGATCAACGGTTTTGCCGGGATCATCATCAATACCGGCGAGGACAACTACCTGACCACGGCGGACGCCTTTGAAAAGGCGCATACGGTGCTGGCCTCGCAGTTCATCAACGAGCAGTTCGCTCTGGCCAGCGGCATACCGCCGGAGCAGATGGGCCTGGGCCATGCCTTTGAAATGAATCCGGAAATGGAAGACGGTTTTCTTTATGAACTGGCCCAGGCGCAGCTGGTACGGGAGATTTTTCCCCGGGCGCCGATCAAGTATATGCCGCCGACCAAATACATGACGGGGAACATTTTCCGCGGACATGTGCAGGACGCCCTTTTCAACGTGGCCGGGATTATGACCGGCCAGGGCATTCAACTGCTGGGCATGCTCACCGAGGCCATTCACACCCCGTTTTTGCACGACCGTTACCTGAGCATCGAAAACGCCCGCTATATATTCAACAACATGCGCCATCTGGCCGGGGAAATCAGCTTTGTCCGCGGCGGGCGCATTCAGCGCCGGGCGCGGGAAGTGCTCGACCGGGCGGTGGAAATGCTGGCCGAAATCAGCCGGCTGGGGTTGATGGAGGCCATCGGGCGGGGCCTGTTCGCCGATATTTCCCGCCGGCCGGACGGCGGCAAGGGGCAAAACGGCGTGCTGGCCAAAGCGCCCGACTATTACAATCCTTTTCCCGCTTTATTCGGGGAGCAGGGAGGGAAGGACGATGCCTGAGTGCAGCGGGGGAAATCACGGTCCGGGCAGGAGCGGTGCGGCCGCCGGGAGCGCCGCGGGGGGAGTCGATCTCACCCGGGTCAAACCCTACGGCGACACACTGGACGACGGAGCGGTGCAGCTTTCCTTCACCCTGCCGGTGCCCGGGGGCGAAGAGGCTAAAGAGGCCGCCCGCCGGCTGGCTGAAAAAATGGGCCTGGAAGGGGCGGCGGTGGTCTACGCCCGGGACCTGGGCGGCGGGTTTACCTTTTTCATCGTTTACGGCCGCTGCGTGCACACGGTGGATTTT
>Ga0315298_1005696_pt1 | contig 17481 bp, 15 predicted proteins | sample WHS_1_MG_FD_203077 | JGI IMG/M metagenome (GOLD analysis project Ga0315298, IMG submission 203077) | Extremophilic microbial mat communities from Washburn Hot Springs, YNP, Wyoming, USA - WHS_1_MG | ecosystem: Environmental > Aquatic > Thermal springs > Hot (42-90C) | place: USA: Wyoming...
TCCGGAAACGTCGGCAGGGTCTGTCGTAAAAAACCGGTAGACGGAGGTACGCATGGTCTTCGCCTTCTGCGATTAAAAGGGAACCCGGAGTACCCGCCCGGTGCGACGTTGGATGTCGATCTTGTACACGTCACCGTCATCCATCTCATCTGCTGCCTGAGCGTTCGCCAAGGCAGTGACCACCTCGTCAGAATTCATGGTCATCACGGTCACCGGATCGCCAATAGACATTGGGAAATCGTGCCAGGTACCCGCATGAATCATCACCCCCTGCCCCGCTGGAATGCGAAAAACGCGGACGTCTTCCAGGCGGGGTATATTTTCCCCGCTGCCCTGATTGGGTTTACCCAGCACCATGGCGAAGGGAATGCTGCCCAGCCCGACAAAAATCTGCGTCATGTTGAGGTGCCGTTCCAGCCAGGTAACCTCGGAACTGCGGGGCGATATCCGCGCCGTGCGGACCACCGCGCGACCGGTATATTCAAAATCGAGATTTTGCCCCTCTTCCACACTGCCCTTATAAAAGGGAATGGATAATCCCGGCCGGTGTACCGCCTCACCAATCATCACCCCGTATTCCGCGAGGTTCTCCGGCGTAGCATCCAGCAATGGGACATCTACATAAACCGCCTCCATCTGATTTGCATGGGCACCCATATTTTAATTCTCCTTTTTTGATTCACTGCGTCTATGTATGGCCTCCAGCACCAGCCGGGAAGCTATCTCCAAACGATATGCCGTCGTCGAGCGGATATCCTGAATGGGTGCAATATCCTGCTTTACCTTCTGACGCACCTGCATGTCAGCAATATCACACAACGCACGCCCCAGCAGATATTGGCTCACGGATGGCAAGGCACAGGGAGTCGCCGCCACACTCGCCATGCCGAAATGCGCGCTCTGAATAATTCCATCACTATTTACTTCGATAAGCGCCGCGATACTCACCTTGGCAATAGCTTGCGCTGCCCGTGTTCCGACCTTCCGAAAATAGCCGCGACTGTGTTTAGGGGGGTAAGGAATCCAGAGCGCGCTGAGTAACTCTCCGGGTTGCAAGGCCGTCTTGCGATACCCCAGATGGAAATCTCCATAAGGCAACCAGCGCGAGCCGTGATGATGGACGATCTCCAGACGTGCGCCATAAGCCAGCAACGCCGGCGCATTGTCCGCCGCGGGGGAGGCATTGCAAACATTGCCACCCAGCGTGGCGCGGTTTTGAATGGGCGGCGCCCCGGTCACCGCCGCCGAGGCGGCCAGCATCGGCCAGTGGGCGACCACTTCCGTATGCCGGCGAATCGCTTCCAGGGAAGTAGCGGCGCCAATCCGGATGCCCTCTTCGGTAATTTGCAGCCCCTGCAACTCCCGCAGTCCGCTGATGTCCAGCCAGGACTCCGCGCGCCGTTCCGGGGCGAGATGACACTCCACCATAAGATCGGTCCCGCCCGAAATCACCCGATGTGGGCCGGGGGCTGTCGCCAATATCTCCAGGGCTTCCGGCAAATGTCGCGGCCTTATCCAATCAGACATCAGCAAACCCTCCGGCGGCCTGGGCGATGGCCGCATAAATGCGCCCATACCCGGTACAGCGACAGAGATTGCCGCTCAGGCCCCAGCGAATCTCCTCCAGGGTCGGATTCGCATGCTCCGCCAACAGGGCGGTCGCCGCGAGCATCATACCCGGCGTACAAATTCCGCACTGGGTAGCACCGCACTGAACAAAGGCCCGTGCCAGAGCAGTATCTTCGGGAAGGCCCTCTACCGTGGTAATCTCCGCCCGTTCCATCTGCCCGAGAGGAACCAGGCAACTATTCACCAGCTTGCCATTCACCAGCACCGCGCAGGCACCACATTCTCCTTCGCCGCAACCTTCTTTGGTCCCCTTGAGGTCGCATTCATTACGCAATACATCTAGTAAACGGGCATTCGGCGCTGAGCTGCTCTGAAATGCTTCACCATTGATGCGCATCGTCGTCGACATGATCAATTCCCTCTGCTCATCGTTAGCTCCAGCAGCATTTCGGGCTTGACCGGAATCTGGCAAATATCGATATCCAAGGCCTGCTGAATCGCATTGACGATAGCGGGTGCTGGACCATCCATGGGTAATTCACCGACGCCTTTCGCCCCTTTAGGACCAGCTCCCAAGCCACCTTCCAGCAACACCACGTGCATAAATCCCAAATCCGCGCTGGTGGGTATGATGTAATTGGTCAGACGGTCATTGGCCATGACCCCGCGCTCATTCCAGAGCACATCCTCATAGAGGGCATAACCAATACCCTGGGCAACACCCCCCTCAATCTGGCCCTGCACAATCACCGGATGCACCGCATCGCCTATTTCCTGTACCGCGGTAAAATCAAGCACCCGCGTTTCGAGCGTCAACACATCCACTTCCACTTCGGCAATGTAAGCCGCCCAGGCATAACTGGCGTAAGCCCGCCCCAAAAAGGCCTGCTCATCCCAACGCATGTCCGCCGGCGGCTGGTATTGTGCGGTCACCAGCGTATCCCCGGCGACTGCGCACAGCCGGGCACACGCTGCGGCAAAACTTTGTGCGTCATGAGGCGCCGCCAACTCCGCCGTTTCCCGTAGCCGTTGCAATAATTGTCCCGCCGCCTTCTGGATGAGCTCCCCGACCACCATACAGGTGCGGGAGGCGACCGTCGGTCCGGAATTTGGCACCCTGGAGGTATCCGCCTGCGCCAGATGCACGCGATCCATGGGCAGGCCCAGCGCGTCAGCCGCAATCTGGACCAGCGTGGTCGCCGCACCCTGCCCCATTTCGGTGTTGGAACAGAGAATTTCGACGTGCCCATTGGCCAGGGCTTGCAGAGAGACCCGGGACGCCAGATGCAATTCACCGTTGCCGGTAAAACCGGCACCATGGGCAAAAGTCGCCAGACCAATGCCTTTGCGGGTCTGATGTCCGGCCGCATTCCAGGCCCTGTACTCCGCCAGCCGCTGGTAATAATGCGTATGTTCCAATGCCACATCGAGGGTGGCATGGGCAAAACAGTCAGCACCCACCACATCACCCGTGGGATTCACATCGCCGGTGCGCAACAAATTTATCCGGCGCAATTCGGCAGGGTCCATAGCCAGTTTTCTCGCCAGCCGGTCCATGGCCACTTCCATGGCAAAAATGCTTTGCGGCGCACCAAATCCGCGAAATGCACCAAAGGGCGGATGGTTGGTCGCGACGGCGCGCCCCCTGACCCGAATGTGGGGGCACTTATATGGTCCCGGTGCATGGATAACACCACGGGAGAGCACTACCGGACTGAGGGTACGATAAGCCCCGCCATCAATGGCGAAATCCATATCGATAAACTGCAATTCTCCGGCCTTGTTGGCCCCCAGACTAATCAGGGTACGGGAAGGATGACGCTTGGGCGTCACCCGCAAATCCTCGCCCCGCTCATAAACAAGTTTTACCGAACGGCCCCCCGCTTTGAGCGCCAGCAACGCCGCATGGCAAGCAATCACCGAGGGGTAATCTTCCTTGCCGCCAAAGGCCCCACCAGTGGTACTTTGCACCACCCGCAGATGATCCTTATCCATCCCCATACACTGAACCAACGCGTCCAGCACATAGTAGGGACACTGCATGGAACCTTCTACCAGAATGCTGCCGTCTTTCTGCAAATGCGCCAGCATCCCTTGCGGCTCAATATAGAGCTGCTCCTGGGACGGGGTGAGAAAGCGCTCTTCGATGACGACATCGGCAAGATGCTCCCCCTCCGCAACATCACCCCGATCCAGAAGATAATCTGTATAAATATTGCCGGGTATGATTTCTTGTTGCGCAGCGAGTGCCGCATCAATATCAAAAATCGGCGCGGTATTGGGCAACTCCACCAAAGAAACACCCTTCAGCGCCATTCCGAGTTTCTCCGGATCCGCGTGGGCCAGCAATACCACTGCCTCCCCAGCGTGCCGAAATGCGCGATCAACGAGCACTACCTGATCGTTCTCCAGGAGCTTTACGGCGTTCATACCCGGAATATCTCGCGCCGTGACCACCACAAATTCCGACCAGTCTATGGCAGGATCGAAAACCACCTCCTGCAGCGTTCCACCCGCCGCAGTAGTGCGCACCGTCGCGCCATGGAGCACGTCTGCGCAGGGCAGGTCATCGACATAGAGCGCCGTCCCCCTGATTTTGGCAACGCCATCGACACGGCGGGGGCTCGCCGTCTGCTGGTCAGTTCGCTGCTTCACCAAGGTCAAAGACACGGTGACACTCCTTGCTCCCGGGCCAGAAACTCACCAGCGGATACTTTGATGACCCGTATGCTCATGCAGCGCCCTTTAACAGGTGCGCGATAACGGCCTTGGTGACGATCACCGCATTACGCTCGGCGAGGGCACTGGCATATAAATCGCCTGTTTTCCAGATTTCTTCTTCGGTTTTACCGGGGGGCGGAACATCCACGTCAGAGATCCCCCGTATGGACAGATAATGATCCGCCAAACCGAAACGCGAGAGCACGGCCACGTCCCCGAGATCCTCCATGGCGGTATTGGTATATTTCACCTCGCCATGGGTATAGCGACGCACAATCTGTTCGGCAATAGCCTGATTCGCTTTACCGATCCAAAAATCATTGCCGGTGATAGTGGCGCCCACCATCACCTTCGGCGCCGCAGAAATAGCAAACATTTTATCCAGTTTCTTCGCTTCTGCCGAGTTTTCAAGCGCGACATGGGCCGAGGCATTTACCGCCATATTCAGCAGGGCCGGATTGATTTTATACGCCAAATTTTCCATGATATTCTGGGTGTAATTTCCGCAGTGACCCGGCGTGGCATAATCCGCGCAGCCCGGAGGGGACCATGCCAACTGCTTTTGATCACTCAGGTAATGATGTCCAAAAGCCCAGGAGATTACCCAGCTATTGATATACACACTGCCCAATGCAGAGTCTTCTTTGTCCACACCGCCCGCAATGCCGCTGCGAATAAAAATAGTCTTCTTCAGATCCAGAGTCGCGTCTTTCACCAGACTGGTGACGGTGACTGCGGCATTGATTTCCCCTTCCCCGGTCTCCGTAACACAGACGCCTTTGCTGTCGCAGATCAGGGGCTTAATGAGTCCTGGCACATGCAAGGCTTGATGCTGGAAAGATTTTTGCACTGTCCATGCTTGCCACTCGGGCGGGAATGCCGTCAGCACGATCACTTTCGGGCGCATTTTCGCCGCCGCCGGTATAGCCTGGGCGTAGGCCAGTGGCGCTATCCATGAGAGGCTGACTGCACCACATAACATCATATGCTTCCAAACCGTATTTTTCTTCACGAACATTCTCCCTGGTGAGTTTTTCATAATAGGTTCCGCTGGGATGCACCGTACTGATCCAGATCCCTGCGTAGGGATTGCTTTCGTTGGTCCGTACAAAAAGCCGCTTCAACAGCATTACGCTCAAGAAGTAATGCGTCCTCCGCTGTTAAATCCAGACTGGAAAGTGTCCCAATAATGTTTTCACTCAGGTATCCACCGAAATACGCCGGGTCATCCGAATGAATCGTCGCCAACAAACCTGCTTTCAACAATCGGCCCAGATTATGTTCAGATAACCGGCTAAACACTTTGAGCGCGACGTTGGAGAATGGGCAGACCGTCAGCGGGATCCGGTCATCCACCAGGCGACGCACCAGTGCCGGATCCTCCAAACAGCGCACCCCGTGATCTATGCGCTCGACATCAAGCACATCCAGTGCCTGCCAGATATAGGCGGGCGGCCCCTCCTCTCCGGCATGGGCAACACGATGCAGGCCCATGGACTTGGCCACCTTAAACACCTTCTGAAACTTTTCTGGGGGATTGCCCATTTCAGCGGAGTCGAGACCAATGCCGGCGATACCCCCCAAAGCACAAGCATGCTCCAACAGCGCCACCGCGGGTTGCGGGTCGCGATCCCGCTCAAAGCAAAGAATCAGTGCGCTGGATATATGCCAGTCACGCTCGGCGTCCCGCAAGGCGGCGTTGATGCCGCCCATCACCGCCGCCAATGCCACACCATTGGCAAGATGCGTCTGCGGATCAAAAAACAGTTCCGTATGACGAATCTGCTGGGCTTTACAGCGGGACATATAGGCCAGGGTCAGTTCATAAAAGTCCCGCTCTTCCCGCAATACGGACGCCCCCAGATAATAGACATTCAGAAAACTTTGCAGATCCTCAAATTGATACGCCGCCCGTGCCGCCTCTATCGTCTTATAGGGAATATCCACGCCGTTACGCTGGGCCAGCGCGATGAGTAATTCAGGCTCCAGAGTACCCTCAATATGCAAATGCAGCTCTACCTTGGGCAGATCCTCCACAAAATCTGCCAGTATTCCTTTACTGTTCATCGTACTTTCCATAAAAGGTGTTGCTCCGTATGTTTTATAAGGCTATGCATATACATCGCTTAGGCCACCCGTGCACCGCTGAGCCAGGTCCCCAGCGGACGCTGTTCCAGATCGGCCGACTTACCACTTAAGCATTCCTCAAACCAGTGCTCTACAGAATCCACTGCAGGCTTCTGCGGCAAGAGCACAAAATCGGCACGTTTTCCCGCCGTCAAATCACCGCCGACGGATCCTCTGCCCATACATTCAGCCCCCGCCTTGGTAGAACGATACAAGGCCTCCTGCGGCGCAACAGGAACACCCGCTTCCCGATGTGTTCCCAGAAATCGCTGCATGACATGCAGCATGCTATGACTGGGACCACCGCCTATGTCACTCGCCAGCGCAAAGGGAATGTTGTAAGCACGTACTTGCTCTAAGGGCATGCGTCGGTTGCCCAGCGCCTCATTACTGGTAGGACAATGCGCCACCCAGGAGCCGCGTGCCCGAAGACAGCGCCATTCCTCGTCACGCATTTCAATACAGTGGCCTAATATCGTCCGGGGCGTCAGAAGACCCGCGCGGTCATACACCTCAGTATAGTGCGCAGCGTCGGGGAACAGCTCTTTAACCCATTGCAGCTCCGCGACCGATTCGGCGAGATGCGTCTGGATTAAACATGGACTCTCGGCGGCAATCTGCCCCAATGCCTTTAGCGATGCTGCCGTCAGATTCGGTGCAAAACGGGGTGTCAGTGCATAGTGTGTAATATCCGTTTGGCGCATAAATGCACGCAACGCGTCAGGATCATGCAAGCTGTAATCAGTCAATGCATGGGGCGCATGAATCGCCATCAGGACATTACCAATGACCCAATCGCCACGCATCGACGTCAGCGCAATCTGCGTGGCCTCGGCATGCGGGCTGGAATAGCTCATGCCCATCACGGTCCCCGCACGCAATACATCGGCATAGAATTGCGCCGCCGCAGCCCTGGCGAAATCGGTATCCACATAGCGCGCCTCTTCCGGCCAGATATACTCTCGCAGCCAAGTCAAGAGTTCGCCAGAGAAACGTCCCCTAACACGATGTTGCACCCAATGCAAATGGACATCGACAAAGCCTGGAACGATAACACCATACAAATCCTCTACTTCCATATCGGCGTCGATCTGATTCAGCATCGTAGTGAAATCACCCATACGCACAATACGGCCCTGATCGACACCTAAAGCACCATCCTGATAAAATATCCAGGTATTCGCATCTATCGGGTTGAGTATCGACGCCCTAAATATTTTTTCCATCATCTGTACCCATCTGTATAATCTTACTGACAACCAGTTTGGATAACGCGCTCGCCTGCCCCTGCTCGTCAGTGGCCGTATGGTGACAAAACAAAACTCGGTAGAGTATTGATGCCACAATCGTCGTCGCAACACCCACCAATGGTGATATGTCTGTACCATGCAATAGATGCGCTCCATATCCCTCCCAAAGTGGATTATTTGAGAAAAATACGGTAACCGCGACCCCGATAACGAAAACCCAGACATTAGCACGCCTATGTAACAGCCTGCTCAACCCTCCGCGCGCTTCCGGGAGCACATCCCACAACACGTAGGTGATCATCACACCGGTCCACGGCGCCGCGACAATAATCAGCAAATCCAGAAAAGTCTGAAAAGAATCCCAGAATGACGGCGCCACAAAAAGCATGTAGATACCGACCAGCGTTGCCAGCACCGCATCCAAAGCTGTAAACTTCTTACGGTTCAGATCCTTGCCCACTACCACCGCGAGGCTGAAAGCAGAGCTGTAGGAGTTCAGGAAATTGGATGCCAACAACCCTAATATCGCAAAAGTGCAAAAACCCAAATACAGTGCCGAAGTGCCCAGTCCGGTCGCCGTTATGCTTATTCCAGCGGGTCCTACCTGGATACCACCATGCACATACAGCGTAATGGCTAACGCGAGAATGAGGCCACCACCTGCAAATCCGCCGAGGCTGGGCCATAACGCCATTCCGGCCAGGCTCGTGTCACGCCGCACATACCGCGAATAATCCGAAGCAAACATCGTCCATGAGAACGCACCGCCCATGAGCGCTAATGAAGTTCCACCCAGGGTTTGGATTCCGTCAAAATGGCCTACGGCGGGCGTCATCGAAAGAGCCTGCCCACCATGCAGATATACCAGTATGGCTATCGCAAACAGCGCGAGAAATAGCGCCCCCGCCGTCTGCGCCGTAACGATGGCTTTATATCCGATAATGGGCACCACAAAATTACCCAACATAGCCAATACCAGCGCGTAATAAATACTGGTATTTGCAGGTAACAAGCCGTAACTGTCAAAAACACTGCGGAGGATATACACCACAAGCACCAACACCACGGCCTGCCAACCCAACTGGGACATCCAGTTACTCAAGGAAATCAGTTTATTGACCGGCTTCCCAAAAACGCGCCCAGAAACCGCCATAGTCGGAATGCCATAGACAAATCCCGGTATACTGATGATACCCACGGCGGCAAAAAGCGCCGAAGCCAGTAGCACGACCCACAAAAATGGCGCCAAAGGAAACAACTGGGCGATCAAGACACCGACCGGCAAGCTAGAGGCGGTCATGGTGGCCGCTAGCCAGATCAAAGCGACCCGCGGCGCTGAACTCGTGCGCTCCGCCTCTGTCGTCGCGCTAATCGAATGCCTGTCACCCATCAGTTTTCTCCCATGCATAAACGCTAACTTGATCCGGCACCCACTTCAACGTCGATTTGGAAAATCGTATTCCGCTGAGGCATTTTTTTCAGAAATGGTGGGAAGCCACCATCCTTTACTGCTGCAAGTGCCGCACGATTTACCGCACTCAAGGGACTAGGCTGGATGATTTTTGCCCAAAGCAACTGGCCCGTGGGGGAGATCTCAAACTCAACAGTCGCCTTGCCGCTCAGGCCCATCGCTCTTAACTCTGCGGGCACATGCAGATTCTGCTGAATCATTGGCCGCAGCAGCCCGACATAACGTCCCATCAACGAGGCCGTCTGCTGGGTCGACATGGGCGGCGGGGCAGGAGGTGGCGTCACTAGCGGCTTAGGCGCTGGCGCCGCTACCGATTGAGGAATCGGCGTTGGTGGCGTGGCTGCCTTAACCGGTGGCGCAGGCGGCGTCGGTGCCGGTTTCGGCGGAATCACCACCTTCGGGTGCGGCCGGGGCGGTGGCGGCGTCACAGGATGCACCACCGGTTTGGGGGGGACCGGTTTCGGAAGAGGCTTGGCTACCACCTTCGGCGTTGGTTGCGGCAAAGTCATCATTTGTACCGCAATGACGTGATCCTTGGGCTTAACGGCGTTTACCGGAGGCCTGCTGTGTCCGTACCAGACCAAGCCGAGCACGAGCAGGACTTCAACCGCCACGGCACCGCCCACGGCATACTTAAAATGGCGTTCCTTCGGCTCCGGCATGAGTGAATAATCTGTGGCCCTAGGCATCGTGGTAGTCATATAAATTTATTCCCATTTTCGAGCACTGTCGCGCTCGCCAACTGTACGTTTGGCATTCGCTCACTTTTCCCCAAGTAAAGACGCAACTACTCACGCGGGCTTCGCCGCAATACCAATACTGGTTACACCCGCTTTTTGACAAGCATCCATCACATGCACAAAATCTTTAAACGGCACCATTTTATCGGCCGCTATCGTCACCTGCGTGTGTTTAGCATCGCCATCGCCCGCGAGGAAACCCTGCAGTTGAGGCAGGCTCATTTTTTGGCCCTTCACCACAACACCGCCATCCTTCACGATATTGAGCACGAAATGCGGATGCGGCAGTTCTCTCGTCTCACTGGATGTGGGTAAGTCCAGCTTTAATCCCTTATCCGTAATCATCTGCAAAGTAATCATGATGAAAAAAACCAGCAGGAACAGCATAACGTCAATCATCGGGATGATTTCGACACGCCCTTTTTTGCGGGGCCGGCGTTGGGGTAACATGTTTTACTCCTTACTTTGCCTGGCAAAATGAAAAAATCTTCCGAAACATCATGCGGTCATTTCAGACGCCGTAGCCGATGACGGGGCGTTGACCGCCGTCTCCTCTAACACCACGGGCGCGCCATCCAAGCGGTTCATGAGCACCACTTTCAACGACTCAAGCTGGAAAATGGTTTTCTCGATAGCGTTGTTGAATGCGTTAAAACTCAGTAAGCCGATCATGGCGATAAAAAGTCCAGACGCGGTGGCAATCAGCGCATCCGCGACACCGCCAGTAACGGAAGTAGGATTATGACCAGGCACTGCAAGGATGGAGAACGCGTGGAACATGCCGAGAATAGTTCCGAACAGACCCAGAAGGGGCGCCAGGGTGACAATGGTGTCCAATATCCAAAGGCGCTTATCCAGGCTTGGCGTCGTCAGGAAAATAGCTTCATCCAAACGGTTCGCGAAGGCTTCACCACGAGCGCTGCCGTAGTGATGAATCAAATTGAAATGCCGGAGCGCTACACCCAGCAGAGCTTCTTCGGGAAGCCCCTTAGACAAAACCACCAGATCTTCCAGATCAGGGCGCCGCAACTTGCCGCGGGCGGATATTCCCCAAAGGATTTTCTTACCTTTGCTGATGGCGTTACGAAGATACCAGCCCCGATCGAAAATCACAGCAAGCTCAACCACGAAAAGGAGCATCAAGATGTACAGAACACCATCTGAATAGTTGGCAAGATGTACGAGATAACTGAACGAGATCATATAAACTCCAGCACAAGGTGATTAACAAAATTATCCAGCGTAGACTGAGCAGAAAATATGCCATTGGTACTTGCTAGACGTGCCCATCAATAAAATCATAAAGTTATTAAAAGCCAACAGGCCGGCAACCTGTCTTTTAGTGCAGACAATGCAGTTTTGCACCATAACGGTGCGACCGCTTGAATCCGCCCGAAAATTTCTTCCACCCAATGATGGGCATATCATTGGATTCGATAAAGTTCTTTTTTTGTGTGGTATAGGTTCCAAAAACGCAACGGTCCGAAACGTTCGGAGGCACGTTGCGGAAATATACAGATGGTCGCGGTAGAGACAGCAGTTACCTACTGCCCCCCGCACAGCTCCGTACGAGCGGATTTAGCGCATGCGGCTCCTACCCCGGCTCATGACGCGAACCTTTGCGATGGGTAGGGATGTGCCGACGCTACGGGAGGAAAGTATTTGAATCACGATCCGTCAGAAACACCGCCAAGACATACGCGAGCGCTGGCTACGACACTTCAGCGCGTGCAGCGATGCGGAGAAAAAAGTTTGAATCATGACTAAGAAGGTAAATGTAATTTGCAACGCTGCATGACTTACCCCAAATCGAGCGAGCAATGGCCTTGTGAAAAGTGCCCAGACATATTGGGGACTGGCTATAGCCATCATACAGGCTATCGAAAATAAAAGCTGGGATCACCCGCTTGACAAGATGTTAACCGAGACGATTTTGTATTTTTTGGGATTACTGAAGGCATTATGATGTGACACAACTAATCCCTAATGTAACTGACTTACAACGCAAAATAAGCGAATGTCAACCACCGGACCACACACTCAACATACCGTCGCTCTACATACTAAATCACGCGATATAGGAAACCGGGTTACAATCTCTATCCCAGACCCGGTGGCCTCTTAAACCGCTCTCAGTTCCGCTGAAGCGCAGAGTTCACCCTCGGTTTAGGTCAAGTTGTAGTGCAGACTCCCCACGACTCTACGTGTACGGTTAAAACAGGTAAGTCAGCATCACTCTATTATAAACAAAAGTCTTGTTACCTGGGTTAAGTGGAGCATCATGCACCAATCCTCCGTTCGCAACTTCCATTCGATCCCGAATAGAAAAACCTTTAAACATACCACCAGGGAAATAGGTAAGGTCCACGTACACATCATTGCTGTTACCACTGTAGTACGTATGATAACGCGCAAAAGCCGCTATCCACAGAAATTGCTTGTGGAGAATATTTTGTATCCACTTCACTTTCCAACCATCACCAGGCCCCATTTCTACTAGTCCACGAATCATCGAAGTGGTATACAAAGGATCCGTCGCATATCCGATGGTATAGGGCGAGACGACGGCACCTCCACCAATAGCACCGACATGGGGAACGATCTCATTGTATGACCAGGTTAATTGGCCTTTCCCCAATATAGTGGGCACAATGTCAAAGTTGGCACCGACCTGAACACCCCAGGCACTACCATTCACTGTATTGCCCATGATATTATCCACAGGCTGCGCACCCGTTCTGCTATTCAGCAAACTATTATTTTCCCACTCGCGAACAAATTGCGCCCCCACAAAAGGATCAATTCCCGTGGCCGTCTTGAGCGTGTATGATGCTGAACCATAAAACATTTTCGAAAAATGGTAGAAGTCGTAATACCACACCTGAGCCTTGGCACCCACCATGGCGGTACTGGCACCAAAAGCCAACGTGCCCTGCGCCTGGGGAGCAGAACTTGGCAGCTTTTGGACCCCCCCATAAATGGGGTCTCCACTATATCCCGTACCATAATATAGATTGTCTTTGTAATAATTTTGAGAGGTACGACTTTTCCAGCGGAATTCTCTCAGCGCCTCCAGTTTCACTCCCGGGAGGGGACTATATTGCGCGAATAAAGCCTGATAGGTGGCTGGCAAAATACGTGCATCAGAATTATTCATCCACGGAGTGTTAATGATTTGATCCCCCGCACGCACAAGCAGATTTCCTGGCTTAGCATACTGAATATACGCTTGACCAAGCGCATTCAATGATGGTGTTAATCCCATCATGGTGGTATCCACCGTCGACGGAGAATATCCGTGTGTTCCAAGATCATTGGCGGTATAAAAACTGACACCCACACCAAAACCGCCAAGAAATGGTGCGGTTTTGATATTCAGCAGGCCGCCGATAGCAAAAGAATCCTGATTGGGGACGCTCGCTGCCCCATAAAGACGACTGAAATAATATGATCGTACCTGACCAGATATTTTGCTTTTTTGGAAGAATTGAGTTAGCGTGTCCGCCGCGACTATCACAGGATATGATGTCGACACAAACAAGACGGCCGAAAATAGTATTTTGTTCATTCCATTGATCCTTTTAGTATCGCGCAAATATCTCATCCAGACTACCTTCGGCATCTCTAAGCAGAGAGCATTTCAAGACAGCGCTTTTTAAGCTCTTGCGTCCGCCTACTCTGCATGTACTGCTCTATGGGCTCATCATGATCCCTATTGGTTTCAATAATCGCGGAAATAGAGCCAGATCGCCGCGATATAATAACGACCCGTTGACTGAGACGAATTGCTTCATTGACATCATGGGTAACAAATACAATCGTGACATGAGTGTTCTCCCATATAGACGATAAACTATCCTGCAATGATGCTCTCATTTGCGCATCTAACGCGCCAAACGGTTCATCCATCAATAATACGGCAGGCTTATTGGCAAGAGCACGTGCTATCTCGGCACGATGCTGCATTCCGCCCGAAAGCATTTTTGGATAATAACTTTCGTAGCCTGAGAGCCCAACGAGATCGATATACTCATCCGCAAGCTTGTCTGCTGCAGCCCTCCCTGCACCCCGTCGCATAGGTCCAAATCGCACATTCTCCTTAACGGTTTTCCACGGAAAAAGCGTGTGCTGTTGAAAAACTATGCCAAGATCGGCACCCGGAGTTGTTATCTCAACTCCATCAAGAATGATACTGCCTGATAATGGTTTGTAATGCCCTCCGATTGCATTTAATAGTGTACTTTTCCCACAACCGGACGCCCCAATAAAAGACGTGAATGATCCAGCGTCAAGCGTTAATGATAGATCTTGTATTACCGTCTTGGTATCCAAGACAGATTTATATCCCAAACACACACGTTGAATTTCAATATGCCCAATATCTTTCATGATGATAACCTCATTACGCGCCTGTAGCTTATTCAGACCAAGGGACAATCTTACGCTTAAGAAGATATATCGCCCCGGATGTAATGGAACTAAGAATACCAATGGTAAGCATCCCGACAATAATATTTCCATATTGAATCAATTGATATGATTCCCATGTGAAATATCCTATCCCATATCTTCCACTGATCATTTCCCCAGCCAGAAGCGCAAACCACGCCGCCCCCATCCCCAATGCCATTCCAACAGTTATGTTGGGAATCGCGTAGGGAACCACCACGTGAAATAAAACGCTTATCCGATTTGCACCCAGCGACCTTGCTGCCTTGACCAATTCAACGGGTACTCGTTTTACCCCATCCCAGGTATTCAGAACAATTGGAAATACCGCACCAAGAAAGGTTATAAATACAATACTTTGCTCTGTTGTTGGCCACAGAAGAATCGCCATGGGAACCCATGCAATTGCTGGAATTGGTCGCATGATCTCAATATATTGGGCAACTATAAGTCGAAGCACTGTGCTATAACCCAATGCAACACCGATGGAAACACCAACAATGGATCCTATAGTGAACGCCAAAGCTATTCGATAAAGGCTCCAGTAGATGTCTTTCCAGTAGGCCTTGGTAACAACAACATTTAGAAAAGACTTGTAGACATGCAATGGCGATGGAATATTTGAAAAGTCGAGAATCACATCCGCATGAGTCTGAGTTAGCCATTGCCATACCAAAAGACCCAACACAATTGACAGCAACGGAATAATAAAAGCGCGCACTGAACGCCTTCCGATAAATAGGAATCTGATCATGTAATCCAATCCATATCTATTGGCCAGCGATGATTTTTTCTTCGCATACTTATCACGCTCCCGAGTTTTCCGATCTTGTTTCCTATCTGACGCAATCATCATAGCCCTCACATGCCCCATCAACGGTTAGGGCGACAACCATCAACAAGCTCGATAGTCAGAATATTGTCGCCATATTACTGCGGCCTTATGTTTGAGATGATTATGTCGCAGAAATAATCTGCTTGTAGCTATAGACAGGCGTGCCATGTGCGTTACTTTTTGCACCCGCCACCGTCATATAGGCCGTATAATTATTACCGATTTTTACATAGTATGCATAGTTGCCAAACAGCTTAAGTCCGGTCGTATGATCATATACATAAGTAGCATCAATCTTCTTATGCGCCTTGATATCCGCTTTTGCAGCCATCAGCATAGATCCCACTGAGCTATATTTCTGTATTCCACTGCCCTGAACCCAAATCTCAGGAGGGAGGTCGACATTCTCCTTAGGATTATAAACCACTTTATTCGCTGCACCGTATTTCAATCCTAGTTGTTTGTAAGCGGTTTCCTGATATTTTGGATTCACCCACTCGTTAAAATTCAGGGGCGGTATACTTGCATTTTTAGCCAAAATCTGGTGATCATACTGTAGCGTTTTTATCCATTTTTGCGTAATTTCCGGGTCCAGAGTAAGATACCCTCCGTGACTAAAATATAAGTAGAGGACCTCTTTTGGCATCATCGTCCACTTCGCGATCATTTTGCTTGCTTGGTATGGATTATTCGATATCCATTGATCTGCATCGATTACTGCCTTATCGTATGCAACGACAATAGCAGGATATTTATCCGCAAACGATGCGGTTACTACTGCACCATGAAGGTATGGAACATTCGTAGCCATGCCGTTGTATATCATTCGGCCAACTTTCTTATATTCCACATACTCGGAAATCGGGCAGAAATCTGCATGCGCGGCTATTTTCCCCGCGGTAATAGCCGCAATACCGGCCATCGGACTTTGATTCACGACATGAAAAGATGAGAACGGTATATGGTTATCAGCCGCCATTTCGTAGAGCATTCCCCACGATGAACTCCCGATCGGAGTCGAAATTGTTTGGCCTTCCAATTGGCTAACGTCGGTTATATTGGACTTGGTCGGCACGACTATACCATTCCCCGCACCATCCAGATTGTAGCCCGTCATGGTAATCAAATAAGATTTTTTTGTTGATGTTTGTTGAAATTTTGAGCCGTTTACCACCAACGGGTAATCGCCCATTGTTCCGAAATCAAGCTTACCGGCCATCATCATGTTTGTTATAGGCGCGCCCGAACTGTAGTCCCGCCAGATTATACGATATTTAACGCCTGCATATTTTCCCGTATGCGGTAGATATTTTTGCAGCAATCCCAGACCCTTTAATACTGTTCCGGCTGGATATGTATCTGTACACATGGACTGATAACCAATGCTTATTGTTATCGTTTTAGAGAAGGCGGGCGCTGCCGCAATCACTGAAATTGCTGTAATCGCACAGAGAGATAAGCGTAACATGGGGTGAACCTCCAGCATATGGGAACCTGTACCTATATGCTATGCAATCCGTATGCCAGCCTTACCAATTCTTAGATTTCCATAAAACATTGATAGAACAGGAGGATGTAATCATTAGAATTGCTTCACAGACCGTGCAGACGCACCATGATTGTGCGTGGCGCTTCAAGGCGGTGCATCGGCATGGTGCAATTTAAACTTCGATGATGTTCTCGATAAAAGACGCGGCGACCCGTGTCAGTTATGACGTAAATTCCACGAGCCTTGAAGTTGCCGTGCCAACAAGATGAGGAGTTATGCTGCACCTTAAAATCCGGGCAGCTTTTCCTCTGAGAAGGTCCGATCCGGATAGCTTAGATAATACAGCACATATTTGAAGTACTTTTAATTACCGTCAAGCAGATCTCCATCTCTTCAATGTGCTCAGACGCGCGATCAAATACAGCTTAACAAGGCTGTTTACTTTTCTTTTCGATAGTACTTTTCTTATCTTACGTTTCATATCTTGCAAGGTAATATCTTGCTCAACAAAAGATGTGCCGTCATGACAATATGAACAATATATACTGGAAGTTAATTTATTTTTGTCGAATCTCATGGGCATTCCGCAACTCTGACAGCGATTTCTCTCGTCATGCATATGGGTCGCAATATATTTAGCGAACGTCGATAATGCCTTCATCTTTTCGTTGATACCTCTTGTCATCCGTTATGGCGCCACCAGATCCAGCCACTGACTGGAGATCCTTTCCAGCAAGCGATTCTGACTCTGCCGGGCGGTAAGGTTATCCAGATCCACCCAGGCCAGGGGCTGATCCTGCTGCGCACAGGAAAATACCGCCTTGGTGCGC
>Ga0315298_1005700_pt1 | contig 17467 bp, 15 predicted proteins | sample WHS_1_MG_FD_203077 | JGI IMG/M metagenome (GOLD analysis project Ga0315298, IMG submission 203077) | Extremophilic microbial mat communities from Washburn Hot Springs, YNP, Wyoming, USA - WHS_1_MG | ecosystem: Environmental > Aquatic > Thermal springs > Hot (42-90C) | place: USA: Wyoming...
AGATCACCCACCTGGTTTTGCAATGAAGCTATAGTGTCATCTTTTCCCTTTATTATTGACGTGTAATTTGCAACCGCCACGATTAGACCAACCACAAGGATGATGCAAATTATTCCAAGCGCAATAGTAACATTTCTACCCACAACTTTCCTTTCGCTCATAATATTAACCCACAATTCATTTATTGATGTTCAAATTAAAAATTTTTGGTAATGTAGACACTCACTTTTTAAACAATTCGATTTCTTCCGTTAGTCATCGCTAACAAAAGGTCTAGAAAACTTCCCTTATGCTAAAACGAAGATAATAAATACGCTTGCCCATTAACTTTGAAACTAAATGAGGTAGCATTTCATGAACGAACGCGGGTATGACACCTTAAGGAAAGAAATTTTCAAAATAGTAGAAAGATTAACCTCCACAATGGATCAAATGAAGCAAGAATTAATGTTTAATGGTAACTCGTTGATAAAATATGCTGTTAGGGCGTTGGCGTCTGCTCAGGGTCAGTTGCTTAAAGCTTATTTTTCGCTTGATCCATCAAATAGAATTCCACCTGCAGCCGGGGAAACTTTTCAACATTTTCTTGCTAAGAATAGCTTAGCCCAAAAACTATTGTTGGACGATGTCTGTTATGAAGTTGGGATCGGTGACTGTGTTGTTGATGTTGTAGGCAGAATTGGTGATGAATATGTCATTTTAGAAGCTGAGACTATTCCTACCAACTGCGTACAAAAAGTTGAAAAGATTAAAAATGAACTTGTCAAAGTTCTTTCAGGAAAAATTTCCATTCTTAACGAAAACGAGAACTCAATTCTTAAAGGGATCAAAAGACAAATCATAACTGGAAAGCCAATAAGATTAATTTTTGCAGTCACAAGAATGCCTAACAAATCTACTTTAAACAATATCAAGAAGGCTGAGAATTATTTGATTCACCCAGAAGTTTACTATGTAAATAAGCAACCGCCTTTTAAGATATCATCAAACCTCTTACATGAATTTTAAAAATCCCATTCGGATCTTCCGGTTTTATATCTCCTACGCGTCTTGTTACGTGACGTCTTAGGTTGCTAATATTTGTTCAAGGTCAAAATTTTTGTTAACATGGATGATGATGGCATATGCTCGCAGAGAAGAGAAAGAGATAACTTAAATTTGAAATTCTGAATAAATATTCCAAATGCTTAAGCACTATGTATGTTGTTGCTTGGGAAATCCATGAACCGCAAAGAAATTATCCCTCTATTACTTTGCCTCCTTCTTCTTCCGACGAATAATCCAGCCTATTCTACAGAAAAAAACCAAGAGCATTTTCCAAGCTGGTTCAACATTGACGCAAACATATTCAATATCAAGTATGTTCTGCCATTAAACATGTCCTCCAACACAAGAATAATTATGGATGTCGTCATCCCAGAGGACAGCATTTTCCAAGAGATAATGGCAGTATTTTCAGAACCTAGTCCGAACTCAAGTTTTACAGATGAAAACGGTCTAAGAAAGTTTCGATACGAATTATCTACCACTCTTCCAAGATTTTTGAATATCACTATTCATTATACTGTGCTGGTTCTATTTTCTTCATTGCCCAGCAATTTTTATGAAACATTAGTTCAAGAGAATATTCCAAACGAAATTCGAGAAAAATATACTAAACCTTCTCCCTATATCGAATCGGACGATGATAACGTTATAGGCAATGCTACCATAATTTGTGGAAACGCTACTGATGATTATTCCAAGGTAATTCGGCTGTTCAACTTCGTATCCAACAGAACTTTGTTTGTATATGATGAAAATGTTCAGAAAATTCCATGTAACAGCTATTCCCATGTAAGAGGTGCTTTGTGGGCTTTAGAAAACCATAAGGGAGTTTGCTTTGACTTTGCACATCTTTTTGTCGCTCTTCTTAGAGCCGTGGATATTCCATCTAGAGTGGCTGAAGGCATAATTCTTGATGGGCGTTCAGGCTTCATTGTGCACGATTGGGCTGAGGTTTATTTTTCGGGAGTTGGTTGGATCCCTTTTGATCCAACATGGAATGAAATGGAATCGAATATACACATGAAAATATTAAACCCTGTATATGACCAATATGTACGATGGAATTATTCAATTCAAAGCGGATGGCTATATAGGTTTCCAGAGAACGCAACATATGCGATCAACGATGAAATATATATTGAAAATATAACTTATCCAAGCATAATCGATTCAATCGCAATAAAGAACGATTCTTATATAAATTTTACCAGAATATTTGAGTTCAACAATAAGACCATCAATTCTAGTATTTACATTCATCCAGGGAGCCAAACTATTGATAATTTTTACGGTCGATTGCAAGTAAATTTCAGCAAGACTAATTTTGCAAAATTTATCGATTACTATTCAATTTTTAAGAAATATCGTCCTAAAGAAATGCAAATTCAGCTTTCCGCTCCTTTAAACCTGATTTTTTCAGATTCAATAATTCCAAGTTTAGGTGATTTAACCTATAGCTATACTTTCGGTGCCATACGCTTTACAATGATTAGCCCGGTGATATGGATTGGAGCTATTCTAATTCTACTGGGATCAACCATTTTATTAGCGAAATTATTCAAAAGCATATTCAAAATAAGAAGAAGAGACGTGCTTCCACCTTTTATTGCATCGTCGATTAATTTTTTGGCATTGTATTATCTATAAATAAGGACGTAATCCACAAACTGATCACCCAACCGCTAGAGATGAGCGATGCTAGAATGTAAAAATTTAAAACAGAAAGCTCACGGTTCTTCTGGTTTTTCGTAGCAGCTCGCGAACTTGCTTATCTTCGGCACAATCGTTTCGATTATAAACACAACAATTTAATGCGTGCTCTTCTCATGGAAGCCTACAAAAAAGGATTTTTAAAGAACATTTTTATCTTCTCTTCTCAAATTCAAACATTGGATCGTTTCGCTTTTTCCGTTAGTCGCTGCTAAGTGACGCTGTTCTTGTATTGCGGTGGTGTCAGCCATGGTTTCGCTTGTTCCCTATAGGTTTGGCCTAGCTTTCTCTGCTTTTGTTTATATAGGTGCTTAGTTGTTCTGGGATTTTGGTCCCATCCAATATTTTATGCGCGCGCAAAGTTTTCAGATTTCTATGAGGACTTAAACCCATTTTGGTACGAATCCCCCGGGCCCCTAAGCCCTAGCGTGAAACATGGTCTGTCTTAAAATTCTTATATATGTGTTGTTTGGAATTGTTTTTGTGGTTTGTATGGAGAAGTTTAAGTTTCCAAGCGGGGAGTGGATTAAAGCCTACAAGGAGGAGCTTAACAAGAATGAGGCTTACGCAGAGGCTGCCAAGGACTGGGAAGGCGACTTTCTATTTATAGTAACGCCGGACGAGGACTTAGACAAGGAGATGGTTTTTTACGTGGATCTTTGGCATGGGAAGTGCCGCGACGCTTATATGCTGCCTAGTAGAGAGGCTAAAGCTGCCGAGTTTGTGTATGAAGGGCAGTATTCCAATTGGAAGAAGCTGATAATGGGGCAGTTAGACCCCATTCAGAGTTTGCTCATGCGGAAGTTTAAATTGAAGGGGAACATGGCGAAGATTATGCGTTATACTAAGGCGGCTTCTGAGCTTGTGAAAACTGCGAGTAGGGTTCCAACGGAGTTTATCTAGTTTCTGAGGTCCAACTCTTATGTGGGAATTTACATCCCCAAGATCTATGGTTTTTGGCGAAGGCGCACTAGAATATTTGAGGGAAATTGAGGGTAAAAAGGCGCTAGTAGTAACTGATAAGGTAATTCGCGAATTGGGGTTTGCTGAAAAAGTTGCAGGCTACTTAAAAGAAGCAGGATTAGGCGTTGAAATCTTCGATGAAGTTGAACCTGAACCTTCTAAGGAAACTGTTCTCAAATGTGCGGAGCGCGCTAGAGTTTTTGAGCCAGACTGGATTGTAGGACTGGGAGGTGGAAGCTGCATTGACGCGGCTAAGGCCTCATGGGCGCTGTATGAGAGGCTTGACATCAAGATTGATGAAATAAGCCCATTATTGAAGCTTGGGTTGGGAAAAAAGGCGAAGCTTATAGCAATTCCAACAACAAGTGGAACCGGTTCTGAAGCTACATGGGCGATAGTCATCACTGACATGAAGGAAAAGAGGAAAATGGAGCTTGCCTCTAAAGAGCTGGTTGCCGAAATAGTGATTCTTGACCCTCAGCTTCCCCTCACTATGCCGAAGAGGCTTGTGGCTGATACCGGTGTTGACGCGTTTGTGAACGCGCTGGAAGCCTACGTCTCACAGTGGAGAAACCACTTTTCAGACGCTTTGGCCATAAACGCGATAAAAACGATTTTCGAGCATCTTCCAAGATCTTATAATGACAGCCAAGACAAGGAAGCCAAGGAGAATATGCATTATGCTGCCACAATGGCTGGACTTGCCTTCAGCAATTCACAGATATGTGTAGCTCACGCCATGGGCCACGCCCTTGGAGCCTTATTCAAGATTCCCCATGGCAGAAGTGTAGCAGCCGTCTTAAAATGCTCTGTAGAGTATATGGCTAAGGAAACAATGGACCGATTTAATGCACTAGCAGAGGCTGTTGGAATTAAGGCTGAAACAGACAAAGAGGCCTTAGAAAAGTTGATCCAAGCCTTAAAGCGGCTTTTAAAAGAGGTTGACGAACCAACTTCCATAAAGGAGTTGGGAATTAGCTGGGAGGATTTCCAAAGCGAACTTGACAACCTTGTGGAAAGAGCTATAGGGTCTACTGGAACAATAGCGAGTCCAAGGGTCCCGACAGCCGAGGATTATAGAAGGCTTTTCAATTATGCGTTCGAGGGAAAAACCGTAGACTTCTAAACTAGAGTTTGCCATTCTCCCTTTTTTCTTTTTGCATAGAAAAATATGGGAAGCTTTACGTGACGATTCAGTGTTTTGCAGCTGCCACTTCCTCTTTTAACGCTTCCTTTTCTTCAGGGAGTTCGCATCCTTCAAGCCATATTGAGGCTAAAACCGCAAACTCTGGGGGTATGGTCTCCCTATCAATTTTAACGTCTAAAACGGCAGGTTTTCCAGAGTCTGCAGCCCTTTGTAGGGCTGATCTTATCTGAGATGGCTCAACGATTCTTTCGCCGTAACAGTTCATACCTTTAGCAATTTCGTCATACCTTATGTCCGAGAATTCGACGCCTATGTGTCTCCTTGAATAGAAGAGTGTTTGACCAGCCCTTATCATTCCCCACGCACAGTCATTTAACACCACGAACACTATTGGCAGACTTAGGCGGCTTGCAGTTTCAAGTTCTTGAATGTTTAAGCCGAAGGCTCCGTCGCCAGTTATGCAGTAAACATGCCTTTCCGGATGGGCGAGTTTTGCCGCAATGGCGTAGGGTATGCCAGCCCCCAAATGTCCGGAGTCACCGCTTACACAGCTGATGTAAGTGTTTGGTTCGTAAACTCTGTTGAGGTAGAAGCACCAGACAGCAGTGTTTCCGCCGTCAACAACTGTGATGGCGTCTTTTGGGAAGAACTCTCTCACCTCTCTTATAACACGTAACGGGTGAATCGGCACAGTGTCAAGCCGAGACATTTCCTCAAAATTTTCAAGCCACATCTTCTCCAGCCTTTTATAATCTTGGAGGAATACGTTCTCCTTTCTAGGAGGTATATATCGCCTAACAGCTTCTAGCAAGGTCTTGAGGGTTAATTTTGCATCACCAACAATTCCCAAATCAACCGGCCTGTTTAAGCCAATCATATCGCCTGAAACATCTATCTGAATAATTTTCTGTTTGGGGGGCTCTCCCCACGCTGGCGGCTTTCCCCACATATCTAAGGCTCCAAGTCTGCAACCAACTAGGAGAACCACATCAGCTTCCGCTTGAGCAACAATAGCTCCATTACTAGGGGCTGCTGGGATAAGACATAAGGGATGATCTTCTGGTATTGCGCCTCTGCCGCTCATCGACGTGGTAACCGGGGATTGCAAGTATTCAGCTAGTTCAACAAGCTCCTTTGAAGCTCCAGATCTAAGGACCCCACCACCAGCGTGAATTAGAGGCGTTTTTGCCTCTGCAAGCATTTTCGCCGCTTGGTTTATTAGCGCGGGTTCTCCAACCGGATTTTCCGTGGCTCTATAACTCTTCGAAGGCAAAATTTCAATATCCGACTCCTCACCGGTTTGAAAGAGAACATCTGAAGGGAAGTCCAGGTGAACAGGACCAGGCTTTCCGGATAGGGCTATCCTAAAGGCCCACCAAGTGAGTTCTGGAATGCGTTTCCAATGGGACACTAAGGCGTTCCATTTTGTAACCGCCTTAAAAAGCGAAATCTGGTCTAAGGCTTGTTGAGAGCCCTTGTCTGGATATGAACGCCAAGTCTGGTTTTGAGCCGTAATCACAATCATAGGGATGCTGTCTGCAAAAGCTGGATAAACTCCTCCAATAAGGTTTGCAGCTCCAGGACCAACAGTTCCTATACAGACTCCAAGCTTTCCCGTTGCCCGCGACCAAGCATCAGCTGCGTGAGCTGCTGCAGCCTCATGGCGCATTGTTATGAATCCTATGCGCTTATCCTTGTAAATGGCGTCTAATATTGGATAAAGCTGGTCTCCGGGAACCCCGAAAACATATCTGACGCCTTTTTGGACTAGACAGCGTTTTAAAACCTCACCACCAGTTATACGTGTCATACAAAATCCTCCACTGTCAGAATATGACGGTTTTAGGTCTTATTAATTCCGCTATTAAAATTTTCTGAAATAGGGGCAAGTATTAAATCTGTTTGCATAGTATTTAATGGCGGTGGTTTAGTGCCAAGGGGTTATATGGGAAAAACTCTTCGAGTAAACTTGGCCACCAAAAGCTTGAAGGTTGAGCCAACATCTGAGGATGTTGCTAGAAAATATCTCGGCGGCAAGGGTTACGCCGTATACCTACTATACAAGTATTTGAAGGAGTATGAAAAGGCTGGAATTTCGCCAAAAGACATCGATGCCCTAGGTTCAGAAAATGTCCTAATATTTGCAACAGGCCCTGGAACGGGTGTTCCAAGCTTTCCATCCTCCGGCAGATACCATGTGATGGCTTTAAAATCGCCGTTAACCGGCTCTATCGGAAGTGCAAATTCGGGCGGGGAGTTTGGGCCTTTCCTCAAGTTTTCCGGATTCGACGCTGTTGTGGTTGAGGGTGCTTCGGAAACTCCGGTTTATTTGGCTATTATTAATGAAGAAGCTGAATTAAGGGACGCGGGCAGCCTATGGGGCAAAAACGTTTTTGACACTTGTAGAATGCTAAGGAACAAAGTTGGAGGAAAAAACACGAGCACCGCTTGTATTGGCCCTGCCGGCGAGAATTTGGCTTACATGGCGTGCATAGTTAACGACGAGCATAGGGCTGCTGGAAGAACAGGCCTGGGAGCAGTTATGGGCTCAAAGAAACTGAAGGCTATTGTTGTCTCCGGAGACGAGAAGGTTCTGGTCGCTAAACCTGAAAAATTCGCTGAAGTTTCAAGAAAATGCCTTGACGCAATGAAGAATAATTCTGTCACGGGTGTTGGGCTTCCAACATATGGCACAGCCATCCTCATAAACATCATCAACACTGCTGGAGGGCTGCCCTATAAAAACTGGCAGACAGGAGTGAATCCAGACGCGGAGAAAATAAGTGGTGAAACGCTAGCGGAGACATACTTAACCAGTCGAAGGTCGTGTTGGAGCTGCCCAATAGGATGCGGAAGAGTCACAAGCGTAAAGTCTGGGCCTTTCCAAGTTTTGGCTACAGAAGGTCCAGAATATGAGTCGGTTTGGGCATTGGGAAGCAGCACGGCAGTTAAAGATTTAGATGCTGTTGTTAAGGCTAACCATTACTGTGATGAGTTGGGGTTAGACCCGATAAGTATGGGCTCCACAATAGCCGCAGCCATGGAACTTAACGAGAGAGGATACATCCCCCAGGAGGATTTGCAGGGATTGGATTTGCGTTTCAGCAATGCTGCGGCACTTGTCGAGGCGGTTTGGCGAACAGCCTACAAGGTCGGATTTGGAAAGTACTTGGCTTTAGGTTCAAAGAAGCTCTGCGAAATTTATGAGCATCCAGAACTTTCCATGAGCGTTAAAGGCCTTGAAATGCCAGCCTACGACCCAAGAGCCATAAAGGGCATCGGATTAAACTATGCAACAGCAAATAGAGGGGGATGCCACGTAACTGGATACACAGTTTCGCCAGAAGTCCTCGGAACACCGGAGAAAATCGACCCGTTAAAAGCTGAAGGCAAAGCCAAATGGGTTAAAATATTCCAAGACTTCACATGTGTGGTCAACTCAACTGTAAACTGCTTGTTTACAACATTCGCGTTAGGAACAAAAGACTATGCGGAGCTCCTGTCAGCGGTTACAGGCTGGAACTTGACAGAGGATGAAATTCTGAAAATTGGCGAAAGAATCTACAACCTCGAAAGGGTCGTAATTAACAGGTATGGATTCGATGGCAAAGACGACACTCTGCCGAAGCGCCTGCTGGAAGAACCCATGCCTGAAGGACCAGCCAAAGGCCAAATAACAGAGCTTGAAAAAATGAAGGAAGAATACTATAGGCTGCGAGGATGGGTTAACGGCGTCCCAACAAAGGAGAAGCTTGCGGAGCTGGAAATAGAACTTTAGAAAAGCAAAAATTCCCTCAAACCTCCCTTATTTTATTGGAAGCGCTCGGCTGTGGCATCCGTAAAAATCATGCTTTTCGCAACCCTAAGAAGCAAATACAAAACTAGAGAACTTACCGTTAAATGTGACGGAACACTTCTGAACTTGGTGGAAAATGCATCTAAAATCTTGGGACCAGAGTTCATCGCCGACGTTTACGATAGTAAAAAGGGTAAAGTTAGAGACGACATGATTATTATGGTTAATGGGAGAAACATCAAAGACTTGAAAGCGGAGGTAACCTTAAAAGATAATGACGTGATAGCCATATTTCCACCTTTGGCTGGAGGCTAAACTGCTAGGAAAGCCCAGTCGTGAGCGATGAGTTTCCAAAGGCACTGCAGATAGAAGTTACAAATAAGTGTAACTTTAACTGTCAAATGTGTATAAGACATGTTTGGAAAGCAAAGCCCTTGGACATGGACTTGGCCCTTTTTCAAAAAATTGCCAGTTTGGAACTTTTCGGCAGAGCCTATGGCGTAAAAATGGATACAGCCTCAACTCAACTTATTAAAAATTTTTGGATGGAAGCCGAAAAGAAGGGATACTGGATTAATTTGCCTCTGCTTTTAAATTTTGCGAACACACTTGAGATGCTAAACCGTTTAAAAGATGTTTTTCACGAAAGCGAGAAAGCCGCACATGAATATCAGATTGATTTGAGATTGCCAAATCTTTACTCCGACGCGGAGAAAAGGAGTTGTCCTTACATAGAAAAGAAAACTTTAGTCGTAAGAAGCGATGGAAGTTTCCTCATGCCAAGAATTCTTGTACACTCACCCTGTTTATGTTAACGCTCATAAAAAGAACACAGACGAGGTAGTCTTCGGAGATGTAACAAAAGAAAGCGTTGAGGAAGTTTGGCGTCGAGAGACTTACACGAACTTCAGAAAAGTTAGGAAATATGGCTGGAAAAGTGCCTTGGTGCGGAGACTGTCCTACTCGACTTTGGGATGCTTCTACACATTAACCCAATAATGTAGGCTGCTATGCAAACTCGCCTACATGTAACGAATGCCTATACAGTTTAACCTAGCAAAGTGCAACATTTGAAGAGTTATTCTATTCAAGGAGCAGCGAGACTGGCCCAGCTTTCCAGGCTTCTATTGCAGCCTTTAATTCTGGATATTGTTCCGCATATTGTTCCAGCGGAATCCTATTCAATGTGGCTTCTATGGCTTGTCTAAAGGCTTTTGCACCGGCTCTTGGGCCCATTGGGTGAGCGTGAATCGCCCCGCCGGCTCCTATGGCTATGTCTGTGCCTAAATCGTTTACCAGCTGCGGGACGTGGAGTTGTGTTATTCCACCAGATGGCATGGGCAATGTTGGCTTAATGTTGTGCATTGGGAAGAGCATGGTTCTGCCAGCCTTCAAGTACTTTTCCCTTAAGAAGAAGGGCTGTTTCCCATAAGGTGCCGGATAAACAAGTATGTCTGCACCCGCAAGTCTCGGAAGCTTCGCCAAGGTTAAGTGAGATGACATGCCTGACTCTGGGTCCTCATATATGGCTCCGGCGAAGTCCATGTGGCCTAGAATTGGAACTTTTATGCTAGGGTCTTCTGCTAGAGCCTTTAAAACGCTTATGCCGGCTACTAGGTGGTTAACCATTATGGCGTTTGCCCCAAGCTGTACAACTTTTTCTGCAAACTCGAAGATTTTAGGCGCGTCAGCAGTCACATTTATTGTATACATTTTCTTTTCTCCTGTTTCTTGAGCAGCTTTGTCAACAACTTCCATATACTTTACAATTCTATCTTCTACGGTGTTGAAGGGTGCATTAGCCAAAAGTTCGTCATCTTTGACGAAGTCTGCGCCGCCCACTAAAGCCTCATAGGCAAGTTTTGCGCCCACATCCGGCGGGTAGCCAGTGCACGGCTTAATCATGTTGTTAAGTATTGGCCTCGTCTTTATTTTCAAGTATTCTCTTAAGCCTTGAACGCCGAATTTTGGTCCTTTAAACATTTCAAGATAGCTTTTTGGAAAGGTTAAATCCACAAGTTTTAGCCTTCCAGCCATGGAAATGTTGCCGATAACGGTTGTTAGGAGCATTGAAATTTCATTCATGAAATTCTCGTAGGGATAGGCTATCTGAACAACATATTGTCTCAGCTTTACATCGGCTGGGACTTCATATTCAAAGTCTGGGACTTCGTTTATGGCGATTACTTTGGCAATGTGCTTTTTCCGTAACTCAACGGTTTCTCCTGGAACATGAATCCACGTTCCAGTGCTCTGCTCAACAGCCACGGCCATGGCAATCTTGTCCACGGGCCATTCTCTTGGAACAGCCGCATAATAAGTGGCTATCACATACTTTTCAGGGTCTACCCCTTCAGGCAAAGCTAATGGAAGTGCTTCAATTTCTTCGGACATGAAATCCACCAACTCAAATTCTAATAGATGAATTGCCAGATAATAAATATATGTGGGTCCTTATTCACATTTCAAGTTTAGCCTCTGATACATTTGCCTATTGTTTTTATAAATGTTTTTGAACTCCTTGAAAATTTTCTCGTATACTGCAACATTTTGCGGATTCGGCTCATAGACAGCGTCTATTTCCACCAGCTTTTCTGCATCCTCGAAGCTTTTGAGGTGGCCCAAAGCAATCATGGCTATTATTGCAGCTCCTTTTGCACCAGCCTCTTTAGGGTCGCTAACCCTATTTATTCTTCTGTTTAGAGCGTCTGCAAATATTTGGCACCAAACGTTGGATATGGCGCCTCCGCCTATGATGTTTATGCTTTCAGCTTTCCCCGCGAGCTTTTCCATGTAAAACAACGCCCACTTCATGTTCAGGGCGACGCCCTCAAGCACTGCTCTAACCATATGCTCCTGCGTGTGTACTAAGCTAAGGTTGTGGAACCCTCCCCTAACAGTTGGATCATCCAGCGGGGCTCTTTCTCCGAAAAGCCATGGTGTAAATATTAAGCCGTCGGCACCCGGTTTGACTTCTGCAGCCATTTCGCTGAAAAGGTCGTAAATATCTTCCCGGCTTTCCTTAAACATCGTGTTTTTCAGCCAGTCTAAGCACGCTCCAGCCGTTTCTTGCTCGGCTACGCATAGATACATGTCTGGGTTTGCACTGCAAATGCTGCCAATATAATGGAACAAGTCCTTCTTTCTTTCAGAAAGATGGCAGCCAAGCCAGCCACTCGTTCCAACATAGGTGTGAATCTTCCCCTCTTTTACCGCTCCAGAGCCTATAGCCGCTGAAGCCACATCACCAGCTCCAACAACAACTGGTGTGCCTTCCATAAGCCCCATTTCCGCAGCTGCTTCCGTTGTGAGTTTTCCGGCCACGTCTGTTGCCTTCATTATTTCTGGTAGCTTGGCTCTGTCTATTCCATACTTTTTAAGGATTGTGTCTGACCAGTGGAATTTTCCCTTTCTCGTGTCCATCATCCACCAAATATTGGCATAATCGCTACTTATTACAAAGTTCGCGGTGCACTTGAAAATCAAATAGTCTTTGCAGTCTAGAAACTTGTAGGTTTCAGAGTAAATTTGTGGCTGTTCTTCCATAACCCATAGGATTTTGCATATTGGATCTTTTCCTACATGTCCATAAATTCCGCCAGTTATGCTTAGAAATCTTATTAAAGTGAGTAGTCCGTATCCAGCAATTTTTATGATTCCGCGGCTCATTTTTTCAGCTTGCTCTTTCGCTCTTGTGTCCAGCCATATCATGCAGGGCATAAGTGGCTCACCGTTGCTGTCTACTGGAAGCGTTCCGGACATTTGTGTTGTAAATATGACGGCGGCGATTTCTGAAGGCTTAACATCTGTTTTTTCCAGAAGGTCTCTTGTGGTTTTTGCGACTGCATTCCACCAGTCTGATGGCTTTTGTTCTGCGTATCCCCTTTTTGGATAGTATACTGGGTATTCTGCCGACGCATGCCCAACTATTTTTCCGTCTAACCTTAGAAGAACAGCTTTATTGCTTGTCGTCCCAGTATCATGGGCGAGTACGTATCTCTCTTTCAAGGCCCCTTAACCAGCGATTCCAAACTCAATCTGTGAACCTTACCATCTTTATCGATATGTTCAACGCGAATAGGGAGGCCCATGGTTCCGCCTATTTTTATTTTCTCTTTAGCAAGCATAAACAACTCTGTGGGGTTTACGGCGGCCTCTGGCGGAAAGACACCCTTCATCTTTATTTTCCCCATAGCCATTAACATAGTTCCTAAGGCGGCTGGCACGCCTGTTCCTTCCCGCATGCCCATACCTCTTGAAGACATGGAGAACACATACGTGCTTGGCTGGCCTTTCTTATTGCCTTTAACAACTATTTTTAAACATCCCATGGGCTCAGTTATTCCAGATTCCTTCAACAATTTAGGCCTCTGATGCAGTGCAAAGGCCACTGCGAAATCTATGGGCGCAATCTTCTTCCCATTAACTTCTATAGGCTCTTCACTTATCATTCCAAGACGGACAATACCCTTAATCAGTTCCGCATAGGCTGGAGGCAAAACCAAGCCAAGGTTTGTGACTCGACGAACACCCTTAATGTACCTCGGAAGCGTTATCGTTTCTGGATGGGGATAAGCGTAAACTCCATAGGTTCCGACATCTGCGAATTCAACGTCCTCTTCCAAGGCTTTGCCGCTTTCCTCCAAAACTTTAACTGTTTTGAATTCTCCATCTAGGAACATTGGCACTGGTATTATCATGGAGTGTATTCTATGTTTGACAACTGCTGGTCCTTCAGTTTCTTCTCCACCATGGGCATGGTAAATATCTATGGACTCAACCTCGTCTAGAAGCATGTCTGCGCAGAACTTAACAAGAACGTTAGCGACCCCGGGGGAGCTTCCCATGCCTATAAGGGCTGAAATTTCAGCTTTTTTGGCTTCAGCATCCATTTTCAGTAAGGCTTCTGTCGCATCGACATCATCGCATATGTCTACATGGTTTACTCCAGCTGCTATAGATGCCTTTAAAACTATTGGGGCGTATTTATAAAAAGGCCCCACACAGCTCAATATCACATTAGACCCTTTGATTGTCTTCTGAAGCTTGCTGGAATCCGTAACGTCTATCTTAACCGCTGAAACTCCCTTAACGCCTATTTCAGAGGCGAGCTTCTTTGCTTTTTCAATGGCGATGTCTCCTATGACAACTTCTGAAAACATTCCACTCGAGGCGAAAATTCTAACGGCCATACTTCCAATCGTTCCAACTCCACCCAAAACAGTAACTTTCATAATTCCACCACTTTTCCAAAGTTATTATACAAATCCGAGATTATTTAGCATTTATGGAGGGGGTGGCTGAACAGCAAAATATATCAACATGAAAAATCAAACATCAAAAGCATGGATAAAGTACAAGTCCAATCTTACCGATGGGTCGTCCTCCTTTCATACATGATTGTGGCTCTTGTATCTCAAATACTTTGGCTGAACTTTGCACCCATAACAAAGCCTATAATGACATCCATATTCGGAGTAACAGAATCTGACGTTGGACTCTTATCAATGGTTTGGCCTCTGCTTTTTATACCGATCTCCATTCCAGCTGGAATACTTATTGACAAAAAGGGCTTTAAGTTTGGAGTATCTGTAGGCGCACTAATAATGGCGCTGTTTGCGGTTTTACGAATTTTTTCGGGAGAAAACTTTACATTGCTGCTCATATTTCAGTCCTGCGCCGCTTTGGGCCAACCATTTGTTTTTAACGCTATATCAAAGCTTGTAACCTTGTGGTTCCCTTTCGAAGAGCGCGCTCTAGCCACAGGAATTGGGACAATGGGACTATACATTGGAATGATAATTGCTTTGTCTCTGACTCCTTTTCTTGTCCAAAAAGCGGAAATCACATTACTAACGAACATGTTAATCATTTATGCAGTCCTATCGATCGCCGGTGCAGTCCTTTTCATAGCACTGGCAAGGGAAAAACCAAAAACTGGTTCGGTTGGAACCTCTGAAGAAGTTAAGGCTTCCATCTCACTTAGCGAAGTTAAGAAATTCGTTGGGAAACGGGACTTCATGATACTTGAAGCATTATTTTTCATTGGCGTCGGGCTTTTCACCGCTCTGCTCACTTGGCTGGAAGCCATATTGCACACCCGGGGATTGGCAGTTACGGAGGCCGGACTGGTTGGCGGAGTGATAATCATTGGAGGAATTTTAGGATCGCTAATTATTCCAGCCATTTCCGACAAGATTGTACGGAGAAAACCATTCATAATAATTGATTTGGCTGTTGCCGCTGGCACACTTTTCCTTCTAGCTGAAATTAGCGACTTCACCTTATTGGCTGTGGTAGGCTTTTTTTTAGGATTTTTCCTAATGTCCGCGTTGCCAATTGGTCTAGAAATGTCAACTGAAATTGTAGGCTCAGCATTAGCTGGAAGCGCTTCAAGCTTTTTGTGGCTCTTCTCACAGGCTGGCTCCGTTGTCTTCATCCTATTCATGGATGCTATTAAATCAGCCACAGAGAGCCTTTACCCGACAAATCCATACTACATTTCAGTAATGTCAATACTGATATTCGACATAATCGCACTGTTACTCTGCCTATTGCTTAGGGAAACAGTGGAAACCAAAGCTAAATCTTGAAAACCTTAAACTTCCTCTTAAGGACCTCCAAATCTATGCTTCCAGCTTTAGAAAACAGCTTCCTTTTCAAGGCTTCCCAGCTTATAGCATCCTTTCCAGCCAGCAACGTGGCGACCAGCTGAACTTTTGCGCACTCCTCAATCATCCTAGTTAATAAGAGGGCTTCCTCAATAGTGGAGCCGACTGTTATTAAGCCATGATTCTCCAAAATAACCGCATTATAATCCCTAACCAAATTCTGGACAGCCTCAGCCAACTCTTTAGAGCCCGGCAACTTAAAGGGCACTATTGGGACTCCATTTGGTATGTATAGGAACATTTCCACCTGCAATGGGATTATTTCTGTTCCAGCTATTCCAAAGGCAGTTGAAAAAGGAGCGTGCGTATGAACAACTCCTTGAACGTCACTTCTAACACGGTAGATTGCTGTGTGCAATGGCGTCTCTATTGAAGGAGCTAGCTCACCATCAATTTTATTTCCATCCAAATCGACAACTACGATGTCTTCAGCTTTCAAAAAGCCCATGGAAACACCGGAAGGTTTTATCAGAATCCTATCTGTTCTCGGGATTCGCGCGCTTATGTTTCCCTCTGTTCCAACTACGAGGCTATAATTAAATAGTTGCTTGCCTACGTTGACTAATCTATCTCTTAGGTTACGAACTATGTCTCCACTCATGTTGATACCTTTACGGTTGTATGTGATATTGTTATTTTACTCTTTTATTAGGTATCCGCCGATCCTATTGCCCATAACAGAATTGGGTAAGTTATCATTCGTTCTATTCCGCCTATGCCTAAGCTAAGATCAATTTTTAGTCCGAAGAGTATGAGCGCCGCCAACGAAATCAAGCCTAAAATAACTGCAAAGTAAGATAATGGAGGTTTCTGAAACTTGTAAGAGGCTATGGCTGACAATGCCCCAAACAAAAAGGCCATTAAAGACACTGCAAAAATGTATTATGCCAAAGTCTTCTGGAAATATTCCAACACCCATGATTCCAATTCCGCACAGAACTAGTAGGCTGAGAAAGATTTTGTTTTGGATTATTCGCCTTAGAAAATAGGCGCCAGCCACGACTGCCAAGCCGAGCACGAAGACAGTTGGGGTAAAGGCACTCTACCACTAGTATGCACAGCGCGCACTTCCTCCATAGTCCAAGGATGCTTCTTGTTTAACGGCTGGGCTGGCGGCAATTGCACATAACGCAAACTTATGGGGGGCGTCAAAGTATTTGGCTAAGCTTTGAACAGCACCAACATAAATTCTAATAGTCTTCGGTGAGTATCCTTTATTCCTAAGGCAAACTACAAAACTGCTAAGCGTTAAGCGGTCTACACGCCTCCTTTCGCTTCTTGGTAAAAGGCGATCTTGTTCTACACTGTCCAGGAAATCCCTTATAGAACCTTGGCTTGAATAAAACTGCTGAAAAACCTCCAACGCCCTACTATAAACATTACGTGTTCCAAGCTTCAAAACTGAAAGAAACTCTGCCACCTCATCTTCGAAGGAACTTTTTGAATTGAATTGCAACTTTTGACCCCAGAAAGAAAAATGTTCTGCAATGTGAATATGTCCGTTTCCTGATACTGTCCTTTGTAAGGCTTGCCAAAGGATAGTGTCCTTTGCCAAGGGCAGAAAGTTCTTGTGGTTCTATAGTGAGTATTTGTTGAGGCGTAGCCAGTGGTGAAGGATCAGGGACGGGTGTCTTCCAAGAGGAGAGTGGATGTAAGCCGTGAGGTTTGGGAGAGACTTCCATTCTGGGTTAAAGAACTGCTGAAAATGCTTAGGGATTCCGGTTTATGAAATTCCATACTGCCTGAGTTTTTTGGCCAATATTTTCTTGAATTCTTCGTCTTTCATTAAAATGTTCATCACGTTGTCCGCTGCTGTTCTTGCTTCTTCCATTTCGAATGCTGCCTTCACGTCCAGGGCTAAGCCGCATTTCATGCAGAACTTGGCGTCGTAAGCGTTTGTGGCTTTGCATCTTGGGCATATGCGCGGAGTCAGTTTCGGCTTTTCTTCGGTTTGCTTTTTAAGTCCATAAACGCCCAGAATGGCGTCGTCGACGTCCCTTCCTGAAAGGTGCACGTATATGCTTGGCATCTCTGAACCCTGCTTCCACCCGAATATCTGGTTCATCTGGGCTTCTGTAAGCTTACCCGCCAGGAAGGTTGCTCGGCTGTGACGGAATTTATGTGGCGAAACAC
>Ga0315298_1005701_pt1 | contig 17465 bp, 17 predicted proteins | sample WHS_1_MG_FD_203077 | JGI IMG/M metagenome (GOLD analysis project Ga0315298, IMG submission 203077) | Extremophilic microbial mat communities from Washburn Hot Springs, YNP, Wyoming, USA - WHS_1_MG | ecosystem: Environmental > Aquatic > Thermal springs > Hot (42-90C) | place: USA: Wyoming...
GTATCTCGAAAGACGTGCGGCTTTGGCTTCATCGCCTGATGCTTCAGGGACGGCTGACAATCGCCCCGTCCTCGCCCAGTCTTGCCGGACGAGGAGCGTTCGCATGCTGATGTTTCTTGCAGCCACTAAATCGGCATGGAGCGTATGCCCGCAATGCGCGCACACAAACAGCAAGCCCTGATTGGGTCGATTCTCCCGTCCAACGTGTCCACAAACAGAACACGCCTGGCTGGTGTAATCCGCATCCACCCAAACTGGCACGCCACCCGACAACCGCGTTTTGTAGGCCGTCTTGGCCTGCACCTCTGCAAAACCCCAACTGCTCACCCTGCGGTTGGCCTTGCGGCGTTTCACCGAAGCCTTCTTCGAGTGCCGTCGCTCAGTTCGATTACGGATATCCTTCAGCCACTCCATACCTACCATCGCGTGTGGCTCCGCGATGGCCTTGCTCACACAGTGCGCGGTATCCGCGTTCAGCCGTCTTTCTCGCAGCGCCAACCTCCTCAAAACCGCTTTGGCTCCGCGAGTGCCCTTCGCTTGCAGCGCACTTCGTGTACTGGCGGCACGTTCGGCCAGGTGCCTTCGGTGTCCGCCATGATAAAAACGACATTTGCCTCGGGTATTGGATTCCACCGCGATGTTCCGGCGGTTCAGGTCCACGCCTTTAATGGTGGTTGTGCGATCCATCGCTTTGGTGTCCAGCGCTTTTTCGACGGACACCAGCAGATACCATGCCCTGGATACGGGGTCCTGCCAGAGTTTGGCCGCACCCAGGGTAATGCCATGGTCCAGCGACTGCGCCAGCCACTCCAGATGCCGGTTCCATCCTTCGTACCGGCACCGGATGCGTCCGTCCAAGGTCCCCACGCTGACCGTTTGCTCCTTGCCCAAAGCCCAATCCCGGCGATGGTTCAAGGTTACGGTCAGGGCGGTGAATTTCGGGGCTTTGTCCAACCCTTTGTAGCGCCGTTTCGTCCAGCCGCGTGCTTTATGGGCCGCGTTAGCTTTAGCTCGTTCCCAGAGGGTTTTGTACGCCGCAGCCACTTGCCGCGGCGCGTTGCAGGCCATTTGGGATGGCAGCCCGAATCTCTCGCGCAAATCCTGGTACACCAGCGTTTGCAGTTTCATGCCTTGCGACATCTTCCCGTTGGCAAAGGCAGCAACGGATGCGTGATTCAGGGCGTTACGGTAAGCCAGCGCCGTGCGCCGAACCGCGTCCTCCTGCTCTTTGGTGAGCAGGAGCTTCAGTTTGCACGTCAGCGATTGGGTGGTTGGCAATTCGTTCATATTCACAATTATATCAAGCTATGTTTCTCCTGTGAAGTATCGCCGCTGCGCGGCGGCGCTATCTCTCCCCGCCCTGAAGGGCGGGGATTCCCGCGCAAATCGGTTCACGCCGCACCACCGGCCGCCCTGCCCTCCCGCGTTATTTTCCTTTACAATGATCCGCTTCGGCGCCAATGAGACGCCACTGGAGACAACCGAGTATGTCCATGCCCACCCCTCCCTTCCCCAGGCCACGGCCACGCACCCTCCTCGGGGTCGGTATCGGCGTGATCATCGGCGCTGGACTCAGTTTCGCGGTGGCCGTCTATGCCGACAAGGAGCGCAGCGGCGTTCCCCTGGAGGAGATCCAGACCTTTAGCCAGGTCTTCAGCCTGATCAAGTCCGATTACGTGGATCCGGCTTCGGACAAAAAGCTCATGGAAGGGGCCATCAACGGCATGGTCAGCGCCCTCGATCCCCACTCGGCCTACCTCGATCCAAAAGAATTCAAGGAGATGGAGGTATTCACCGACGGCAAGTTCGGCGGGCTCGGCATCGAGGTCACCGCCGACCACGGGATCATCAAGGTGGTGGCCCCCATCGACGGCACCCCCGCCGCCAAGGCCGGCATCCAGCCCGGCGACCTGATCATCAAGATCGATGGCAAGGCCGTGCAGGGCATGAGCCTGCAGGAAACCGTGGACATGATGCGCGGCAAGCCGGGGAGCAAAATCACCCTGACCATTCTCCGTCCCCATCAAAACCAGCCCCTCACCCTCACCCTCATCCGCGCCATCATCAAGGTGCAGAGCGTGCGCGCCTTCATGCTGGCTCCCGGCTACGGCTACCTCCGCATCAGCCAGTTCCAGGACAATACCGGCACCGAGACCCGGCGGGCCGTGGAGGGTCTGGAAAAGGAAGCCGGCGGCCACCTCAAGGGCCTGATCCTGGATCTGCGCAACAACCCCGGCGGCGTGCTCGGCGCCGGGGTGGAAACGGCCAACACCTTCCTCAACCACGGCCTGATCGTCTATACCAAGGGACGCATCGCCGACAGCGACATGCAGTTCAAGGCCAGCGGACCGGACTATCTCCACGGCGCGCCCCTCATCGTCCTCATCAACGGCGGCTCCGCCTCCGCCGCGGAGATCGTCACCGGCGCCCTGAAGGATGACGGCCGCGCCCTGGTGCTCGGTCAGCGCAGCTTCGGCAAGGGCTCGGTGCAAACGGTCATGCCGCTCAGCAACGGCGGGGCCCTCAAGCTCACCACCGCCCTCTACTTCACCCCTGCCGGCTGTTCCATCCAGGGCCAGGGCATCGTCCCCAATGTGGAGGTTCAGCCCGCCAATGCCCAGCTACGCGCCCTGGACGGGGATCTGCTCAAGGAATCGGAGCTCCACGGGGTCCTCAAGGCACCCAGCGAATGCGCCAAGCTCACGCCCCAATATACCCTCGCCCTGCCCGCCGGGGCCGAGGCCAAGGCGCCCACGGCGCTGACGCAATCCGAGAAGCAGGAGGCCGAGGCTGCCCTGTCCGAAAGCATCACGCAACGACCGGATCTGGCCAAGGATTACCAGTTGCGCGAGGCCATGGCCATTCTGCAGGGCAAGCAGGTGCCCGTGCAGGTGGGCAAGGAGACGGTGGAAGAGCGCATCCCGCTACCCAAGGCCGTCGGCCAGTAATCCTTGATTCGGCAACGGCCGTTTTCGGGATGGGTGGTTGACTTCCGCCCGGATCTGGCGGGATAGTTTTGCGGGCGCGGTGGTCCAACGCTGTGGAGTTTCCGGGTTAAGCTCAGTGATTAAGGAGTTGCGGTGAACGTATCCATGCCCCACGTCCTCATTCCCCTTGCCGATGGTTTTGAAGACATGGAAGCCGTCATCGTCTGCGACATCCTGCGCCGTGCCGATGTCCAGGTCACTCTGGCGGGGCTGGGCGCGGGCCCGGTGCGCGGCGCTCGGGGCATACAGATCCTGCCCGATGCCCTCCTGGCCGACGTCGCGCAGGAATCCTTCGACCTGTTGGTCCTGCCCGGCGGCCGCCTGGGGAGTCAGCGGCTCGGGGAGGATTCTCGCCTCCTCGACCTGCTCCGGGAGCGCCATGAACGGGGCGAAATGATCGCCGCCATTTGCGCCGCGCCCGGCGTTCTTGCCGCCCAGGGCCTCCTCGAAGGGCGGGCCGTCACGGCCTATCCGGGCACTCTCGATCCCCACAGTCCCCATTATCACTACCAGGAAACAGCGGTGGTGGTGGATGGTCCCCTGGTGACTTCCCGTGGCCCCGGCACCGCCATGGATTTCGCCCTCACCCTGGTGGAACTCCTCCTCGGCCCCGCCCAGCGCGCCCAGGTCGAAGCCCCCTTACAGCGGTCCCATGTCAGCTAAGGCTTTCTCTTTCCCCGTCACTATGGATAATAGTCTAAGCAACTCTTGCTAAAGGAATCTTTCATGAAATTTCGTTCCATCGTCCTCGCCGCCATCCTTGGCGTCTGCGCGACCCCCGCCTTCGCCGCCCCCGTGGCCACCGTCAACGGTCAGCCCATCGACAACAGCCAGGTCCAGGCCATCATGTCCATGAGCCCGGAACTGGCCAAAGAACCCAACGCCCGTGAGCAGGTGGTGCAGAACCTCGTCAACATGGAAGTGTTGTCGCAGTATGCCATTACCCACAAGCTCGACCAGTCCGCCGACGTCAAGGAGCGCCTGGCCATTGCCAAACGCCAGATCCTGGCCGATGCGGCGGTGGATCAATACGTCAAGGAGCATCCCATTCCCGAAGGCGAGATCCAGACCGCCTATAGCAACTTCATCAAGGCCATGGGCAACAAGGAATACGAAGTCCGCCACATCCTGGTCAAGACCAAGGCCGAAGCCGACAAGGTCATGGGCGACCTGAAAAAGGGCCAGAAGTTCTCGGCCCTGGCGCAGAAATACTCCATTGACAAGGCCAGCGCCGCCCACGGTGGCGAACTGGGCTGGATCGTCCCGGGCATGGTGGTGCCGCCCTTTGCCCAGGCCGTCGAATCCGCCCCCATCGACAAGCCGGTGGGCCCGGTGCAGACCCAGTTCGGCTATCACATCATCGAGGTCCAGGCCACCCGCGCCATGACCCCGCCGCCCCTGAGCGCCATGAAAGACCGTCTCAAGCTGCAATTGCAGCAGCAGGAGGCCGCCAAGTTCGTCTCCGACCTGCGCAACCAGGCCAAGATCGACATCACCAAGTAAGCACAACCTCTCTGGGGTGGGCTCGGGCGCGCGGTGGCAAACACCCGCGCCCGAGCTTTTTGGAGCGCAGGGCCGCCCTTGCCAGCGCCTGCCCTTGGGACCACAATAGACTTAGTCTCAGACGTTGATGAGCGTAGTTGGAGCTGCCGCATGAGTAGAACGGAACGCCGCCGGAACACGGTCCTGGAGCGTGAACCCCGGGTGCAGGAACCCAGGATGTATCGGGTGGTACTCCTGAATGATGATTACACACCCATGGATTATGTGGTGCATGTGCTGGAACAGTATTTTCTCAAAACCCATGCCGAGGCGGTGGAGGTCATGCTCCACATCCACGAGCGGGGGAAGGGGCTGGGCGGGATCTATCCCTACGACATGGCCGAAACCAAGGTCGCCCTGGTCACCGCCGATGCGCAACAGCACCAGCATCCGTTACGGTGCATAATGGAAAAGGAGTGAGCCATGATTGACAAGGCCCTGGAACAATCCATCAATCAGTCCTTTCAGATTGCCCGCACCTACGGTCACGAATATGCCTCCGTGGAACACCTGCTGCTGGCCTTGCTGGACAACCCCCAAGGCATGGAAGTGCTGGAAGCCTGCGGCGCCGATCGCGATGCCCTGGCGCGGGAGATCCGCGATTTCCTCGAACACAAGGTGCCGGCGGCGGGACCGGCGGGCACGGTCAACACGCAGCCCTCGGTAGGTTTCCAGCGCGTCATCCAGCGCGCCCTGTACCATGTGCAGTCGGCGGGCAAGGATGCGGTATCCGGAGCCAACGTCCTCGTGGCGCTCTTCGCCGAACGGGAGTCCCATGCCGTCTATTTTCTGCAGAAGGCGCGGGTGTCGCGCCTGGATGTGGTCAATTACCTGGCCCATGGGGTGCGCAAGGATGATCTTTTTGAAGAAGAGGAAGAGTCCGCCGCCCCCGGCGGAGCGGAGGAAAAGAAATCCGCCAAGGACCCGCTGACGGCTTATGCCCGCAATCTCAACGCCTTGGCGCGCCGGGGCCGCCTCGACCCCCTCATCGGTCGCCAGGAAGAACTGACCCGGGCGCTGCAGGTCCTGGCGCGGCGGCGCAAGAACAATCCGCTCTTCGTGGGCGAGCCCGGCGTGGGCAAGACCGCCATCGTCGAGGGCTTGGCGCGGGCCATCGTCGCCGGCAGAGTGCCCGAGATCCTCGCCGACGCCACCGTGTACGCTCTCGACATGGGGGCACTCATCGCCGGATCCCGCTATCGCGGGGACTTCGAGGAGCGCCTCAAGGGGGTGCTCAAAGCCTTGGCCAAAAAACCCCATGCCATCCTCTTCATTGACGAGATCCACACCCTGGTGGGGGCGGGAGCGGCCTCCGGCGGCGCCATGGATGCCTCCAACCTGCTCAAGCCGGCCCTGGCCTCGGGGGAGCTCAAGTGCATCGGTGCCACCACCTATCAGGAGTATCGGCAGTATTTCGAAAAGGATCGGGCCCTGTCGCGGCGCTTCCAAAAGATCGACGTGCCGGAGCCCTCCCAGGAGGAGACGGTGCAGATCCTGCGCGGGCTCAAGGGCCAGTTCGAGGCGCACCATGCCTTGCGCTATACGGACGCGGCCCTGCGGGCGGCCGCGGAACTGTCCATCAAGCACATCCATGACCGCTTCCTGCCCGACAAGGCCATCGATCTCATCGACGAGGTGGGCGCCGCCCAGGCCCTCCTGCCGCCCTCCAAGCGCAAGAAGAGCATCGGCGTCCACGACATCGAGGAGATGGTGGCGCGCGTGGCGCGCATCCCCGGCAAGACGGTCTCCATGGATGACCGCCAGTCCCTCAAGAACCTGGAGCGGGACCTTGGTCTGGTCATCTATGGCCAGGAAGCGGCCATCCACGAGCTGAGTTCTGCCATCAAGATGGCCCGTGCCGGCCTGCGCCATCACGAAAAGCCCGTGGGCGCCTTCCTCTTCTCGGGGCCGACGGGCGTGGGCAAGACCGAGCTCACCCGGCAATTGGCCGCCCTCCTGGGCATCCCCCTGCTGCGTTTCGACATGAGCGAATACATGGAACGCCATACCGTATCGCGGCTCATCGGCGCGCCGCCGGGATATGTGGGGTATGACCAGGCCGGACAATTGACGGAGGCGGTGAACAAGCATCCCCATGCGGTATTGCTCCTGGACGAGATCGAGAAGGCCCATCCGGACATCTTCAACATCCTCCTCCAGGTCATGGACCATGGGAAACTCACCGATGCCAGCGGCCATGCGGTGGATTTCCGCAATGTCATCCTGATCATGACCACCAATGCCGGCGCCGAGACCCATGGCAAAAAGGCCATGGGCTTCGTTCACGCGGCCAAGCAGGCGGAGGGCGAGGAAATGGAAAGCATTCGCCGCGTCTTCTCGCCGGAATTCCGCAACCGCCTCGATGCCGTGGTGCCCTTCGCGCCGCTGGCCCCCGAGGTGGTGCTGCATGTGGTGGACAAGTTCCTCATGGAGCTGGACGAGCAGCTCCTGCAAAAGGGCTACAGTCTGGAGGTCAGCCCGGAGTTGCGGGAATGGCTGGCGAAGCAGGGCTACGATCCGCAAATGGGCGCCCGTCCCATGGCGCGGGTGATCCAGGAGCACCTCAAAAAGCCCCTGGCGGACCACATCCTCTTCGGCGACATCAAAAAAGGCGGGCGCATCCTGGCGACCCTGGTGGATGGCAAAGCGGTGGTGGAAGTGCTGCGCGAGCCCGCGCCGGAACCGGCCTGATGTCCGCTGCAGTCCGCCCACTCTGAGGCACAGCCCCCAAGCCCGGCACGCAAGAGTGTTGGTAATCCCCTGAGATCATCGCTCTTCAGGGATTCCTTGGCGAAGGAGAAATCTTCATATCAGCGTATGAGCCTTGAACGGCCAAAGGTGAGCTAGACCTGCCTGCCCTTTACCGGAGTTTTTTATGGGGCTGTGAATTCCCTCTCTGTCAGCGCCAATAGGCGCCTACCAGCAGGGCTTCGGGTACCAGGGCGTGGATGGCGGCGGGGAGTTCCAGGCACAGGCCCAGGCGGGGGCGGATACTCACCCAGAGGAGATTGGTGCGCAGATTCAGTTCGGCAAAGACCACCGACGACTGATAACTGAGCAGGACGCGGTTGATGCGCGCGAGCACATCGCGTTGCTGCTCCGAGCTGCGCTGCTTCAGTCGTGGGACAAGCATCAGGAAATCCGCCAGGGGGGCGCCATTTTCGTCGCGGGTGGGCACCCGCTGCCAAAGGGGGCTGGCGGGCTCCAGGGGAGAGGGGTCCGTACCAGCCAGACCCTTGGCCAGATGCACCGGGAGCATGGGATCTCCGGAATCTTTACGCGAGGGGAAAGTCAGTGTGCGCGCGAAAGCGGAGTCCCACAAGGGACGTGCCTGGGCCAAACGGCGGGAAACGGCGGGATGGATAAAGTAAGGGGCGGTTCCATCTTGCCCGCCCCGAGGGACAGCCGGTGCCGGGAGGCCTCAAACGGCCCGCGCGGCGTCCTTGCTGATGATGGCGCGGGCATGTTCGGCGCTTTCCCAGCCGGTGACCTTGACCCACTTGCCCGGCTCCAGGTCCTTATAATGCTCGAAAAAGTGACGGATCTGGTCGCGCAGGGACGCGGGCAGGTCCGTTACTTCCTGCACCCCCTCATAACCCGCCGCGAGCTTGGCCTGGGGCACGGCTACGATCTTGGCATCGACACCACTTTCGTCTTCCATGAGCAGCACGCCTACGGGCCGGGCGCGAATGACGCTGCCGGGTGCTACGGGCTGGGGCGACCAGACCAGGCAATCGGTGGGATCACCGTCATCGGAAAGCGTATTGGGGATGAAGCCATAGTTCAAGGGATAGTGCATGGCCGTGAACAGGAAGCGGTCCACGAAGACGGCCCCGGAGGCCTTGTCCACTTCGTACTTGATGGAGGAACCCTGGGGGATTTCGATGACAACATTGATATCCTTGGGCAGGTCCTTGCCGGCGGGCAGTTTTTTCAGATCCATTACATCTCCTTGGGTGATGATGAAAAATGGGCACGCAGACGTTCGAGGTCGGCGGCGGTATCGACTCCCGCCGCAGGGGCGGCGCTGCCCCGATAGACGGCAATGCCCACCCCATGCTCCAGGGCGCGCAACTGCTCCAGGGATTCGCTGCGCTCCAGGGGGGTGGGGGCCCAGGCGGCGTAGGTCTGCAGGAAGGCGCTGCGATAGGCATAGAGCCCCAGATGCCGCCAATGGGCGCCCGGCAAGGGAGCATCACCATTCAGGGGGAACTGTTCCCGGTCCCAGGGGATGGGGGCGCGGGAAAAATAGAGCGCACGGTCCTGGGCATCCATCACCACCTTGACCACATGGGGGTTCGCCAGCTCCGACCAGGTACGGATGGGTACGGCCGCCGTGGCCATGGGGCAATGGGGATGGTTCTCCAGGAGGGCGGCGGTGGCCGCCAGCAGCGCCGGATCCATGAGGGGTTCGTCGCCCTGGAGGTTGACGATGATGGCCTCGTCGGGGAGCGCCAGGAGCCTGGCCGCCTCGGCCAGCCGCTCGCTGCCGCAATGGTGGGAAGGATCGGTGGCGACCGCCTCGCCGCCGAATGCCTGCACACAAGCCATGACCTCCTCGTGATCGGTGGCCACCACCACCCGCGCCGCGCCGCTCTCCAGTGCCCGCCGCCGTACCTGCTCGATCATGGGCAAGCCACCCACGTCCAGGAGCACCTTGCCCGGCAAGCGGGTGGAGGCCATGCGCGCGGGAATGAGGACGCAGAAGTTCACGGCATCTTGCCCTCATAATGCTCGGCTTCATCCAGGAGCAGGACGGGGATGTCGTCGATGACGGGGAACTTTAAATGGCAACGTTCACAGCACAGCGCCTCCCGCTGGGCGCAGGGAAAGAGGGGGCCCTTGCACTGCGGACAGGCAATGAGATCCAGCAAACGGTGATCCACACTCATACAGTCCTCCTTTACGGCAAGCGCTGCGCCAGCCAATCCCAAAAGGGCGTTTCCAGCTCGGCGCGAATGCGCAGGAACCAGTCATCCGGTCCGGCGATTGCCCGGCATTTTACCGCATCCTTGGCCGTCATGACGATGGGCCGGGGGTGATCGGCGAGATCCTTGGCGGAGAAGGAATGATGATCGGCAAAAAAATGACTATGCACCCGCGCCCCCAGGCTCGCCAGAAGGGCGGCAAAGCGTTCGGGGCGGGCGATCCCGCTCAGGGCGCTTACCGCCCTGCCCTGGAGGCCGGACAAGGGCTGGCGGATGGCGGGATCACGCACCAGGGCCAGGTCAATGGGCACGATGCGAAAGCGGAAACGCCGGGGAGTCCCCATGGCGCTCAGGGCTTCATCGGCCGCGGCGTCCACCAGCAGGGCGTCCGCCGCGGCCATGGCCGTAAGCGGTTCGCGCAGGGGACCCGCCGGCAGGCAGCGCCCATTGCCCAGGGGCCGTGCGCCGGAAAAGACCAGGAGCTGCACCCGGGCCTGCAGGGCCAAATGCTGGAAGCCGTCGTCCAGTACGGCCACGGTGGCGCCATCCGCGGCGGCAGCGGCAATGCCCGGCAGACGGCGGGGGCTGAGATAGACGGGCGCCACCTGGCGCAGGAGCAGGGGCTCGTCGCCAGCGCGCCGGGGCGGGTCGCCGGGTTGCACGGCGTAGGGATGATGGGGAGGATGGGCGCCATAGCCGCGACTGACGATGGCGGGTCGCCAGCCGCGCACCGCCAATTCAGCAGCGATGGCCATGACCAACGGGGTCTTGCCGCTGCCGCCCACGGGGAGATTGCCCACCACAATGCTGGGGAGAACGGCCGGGTGGCCATGGGCATGGCGGCGTCGCCAGCCGGCCAGGGCGCAGGTAATGGCCCCCAGGGGACGCAAAGCCGTGGCCAGGGGGCCGCCGTCCCGCCACTGCCGTTCCAGGAGGGCAGCCCCCTTCACCAGGCAAAGACCCGTTCCAGAAAGGCGGGCAGACGCTCGCCGGCGCGCCGGCGCTCGGCCCAGAAGGCCCGCCGGGCGGCGTCGCCCTGTTCACGGGCGGCCATGGGGTCGCCCAGCAGGTCCTGCCAGCGCGCCAGGACGGCGCCCGGCGCAGTCAGGATAGGCACGAATTCGGGGCCCATGGCCTCGGGCCGGGGCAGCCGCGATAAGGGGGCGGCGCTGAGGGGGCGGCCGCCGGCGAAGGCCTGCCAGATATCGCCCGTACTCGCCGCCTCCAGGTGTACCCCTTGGGCGGCTACCGCCAGGGCCGGGTGCCAGCGTCCTTCGTCTACCCAGAGGGCGCTGCCTGGGGCCAATGGCGTGCGCGCCCAGCGGGACATCCGCTCCAGCCCCGCCGGCGCCACGCCCTGCCCGCTGAGAAACAGGAGGCCGCTGCGGCGCAGGGGGCTGCCCTGCCAGGCCTGGATCCAGCGTCCTGCCGACGCGGCCGATACCCCGGCCACCCACCAGAGTTGCCAGTCATCACCGCCGCAGGCCAGGGCGCGAAAGTTGGGTTCCACCTGGGCCACGGTGATGAGGGTGGAAAAATCCACGGGCTCCTCGATGCGCTCGGCCGGCAGCAGGGCGTGCCAGGCCTCGGCCTGCTCGACATTCCGGGGATAGACGGCCTCCACCGGCGGCAGGGGCCCCAGGCCCGGCCCCGTGCCCAGCAGGACGGCGGGTGTGGCGCGCTGCGTCAGGGCCGCCGCCAGATGCCGCCGCGGCGGGGCTCCCAGCGCCAGATAGCGCAGGGGGGTCAGGCGCTCCAGGGCACGCGCCACGGCCTGCGGGTGATCACAGGGGCCAAACCCGTAGCCCAGGCCGGGAACGCCGTCCATCTGCTCCAGGAGATCGGGATGCTCGGCCTCGAAGGTGAGCACCACGCGCAGGTCCAGGCGCTTTTCCCGGATCGCCTTGGCCAGATCCGCCGCCAGCCGCAGGTCGTCGAAGTCCGCAAAGCCCTGCATCCAGATGGCCGGGCCCCGGCCTGCGGGGGGCTTGATCCAGCCCCAGCGGGCGTTGGCCTGGCCGCGCCGCTGCTGCCGCCAATCCCGCCAACTGGCCCAGCGGGCCCTGAGCATCCCTGCGCCGTAATAGCTCATTTTCGCTCCATAAGGGCGTCGGCCCGTGCGCTTTGGGCGCGCATCCGCGCCTCCAATTGCTGCCGCAACTGCTCCACGGCGGCAGCGTCGGTCTCCCGCGCCACCCAGAGGGGTTCTCCCCAGAGGATCACCCCACGTGCCCCGGGAAAGGGTTGCACAAAACCATCCCAACTGGAGAAACGCCAGGCCGGACGGGCCGCAAAGGTCACCGGCACGATGGGCAGACCGGAGAGCCGCGCCAGTTCCACCACCCCCTCCTGCACCGCCTCCCGGGGACCGCGGGGACCGTCAGGGGTAATGGCGAGGTCGCTGCCCGCGCGGGCCGCCCGCAACATGCCGCGCGCCCCCTTGACGGCGCCGCGCCGGGTGGAGCCGCGCACGGCGCCGTAGCCCCAGTGGGCCATGGCGGCGGCGATGAATTCGCCATCCCGGTGCTCGCTGATGAGGATCTGTACGCGCCGTCCGCCGATCCGCCGGTAGGCATAGGGAATCATCGCCAGGCGCCCATGCCAGAAGGCGAGGAGGATGGGTTGTCCCTGGGCCAGCAGACGGCGTACCGGCGCCTCTCCTTCCACCCGCCAGCGCATGGTCCGGGCGGTGAACTGCAGGACCCCGGCCGCCAGGCGCGCCAGCCGCTGCAGGCGTTGCCCTTCCAGTCGCATGGGCTAATGGCTGCTGAGGGTGGCGAAGCTGATCCGGTTCAGACCCGCCGCCTGGGCAGCATCCAGCACATCGATGACATATTGCTGGGTCGCATTCTTGTCGGCCCGCAACACGATCACGCGCTGGGGATCCCGGGCCGCCATGGCCTTCAGACGTCCCGCCAGATCGCCCATGGGGATCGCCTGGCCGCCGATGGAGACCTGGCCCGCGGCATTGAGGTCGATGGTAATGGGGGTTTTGGGCTCACCCGCAGGGGCCTGATCCGCCTTGGGCAGTTCCATGGACAGGTGCGACTGATGCACAAAGCTCGTGGTCACCATGAAAAAAAGCAGCAGCACGAGAACGATATCCACCATGGAAATGACATTGATCTCCGGCTCCTCCATGCCGCGGCGGCGCAGGTTCATTCCTGCCCTCCCGCCAGCAGATTCACGACCTTCAGGGCCTCACGCTCCATCTCCAGGACCAGGCTATCGACCCGTCCGCGAAAATAACGGTACATGATCAGGCTGGGGATGGCGACAATGAGGCCGCTGGCGGTGGTGATCAGGGCCTCGGCAATGCCGCTGGCCAGGGCCTTGGGATCGCCAACGCCCACCGAGCCGATGGCGGAAAAAGCCGACATGATGCCAAAGACCGTACCCAGCAGGCCCAGCAGCGGCGATACGCCGGCGATGCTGCCCAGAAAGTTCAGGTAACGGTCGAGGTGGGCCACTTCGTGACGGCCCGTTTCCTCCACCACCTCCTTGATGACATCCCGCGGCTGCCCGGCCTGCTGCAAGGCCGCCAGCATCAGTCGCGCCAGCGGCGTATCGTTTTCGTAGAGCAGCTTGACGGCCTGCTGCACCTTGCCCACCTCGACGAGATTGGTGACCTGGGCCGCCAGCGTCGCCGGGGCAATGCGCGAGCGCCGCAGCACCCAGAAGCGATTGCCGATGATGGCCAGGGTCAGCACCGCGGCAAAGATGATGATGGGCAAGACCCAGCCGCCCAATTGGAAGAGTTGCAGCACGTTGACCTCCTATCTGCGCGCGAGTTGCAATATAACATAGGAAAAGCGGAATACAGCCTCTCCTTCCCCCGGATTCACTCCCAGTAGGCCTTGGCAACGGCCCCCTCTTCTTGCAAGCGATTGTCCAGCCAGCGCCAGGAGCGCAGCGCCGGAGCAGGACCGGCGGCGACGATCAGGGTTGCCGAAGGCGCCGCCGCCTGCAGTTGGCGGCGCTCTTCGCCGGTCAGGGAGGCAGGCACAAAGAGGGCAGAGCGCTGGGCCAACCGCGCTCCGTAGCGCTGCCGCAAGGCGGCTATGGCCGTGCCGTCGAGATCGCCGGCCAGCAAGGGGCCGCGGGGGCCACCCAAGAGCAGGACACAGGATTGGGGCAGCGTCGCGGTCAGGAAGGATCCGCCGGGGGGCGCCGCCCCAGCCGCAGCGCAAAGCAAGGGCGGCAACGGCCCACCCGGATAGTCTTTAGCCCCCGGGGGCCACCATTGCCGTTGCACACGGGGCAGCGGCTCGGGTGCCGAACTGTCGCTGCGCACCCAACTTTCCAAGGACGTCACGCCATGACGCAGGGTGCTGGCCTGCAGCCACAGCGCCGCCTCCCGTGCCTCGCCCTTGCGCCAGAGATTGGCGGTGAAGATGCCGCTGTGGCCCTGTTGGCGCCAGAAGAGCAGCGTTCCCTCTCCCGCCGGCAACAGTTCCACCTCCAGCGCCGCAGAAAGCGGTGCCGGCAACAGCAAAGGCAGGACGCCCACGACCCCCAGCCAGCGCCCCGGCCAGGCCCTCGGCAAAAAGAACAGGGACAGCCCTAGGCCGGCCGCGAGGAGGGCCGGGAAGCTGGGGCGGCCGGTGACGACGGTGGCATAAGGCAAGCGCAGGAGGGCTTCCAGGAGCACCACCACGCCGTGCATGGCCACCGCCACCAAGTGAAAACAGAGCCGCGCCAAGCCATCGCCGCCCAACAAGGTCGCCAGCGCGCCCAGGAGGGCCGTCGGCACGGCAAAGAGCTCGACCAGAGGGATGACCAGTAGGTTGGCCAGGGGCGAAATGAGGGGGATCTGCCCGAAAACCCCCGCCAGCAAGGGCAACAGGGCGATGGAAACCGCCCATTGGGTAGTCAGCAAGCGGCGCCACCAGGCTTGCCCATGGTCCACAAAGGCCACCATGACCAGCACGGCCACGGCGCCGAAGGACAGCCAGAAGCTGATCTCGCGGATGGCCCCGGGATTTTCCAGACAGATCCACAAGGCCGCCAGCGCGAGACCGCTCCAGGCATCGCTGCGCCGCCCCATGCAGCGCGCCAGTGCCGCCGCCGTAATCATCAGGGCGGCGCGCTCGGCGGGCAGGGCGAAGCCGGCGAAAAGGGCATAGGCCCAAGCCGCCGGGATACTGGCCACGCTGGCCGCCAGCATGGCCGGGTAACGAGTCACCAGCCACGGCACCCGCCGCCACAGCCATTGGGTCAACCAGAAGACCAGGCCGGCGACGACGGCCACATGGGAGCCGGAAATCACCAGGAGGTGGGCCGTGCCGGTATCGCGGAAGGCCGCCCAGACGGTTGCCGGAATCTGCCCGCCCATGCCCACGCTCAGGGCCTGCACAAAGCCCGCCTCCGCCCGCGGCAGGATGGCATTGCCGGCGGCAGCCACCGACTGGCGCCAGGCCTCGATCTGCCGCACAGGGGTCCAGGGCGGATCATCCAGGCGCTGGGCGTATCGAATACCGCCGGTCGCGCGGATATTGGCCCAGAAGCGCTGGCGTGCGGCATCGCCAAAGGGCGATGCGGGCAGGGCGGAGGCGGGCTGCAGATGGGCCTTGAACTGCCAGATCTGACCGCTTTGGGGCTCCTCGGGCAGATGACCGCGGAGGTCTATCCGGGCCGGGAAGGGGCGTTGACGGCCAGCGTCAATCCAGCGGGGAGCAACGAGAAAATGGGTTTCCCGCCCGAGCGGTTGCGGCGGAGAAACGATTTCGCCCACGAGGGTCACCAGTTCCGTCTGCCGCGCCGGCCAGTGGACCTGCACACGCTGTTGCGCCTGCCAGACCCCCCAGGCAAAGGCCAGGGCGGCCACTGCCGGCAGGCTCCAGCGGCGCCAGCGCCAAGCCAGGACCGCCGCCAGCAGGGCGCAGAGCAAGGGGATCCAGAGAGGCGGCAGGCGGCTGAACCACTGGAATGCCCCCAGACCCAGCCCCGCCGCAAGGGCGAAGGGCAGGAAGGCAGGCCAGGATTTGGCCTGGCCCGTCCCCTTGGCTACACTAGGGGCCACTGACCGCATGGGACTACCCGATTTGCGCCTTCCTTCATTCTGCCGTCTCCCCACCCGGGAGGAAATCCTCCACAAAAGGCCCCTGGGCCGTTTCACCCATTATCTGGCGCGTCCGGTCTTCTGGCATCCCCATCGGCACAATTTCGCCCGCGGCATGGCCATTGGCACCTTCGTCGGCAGCCTGCCCTTTTTCGGCCACGTCCTCAGCATCCTGCTCATCAGTCTGTGGCGGCGGGCCTATATCCCCATCGCGGTGATCATGCCCTTTGTGGTGACGGGCCCCCTGACCATCGTCCCCTTTTTCTATGCCAGCTATCAATTCGGCTTCTGGCTATTGGACCAGATCGGCCTTGCCCCGCCCATCACCATCCATTATGTGGACATCCAACGCCTTTTCCATGGTCAGATCGGCATGGCGGCCATGGGCGACCGGCTCTGGCACGCCTATCTCATCACCTGGCTGGGCAGTCTGTTGTTCGGCGGGGCCTTGGCCATCATTGCCTACGGGGGCACGCTCTGGGGCTGGCGCCTCTGGGTCTACTGGCGGTTGCGCCATCGCCATCACCATCCGGTCCATCCGCCACGGTCCCCATAGCAGCGGCCCGGCCAGGGCCTACCGCCATCCCCGGACCATCCTACGGCAAGGGGTAGTCGGCCGGCACCACGACCGGATGCAAGGCGCCGTCATGCAGGCGCAAGACCCGCGCCATCCGGGCGGCCAGGCTGGGTTCGTGGGTCACGATGACCAGGGCGGTGCCCAGTTCCCGGTTCAATTCCAGCATCAGATTATGCACCGCCTCGGCGGATTCGCTGTCGAGATTGCCCGTAGGCTCATCGGCCAGGAGCAGGGCCGGGCGGGTGACCAGGGCGCGGGCCAGGGCCACGCGCTGGCGTTCGCCGCCGGAGAGCATCCCCGGCTTGTGCTGGAGGCGCTGAGACAGACCCACGCGGCCCAGCAGCTCCCGTCCCCAGGGCTCCACCGCCGCCCGGCGCTCGCGCCGCACCAGCAGTGGCAGCAGGACATTTTCCAGGGCGGTGAACTCCGGCAGCAGGCGATGCAACTGATAGACGAAGCCCACGGAGCGATTGCGCAATTGCCCGCGGCGGCGCTCGTTGAGGGCATAGATGTCCTGGCCCTGGATGCGGACCCGCCCCGCGCTGGGTTTTTCCAGTCCGCCCATCACCTGCATCAGGGTGCTCTTGCCCTGTCCCGAGGCGCCGATGATGGCCAGGCGCTCGCCGGCGGCCACCTCCAGGTGGATGTCGCGGAGCACTTCGAGGCGCTCCCGACCCACGGCAAAGACCTGGCGCAGATGCTCCACCTGCAATACCGGCTCGCTCGCCATCGGCCTTGCTTCACTCATAGCGCAGGGCCTCGGCAGGGTCGATCCGCGCGGCGCGCCAGGACGGATAGATGGTGGCCACCCAGCTCATGACCAGGGCCGCAATGGCCACATGGACCACGTCCATGGGCTCCAGGCGGGACGGCAACTGGCTGATGGAGTAGACCTCCGGCGACAGGAACTGCACATGGAAAATCTGTTCGATGGCCGGCACCAGGGTGGGGATGTTGAGGGCCAGAAGCACGCCGCCAATGACCCCCAGGAGGGTCCCGAAGATCCCGATCACCGCCCCCTGGATCATGAAAATGGCGGTGATGCTGCGCGGTGAAACGCCGATGGTGCGCAAGATGGCGATATCGGTCTCCTTGTCCGTGACCACCATCACCAGGGTCGCCACGATATTGAAGGCGGCCACGGCGACGATGAGGGAGAGGATGACGAACATCACCAGCTTTTCCATCTTCAGGGCCTTGAAGAAGTTTTCGTGGGTCTGCGTCCAGTCCTGCACGTAAAAGGCCGGTCCGATCTGCTTTTGCAGATTGCTGGCGAACTGCGGGGCGGCGAAGGGATCCTTGATTTTCAGGCGCAGGCCGGTGACGCCATGGCCCATCCCATAGAGACGTTGGGCATCGCCGAGATTGAT
>Ga0315298_1005702_pt1 | contig 17464 bp, 11 predicted proteins | sample WHS_1_MG_FD_203077 | JGI IMG/M metagenome (GOLD analysis project Ga0315298, IMG submission 203077) | Extremophilic microbial mat communities from Washburn Hot Springs, YNP, Wyoming, USA - WHS_1_MG | ecosystem: Environmental > Aquatic > Thermal springs > Hot (42-90C) | place: USA: Wyoming...
TCGCGCAGGGTCGGAACGAGAGGCAGGCTGCTGGCCAGGGTCTTGCGCTCGGCGGCCTGCTGTTTCTGCAGATGCTCGATTTGCTTGGCGGCCTCGAACGTCTGCACATCGGGATCGCCCCCATTCTTGACGGTTTCGGCGAGTTGCTGAGCCAGACCGGAAAACAGGGATTCCCGCGCAGCTTGATGCTGCGCGTTCAGGTCATGCCAGGCCTTGGTGCGAATTTCGCGGGTGGGCTGAGCCGCTTCGCGCCAGGCATTCAACAAGGCGGCTTCTTTCTCTGCGTCGCTGACTTCCGCCACTTTTTGCTCTGGCTTCGGCTCCTGTTCGGATTCGACTTGCTCCAGGGCCGCGTTGAGGTCGGCGAACTCCGTTCGCTTCAAGTTCACAGCTTGCTGGACGGGGGCGGGTTCATCGGGGGCGGGTTTCTGCTGCGGTTCGATTTCGGCTTGTGGTTCCATCGGTTTCTCCTGCTTGAGATGGGGAGTGGGGGACAAGGGCTGACGCCCCTGCCCGGCGGATGGCGCGAGGCCCGGATGGCTGCGCTGGAAAATCCACGGCGGGACCGCGCGATCCAGGGTGGCGCGGATCGCATCCGGGCCGCTGTCGCGGAGTTGGTCGCGGGCGTCGTAGCCGGGGGGTGTGACGCCGGAGATTTTTTCGGGAAGGGCGATAGCGGCGCGGACGTTGCCGAGGATGCGGGCGGCTTTGAGGGCATTGATCTGTCCTTTGTGGGCAGCACGCTCGCCGTCGTTGTCGGCGTAGAGGGTCATGCGGCCCTGCATTTCGTCATGCAGGGCGCGGGCGACATCGGGCAGGTTTTGCGCCGAGAGCGCGGCAATGACGGGCAGTCCTGTGGCCTGATGGAGGGCCAGCGCGGTGCCGATGCCCTCGCACATCACGACATGCGGGGCGGTTTTGGCGGTCTCGAAGGCGCGCAGTGGCGCTTCGGCGTCCTGACCGTCGATGGGGATGACGGCGAAGGCGCCCTGTGTCGGCGTACCCGCGACGAAGCGTTTGTCGGCAGACTGGCCCGGTTCGGCCCAGGCGATGCGCTGTGCGCCAACCCAGCCGGGCTCGCCGTCGGTGAGCTTGAGCATGGGTACGAGCAACTGCGCACTGTGCTGTCGCAGCCCGGCTGTGGGCAGTGCGGGGTTCTGGATGTAAGGGAAATTCTGCGGCTCATGGCTGGCCTCCCAGCGCGCCAGGCTGTCGGAGATTGCGGCCTTTTGTCGCTCAGCTTGTTGCCGCAGCCAGGCGACGCGTTCGGCTTCAACCTTTTGTTGTTCTTCAGGCGTGCGTTCCCGCACCAGTTCCGGGCGAAAGGCGATGGGTTTGCCCTCGCCCTTGAAGTTGGTCACCCAGCCGGTGCCGTCCTCGCGCAGCAGATAGGCGGCATCGTTCCTGCCATTCGGGCGGTCGCCCACGTCGGCGCGGTGAATACGGCCATCTACCTGCAGACGCTGCGGGTCGATGTGCACATCCTGCAGACGGGCGAAGTCGAGAAACTGGGTGAGCTGGGTCGTGTCCATGCCCTGACTCTGCAGGGTGGGGACGGATGGTGCGGCGTTTGATCAGACCCGCCGTATTTCACGCTTCAACCCGTCGTCGATTTCAATCGAAAGCCGCCACCGTGCGTATTCTGATCAAAACCACCACCGAGACTGATCCAAACCCACCAAGCGTTCCAATTCAAACCCGCCAACCATTCCGATTCAAGGCCGCCACTGGTTCCAGACGGTTTTCACCAGCGCGGTTACCCTGATGGAGCCAGGCCAGAGGCAGCACAACGGGCGGAGCCCGTAGGGCTCCGCCCGTTGTGCTGCGGCGTCAGTAGTTCGCTCCTGTGACCCGCTACACGCCGCGCGGCAGGCGTTTCGCGCGCATTGATTCGCCCATCAGCTCGATGCGATGGGCCCCGCTGATCAGCCGGTCCATGATGGCGTCGGCGACCGTGGGATTGCCGTCTCCCAGGTAGTCATGCCAACGCTTGACGGGAAGTTGGCTGGTCACAAGAGTCGCTTTCATCCCTGATCGGGCCTCAATGACCTCCAGCAGATCCGCGCGGCGTTCGGCGGTCAGGATGTTGATGCCCAGATCGTCGAGGATCAGGAGATCGATCTTGCCCAGCGCCACGATGCGCTTGCGGAAGGTGCCGTCGGCATGCGCGATGGCCAGATCCTCCAGCAGCATAGGAACCCGCTCGAACTTCACCGTCAGCCCGAGCCTGCACGCCTGGTTGCCCAGAGCGCAGGCGATCCAAGTCTTCCCGACCCCGGTCGCTCCCGTGACAACCACGTTCATCCCGCGACGGATCCAGTTGCACAACGCAAGCGACGCCATCGCGCTGCGGTCGAGGCCGCGTCTGGTTTCGTAGTCAACGTCTTCCAGGCAGGCAGACTCCCGTAGCTTGGCGTTGGTCAGCAGACGGCGCAACCGCCGGTCATCCCGAAACGCCACTTCGTGGTCGACCAGAAGCCCGACCCGCTCCTCGAAACTGAGGTGGGTCGCGCTGGCCGATTCGATCTGCTGGGTAAAGGCATGCGCCATGCCGAACAGCTTCAGCTCGTTCATCTTGCGCAGGGTATCGTGGGTCATCATGGATCATGTTCCTTGGGGCTTGGGGAAATTCGTGTCAGTGGTAGTGCTCGGGTCCGCGCACGTTCTCATGCGAGAAATCGGCTTCGATGATGTCCGGTGAGGCAAGATCGAGCCGGTTGGAGAGGATGGCGCGCAGGCTCGACGTCGATGTGGCGCCGATTGCCAGGGCGCGTGCGCAGGCCGACTCCAGCCGCGTTGCGCCGAACACGCCGGCCAGCTTGCGCAAACTCAGACCGAGGCGGTAGCCGACGGTCTTGTTGCCAACGTCGACCAACCGTGCGACCACGAAGTCCGACGTTCGCGGGCCGATGGTCGCGGCCCAATCCAATTCGCGCTGCGGCGACCAGTTGGCATAAGCATGGTCGGCTGCGGGGACGTGCGCCGGATCGACCACCGGGGCGGCGCCTGCAGTGCGCTCATGGCTGGCCACGCGGCGCCCGCCGTGCAGCAACTCCACGACTCCAGCGGTCACACGGATGTCGACGAGTGCATTCACCAGTCGTGGCGGCGCCGAGAACAGGCGCCCGCCGACATCCACCATCCTGTCCATGCCGACGCGGCCACGGCGGAACTCGACGTACTCGTAGGGTGCAATCGGCAAGGCGCGCAGCGCCGGACGATCAACGGTCTCGAACGCCTGGGCGCGGTTGCCAGGCAGTTTCTGAAAGGGCCGGGTGTTGAGGTCGAGCAGCAACGCGCGGATGGCCGCATTGAGCTCGCCAAGGCTCGTGAACACGCGCTTGCGCAGCCGGAACAGGATCCAGCGCTCGACGATGAGCACATGCCCCTCGACCTTCGCCTTGTCCTTGGGGCGATACGCCCGCGCGGGCACGATAGTGGTGCCAAAGTGGCTGGCGAAATTCTGGTAGCTGTCGTTGATCAGCGGCTCGGTCCGGCTCGCGCGGGTGACGGCCGCCTTGAGGTTAGAAGTGGCTCGGCTTTTCTAAACAGCGGGATCAGTGGATGATCTGGTTTCTTGCTGGGCCGAGAAGGGCCTAGCAGAGGAGCGAAGATGATGAACAACAAACCCAACTCCGGTCGACGTCAGCGCCGCGTGCACAGCCCGGAGTTCAAAGCCAAGGTCGCGCTTGCGGCGCTGCGCGAAGACAAGACCCTGGCCGAGCTGAGTCAGCAATACGCCTTGCATCCCACCCAGATCACCGAGTGGCGGCGGCAACTCCTGGAGCACGCTGCCGACGTGTTCGGGCACAAACCTGAGCCGACCGTGGATTTGGCACCGCTGCACGAGAAGATCGGACGGCAGGCGCTGGAGCTGGATTTTTTAAGCAGCGCGCTCACCAAGGCGGGATTGCTGAGCGCCGCACGATGATCTGCCGTGACCACCCCATTCCCATCGCCCAGCAGGCGCGTCTGCTGGGCATGAGCCGCAGTGCGGTGTACTACCTACCCCGGCCACCCAGTGCGGCCGATCTGGCACTCATGCGCCGCATCGATGCGATCCACCTGGAGCATCCGTTCATGGGGTCGCGCCAGATCGTCCGTGTCCTGCGCCGCGAGGGCCTGCAGGTCGGTCGGCTGCATGTGCGCACGCTCATGCGCAAGATGGGCCTCCACGCCTTGGCGCCGCAGCCGGGCACCAGCCAGCGCCATCCCGGCCACAAGGTGTTCCCCTACCTGCTCAGAACGCTGGCGATTGTGCGCAGCAATCAGGTCTGGGCGCTCGATACAACCTACATTCCCATGGCGCGCGGCTTCGTGTATCTCACTGCCGTGGTGGACGTGTTCAGCCGCCGCATCCTCGCGCACCGGGTCGCCATCACGCTGGAAGCGCAGCATGCGGTGGAGGCGATCCAGGAGGCGCTGGCGCGCCACGGCATCCCAGAGATCGTCAACACCGACCAGGGCAGCCAGTTCACCGCCCAGGACTTTGTCGACGCGGTCCAGAACTCGGGCGCCCAACTCTCCATGGACGGCCGCGGCGCCTGGCGGGATAACGTGTTCGTCGAGCGGGTCTGGCGCTCGGTCAAATACGAGCGGGTGTACCTGCGGGCCTACGCCAGCGTGCGCGAAGCGCGGGCCGACATCGGCCAGTACATTGACTGGTACAACCGCGAACGGCCGCATTCCAGCCAGGACGGCAACACGCCGGAACAAGCGTATCTGGCTGGCCTGCCTATCCTGCCGGAGGCTGCCTAAAATGATTCCCCGGTGCGCCCCGAGTTGCCCACCGCGTCGGCCGTTCGTCGCAAGCGACGTCCGCCGCCGTGGACAACTCTGCACCGTCTCAACCCACCAGGCATCCACTTATCTCTCGGGGAAATCTGTTCAGATCAACCGAGCCACTTCTGTTGTCGCAGACGATGCACTGCGGTGTCCCTCCGAAGAACTCCAGCATGCGCACATGCGCGGCGATCCAGTCGGGGAGTTGCTGCGACCAGTGCGCCTCGGCATAGGTGTAGTTCGAGGCTCCGAGCACGCCGACGAAGACCTGCGCGCGCAGCACCTTACCGCTGTCGCCATCGTGAATGGGGACGGTCGGTCCGGCATAGTCGACGAACACCTTCTCGCCGGCCGGATGGGTTTGGCGCTGGTAGCTCTTGAGCGTGCGCGTCCAGGCGCGGTACAGGGCGCAGAACTGGGCGCGCTGCATGCCGTCGGGATGATCGGCCAGATATTCGGCATGCAACTGCCGCAGCGTCGCGCCTGGGCGCTGCATCTCCTGGTGCACCATGGACCAGTCGGGTAGCGGGCGCCTGGTCCGCACACTGGGCTCGACCGGGTACAGGCGCCGCTCAAGGGCCTGATCATCCATGTCGTCGGGCAAGGGCCAGCTCAGACCGGCGGACGCCGCGCGCAACAGATAGTCGGCCACCGCGTCGCGCGACAACCCAAGACTGCGCGCCGCCGCGCGCTGGCTCAGCCGCGACGCGTGGGACAGGCGCAGCACTTCGCGAATTCTTCTCATCGCAATTCTCCGATTGACCATAGGCGTTCGGCGGCACGCGCGCCTCGTGTCCGGACGCGGGCGCCGGACACGAGGCGGCGCCCTGTCGCGCTTGACAGGCCTTGACAGGCGATCCGTCGGATCGGAGAATCCAAAGCAGAAGTTCCCGCTTCCAGATTTGGATTCCTCCCGCAAACGGCCCGCAGCCCCAAGCTGCGGGCCGTTTGCGTTCCGGCGTCGGTTGGATGGGCAATGCGGGGGTTCAGTCGTCGGGCATGGGCGTCTCCCCTGAAGATTCTGAACGGCGTCGCGGCGACGGGCCGCGGGGCCGGAAGGTGTAGCGCTGCGGCCAGAGTTCGGCGGCCGACATGCCCAGCAACGTCGCCACGTGGGACGCGACCTCGAAGGCTGAGATCCGACCGTGGATGACGTTGCCCACGACGCTGGAGGACACGCCCAGCTCGCGTGCCAGTCCGGCCTGACTCACCCCAAGCCGCTTGAGGCGATAGGCGATTTCAAGCCCGTCCATGTGACAGCATCTCGCGGCGAGAGTAGAGTAAGCACGATAAATAGCGAAATATTCTCTATGGCGACGAAAGATATTCCAAAGCAATCAGACGCGCAAGACCCGGGCAACGAACTGCAAACCTTGCCCACGCGCATGGCCCAGGTGATCGCTCACGCCGGCATCAGCCAGGCCGAACTGGCGCGACGGGTCGGCGTCTCTCCCGGATTCGCCAGCGACGTGCTGCGCGGCGTCAAGCGTCCTGGCGTGGAGATGCTTCTTGGGCTGCACAAGGCTTTCGGCGTGTCCATCGACTGGCTGCTTACCGGCGAGGGCACGATGATCGGCGGCGCCGGAATCCACCATGACCTGTTCCGCGCGATCCGGCTGCAGATTGCCGTGGCGCGCGCCGCGGTCCTGCAAGGCGACGCGACCGCGCGTGCCTTGCTGCTCCTCATCCGGGAAGGTCAGCTCGCGGCAGCGGCTGATGACCCGGCATTCGGAGAACTGCTGGAGCGGGTCGCGCCGGACGATGCGGATCTGGACCTCGCCGTCGAGCTCTACAACGGCCATCAATGGACCAGCGATCCGTTGTCACAGCGGCGCAATCTGCTCGCAGCGGCAGCGGCGCATTTCGAGGCGCGCAAGCCGGTGGACCGACTGGCCGCAGTTACCGGAGCACCAGACAGAAGGGCTGTGGTGCAGGTCAACACAGGGCCGGGGCAGCGCGTCGCCGGCAGGGATTTCGTCGACAACAGAGGCCGCAACCGATGAGCGCGCAGCAGAAAGACGCCTATGGGGTTCAGTTCAACCTGGGATCGGATTTGCGTGTGGCCGGTCGCGACTACCACGAGTGCCGCGTCCCCGTCTCCCTCAAGGTCTACCTTGCCACGACGGCGGCGGACCGGCTGGACGAGGAAGCCATCGACAATGAGCGCTTGTTTTATGACCGGTTCGGTATCGACGTGCCCCGAGCCACGCGCGAGAAGGTGATCGCCATCAAACGGCAACACGGCCTGAGCGACGCCGAGTGCCGCAGGCTGCGGGGCGCCGGGCAACTCCGCATCACCCGCGACGATGCGCGGCTCGTTCCTGACCGATGGGTGCCCGCCGCTGGATGGTTCTACGCCGCCGTTCTGTCCGTCGCCGTCAGTGTGATGTTGCTGGCCACCCTGGCATCGAATGCGCCCTCTTGGAAACAGGCGCTGGCGACCTTGCTCCTCGTCAGCGCCTGGATGGGCGTCATCGGCTTAATTCACCGCTGCCTGCTGGAGCCCGCTCGGTGGATACGTCCCCTCGATGCAAGGCGGCACCGACAAAACGATGCGCGGCGCGATCCCTAAAGGCAACTCAGCACACATCAGAAGGCTTGAGGACCCAAGACGGCATGCCCAGATTGCCATCTTAAGGATTTCGGACATGCAGTCCCTCAGCCCGTACGACAGAAATATCGGCCAATGCCATGAGCGGCAGCTATTCAGAGCATTGAGATACAAGTTTTACAGAAATATTCACGCGCTCCCGCTATCCGATTCATAAATCTCCAGATATTCTCCTAATTCAAGGCGTTTTGACATTTCATTCCTATTCCAAGGAACGCCTCGGATAAAAATCTGGTCGCAACGGGGAGGGGTATGCGAAGCATCAACGCCAGTTTCAGCCGAGTGTCGGCCCCTTGGGGGCGACACCAAGTATTTCGGAACCGCTGATGACGGCACCCGGCCCGGCCCCCCATGCGTTGCCGTCCTCCGAGGGTGTTGCGGGTGAGCCCCGGATCGAACGCGATCCCGGTCTTGCCGCGCTGATCCTGATCGCGCAGTTTCACAACATCCCGGCGGACGCCACGTCCATTCGTCACAAGCTGGGTCGCCCCACCGGGCCGCTGAGCCCTACCGATCTGCATCTCGCCGCCAAAGATCTGGGACTCAAGGTGCGTGGAGTCCGTGTGCGTCCCGAGCGTCTTGCGCACACGCCGTTGCCGTGCTTGGCGCTCAATAGCGATGGACGCCACTTCGTCCTCGCCCGGGTCGACGACGCCAAGGCGCTGATCTTCGACCCTGCCACCGGGCAGAACCAGATCCTCACCCGTCAGCAGCTTGATGCGCGATGGGACGGAGCAGCCCTGCTGTTCGCGTCCCGCGCCTCGCTGTCCGGCGAGTTGGCGCGCTTCGACTTCTCCTGGTTCATTCCTGCAGTGGTCAAGTACCGTCGCGTGCTGCTCGAAGTCTTCGGACTCTCCTTGGTGCTGCAGCTCTTTGCCCTGCTCACGCCGCTGTTCTTCCAAGTCGTGGTCGACAAGGTGCTGGTCAACGGCGCGCAGTCCACATTGATGGTCATCGGCATCGCCTTCGCCGCGAGCTCCGTCTTCGAAGTGGTCTTGAGCGGGCTGCGCACCTATGTGTTCTCCCACACCACCAACCGCATCGACGTCGAACTGGGCGCCCGGCTGTTTCGTCATCTCTTGAATCTCCCCTTGCCCTACTTCGGCGCGCGCCGTGTGGGCGACACCGTGGCGCGGGTGCGCGAACTGGAGAGCATCCGCAACTTCCTCACCGGGCAGACCCTCACCTCGGTCATCGACGTGCTGTTCTCCGGGGTGTTCCTCGCCGTCATGCTGCTGTATAGCTGGCAACTCACCCTGCTGGTGGCGTTGTCCCTGCCGGTGTACGTACTCATCTCAGCCTTGCTGGTGCCGCCGCTGCGCACGCGGCTGAACGAGAAGTTCGCCCGCGGCGCCGACAACCAGTCCTTCCTGGTCGAGACGGTGTCGGGCATCGAGACCATCAAGTCCATGGCCGTGGAACCCCAGTTCACCCATCATTGGGACAAACAGCTTGCCAGCTATGTCAGCGCCGGATTCCGCGTCACGACCCTGGCCAACCTCGGCCAACAACTCATCGGACTCATCGGCAAGCTGGTCAACGTCGGCATCCTGTGGTGGGGCGCCCAGCTCGTCATCTCCAATCGGCTTTCGGTGGGCGAGTTGGTCGCCTTCAATATGCTGGCTGGACGGGTGTCGGCGCCCATCCTGCGCCTGGCCCAGCTTTGGCAGGACTTCCAGCAGGTGGGCATTTCCATGCAGCGCCTGGGTGACATTCTCAACACCCGCACCGAGGTCACCCAGAACCGCCAGGCCCTGCCACAGGTGCACGGCAAGATCGCGTTCGAGAACGTCGCCTTCCGCTACTCGCCAGACGGTCCTCTGGTGCTCAAAGGCATCCATCTGGAGATCGTCCCTGGCGAAATCATCGGCATTGTCGGGCGCTCCGGCTCGGGCAAGAGCACCTTGACCAAATTGCTGCAGCGGCTGTATCTGGCTGAATCCGGTCGCATCCGCATCGACGATATCGACCTGGGACTGGCCGACCCCGCCTGGCTGCGCCGCCAGGTCGGCGTGGTGCTGCAGGAAAACCTGCTGTTCAACCGCAGCATCCGCGACAACATCGCCCTGACCCAGCCCGCCATCAGCCTCGATGCGGTGATCCAGGCCGCCAGGCTCGCCGGTGCGCACGACTTCATCAGCGAACTGCCCGAGGGCTATGACACCCGCGTAGGCGAACATGGCGCCAACCTCTCCGGCGGACAACGCCAACGCATCGCCATCGCCCGAGCCCTGGTGAGCAATCCGCGCATCCTGATCTTCGACGAAGCCACCAGCGCACTGGACTACGAGTCCGAACGCATCATCCAGGAGAACATGCGCGCCATCTGCCAGGGCCGCACCGTGATCATCATCGCCCACCGTCTCTCGGCTGTGCGCATCGCCCACCGCATCGTGGCAATGGACAAGGGGGTGATCATCGAGATGGGATCGCATGGCGACCTGGTCGACCAGGACGGCTACTACGCCGGCATGGTCAGGATGCAGGCGGCTTGACCATGACACCGCGCTGGCACGCCTTGACCGACCTGTGGCACCGCTACGCGCAGGTGTTTCGCGCCTCCTGGCAAATCCGTCACGAACTCAGCGGACCGCAACGGCACGCCCATGAACTGGCCTTCCTGCCGGCCCATCTGGAACTGGTTGAAACGCCCGTCCATCCCGCCCCGAAGTGGACGGCGCGCTTGATCGTGCTGTTCGCCGCGCTCACGCTGCTGTGGGCTGTGCTGGGCAGAATCAACGTGGTCACCACCGCACAGGGCAAGCTGGTGCCCGTAGGGCAGGTGAAGGTGGTGCAGTCCATGGACACCGGCACGGTGCGCAGCATCCTGGTACGCGATGGTCAACAGGTCCGTGCTGGTCAGCCGTTGATTGAGCTGGATGCCACCCAGGCCAGCGCGGATCGTGACAAGGCTCGGGAAGCGCTGACTGAAGCCGAACTCAACGCGGCGCGGGCCCAGGCGCTGCTGCAGGCACAGGCCCACGCCCATGCGCCCACTGTGGCCAAGGTCGCCAGCGCCCCGCTGGAGGATCAATCCGCCTGCGAGCAACTCGCCGATGCGCAGTACACCGCCCTGCAGGAGAAACTCGCCAGCCAGCAGGCCGAGCTCTTGCATCGCCAGGACCAGCTGGCCGCGACCCAGGCCGAGGTGGCCAAGCTGACCCAAACCGCACCACTGGCCGCCGAGGTGGCGCAATCCTATGCGTCGCTGGTGAAGGACAGCTATGTCGCGCGGCAAGACTACCTGCAGAAGAAGCAGGACAGCATCGACCAGCAGGGCCAGCTCGCGGTGCAGCGCAGCACGGCCCAAGCACTGCAGGCCGCCATCGTGCAGCAGCAGCGCGACATCGCCGCCACCTCGGCGCAGTTCCGCCAGGATCAGCTTGATCTGCTCAATAAATCACAGGATCAGGAACAGCAAACCCGGCAGGACCTCGACAAGGCGCAGCAACGCACCAGCCGCCTCGTCCTGCGTGCGCCCGTGGCCGGCACGGTGCAGCAATTGGCGGTCTACACCGTGGGCGGGGTGGTCACCCAGGCCAAACCGCTGATGGAGATCGTGCCGGACGACACCCTGGAGGTGGAGGCCAAGGTGTCCAACAAGGACATCGGCTTCGTGCAACCAGGACAAAGCGCAGCGGTGAAGCTGGAGACCTTCTCCTTCACCCGCTATGGATACTTGCATGGCGCGGTGCGCCAGATTTCCAACGACGCCGAGACCACCAAGAAGCAGACCCTGGTGTTCCCGGTGCGCATCCACCTCGACGCCAACCGCATGTGGGTGGACGGCCACTGGGTCCATCTTTCTCCGGGGATGGCGGTGACGGTGGACATCAAAACCGGGCGGCGCAGCGTAGCGGACTATTTCCTCAGTCCGCTGATGAAAACAGCGGAAGAGAGTCTGCATGAACGTTGAAGAAATGAAGCAGTTACAGCCTTGCCATGCTGGCCGAATTGCACGCTTACTGGGGTTGAGTTTTCAGATTCCTGATGATCTGAAAGTAAAAGCAGTCCTACTGCGTAGCGCGATGCGCTTCTGGGCTGCACTGACTACGTGCCTTGCATTGGCGATGCTTTCGCAGCACACCGCTTTTGCCCTCGATCTCGGCAAGACGGGAGCCGCGCTGGGCTTGCAGCCGAGCGACAGCATGTTCAAAGCCGTTGCGTCGATAAACGAAACCTTTGCGCCTACCGCTTTGGCATTCAGTCCCGATGGAAACTACCTCGCAGACACCGGAATGTACGAACCTATCGTCCACGTCTGGGATGTCCACACCCACAGCTTGGTGCGAACGCTCCCCGGCGGAAAAGTCGTTGATTTCCATTCGATCACCTGGAGCCGAAACGGACGCTACCTAGCGGCCTGTGATAACTACTCGCGAAGGCAAAGCGTGACAATTTGGTCCACGACGACGTGGACACCGGTTATTCAGCTCAATCAGGGATCTGGCCAGTGCCTCTCACCGGCCTTTAGCGGCGACTCGACCTTGTTTGCCTATGGAGATGTTGAAGGAGATATTTATGTCTACGATACGACAACTTGGAAACTGGTGAATTCTGCTGTCTATGCATACGAGCCAGGCAAGAACAAGTGCATTCCGGTGAAATGCCCTTCCATCACCGTTTTGCAAGGTAAGCAAGTTACCTTTATTCCATCGCGTTCTGATCTTGCATTTGCAGTCGACGGCCTCTTCGCAGAGGACAATCCGCCGGCCGCCATCAAGTCGTTGGACTTTGTGAATACCAACCGATTGGTCCTGTGGAATCCGACGCAACCGCCGCCCAATCTTGACCACCCCAACCCCCAAGATGTTCTGTTGCTCTACGGCAAGCAACCGCTGCTCGCTCCGGACCCGCGAAGTCCAGGGGCGCCGAGGAATCGTGCCGACCCGATATTAGACGCCATTGCCTTCGCACCCGATGGTCAAACTTTTGCAACTGGAACTAGGGCGGGCGACGTAAAAATCTGGAATTTGCACCCTTTTCGCGAGATCGCCCATCCGCTACGCGGTGCATTTCCGATAGTTGCCGGGGGCGCTGCAACTTTGCAATACACCTCGGATGGTACCCACTTGTTGGTGATCTTCGACGGCATCGGTTTCCCTTACAGCCTCGGGAAGCTTGTGGCGATCAACGCTAGGACAGATGCTGTGGAAGACATATTGCCTGTCTCCAACTACGGCGCTTTGGCGTACAGCGGGAAAAATCATCTCGTTGCCACTGGGGGCGCCTGGCTGGGGCGCGCCTACCGAATTTTTATTTGGAAGTTTCGTTGATCCGCTTTAACCGCCCGTCCATTAACCCAATCGGTGTTGCGCTTCGCACTTGAAACCCTTCTATCAAGGAGATTAATCATGTCGTCTAACCCTAATGCATCGCTCATTTCATCTGAATCATTGCAAGCTGCGGAGTTGATCTCTAATGTGGCGTATGGAACAACCGGATTTGCACATGACGCAAATTACTCGCAGGATGTTGCTGATCTTACTGCCACAGGATGGACTGAATTAGAGGCCCCAACAGATACTGGAAACAGCTATTTTGGCGTTGCGTTTTATAAAATCATCGCCGTCAATGGCGTTGATACAGTTCAAGTGATTATAGGAAATCAGGGGACAAACACATTGTATGATGTCGCAATTAATGATGGTGTGATTGCTGTTGCTGGGGAGCCTCCAAGTGATGCGCAAGCAGAAGCATATTACAATCAGATCATTCAAGCGGCCAACACGATTGCTCAGCAAAATGGAAATATACCGATTTCTGTATTGGAAACTGGGCACTCCCTCGGAGGTCAGGAAGCGGACTTTGTGGCAACTTCGCCTCACACTCAATCAGGAGTATCGACCGCTGCCGTAACCTTCGACGCCCCAGGGCAGGCACTGACTGATTACCTAAGCGCCGTAGGCACGAATGCCTTCAACATTTACAACCAAGGCGATCTTGTTCATCTTGCGGGTGGACCTTACGTTGGCGGATCGGCAGAAATCAATGCTGAAGTCGTCTCGGATGTCTGGGCCACGGTGAACCACGACGAAGTGGACATAAAAGGTTTTCACTTGTATGTGGCAGGTGCTGCAGGTTTGGCTGTAGCCGGGCTCTATCAAAATCATTCACTCACTGACATCAATGCTTATCTTGCAGCCCATCCAGCACTTGGAGGAATCAATTTTGATCTGTATTCTCCGGATCAGCTGACACAGCATATTGTCGATGAACTTGCTGCCGTGACGCCGGATCATTTTTATAAAATGACAGCGGCAGAAAAAGCAAGTTTCTATGCCAACATCTTTAATGCGACCTCAACAACTGGAACAGCAACGTCTTCTTCCGGAAGCACCGGAACTTCAAACCCTGCTGAAACATATACCGCCGCCGCGACTTCTGCAGATGGTCAAACATTAACGGGAAGTATGGGGGACAAAATTACTCAAACGGTGTCGGGTTCGACCGCCATGAGTAGTGATAGCAATGGCGACAGCATCACGCAAAGTTACGACGCCACGACCGGCGCATTGACCAGCGACACCTGGAAAAACGCCATCGGTACGAAGGGCGCGGACACCTACGCCGCCGACGGCTCCTCCAAGGGCACCGTCACCTACGCCGACGGCAACTATGCCACCACCCTCGACGACGGTCAGGGCAACATCACCACCGATTACTACACCAAGGACGGCATCGAAATTCGCTCATCCTGGGTGCATTCGGATGGTTCCTCGGGGACGGTCAACATGTTTGCGGACGGCACCACCCTCATCCCGGGCGGCGGGACGTATGACGTGCCGTCATCGGAATCCCTCATTCTTCAGAATCCTGACGGAAGCTACGTAACGACCGACTGGAATGCCAACGACGCGGGCCTCACAACCAACTTCGCCGCCAATGGAAGCCAGACCTCGCAGTCCACAGACACGGGAACTGGGGTCAATGATCTGACAGTCGCCAGCAGCAAGACCGGCTACGTGGCCGGCGAGGAAACCACCACCAACTACAACGCGTCCGGTGCAGTGGTCGGTGACTCCTGGTACGCGGCGAACCCGGACGGCAGCGTCAATCCGAACGGCGTGTACGTGGCTTGGGCACAAGCAACGGCCAGCAGTGGGACGACGGTAGACAATGCAGGTGGTGTGATTGTGAAGTCGGCGACGGCCCTCGATGGCAGCCTCTATCGAGACACTACGGAGCCTCAAGGTGACACGGTCAGCCATCTCACGGCCAGCGGCACGTTGCTCTCGGACAACTGGACCATTACCGACGGGTCGAGCACCACGCCTTCCGTGACGGGTAGTGACACCTTCAACGCGGATGGTTCCGGCAAGGGCTCTTTCAGCGACACGCGCGATGGCACCGCCGGCACCGTCACCCTTAACGGCCAAGGCGACATCGTGGTCGTCAACACCAACGCCAGCGGCACGGTGACCAGCGAAGACACCTGGAACGGCAGCACGGACAGTTACACCGTCGCCACGCTCAATGGCAGCGGCACCACACTGAGTTCGTATGACTACCTGGCCAATGGCAATGTCATCGCCACCGACTATGCCCCTGACGGCACCACTGTCGCCGACCAGCAGACCGTCGCCGCCGGCCTTGTCATCAACCCCGACGGGTCAAGCTTCAGCAAGGTGATGAATGCTGACGGCAGCTACACGGTGTACTACATGAACGCCTCGGGCGACACCACGGCGTACCAATACAGCACCAGTGGGCAACTCACCGGCAGCTATCACACCTCCAACTACGACTGGCCGCGTGCGGGTTGGTCAGGCGCTGCGTCAAACGGAACCAGTTGGACCAGCCCCCACAATGGTTTCACGCCCGAGTACACAGACGCCAACGGAACAGCATGGACACAGTACGTCAATGCCGCCGGGGCCGTGACCGGTGAGGACTATGTGAATGCCGCGAAAGGCACCCATGGTTACGTGACCTTCGGTGCCAACGGCGCGTCCTATGAAGTTGACTATGCTGCAGATGGATCGTCGACGGTCATCAACGAGGATGGCCAAGGCGACGTCACGAACACTTTTTTCAGTGCGGCAGGTGTTGAGACGGGGGATGGTTGGAAGTTGGCGTCCGGTGCCAATGGCAGCGACACCTACAACGCCGACGGCTCGAGCGGCGGATCCTCGTTCAATGCCGATGGCACTTCCAGCGCGTACACGAATGACGGCAAGGGCGATGTTGTCACGGCGGACTTTTCCGCAGCGGGAGTGAAACTGAGCCAAGCGTGGAGCAACGCCGATGGCACATCCGGCAATGAAACCTTCAACGCCGACGGCTCTACCGTCACCACCAGCTACAACGCCGATGGCAGCTACTACACGACGAATGACGACGGCAAGGGTGACATCTTTCAAACGGATTACACGGCCTCGGGGGTGAAAACGGGGGACGCCTGGCAGAAGGCCGACGGCACCACTGGGAGCGATACATTCTTTGTACTGGGAACAGCCTACAACCTGCTGGCCGAAGGCCAGACCACCCATCCGGACGGTAGCTCCAGCCAGTACCAGACCATTCTCAACAGCAGCAACCTCGTCGAAACCGACACCACTTTCTACGCAGCGGGCGGTGTTGTCAGTGGCACGAGCGTTGAAGTCAATAATGGCAACGGCACGACCACGGTGAGTGACTATTCGGCCAGCGGTGCGTTGACCGAGACCATGACGGACACCCTGAACAGCGCGGGAGCCGTCACCAGTGACACCTGGACCAAAGCCGACGGCACCTCCGGCAGCGATACGTTCAACGCCGACGGATCGAGCAGCGGCAAGACAGTCAATGTCGATGGCACCTACAGCACCTACACTAACGACGGCAAAGGCGATCTCACGACCGACAGCTTCAAAGCCAGCGGCGTACTCTCGGCTGTGACCTGGAGCAGCGGTGACCCGTATGTGACCACGACCTCGTCGACCAACGCCGCCGGCTCGGCCACGACGACGAGCACGAATGCTGAGGACCATTCCAGCCTCGTGACCACCACCAACACCGATGGTAGTTCGGTCAAGACCATCAGCGACGGCAAGGGCGACACGACGACGGACAACTATTCGGCATCGAACGTCCTGACCAGCGACTCCTGGACACAGGCGAACGGCACCTCCGGCAGTGATGTCTACAACGCCGATGGCAGCTACAGCAGCACAATCAATGACGGCAAGGGCGATGTCACAACAGACAACTACAACGCCGCAGGCACGCTGACCCAGGTCAATCAAACCACGGCAAGCGGCACGAAGACTGTGACCAACTACAACGCCGATGGCAGCTATGTGACGGTGACGACTGACGCCGCTGGTGACACCACAACAGACACCTACAGCGCCGCAGGGGTGTTATTGAGTTCAAGCACCACAAGCGCCGGCAACTACACCAAGGTCACCACAGACCCCAGCACGGGCCAGACGACGACATCCACCTACACATCAGCCGGGGTTCTCCTCAGTGATACCTGGACCCAGACAAACGGATCGTCTGGCAGTGACACCTACAACGCCGACGGATCAAGCAGCGGCAAAACGGTCAACGCTGACGGCAACTACAGCACCTACACCAACGACGGCAAGGGGGATGTCACCACCGACGACTACACCGCCGCGGGCGTGCTGACGGGCGATACCTGGACAAAAGCCGACGGCAGCTCAGGCAGCGTTACCTACAACACCGACGGATCCAGTTCGGGCAAAACGGTCAATGCCGACGGCACCTACAGCGTCTACACCAACGACGGCAAGGGGGATGTCACCACCGACGACTACACCGCCGCGGGCGTGCTCGCCGGCGACACCTGGACAAAGACCGACGGCAGTTCGGGCAGCGACACCTACAACGCCGATGGATCAAGCAGCGGCAAAACGGTCAACGCTGACGGCAACTACAGCACCTACACCAAAGACGGCAAGGGGGATGTCACCACCGACGACTACACCGCCGCAGGCGTGCTGACGGGCGATACCTGGACAAAAGCCGACGGCAGCTCAGGCAGCGTTACCTACAACACCGACGGATCCAGTTCGGGCAAAACGGTCAATGCCGACGGCACCTACAGCGTCTACACCAACG
>Ga0315298_1005703_pt1 | contig 17463 bp, 15 predicted proteins | sample WHS_1_MG_FD_203077 | JGI IMG/M metagenome (GOLD analysis project Ga0315298, IMG submission 203077) | Extremophilic microbial mat communities from Washburn Hot Springs, YNP, Wyoming, USA - WHS_1_MG | ecosystem: Environmental > Aquatic > Thermal springs > Hot (42-90C) | place: USA: Wyoming...
CTCACCGTTCAGAGGGGGCAAGAAGGTACCACCCCGGCACCGCACGGCGCCGGGGCGGAGGTGCAGTTAAGGTGGACGGCAGCCTATGTAGAGGAGCTTCAAGACGCCGTGGGGCGGCTGGAGGAAAAGGCTGGCGTCATAGACTGCACTCTGGCTAAGGCTTATTTGAGTACCGCACAGGGGGAGCTGTATTCGGGGGTGCCCGGTGCCAATAACCCCCGGGTGGAGCTCGATACTATCGTTTTCAACTATGGCAATTGCTTTCAGGTAGGGAACTGGTATGGCGAAGAAGGCAACTATCTTCAGGCGGACTCCAGCTCGGATGCCACTCACATCAGGGATGCCGATGCCAATTTCCCGCCGGGGATAAGATGTGCCCGTGTGAGGTGGGCATCGAATGCACAGGGGACTCAAAATACGGGTGAGGGCTATGTCGCCAGCCGTGATTCTTCAAGTCAGCTTACCGTGGCTAAAGTATCAGGGGCGGACTTCGGACCCGGTTACTACTACTGGATTAGAAAGGCGCAGTATGTAGTCCCATTCGATGGTGTCTATGCCTTCATGTTCCAGCTACAGTACCCCACAGTTAGAGATGGCAAGAGGTATGGCATCTATATCTTTGTCAATGGCGTGCAGGTCATCGCCTCCCTGTTCCATACCGGCTCGGCACAGATGATGAGGATAGTGCACAACGGTGTGCTGCTGCTCAATGAAGGCGACATCGTCACCATGCACGGGTATATAGGTGATGACACGCAGTTAGGACTGAGCTACGGCGCTGGGGAGGGCAATACCTGCATGACGGCGTGGTGTATCAAGAAGACCTGAGGCACTCCTTGAAGCGGCAAGGACAATAGACTGGGACTGCTTGTATAGATGCTTAATCTATATCCGCTCAATTCCGCCGAGTTAAATCAGCCTATTTCCGCAGGGCTGGTGCCACCGGGCGGGCTGGTGCACCGGGCTACCGGTGTGGTTTGGGAGATGCATGCGCTTGAAGTCAATACGGTGGTGGTCTATGGAGAGGCGGTGGACGGCAGCCTGGTGTGGGGGCAGGCCTGTGACCCAGATGAAGTAGCCAGGACGGGCTACCGCCTCGATATCGTCACAGAGCCAGCCATCCCCACCACACTCTGGTGCACCTCTGTGGCTTCAGCCATCATCGAAAAGATGGGGCTGCAGAAGTTAAAAGGCACCTTGCAAGCCCTTCCCAACTGCGGACTGGAAATATTCGATGTAGTCCAGATAACCGATAGCCACACCAACCTTGACCGGGGCACGTTCAGAGTAGCTGCCAGCACTCTATTTTACGAACGCACGCAGGGCATAATAGTCCAGACGCTGAATTTGCAAACCCCGTGGTAGTTGCGGCTAGTCCAGGGTGATGAGCCCGCGCTTCAGCGCAGTGATGACCGCCTGGGTGCGGGCGTTGGCATCGAGTTTGCGCAGGATGGAGGTGACGTGGTTCTTGATGGTCTGCTCGCTGATGTTGAGTATGGCGGCGATCTGCTTGTTGAAGTAGCCCTGCGCCATATAGGTGAGGATCTCGGTCTCGCGCGGGGTGAGCGGTGAGACGAAGTGCTCCACGCCTTTGCCCCAGGAGAGGTCCTGGAACTGCTCCAGCACCTGCTGGGCGACTTTGGGGCGGGCGAGAAACACGTCGTTGATGGGGTGCTCGCCGTTGGCGCAGCGGCGGATGGTAGTTATCAGGTCGTCGGGAAGGACATCGCGCTTTATGTAGCCGGCTACGCGCGACCTTATGGCCTGGAACAGCTCCTCGTCGGTGGGGTTTGGCGTGAGCAGGACGATGGCTATGCTGGGCACAAGTTGCTTGATTGTCCTGGCAAGGTCCGGCTGGCGGCTGCGCGACAGTGCAATGTCGAGGAGGATGACATCTGGATAGAGGTTGTTCACCGCCGCCATGAGTTCCTCAGGAGCGCTGGCTTCACCACATATCTCGATATCGGCGGCACGTCCCAGTGCGGCGCGCACACCATGGCGGTATAGCGGCTGCTGGTCAGCAATCAGCACCCTTATTCTTCTGTTTGCCGTCTGTTTTCCTCTTGGCACGGTTCCTATGCTCAAGTGTAACAGCGTACAGTGATAATGTCAATGGTTCATACGGTCAAGTGCTTGAGCCAATGGTCTAGCGCGGGCAGGTAATTTGACGGGGGCTGAGCCAGTCTATAGAATGGTGACGGACTCTCAAGTCGGATGGATAACAGAGACAGGACCGCCATGGCCACAGCCCAGCTCATCGACAGGATGCTTGGCGGCGACGTTGCTGCCCTGGCACGGCTGATTACCCTGGTGGAGAATGGGAGTGCGGAGACGTCCGAGATAATAGGGCGCATCCACCACCGTCTGGGGAAGGCTTATTGCGTTGGCATCACCGGACCGCCGGGCGCGGGCAAGAGCACCCTGGTGGACAAGGTCACTGCGGTGTTGAGGCGACGCGGCTTTACCGTGGGCATAGTGGCTGCCGACCCCACCAGCCCGTTCAGTGGCGGGGCGGTGCTGGGTGACAGGATAAGGATGCAACAGCACTATCTGGACGGTGGTGTATTTATCCGGAGCATGGCGACGCGCGGTAGCCATGGCGGTTTGCCCTTGACTGCGGGCGCAGTGGTCAAGTTGCTCGATGCTTTCGGCAAGGACTTTGTGCTCATCGAGACTGTGGGGGTAGGGCAAACTGAGCTGGATGTTATGCAGAACTCGGACACGGTAGTGGTGGTCCTGGTGCCCGAAGCCGGGGATACCGTGCAGACCATGAAGGCCGGTCTGCTGGAGATAGCTGATATTTTTGTGGTCAACAAGGCCGACAGGCCGGGGGCTGACCACCTGGTGAATGAGCTCAGGGCGATGCTGCGGCTTCGTCCCGAGGACGATTGCTGGCAGGTGCCGGTGCTGACCACGGTGGCCACCAATAATGCCGGCATCGACGAGCTCTGCGGCTACATTGAGGAGCACCGTGAGGCAATGGTCAGGAGCGGCAGACTCGATGAGCGGAGGAGGGAACGGCGGAGGTGGGAATTCGTGAGCACCCTGGAGCGTATGCTTGCTGACAGGGTGCTGGAGCTGGTGGCGAAAGACGGACGGCTGGCGAGGTACCTCGCCATGGTTGAGGCTGGTGAGCTGGACCCTTATTCGGCGGTGGATGAAGCGCTGCGGCTGGGCTGGCTGGAGTGGCGTGGTGGCAAAGAAAGGGGTGTGGAGACCGATGGCGGACTATGATGTCATCATAGTGGGCGGGGGACCGGCTGGGCTGTTTGCTGCCCTGGAGCTGTGCCAGAAAAGTGACGCCCGTGTGCTGCTCGTGGAGAAGGGGAAGGACATTGATGAGCGCCGCTGTCCTCTTCAGGACAGGGGTGAGCGCTGTGCTTCGTGTTCACCCTGCCATCTGGTCAGCGGGCTTGGCGGGGCTGGCGCCTTCAGTGACGGCAAACTGACGCTCTCCCCCACAGTCGGTGGACACCTCGGCGAGATGCTCGGCGACAGGGAGCTGGAGGGGCTTATCGAGTATGTGGACGGACTTTTCCTCAAATTCGGCGCCAGCGACAGGATATATGGTGTCGGTGAGGGGGTGGAGGGGCTGCGGCGGCGGGCGAAGCTGGCGGAGCTGAGGCTTATACCGGTGAAGTTGCGCCATATCGGCACCGAGAGGTCGCGCCAGGTGCTCAAAGCGATGCGCGATTTTATTGCCCCCAGGGTGGAGCTGAGGCTCAGGGAGATGGTGGCGCGCATTACGGTCAAGGACGGGGTGGTGGTGGGGGTGGAGACGGAAAAAGGGGAGAAGCTGGGCTGCCGCTATCTGGTGCTGGCACCGGGGAGGGAAGGGGCTGACTGGCTGGTAAGTGAAGCAAAGAGGTTAAAGCTCAGCCTGAAGTCGAACCCGGTGGACGTTGGCGTCAGGGTGGAGGTGCCGGCGCCGGTGCTCGAAGAACTTACTTCGGTGCTTTATGAGCCCAAACTTGAGTTCTTCTCACCCACCTTTGATGACCGCATAAGGACCTTCTGTGTCTGTCCCGGGGGCGAGGTGATTATGGAGACCACCGGCGGTGCCGACCCGGTGGTCACGGTCAACGGCAATAGCTACGCCGAGCGCAGGACGGGAAACACCAACTTCGCCATAATGGTCAGCACCACCTTTACCGAGCCGTTTCGGGAGCCGATCGCCTATGGGAAGTACCTGGCAAGGCTGGCCAATCTGCTCAGTGGGGGTGTGCTAGTGCAGCGGCTGGGCGATCTACTGGAAGGGCACCGCTCTACTGTGGAGCGGATACGACATAGCATTGTGCAGCCAACGCTGAAGGCGGCCACGCCGGGGGACATAAGTTTTGCTCTCCCCTACCGTCACCTGAAAGGGATTGTGGAGATGCTTCAGGCAATGGACAAGCTGGCCCCTGGGGTGGCATCGCGCCACACCCTGCTCTACGGGGTGGAGGTGAAGTTCTATTCCAGCCAGCTCAAGCTCAGCCGCTGTCTGGAGACACAGGTTGGGAATATGTTTGCCGCCGGTGATGGCGCCGGGGTAAGCCGCGGGCTTGTGCAGGCGGCAGCCTGTGGCGTGATAGTTGCCAGGGAGATTCTGCGGAGGCTGGGGAAATAGTTTGTTTCTGGGCATTGATTTGACATCGAGTGCTGTCCCCAGTGCCTGCGTTTGCCTGGATGGAAAGCTAGACCTCGTCTATCAGGGATGGCAGACCGGGGACGACGATATTGTTGAGGTGGTGGTGTGTCATTCGCCCCGGGTGCTGGCGATAGATGCCCCGCTGTCACTTCCTGCGGGACTGTGCTGCCTCGAGGAAAATTGCGCCTGCCAGCCGTTGTCGGGGGAGAAGGGGAGGCGGTGTGAACGGGAGCTAGCAAGGCTGGCGATGCCCTGCTTTTTCACCACCAAGAGGTCGATTATCAAGGAAATGGTCTACCGGGGAATACGGCTGAAACGCAGGCTGGAGGAGAAGGGTTTCGAGGTCATCGAGGTGTATCCCTATGCCAGCAAGGTGCGGCTGTTCGGCAGACCGCCGGTGCCCAAGTCCAGACGCTGTGGGCTGGAGTGGCTCAAGGTTAGGCTGCAGGGGTTGCCCTGGAGAGTTCCCGGACTGGAGCAATGGGACCACAACATGTGCGACGCTGCTATTGCGGCCTACACTGCTTACCTTTACAGTAGAGGGATGACGGAAGCGGTGGGCAAGGCGGAGGACGGTGTTATCCATATACCGCGCGAGGCTGCTGGCACGGTCTGAAGGGGCAGCGTCAGCGGTAGCTGCGGTCATAAAGAAAGCGGTTGAGCAACATCTTCCCCGGGCTGATAGTGGCCGTTTTAAGGTCTGCGCTGAGCCCGGCGGTGAGCCGGCGGATGACTATTACCACAAAGATAGCGGCAAGTCCGATTGTCACCTCGAGGGGTAACTTTATGCAGGCGGAGGCGATGGGGGTAGCGGCGAAGGCTATCAGGTTGCCTATGGGCATGCTGTTTCCCGCGGGGTCGGTAAACATCAGCCGCTGGTTCCAGGTCTGTCCTGGTGCCGTGAACTGTCGGCTGAGCTTTATGGCGACAGCGGTGAGTATCGGCACCACAAAGGCGAGCAGGGCTATATACGCCTGAGGTGCGGAGGTGGCGGTGAGGTAAGACGTAAGGGTGAGGGTCGCCCCTATCCCGGGTGTGTTACCCTTCTCGCCGTCAAACTTTTCGAATGCGGGCCACATCTGTCCGCAGGTGGCGGCTACTGTGCCGGCAAGGACTATGGCCAGAGGGAGGCCGAGGAGAAAGCCGACGATAACTGGGATGACGCCTTTGAGCACATCAATAAATATGGCGCAGAAGCCAATGCCACGCCCGGCCTTGCGCCACAGCGCGGCATGGAGGTCAGGTTCCTGCTCGGGGTCTATGCCCCGGGCACGGGCGATGAGGTGCATCTGTGGCAGCGAACCCAGAAGATAACTGGCCGCCGTAAACAGGACGCCATATATGAGTGTCGTCATTTCCTACACCTCAGCCCGTAGAATGCCTCGATAGTCAATCCGTGGCTGACAATAGACCAGCCCGGTAAGTCTTGGAGCGACTGAGTAAATATGATTTCCAGCTATCTCTCTACTATTTCGACTTTGAAGCCTTTGCCTTCAAGGTCTTTTATCAGCTGGCTGACATCGCTAGCGTCGAGATGCAGACAGATGTCCTTTTCCTTGCCTTCCACCGGAGGCATGCTGTGCATCGAGAGCAGTTTCAAATTGTGTTTCTGGACAAGCGCCATAATATCCTGTAGCTTCTTGGGGTCAGCACCGTCGGAGATGATAATGCGGGTCCCGGGCATGCCCAGACCGAGCACAGGGTTGAGTATCTTGTAGAAGAAGTCGTTGGTAGTCGCTATGCCCACCACCCTGCCGTCCTCGACTACCACTAGAGAGCCGACCTTTTTGTTCTGGGCAAGGGCTATGGCAGCTTCGGCTGACATGTCCGGGCTTACAGTGACCACATCCTTCACCATGATTTCCCTTACAGTCATCTTTGCCAGGAGGTAATTGATTTCCCAGACGGTGAGGCTGGTAGCCGGGGAGGGGCTGGCGCGGGCTATTCGTTCTTTAGTTACCAGGCCGACCAGCTTGCCGCGGTCAACCACGGGCAGACGGCGGATATTGTGGGCATCCATAATCTTTCTGGCTTCCATTATTGGGGTATCGCTGGACACTGTGATTACGTTCCAGGTCATAACATCCCGGACTTTCATTTCTCTCCACCTCCTAAGGTTTCCTCTATTTTAGCATAGAGGTAGGCCATAGGGAAGCACCCACTGGCCTATGCCAGCCGGTCAGCCGGTATGTTTTCCAGTAACAAGACAGTAGCGTATTGCACTGGGTTGCCACTTACAACAGTTTTGCTTTTGTAACATAAGATGTATAATAACGCCAATTGTAGCTGGTACGGTTAAGGCTTAAATTATGGTCGGTCTGAGATGATGGGGAGTAAAGTTAAGGAGAAGTACTAGTGTCGTCCGTTATCAGGTGCCCGAATTGTGGCCGAGAAATAGATGCCGGCAGCAGGTTCTGCGAACACTGTGCTACCCGGCTGTGTCCAGCGTGCCACGGGCTCATCCCTCCGAGGTCAAAGTTCTGCCCTCACTGCGGCTTTGCTGTGGGTCCAGCATTGCCAGGACAGGACGAGCCCAGACCGGCTACACCGCCACCCTACCCACATCCTCCTTCAGCGGGGTATGGAGGCATCATGGGGCCACAGCCCCATCAAGCTCCCACTCCATCGCGGCCACCGTCCGTGCCGCAGGAGCCCCGTCCGTCTACCGGGATACCCATACCGCGGGCAGTGCCACCAGAAGAGGCGGCTGCGCAGCAGCCTCAGGCGGGGCCAGGCTTACCGCGGTTCCGACCTTCGCCTGGCGAGGGTGGCGTGGCAAGACAGTTCCCGCGGCAACCGCTGATGCCGGAGGGGCCGCTTGTGGCGAGGCGGTTTCCCACCGGGGTAGTGGTGATAGTTGTGGTGATTCTGCTTCTGGGTCTGGTTGGGTTCGCAGGTTTCAACGCCGGCTGGTTCAGCGGGGAGACTTGGCAGAAGCCTATCAGCGCTGTGCAGGATTTTTTCAGTGGCGTGAAGTTGCCATCGTGGTTTCCTTTTGTCTCAAAAGATACCACACCGCCGGTGATAAGCGAGGTGGTGCTGTCCGATATCACGGAGACTGGTGCTACCGTGAGGTGGCTGACAGATGAACCGGCCACCAGCCAGGTGATGATCTGCGACCCCAGCGGGCGGTGCACCTGGACTGACCTTGATGAGACGCTGGTTACTGAACATACTGTGGTACTCAGTGGATTGGAGCCAGGGCTGACCTATCACCTCACCATAACTTCTACCGATGCCAGAGGCAACCAGTCGCTGCATGAAACCGACTTCACTACCAAGGGGAAGGAGACCGCGGTAACGCTGGCTATCTCTGGTATCAGTGTCACCAATGTCACCGAGACTGCTGCCACCATAACTTGGTCAACAAATCAACCGGCCAGAGGCCAACTGGAGTATGGTACCACAACCTCTTATGGCAATAGCACACCACTTTCCGGGGAGCTCACCAGCCACAAGGCGGTGCTCAGCGGCTTGAGCCCAAACACCACCTATCATTATCGGATAAAGGTGCAGGACGCCGCCGGACGGGAGGTGGTATCTGAGGACAGGACTTTTAAGACCCGTAGTGCTGTGACGGGGGTGGAGAAAGGGACGACGGTGGGCAAACTGGCAGAGGACTTCACGCTTCCTGACCTCGAGGGCAAGAAAGTGAGTCTGAGCCAGTTCCGCGGGAAGGTGGTGATGGTCAAGTTCTGGGTGGACAGCCAGAGCTGCCGCACAGAGCTGCCTATCATACAGAGTTTCTACCAGAAGTGGCAGGACAAAGGGTTCGTCGTCCTTGCCGTGAACTGGATGCAGACTCCGGAGCAGGTGAAGGCTTTTGTGAAGGACAAAGGGCTCACCTTTACCGTGTTGCTCGACGAGAACGGCGAGGTCAACGCCAAATATGGTGTGAAGCCGAGCATCTATGCGGTAACTATAGTCGTTGACAAGAATGGCGTCATCAGAGAGCGGCGGGACCCCGCCTTTAAGAGCGAGCTACAAATAGAGGCCGTGGTCAAGCCTTTGCTGGAAGGGGAATAAGTCTATAGTGCGCATCGGGAAGCAGAAGCAGCTATTTTTGACGTTGTACTTTCTTGTGGCTATAGCATGTGGGGTGCTGGGTTGCGCGCGGAGCGCCAAGACAGAGGGGGATGTCGTCATGGCGCCCGATTTCACTCTGCCCAGCCTCGATGGTGGCACCCGGAGCCTTGCCGACTTTCGGGGCAGGCCGCTGATACTCGTTTTCTGGCGCATAAACTGCCCTTCATGCGAGTACCAGATGCCCTTCTTGCAGGCTTTCTACGAGAAATGGTCTGACGACGAGGTGGCGCTGGTGACGGTGAATGTGGGCGAGCCGCCAGCGATGGTGGGTGAGTATGTAGCCAGACATGGGCTGACATTCCCTGTGCTTCTGGACACGCGGCAGCAGGTGGCGCAGACCTACGGCATCATCGGTGTACCGTTCACCTTCCTTATCGACGCCGAGGGCATAGTCAGGGCGTACAAGGTGGGCCCTTTTCAGGGCAGCGAAGCTATAGAGGGCGCTGTCAAGAAGGTATTTCCCGACGTCGAACTCAAGATGTAGTGACTCTGATATCTGGCGGCTGGTGCAAACACAGGACTACGGGCCCTATGCTTCGCCGTCGGGAAGCTGTCGGCTGATTTCCTGTTTTTGTCTCATCTGACGGAGGATGTCGCTGGCCTTGTCCTGCTCCCAGCCCAGGTTGACCAAGGTGCGGTTGAGGAATTCAAAGCTGGCCTCGTATTCCGGGCTCACCAGGTCGGAGACGCCGAGGCGGCGCAGTGCCTCAACGTCCTTGCGGCGGTGGACCCGGGCGACGATTTTCAACTTGGGATTGATGCTCAGGGCGTTCTTCACCGTGGACATTGTTGGCACAGGGTCGGGGTAGGTGACGATAAGCACCTTAGCCTTCTCCAGCCCGCTGAGGGAGAGGACATGGCGGTTGCTGGCATCGCCATAGATGCAGGGCACTCCTCTAGCTCTGAGCTCACGGATGACTTCGGGGTCGATTTCAACAACAGCATAGGGCACCCTGAGCTCGTCCAGGTACTGAGCGATATTGCGTCCCACGCGACCGTAGCCGCAGAGGACGATTTCAGGTGCCCATGCTGTGCTTTTTTCCGTCCTGTCCCCGACCTCAAGTGGTCTATTCTGTCCTCTGTCCACGGCAAGTTTACCCAGCGTGGGCTGGAGGCGGGATACCAGTGCCAGGAGCAGCGGTGTGAGCAGCATAGTGACCACGGTGCTGGCGATGACTAGGGAGTAGAACTGGTAATTGATGATCCCGGCGCCCACACCTGCCTGTGCCAGAATGAAGCTGAATTCGCCTATCTGGGTGAGGCCGACGCCGACGAGGAGGGCTGTCTGGTAGGTATAGCCGAACATTCTGGTGATGGCAAAGCAGATGGCGAATTTTATCACGATGATTATGGCTATCATCTCCAAAATCAGGGCCCAGCTACCGGTGATGAACTTGGGGCTGAGCAGCATGCCCAGGGAGACGAAGAAAAGCGTGGCAAAGATATCGCGTAAGGGGGTTATCTCAGCCAGCGCCTGATGGGCAAACACCGACTCGCGCAGGAGCAGGCCGATGATAAAAGCGCCGAAGGCGATGGACAGGCCGAAGGCATAGGTGGCGAAGGCGGCGCCGAGACAGAGGATAAGCACGGTGAGCAGGAAGAGCTCGCGTGACCTGACGCCGGCGACTCTGCCCAGAAGCCAGGGCAGCACCCAGAGGCCGAGTGCTATCGCTACGCCGATGAATAGCGCTGCTTTACCAATCGCCAGCCCGAAGACCGGGGCGAGCCTATACAGGGGGGTACCGAACAATGGTACGCCGACCATCATCAGCACCACAGCCAGGTCCTGCAGGATTAGTATGGCTATCATTATGCGCCCATGCATCGAGTCCAGCTCGCCACGCTCCATGAGCAGTTTAAAGTCCACCATGGTGCTGCTCATGGAGATGAGCAGCCCGAAAAAGGCCGCCTGGCTCAGGGCAAGGTGGAGGACGAACTTGCCTGCCAGCATTCCTACGGCAATGGTGGACAGTATCTGGATAATGCCTCCCCATACGCCTATCTTGCCCACCTCTCTTAGCTGGCCGTAAGAGATCTCCAGTCCCACGGTAAACATGAGCAGCACAACGCCTATGGTGGCGAGGTTTTCGATGAGGACCAGGTCTTTGATAACACCCAGTCCGTGTGGGCCGATGGCGGTGCCGACGAGTATGTAGCCGAGGATGACCGGCTGCCCCAGGCGGTGGGCGATGAGCCCACCTATCAGAGCGGCGACAAGAACGATGGCGATGTTGACAACGGGGTCGAATCCTGCCATAATCCAGCCAACCCGTGCCCCCGATTTTAACATAGGGGAGGTCTCAGACCAAACTTTGCAGTAGGGGCAGCAAAGAAACGAGCAAGGAGGTAGTATCATGTTTAAGACCCGTGTCACCGAACGCTTGGGCATCAAGTACCCCATCATTCAGGGCGGGATGATGCGCGTTTCCACGGCAGAACTGGTGGCGGCTGTGTCCAATGCTGGTGGCCTTGGCATCTTGTCAGCTTTTACCTCTCCAACTCCCCAGGCACTGGCAGCGGAGATTAAGAAGACCAGGGAGCTCACTAAAAATCCGTTTGGCGTCAATATCACTCTGCTGCCCACGCTTCGCCCCATCGATATTGATGGCTATATCGATGCAACAATAGATTCCGGCGTAAAGATTGTGGAGACAGCGGGTAGGAGCCCGGAACCATATATGGAGAAGTTCAAGAAGGCAGAGGTGACGGTGATACATAAGTGTACTGCCGTACGCTTCGCCCGTACTGCCCAGCGGATAGGCTGCGATATGGTGAGCATCGACGGCTTCGAGTGTGCCGGGCACCCCGGCGAAGAGGATGTGGCCTCCCTGGTGCTGATACCGGCTACAGTAGATGCTGTGGATATACCGGTAATCGCTTCCGGCGGTTTCGGCGATGGGCGTGGGCTAGTGGCGGCGCTGGCACTTGGTGCCGAGGCGATGAACATGGGCACACGGTTTGTGGCGACCAAGGAGGCCCCGGTACATCCGAAGGTGAAGGAATGGCTGGTGCAGGCCACCGAGCGCGATACCATGCTGGTTATGAGGTCGCTGCGGAATACCATGCGTGCCCTGCGGAACCCCACCGCGGAGAAGGTGGCGGAGCTGGAAAAACAAGGGGCTGGTCTTCATGAGCTGGAATCGTTGATAGCAGGCACCAGGGGTGCCAAGCTACTAGAGGAGGGCAATATAGATGACGGCCTGTTCACCGCGGGACAGGTGGTAGGGCTGATACACGATATCCCCACGGTGAAAGAGCTCATCGACAGGATAATGAGAGAGGCTGAAGAGGTGGTCTCCCGGCTGACGGCGAAGGGCGAGTTCAAGCCGCTGCGCAAGCCTGTGCAGCTGCCGAAGTAGACTTACTTAAAGATAAATCACGTCCTCTGAGCGGTCAAGCGCCAGAAATACCAGCAAATAGTTCTTCAGCTGGGTGGTGATAAGGAAATTCTGTCTGACATATTCCCTACCATTCTTGCCCAGCCAGGCAGCATATTCCGGGTTGGTCAGTAGCTGCTTTATGGCGTAGGCAGCGCCTTCGACCGTATAACAGAGCAGGCCGGTGAACTTGTCCTTAATCTGGAGGGGTATGCCGCCCACTGCTGAGGCTACCACCGGTTTGCCTTTCCACAGGGCCTCGCTGATGGTCAGTCCGAAGCCCTCCTTCAGAGATTTCTGAACGACCACAGTGGCGGCGCGTTGCAGGGCATTTATCTCCAGGTCGCTCTCGGGAGGTATGAGCAGGATATGGATATCCGGGTTCCCCTCGGCACGTTTTCTCACCTCTTCGAGCACCGCTTCGGATTCGGGGTCATCTGTGGCGGTGCCGCCGGCAAGGACTAGCTGGCAGTCCACACTTTTTCGTACCATCTCAAATGCTTCGATGACTCCGATCGGGTCTTTCAACCGGTCGAAGCGCGAGATCTGCACCACCATCGGTTTATCCGAAGTGACCCCATATTTCCTCAGGACTGACTCCACGAAGTCAGGCTCGAGCTCGCGGTTCTTGTCGCTCAGTGGGTCTATAGAGGGGGTGACCATGAACTGGCGGATAGGTAGTTTCTGGGCGAAGTTCGGCGCTGAAAATATAGCAGCATCGTAGTCGGCCACAAACTGACGCAGGAAGTTCCAGACCTGCTCATCGGGGTCGGATAAGTCTATGTGGCACCTCCACACCCACTTCTTACCTATCTCCTTCTTTTTGGCGATGAGTGCTGCCGGTTGCGGGTCATGTATGAAGAATATGTCGCCGAAAAACCTCATTTCCGCCAGGTTTTTCCTGCTCACTTCCATGAACAGCTCGAAATCTTGCGGTGAGACAGTTACAGTGTTCTTACCGTGTAAAGCATTGTGGAACTTCTTGGTCACCTCAAAGAACTCCTGGCCCCCTTTGATGACGTCCCAGCGGGTATCAACGCCCAACTGGTTGAGCAGCGGCACCATGTGCTCCAGAATCTCGGCGACGCCCCCGCCGATGAAGGTGGAATTTATCGTCTGGATAACCTTGCCCGAAAGGGCTTCAGCCAGCATTTTCAGCTCCTGAATGCAGCCCTTGCCCACAATCGGCTCGTAGTCCTGCAAGCGGCTTGTGGATTGAGCGTGTCTCTCGTCGTGCGTCATATCCGTCCCTATTTAATGCGTTTTTCCACGAGCTGGACGATAGTCGACCTGAGATTCTCCAGCGTATAGTTATACGGGTCGAGGCTGGCTATCCTGTCGGCAAGGTCTTTGTCTCCGAGGCATTCCTCTATCCAGAGGGAGAAATCGTTGACGCCTTTCTTCAGCCTCAGCCGGGCTTCAAATACGTGGTAAAACAAGGAGCCGAGGCTGACCTGTTTTAGCGCTTCGACAAATTCTCTGAGGTCATGGGCGATGTAAGGTGTAGGTAGCACAAAGCTCACCGACTTGATGAAGTGGAATTCCCTGCCCGGGCGTGCCCTGTGTCCATCGGGGTTCTGCGCCAGATAGTCGTTAATAATTGCTTCGATCCTGGCTCTGAGGGCATTAATCGAGGGGAAGCTGAAAGCATCGATGCTGGCCAGTTTCTCACCCAGAACTTCGCAGCCCAGTTCATTGCTGACCCAGAGGGCAAAGTCGTTGGCGGGCTCTGGAATCAAAAAGTGGTGCTCCTCGAAAAAGTGGTGCGTGTGGTAGTAGATTACTGACTCCGGCACCTGGCTGATCATGGTGGCCAGTTCGGCAAGGCTGCCAGCCTTGAGCCCAGTGAGTTCTTTGAGATGAACTCTAGTGTAGAAACGGAAGGGCTTGCTGGCTTTCTTGAGGGGACGCCCGTAATTTATCACCGCCTGTCCGAGAAGTCGGCTGTTGGGCACTATGATAAGGTCTCCCTCCAGACTTCTGATGTGGGTGTTCTTCCAGTTGATGTCCACCACGTAGCCGCCCTCGCCGGTTTCCAGCTTGATGTAATCGCCGACCTTAATCTGTTCGCTCTGGACTAGTTGCAGACCGGATATGAAGTTGGTCAGGGTGTCTCTGAAAGATACGGCTACAACCAGGATGACGACAGCGAGAAGGACGACGATGGGGGTTGTGGGTGCCCCCCAGACATCGAGCACCATTAGCACGCCAACCACTACCAGGGTTATTCTGGCGGTGTTTACGAATAGGGTCTCGGAGCTATGAAGGCGCGGCACCTTGCGTATGTAGAACCTGAGCAGTCTTTCGCTAAGGGCAATGGACACCCAGGTGACTGAAATGATGAACAGGCTGGCGAGGACCCTGTCGGCGAGTGCTTTCTGTGCCGGCTGCAATGCAGAGAGATGGACAGCCAAAAATGCGCCCAGTATCAGGAACCAGTGGAGAAACGGCGACCGTGTGGTCTCAGAGATGAAGCGGTACCCTTCCCACTTCTGCTTTGCCGCCCAGCGCTCAAAAGCCCTGAACGCCACCCTTCTTGTCCAGAGCCCCACTATATAGGTGGCTAGAAAGACAAGCAGCGGTACGGCGATAAGCAACCAGTTTTGTTTCAGCGAGTCCAGCACAGGAAACATTGACACATTATAATACATCATAGCAGCTTCTTTAAGAATGCCACCGCCTCCTCAGGGGACGTGACAAAATACCGTGCTAGCGACTGACGCAGTTCATCGCAGACCAGGATAGAGATGCCGCCGTTCTTTTCGATAGCCCGGAAACCGTCCTCATCGGTGAGGTCGTCGCCCAGGTAGACAGGCAAAACATCGCTTTTTCTTTTTAGCTGCCGGCATTTTTCCAGCAGCCACATTATCGCCTTGCCTTTATCCCAGTCAACCGGTGGCCTGATTTCATACACCTTCTTTCCCTGGGTGACCCTTATTTTGCCGGTGGTGTGGAGAGGCTCGACAACTTTCCTGAAGGTGTTCGCCACAACCTCCTCCTCGTTTTCGTCGACAGCGCGGTAGTGCACGCTCAGAGTTAGTCCCTTATTCTCCACAAACACACCCCGGATTCCTCTAAGGGTGGCGGATAGCACGTTGCTCAGCAGGTTCAGGAAAGGCCTGACTTCTTCGGCAACGGGGTCGAAGTAGCTTGAGCCGATGCCCTCTATTTCCAGTCCATGGTTGCCAGCATAGACTATACCCTCCAGCCCCACCCTGCTTTTAAGGTCGGCAAGTGCCCGGCCGCTTATTATGCCCACCGTGTAGCGCGGGTTCTTTGCCAGCAAACGCAGGACTTTTCTGGTATCTTCAGAAAGGTTGGCCATTTCCGGTCTTTCCACGATTGGCGTCAGTGTGCCATCGTAGTCGGAGAGGAGCAGGATATGCTCAGCGTCCTTGAGTATGGAGCGAACTCTGTCCCAGGCAGCGAAGAGGTGCTGCATTTGCAGGCCTCCTAACACCTGAGGTCGGCAAGCTGCGAGATAATATCACCAGCCCAGCGGTAAATGTTGTTCTCGGCCACTATCTGGCGGAGTCTTTTCATTCTGGCCTTCCGCTGCTCTGGAGGCATTTCAATAGCGGTCTTTATTGCGTCGGCGAAATCGTCGGTTGCATAAGGGTTTATGAGCACGGCCTCGGTGAGCTCTCTGGCGGCACCGGTGAAGCGGCTGAGGATGAGTACGCCATCCTCGTCTATCCGAGAGGAGACGAATTCCTTGGCTACCAGGTTCATACCGTCGTGGAGCGAGCTGACGATGCAGAAATGTGCCAACCGGTTGAATGCCAGCAGGGTGGTGGGTGGCAAATGTTCTTTCAGGAGTATGACCGGTTTCCAGTCGTCTGATTCATACTTCCAGTTTATCTCCTCGACGAGGTCCTCTATCTCGGCATTCAGCTCCTTGTACCTTTTTATATGGACGCGGCTGGGCTCGCCAAGCTGGAAGAAGACCACCCGCCCGAGGTATTGCGGGTACCTGGCAAGAAACTTGTCCAGAGCCTTAAGCCTGTGGGGGATACCTTTGGTATAGTCCAACCTATCGATGCCGATGCCGATGATTTTGTCAGCCAGGTCCCAGCGCCGGCGTACCTGTTCTATTTCTCTCTCCACCTCAGGGCTGGCGGCTTCCTGGGCTATGCGGTGAAAGTCGACGCTGATGGGGTAGGGGCGCACCAAAGTGGTCTTGCCACCGTAGCTCACTTGCGACCTTTCCTGGTCTACTCTGGCTTCCAGAAGAAGCCTGACTGAGTCAAGGAAGTTGTCACAGTGGTATTTTATGTGGAAGCCCAGCAGGTCATTGCCCAGGAGACCGTGCAGGATTTCTTTCCCCCAGGGACAGATGCGGAACGCTTCGGGGTTGGGCCAGGGGATGTGCCAGAACTGGGCGGTGACCAGCCTGGGGTTTCTTGCCTTTATCATGCGGGAGAGCAGAGCCAGGTGGTAGTCCTGGATGAAGACGAAGGCCTCATCATCGCCTACCTCGTCTAACACTGCTTCGGCGAATTTCTGGTTCACCCGCTGGTAGATTTTCCAGTGGGTCTCTTCGAATATAGGTGGAGTATAGGCGATATGGCACAGGGGCCACAGGGCTTCGTTGGAGAAACCCAGGTAGTAGCCCTCTTCCTCCTCTTTGGTGAGCCAGATGCGTCGCAGTGTATAGCACGGGCTCTCCGGTGGCACCGCCACGTGGTCTTTTTCGTCCACCACTTCCCTATCGGCGTTACCGCTGCCGTGGGCTATCCAGGTGCCGCCACAGGCGCGCATTACAGGGTCGAGGGCTACGGTGAGCCCACTGGCTGGAACCTGACAATGTATCGCTTCTCGGGCGAAGATGTGAATGTATGGTTCCCGGTTAGATACCACCACCAGCGGGCGACCGGCAAGTTTCTCTCGCACCAGTTCTTGAAGTTGCTCCTTTGTCAGGCTCAAAACCTCACCTCCATTCTATGTCCTGTGCCCGGACTGAGTTTGGGAGGGCGATTATGGTGCGTTGGTGTACTGGGGTAGCTAGGAGAACGGTGTGCTATTGTGGAGAGAAGAAATCAACAACTGCCGTGCGAGCCACACCGGCTCGCTCAAGTTTAGAATAACCCGGAAGCTGAGGAAAGAGGTAGTTATTTCTTGGTGGACTTTTTGGTCGGCTTACCTGCCTTCTTTGCATGGGCGGCGCAGGTGTTGCACATAGCTTGGCTCCTTTCCCTTTTTCATACTATAACAGAGCGGAGAGAGCATGTCAACCAGATGGTGGCTGTATTTTAGATTGTGTGGAAAAAGTTGTCAGAAAAATTTATGGTGGTAAGAACCCCAAAGCACAGAATTAAACGAGAGGAGGTCTTACCACCATGGCCAAAGGCCAAGACAATGGTACCACAA
>Ga0315298_1005704_pt1 | contig 17463 bp, 14 predicted proteins | sample WHS_1_MG_FD_203077 | JGI IMG/M metagenome (GOLD analysis project Ga0315298, IMG submission 203077) | Extremophilic microbial mat communities from Washburn Hot Springs, YNP, Wyoming, USA - WHS_1_MG | ecosystem: Environmental > Aquatic > Thermal springs > Hot (42-90C) | place: USA: Wyoming...
TCAAGCAATAATTTGAAGGTTTAGTCCCCTTCGTCTAGAGGCCTAGGACACCGCCCTTTCACGGCGATAACACGAGTTCGAATCTCGTAGGGGACGCCAGATTCAACAAACCGAATCTGTATGGAGTGGTAGTTCAGTTGGTTAGAATACCGGCCTGTCACGCCGGGGGTCGCGGGTTCGAGTCCCGTCCACTCCGCCAACAATTTTCTGTAAGTTGTTGATTTATAAGTAGAAAAGCCGCCACTGAGCGGCTTTTTTATTTCCTATCCCATTTCCTACCCATAATTGAAATCGCGCTGGCGTGAGACACCCTGGCACAGCTTGCGCCAAATGCTGGACTGGTATTGGCGCCATGTCCCTGCCGCAACGCTGCTCAATTGCGGAGGAGCTCTAGGACCTGGCGCGAACTTGTGTCCGCGCGGCTTTGAGCGTTCTGGGAAGTAGGACAGCAACTCGCGGTACTACTCTTGAAACCAGGTCCGCTAGGCCAATGCGGTAGGACCAGACCCCTTTAACGATTTCGGGCGCAGATGGAACCGTTAGGGGCACGATCGCCAATGATCCGGATTCCCCTTGTTGGTATTGCGAACTCGCGCACAGAGTGGGTGATGTCCGAGTTGCCGCGCGTAATCCGCAGCTTCTCGTTGCGTCCGAAATGGGCCAGCGACATGCTCGTGACTGACAAACTCGAGAACATAATCCTCGATCGGAGCGCCTTCAGGGCGCCCTTTTGGGCGGGGCTCAACGTACACGTTCGGCATTGGGTTACCTCCTTGTTGACTGATAGCCAGCCCAGTCTAACGACGACAGCTCTTCCCAGGCAAGGATTACTCTGCGGGACGTGATCGCCTCTAGGGCGGCGCCGTTGCGAGCTTGTGGCCACGTTGCCAGCCCGATCCCGGCATCGGACGACGCTGCTCGTGAAGCACAATTGGGCACCTCACTCACTCAACTCCCGGAGACACTGACGTGCCAAGCGATCGCTATATCAACATCCTTATCCCTGCCGATGAGTTCGACAAAATACAAAAACGAAATAAGACTGAGGAGCCAGAGGCGGAGCCCAAAAAATGGGACATCCAAGAGCCGCGCTGGGAACACTGGTATCAGCGCAAACTCGCACGCGTTTGGATGGCGACGCTGCTGAGCATGAACATCGAGCCGACTGTTTCTGCACGGCGGGCGCTCGCGCTACACGACAAGGAGCGCTACGCCGAGTACCTGGCCCGTGTCGACATTGCGAAGGCCTTGGCTGGGCACGATCTCCCGATATACGAGGATCACCTGAGGGAAGGCGACTCAGCTGGCAATAAGTATGTCTCCCTCGCTGACTATTACCACTTTGCAAACGCCCTAAATTGGTCGGGCCTGGAACAAATGTATGAAAAGTTGCACATTGCTACTAAGCCGCCCGAGGTTGAGGATTCCTCGAATAGGAAGCTGAACGGTATCTATGTGTTGTTGCACGAAGTGCTGCTTGCTGCCGTCGACGGGTTCGATGTAAATGATCCAAAGGAGAGTGGGAAGCTGGTCGAGGCCTGGTTGAAGGAACGTGGGGCAAGGCAACCAGTGCAGCGTCGTTCGATCGAAACTTGGATGAAAGAAATGGCACTCGCTGTTGACCGGTTTAACGAACGAACGAACAGAGACTGACTGCGCACCGCGTTTCTGCAATTGCAGGTTCAACGAGGTAATTGCACCTTGTGCGATGCCGCGCGGTTCTACGCTAGGGCTCCTTTTCCATTTCAATGGAGCCAGCATGTCCACATCGCCAATTCAACCGAAAAAGCCCTCTAAGCCTGTGCCCGCGAATCGGTCCGCGTCGCCGGGTATAATTAAATTAAACACAAACCTGCGGTGGATTCGTCCGTCCACCGGTAATATTGATCCGACAGGCGCCCGGATGCGTGAGCCTACCGGCACGCTTGACCGCACCAACAAAGCCGGTGCACTGTTTGTAACTGTGGGCGAGGTGGCGTATCGCGTCACCGGAGCAGTGCACAAAGTCACCGGACCCGGCAAGACTGAGGGGGCCGTGCGCTATTGCATGGAGCCGGACTACGTGAGTCCCGGCTTCGACCCTGAGAGTCCGAGGAATCGATCGAGGATTCTGGAGCGCCGCGGAAAACCTGACCTCGTTCGTGTCGTCGGGGTATTCAAGCGGGTGAAGAAAGCAACACCGCCGCCGGTGAATGCGGCGCCGAGCTCAAATGCGACGGGTGCTGGGTCGCAGACCAAGTCAGATAAGGCGCCAGCGTCTGCAGCAGCCGATGCAGCCAACCGCATGCAAAAGCCAGTGGAAGCCGTGGCGCGTGCCAAGAAGAAGGTGCGGACCACATCAGACTACGTGCGTGAGTTGGAGTCGGTGAGGGGAGCATTGCTTCAAGGATTTGATCCAGATGTGCAGCTGTGGTTTGTGGCCAAGTTTCTGAAGACGTCGCGCTCGACGCTCTATAGAACGATGGCCACAAACCAGTTTCCGCGGGGCTTCCTTCGGAACGGGAGGCACCTGTGGCGCTTTTCTGTGATCGAGAGCTATCGGCAGCGGAGCGCAGTCTCCGCGGAGGCGGAAGCACCAAAGAGAGATCAGAGCAATATGACAGCGATTGGGGCGGATCATGCTTGAAGGCCTTCCGCGCATGATTTATGGCTTTGATCGCTTGACGATCTGGTTCGATGTCGGGCAGCCGCCTCTCCCCATTAGTGAACTCCGCCGGCATTGCACGGATGTGCGCCTGAACTACGGACAGATGCCCTTCAACGCGCGCTGGAAATCATGCATCAGTCTGTCCCAGCCCGAACTGCGTGCACTGCGACTGCTGGTGGATGCTCTAGGAGGAACGGTCGCGGCGCACGTGGGTTACGCGGAGATCGCCGCCGACATGCCCTGCGCCGATGCTGAGCAAGCACAGGCCCTGCAGGTGCGGCTTCTGGGAGCTCTGCGCATCCCTTATGGACGCGATGCGGTCATCTGTGAGCACGGGACTTGGTATGTCGATCGTCGGACGCATTCGCTCAACTCACGGCGGCAGCCGGATCGGCGGGCTGCACACGTCCGTGTCATCTATGCGGACCAACCGTCCAAATTAAATGACGCCCGTCCGCTGGACGGTGATCCGCTGGTCGTGCATGTGGAGTGGCGGGCGTCCGGCGCGAAGGCTCTCGAGCGCCTGGGCATTGGCTCAATCGGAGACTTGCAACACTTCGATCATGCCGAGTTCTGGCATCGGGCCGTGCAACTTTTTGCGCTGCCGGGCCCAACTGACCTCGGCCGCATCTTGGCAGATTGCGCAGACGCCGATTCGGATGTGTCGGGAACCGCGCTACGCAGCCGCGCGACGCGCTGGCGGGATGCAGCGTCTGTCGACGGGGTGTTCGTTCTCCATAACGCCCTGCGGCACACTCCTAATGTCGCACGGCGTCTCAAGCGCGTGGATTGGGACACATGGTGGCGCGAGATGTGGCAACCAATGTCAGGATGAAGTCCGCTGGGAAATAGGCGCGGGGGTGGCCACTGATATAGAGCATGAATGTTTTCGTATTTCAGTGTCCACCCCAGGATCCAATTGCTAAGAAAACAACGGGATTTCTCGGGAAATTCGTTGAATTTTTGCTTTCTCAACTCCCCTAATTATGTCCACTTCGACGCAATCTCGAAACCGCCGTTCTGCCGTCAAAAACGATGCGACGCATCACATCAGGACAAACTCCTCGGCAATTTGCGAGGTGCTGGCGTCGCCCGGAAGCGGCAAGACACATTCCCTGTTGGAACGGGCTGAACATCTGCTTGCAACGGGTATTCCGGCACGGAAAATCCTGTTGCTCAGTTTCTCGAATGTGGCTGTTGATGAACTCCGCCGTCGGGCGCAGGAGCGGGGCACCGCGCGTGCAACTTCACGTGGGAACAAGCCAACGCTGCCCATGACTTTGCGGATGATTCAGGCCACGACGGTTCACGCGCTTGCGCGTCAGCTGTCGAACGGTGGCGACGTCTTGTCCGGCAAGAAAGAGGAGCATCTGTTGCTGAGCGCGACTGCAAGCTTGACCAAACTTGCACGGAAGGGCGAAATCTGGGGAAATCAATCGGAGGGGCTGCGCAGTCGCCGGATCCAGCAGCTCGACGCGTTGCGTGAGAAGCCCATGCTGCAAGCCGTGCTTCACCTGTTTCATTACGCAGCGGCGGCAAATTGCAGCGTGCTTGATGCTTTCAAGCTGGCACGTTTCGACGGCTTGCTCGACTATCAGAACATCTTGCTCGCTCTTCGCAATATCTGGCGCAGGCGGAAACGCGACGCTGATGTTGTGCACCTCGGTGACATGTTGCGCCGGGCACAGCGGGCGGTCGAGAAGGGACGCGCTCGCTTCAACTACACCCACATTCTTGTTGATGAATTCCAGGACTGCTCGCCAGCACAGGCGCTGTTTCTCGCGACGCTGGCGTCATTGCCGGGGCGCTCGCTGATGGTTTTCGGCGATCCAGACCAAGCCATCTTTGGTTTCGCTGGTGGCCGGTATACGCCGTTGACCGAGTTCTTGGAAGGTGTTGACGTGATCCGGCTACCGCGCTCACGCCGCCTCACGGCTGAAAATGCCGCACTGGCATCGGCAATTGCTGAGCATGACCAAGCGCGGGCCATTCGCGCGACGCGTCACGGCGTGAAGCCGGTCCTCATCACCAGCGCCGACGAGATGGGGCAAGCTAAGCGCATTGCAAACGACATCCAAGCACTGATCGACAGCGGGGTGTCTGCGAGCAATATTGCGGTTCTCGGCCGCGTCAAAGCTCTCCTTGGTCCGGTAGAGGCTGCACTTCTGGCTTTGGGCGTGCTGGCTCATCGTTTGCACGGCGTCCGTGATCTGATTCACGTGATGCGGGTGCTGCGGCTTGTTCAAGTCATTGAGCGAAATGTCGAGCGGAAAACGCGCATTGACGAGGAGCAGGTGCGGCGCGTTCTAACCCGACTGAAGGGTGGCATCGACGCGAAGCGATGGGCGCCGTTGGTTCGGACGCTGCAGCGGTCAGTGCGCTTCCCGACGCTTGAGAGCCGCTTCAGCGCGGTGGTTAGGGCATACGTAACGCTCGCGTTTGGAGCGCAGAGGGAAGATGGACGGCTGGTACTCCACGGCTTGAATTTGTGGGCAACGTTGTCCCGTAGCTACTCGTGCGCGGCGGAAATGCGTCAGGCCGTCAAGGACATGTCAGCGGATTTCGTCACCATCGGGACGATTCACGCAGCAAAGGGGCGCGAATGGGCGTATGTGGTCGTTGTCGGTGCGACAGATGGCATCCTGCCGTGGCATCAGCATCAAGCGAAGGACGACGTGGCCCTGGCTGAGGAGCGCAACTTGCTCTATGTCGCGGTGACCCGGGCGAAGGACGCTGTGCGGCTCTACCACGCTCCGTATTTGCATGCCAGAAGCCGTAAGGCGTTTGACGAGATCAGCCGCTTTTTGCGGGATGAAGGTGTGTGGCCACTGATGCGCAAAATTCGGTCGCGCGTTCCGGCCTGAATTCGTTCGCAAATTTGCGAACTGGTTCGGTGCCGTCGACCCAGTGAAATTTCTGTCACGAGGTATTTGGCAAAAGTCCGGTCGTCGGTCAAAGCGGTCAGTAGCACAGCGGTATTGTCCACCCGCATTTGGCGGCTCTATGCCGTTTCGTGTGGAACGCAACACTGACAGTTTGGCCTGGCGGTGGCCACCTATCCCCCCGCCCTTCCCGCCAGCGGGAAGGGGGCGAGTCGCCCTCTGCCGTCAGGGTTGTGGGACAGAAAAGCCATGCCCCACAACCCTTTGGCAAGCGTTCGCGGGCCGTGGCAGCGTCAAGGCCAAGCCCTACGGGTGGCCTGCGGCCAGCCTTGACCCCGCCGCGATCCGCCGTACCCCACCTGTTTGCAGCCCAGTGATGTGACTGTTGTTTTCCACACGAAACGACAAGGGGCCCATTTGGCTCAAAGGGGCAGTTGATCCACCACACCTATGGCTTTGACCGGTCATTCGATAGAGTGACTACAAGCGGTGCACTCAACCACTCTGACTTCACCAAGCTGAGAAAGTGGCTCCCAGCTTGGCTCGACGGTGGCTAGAATCCGACTGCTGCAACACGACCTTTGGTAATTTTTCGAATTTTCCGAACTTTGCACTTCGCGCTGGAGGTGGTACCAATTATCAATGGGGGCAATTAATTATATTAACCGGTGCGATTGCGAAGCGGCTATATGGTATTTTAAATAGATGAGAAAAATAATGATTCTGACCAGTTTAGGAGAAATCGGACACGGAGGTTTTGGCACCGTTGATTTGGTTCGGAATGTTGCTGGTCACCAATTTGCCAGAAAAAGCTTCACGATAAATCAGCCTTTGCAGCAAAGTTTGCGCGAAAACGTGTTAAGGCGATTCAGAAAGGAGGTGCGGACGCAGAGTGGTATTAGCAACAGAAATATTGTTCCAATTATTTATTCCGATCTCGATGCTACGCCTCCTTTTTATCTGATGCCTGTTGCGGTATCAGTATTGGACAAAGATATTTCAAAAGACAAGACGCTGGGCGGTAATTTTATAGCCGCGCTCAGCGACATTGTAGCGGGTCTCGAGGCTCTTCATGCTATACACATTTATCATCGAGATCTAAAGCCGCAGAACGTTCTTTGCTTTAAAGATCAGGCGCAGGGGCAGGACTATTACGCAATCAGCGATTTCGGATTGATTTCATTGCAAGAATCCCAATTATCGGTGCTAACCACTACCGGAATGGGGCGTGGTGCGGACTATTACACGGCGCCAGAAATAACTCAAGATCTTCGGCACGCTTCTGTTCAGTCTGATATATATTCTCTTGGTTGCATATTGCATGATTTTGTTGGGTTGAGCCCACGCATTCCGTGTAGTGAAATACACGAAAGCTCACAGTTTGGGGCGATTCTGTCAGGTTGTACCCGCAAGGATCCAGGGCTGCGGTTCAAGTCCGCTCGTGCTGTACTGGATGCCGTCTTAAGCGTTGGCTCTGTTGGTCATGTGCCCACGTCGGCGAAGGCCGCAGACTTCGTGGCGGATCTAGAGCGCGACCCAAGAACTGTTCCGCCGGAGAGGTGGAGAGAGCTTGCCGACTTCCTTTACGACATGGCAACGGTGGAAGAGACACGCGCAATCTGCATGCGTCTCAATGAAGACTGCATTACAGTCGTCTGTCACGCTGTGCCCAGCGATGCGAAGACTATCGGTTTATCCTTTGCACGCTGGGTTGCTCAATCTGATTTTAACTTCGAATATTGCGATGGATTGGCCAATCGTCTGGAAATATTCTTCAGCGAGTTGAACGACTATGAGTTACAAGCGGTCTGTCTCATGGCGCTTTTGGCGATGGGAACATCCCATAATCGCTGGTACGTGGAGCATAAATTTATTCGGCTGGCTGGACCAGGTATGGAAATTAATCTCGCAAACAGGCTCTCAATTGAATTGAGAATTCTTGATCGACCAGCATGCGCGCAGATTGGTCATTTGGAAGCGTCGATTCGCGTGGGCCGCGAAGCGCTCCACCCACTCATTCAGAAGACATTATCCGAAGTCTGCAAATGAAGTTTTCGTACGCCAGCATTTGCGAAGCAGGTCCTCGCCCCACAAACGAAGACGCTGTCGGCGTGTGGGTTATAAGTGATACTCGCTTACTAGCTGCGGTTGCTGATGGCCTTGGCGGCATGGGGGGCGGGCAGTTCGCCTCTGCAATTGCCATTAATGTTATCGCTCAGTCGGTCTACAGTAGCCCTAATTCGTGTGAGGATTTCTTGTGTCTCGCTGAAAAGATACACGGCGAGATACGTAAAAAACAGTCGGATGGTGCAGAATTCAAGGCAATGGCAACCACTCTTTCGGCCGTTTATCTCGGCCCGGAAGGGCTTCGCGGCGTGCATTGTGGGGACACAAGAATAATGGTTGCACGTGGACACGGTATTAAGCGATTGACTCGTGATCACACAGATGTTGCGAGATTTTTGGAGCAAGGCAAGATCACTAAAAGCGAATATCATGATTACCCGAGAAAAAATATACTTTATAGCGCACTGGGCGGCATCAAAGCGCCTGAGATACAGACTTTCGAGTTTAAAGTCGAGCCCGGTGATTGGATCCTGTTGACCTCCGACGGTGTGCATGGGCGTGTTTCTATGATTGAGTTTCGAGATATTGCGAAATATTCATCTAATCCCGAAGAATATATGGGCGCGTTGAGAAAAGTATTGGATAAAAATGGTGTCACGGATAATTTCAGCGCAATTGCAATTCATGTTGCTAGCGAACATTAAGAAGTTGGCCGGAGTTCCATTTCATGAACAAAACGGAACCAGTGTGAGATTGCCAGCTTCTAAGCCCATATAGGTTGATGCGCCGAGCACGCAGCATCAGCCGAGCAGCCAAACGACCGCTCTTTCGATGCAAGCTGAATCGTTAACGCACAAAGCGATGAGTCAACAGTTCACCAGCGATTTTTATTCTGGATAATTGGTGCCCATCTTACACAAATTCGAGCGAATTTCGAGCTGATCGGGCGTTTGCGAATGAGGTCTCATCGCGTCAATAACAGAGTTTGCGGCGGCGGTACGATTTCATGACGAACAAAGCGGAAATCGGGATATAGGTGTGGAATACGCAATACAACCGCTCGGGTCTGCTGACTTGCGGCAATGGCCGCTGCGCGACCGAAGCGTTCATCCGCGTGCAGCCACAGTAATTGGTGAATATCCGAAAACTGCGACAAAAAAAATTTCCTGGATTTCCATTAGCCGCGCGTTGCGCATGGCGCAAATTTCGGCGGTTGTGTGAAACAAGCTGTGGTCAAGATGGGATCGCACAATTTTTCACCACTGAATCCAGCTTGAAGATTGGTGCATATCGACTTTGCGGCTAACCTTCTCGAAAAGATTGTGAAAGTCTTTTAGTAGACTGCTGAAATATTTTTTGTTTCAAGTCATCTATTAAAACTATTTTGACAACGTCTAAAGTAAAACGGAGGGCCTTGCAGAGACGAGACGGGGAATTTGGCTGGTGACCTTGAGATTATTCAATGGCACCAGGGCGTGAATCACGATATTTCAATAGCCTTTTAGACATATATCCCTCGCGTAAAGCGATTCGCGATGTATATTTAATATCGCTACTAAGGGAACCTCTGCAAAAGTCAGCCGACAGAGTGGTTCGTACGTTGAAGACAGATGAAACAGATCAGCCTTGCTGCGACCGGATTTGAGCTTGCTGCGAAGCGCACGCGCAAGCGGGAATTTCTCGACGAAATGGACCGGGTGATTCCGTGGTCGCAGTTGCTGGCCCTGATCGCGCCCCATGCGCCCGCAGGCAAGACCGGCAGGCCGCCCTTTGCCCTTGAAGTCATGCTGCGCATTCACCTGCTGCAGCAGTTCTTCGGGCACTCCGATCCGGCGATGGAAGAGGCCCTGCACGACATCGCGCTGTACCGCGAATTTGCCCGGCTTGATGTCGGCATCACGCGCCTGCCCGACGAGAGCACCATCCTGCGCTTTCGCCACCTGCTCGAAGCGCACGACCTGGGCGCGCAGATCCTGGAGGCGGTCAACGCCCAGCTCCAGCGGCAGGGCCTGCTGCTCAAGACCGGCACCGTCGTCGATGCCACCCTGATTGCGGCCCCCAGTTCGACCAAGAACGCCAAGGGAGAACGCGACCCCGAGATGCACCAGACCCAGAAGGGAAATCAGTGGCATTTTGGGATGAAAGCGCACATTGGCGTGGATGCCGACTCGGGCTTGGTGCACACGGTGTGGGCACCAGCGCCAACGCGCACGATGTCACGCAGGCCAGCGTCTTGCTCCATGGCGAAGAAAGCGATGTCTTTGCCGACTCCGGTGACCGTGGCGTGCACAAACGCGAAAAGGTGATGGAGGATCACGCGCAAGTCCGCTGGCATGTCGCCATGATGCCCAGCCACCGCAAAGCGCTGGACAAGGACACGCCCATGGGGGCGATCCTGGACGCTTTGGAGAAAACCAAGGCCCGCATTCGTGCCAAGGTGGAGCACCCGTTTCGGGTGATCAAATGCCAGTTCGGACATCGCAAGACCCGCTACCGTGGGCTGGCGAAGAACACCCATCAGTTGCGGGTGATGTTCGCACTGTCGAACCTGTGGATGGTGCGCAAGCGGATTTTGCAGGGTGCCGTGGGATGAGTGCGCCCGCGATCCGGGCAAGGGCCGGAAAACCGGCCTATTCGGGCCAAAATGGCGAGAAATCTGCTCGATTTTCCATGCCAATTCCGTCATATGGAACGCGACGCATCAGCTCGCGCTATGGAACGGGTTGTGCAGACCGTCCCTAGGTTGCCATGAAACCGTGACTGTTATTGATTGACAATCATTCTCAACAAAAGCATGATGCAATCTATTCTCAAAACACAATCGACAGCGCCTGCCATGTTCGTCTGCCTCTGCCACAATGTCACCGACGGTCAAATCCGGCAGACCATGCGCGAGCGCGGCTTCGTCAGCTTGCGCGAGGTTCGGGAGCATTTGGGAGTTGGTTCGCAGTGTGGTCGCTGTGCGCAGTGCGCCCGGCAGGTCATTGCCACTGAGCTTGAACGGCAGTGTGCTGTCCAAAGCGGCCGACGTTGCATGCCGATCGCGGTAGCGGCCTGACCAAAGCCAGATGACGGCGATCTTTCGCTCTCGCTTGTTTTCGCCGTTTGCGTGCCGAGGCGGCAGACGAATTTCTTGACAACACGCGGGCAGGCGGGCTGCTACTCTTTCTTGTATCTGCTCCCAGGGCGTGCGCGCTGGGCCTGCGCCAGCAGTGATCCACAAACCAACGAGAGATTGCCATGAAGGGTGATGTGAAGGTGTTGCAGTTCCTGAACAAGGCGCTGAAGGTTGAGCTCACAGCGATCAATCAGTATTTTCTCCATGCCCGCATGCATCAAAACTGGGGTCTGGAGGCGCTGGGGGCGCATGAATACAAGGAGTCCATCGAGGAGATGAGACATGCAGACAAGCTGATCAAGCGCATCCTGTTTCTCGAAGGTCTGCCCAATCTGCAGGATCTGGCCAAGCTGCATATCGGAGAAAACGTCTCCGAGTGCCTGGAATGCGACCTGAAGCTGGAGCTTGATGGTCGCGCGCTGTATGTCGAGGCGATTGCGCATTGCGAGTCGGTGCGCGATTTCGTCTCGCGCGACATTCTCTGCGACATCCTGGACGATACCGAGGAGCACATCGACTACCTCGAAACCCAGATCCAGTTGCTCAAGAGTATGGGGCTGCATAACTATCTGCAGACGGCCGCGGGTGAAATGCATGGGGATTGAGCACCCCCCGGGGCGGTTCGCCGACCCGGCTCCTGAGGGGGGCAAGGACACCTGGTTCGGCCTGGTGTTTCCTTGGAAGGCGTTGCTTGCCGCGCGGCAGGGCTGACATGCAGGAGACAGCCACCTCCGCAGCGGAATCGGCGGCCGATGTCGCTGCCGACCCGCCCGTCAGCCGCGCGCAGTTCGTGCAATTGTTTTCGGCGGTGATGTTGCCGATCTTTCTGGCCGCGGTCGATCAGACCCTGCTGGCCACGGCAACGCCAGCAATCGCCCGCGAACTCGGTGACTTCCGCGACAGCGCCTGGATCGCGGTGGGCTATTTGCTCGCCTCCACCATCATGGCGCCGCTTTATGGCCGATTTGGCGACCGCTATGGCCGCCGCGATGCGCTGGTGGCCGCGCTGGGCTTGTTTGCCCTGGGCTCTTTGGCATGCGCCGTCAGCCAGGGCATGTGGTGGCTGATCGGGGCACGTATGCTGCAGGGCCTGGGCGGCGGCGGTTTGATGGTGATGAGTCAGGCGCTGATTGGCGAGGTGGTTGCGCCACGGCAAAGGCCTCGATTTCAGGCCTATTTCGGCGTTGTGTTCGTTCTTGCCAGCGTCACGGGCCCGGTGCTGGGTGGACTGGTGGTCAGCAGTTTCAGCTGGCGGTGGTTATTCATCGCCAATCTGCCGCTTGCAGCATGGGCCGTCTCGCGCGTGCTGCGGCTGCCTGCGAGCCCACGCCACGCCCTGCCTGGACAGACGCACGATGCCCTGGGTGTGTTGCTGTTCGCGGCTTCGGCTTCCATTGCACTGCTCTGGCTCACGCTGGCCGGACATCGCTTTGCCTGGGTGTCTCTCCCGAGCGTGCTGATGGTGGGCGCAGCACTGCTGTTCGGCGGGGTATTGGTGCGGCGGGAGCGGCAGCACGCGCATCCCTTCCTGCCGGTGGATCTGCTGCGACAGCCCGCTATCGCTTGGACTGCCGTGACCATGGTGCTGTTCGCAGCCGGCCTCTTTGCGCTGGTGTTCTTCATGCCGGTCTATCTGCAGCTTGGGCATGGAGCGGGCGCTGCGCATGCGGGCCTGCTGCTGCTGCCACTCACCGGCGGTCTGGTGCTGGGCGCCAACATCACGGGGCGACTGGTGGGCAGGACAGGGCGGCCCGATGTGCCGGCGCGGTGGGGTCTGGGTGTGGCAGCGTGCGCGTTATTTCTGCTGGGCGTGCTGCCTGTAGCCCCGTTCATCGTCGGTGCGCTGGGCGTGACAGCGGGGCTGGGGTTCGGTACCGTGATGCCGACGTCGCAACTGGTGGTACAGACGCTGGCCGGACGCGCCCGGCTGGGGGCGGCAGCGGCCACGGTCTCCTTGGCGCGATCGACAGGGGCTTCGGTCGGCACGGCGTTGTTCGGCGCCCTGGTATTCGGCATGACGTCCAATAACGATTTGCAGGCCGCGTTGCACGCCACAGACGCAAGCGCAACGCTGCAGGTCATTCACGCGTTTCGCATCGCCTTCATCAGTGCCGCAGGCGTGAGTCTGCTGGCCGCCTGGACATCCACCCGCGTGCCGCGCGTGACTCTTTGAACATCCCGGAGGCAGAATGCGGCAATCTGTCATTTCAATCCCACCCAGTCAGCCGCCATGCACGACCTCGATACGCTCTCTCGCCACGCCATTTCTGGCCAACTCCACTTTCGCAGCACTCCAGCCGGTCTCCTCTTTGCGGAGATCGACAACCCGGCAGGCACGGCCACGGTCTGTCTGCAGGGCGCACACCTCACGACCTTTCGCCCCAAGGCGCAGCCCGAACCGGTGGTCTGGGTGTCCGAAGCTTCGCGCTATCTGCCGGGCAAGTCCATCCGAGGCGGCGTGCCGGTATGCTGGCCCTGGTTCGGCGCGCACTCCAGTGAGAGCAGCTTTCCCGCACATGGCTTTGCCCGTACCGTGCCGTGGGACGTAGTGGACAGTGGCGCATCGCACGGCGCGACCCACATCACCTTGCGTCTGCGGAGCTCGGACACCACGCATGCCCAGTGGCCGCACGAGACGCCCGTCACACTGCGCATCACCGCGGGAGACGCGCTGGAGATGGAGCTGATCACGCACAACGCCACCGCGCAGGTGCTGCCATTGAGCGAAGCGCTGCACACCTACTTCCAGATTGGCGACATCGCTGAGGTTGGACTGCACGGCCTGGACGGCTGCACCTATCTCGACAAGACCGACGGTTTTGCGCGCAAGCGGCAGCAGGGCGCGGTGCGTTTTTCTGCCGAAACCGACCGGGTGTATGTCGACACCGAAAGCGTCTGCGTCATCCACGACCCGCAGCTGCAGCGTCGCATTCGCATCGACAAGCAAGGCAGCGCTTCCACCGTGGTGTGGACGCCGTGGGCCGACAAGGCTGCGGCGATGGGCGATTTCACCGTGCATGGCTGGCGCAACATGCTGTGTGTGGAGTCGGCCAACACGTCCGACAACGCCCTGACCCTGCAGCCCGGCGAAACCCACACGCTGCGGGTGCGCTACAGCGCCGAGGTGCTGTGATCAGCGCGGCGTCTGCGCATCCGCCCGAACCCAGCGCGCGGCCTTTTCCGCAATCATCAGCGTCGGGCTGTTGATGTTGCCGCTGGGAATGATCGGCATTACGCCAGCGTCCACCACACGCAGCCCGGCCACCACGCCGCCGCGGCCGTCGCGTAAGCGCAGGCGTGCATCGACGACGGCCTGTGGATCGTCCAGTCGCCCCATCGCCGTGGTGCCTGCCGGATGGAAGATGGTGGTGGCGATGTCTCCAGCCAGGCGCGCCAGTTCTGCGTCGGTCTGGAACTGCGCGCCGGGCTTGAACTCCTGTGGCTGATAACGGGCCAGCGCCGGCTGCGCCACGATGCGGCGGGTGAGCCGCAGACTGTCCGCGGCGACCTCACGATCCTCCTCGGTGCTGAGGTAGTTGGGGGCGATGGCCGGGGCGTCGCCAAAGCGCGGGCTGCGAATCTGCACCGTGCCGCGACTGCCGGGGTTCAGATTGCACACGCTGGCGGTGAACGCGTCGAAACTGTGCAACGGCTCGCCGAAGGCATCCAGGCTCAGCGGCTGCACGTGGTACTGGATGTTGGGGTGCGTGTACTGCGCGCTGCTGCGGGTCAACACGCCGAGCTGGCTGGGCGCCATGCTCATCGGCCCGCTGCGCCGCAGGGCGTATTCCAGACCGATCATCGCCTTGCCCCAGCTGGACGCGGCGCGGGTGTTGAGCGTGCGCGTGCCCTGCACCTTGAACACGGCGCGGATCTGCAGATGATCCTGCAGATTGGCGCCCACGCCCGGCAGGTCGATCAATGGTGTGATGCCGTGCTCCCGCAACAGCGCTGCGGGCCCCACGCCCGAAAGTTGCAGGATCTGCGGCGAGCCGATGGCACCCGCGCTGAGGAGGACTTCGCCCGTGGCGCGCGCGGTCACCATCTCCTGACCGGTCCAGACCTGCACGCCGGTGCAGCGCAGGCTGCCGTCCGGCTGCGTGTCGATCAGCAGCCGGGCGACCTGCGCCGAAGTCCAGAGCTCGAAATTGCTGCGGCCGAAGCAGGTCGGGCGCAAAAAGGCCTTGGCCGTGTTCCAGCGCCAGCCGCCTTTCTGGTTGACCTCGAAATAGCTCACGCCCTCGTTGCTGCCACGGTTGAAGTCGTCGGTGGCGGGTATGCCGGCCTGTTGCGCCGCCTGGGCGAAGGCGTCGAGAATGTCCCAGCGCAGACGTTGCTTTTCAACCCGCCATTCGCCGCCGTGGCCGTGCAGCGCGGCAAACGCCGGGTCGGCGGCGCGGTTCGCGCCGGGGTCCCGCCGCCAGTGATTCTCGTGGGTGATGAAGTCGGGCAGACAGGCGTCCCAGCGCCAGGACTCGTCGCCAGTGAGGTCGGCCCAGGCGTCGTAATCGCGCGCCTGGCCGCGCATGTAGATCATGCCGTTGATGCTGCTGCAGCCACCCAGCACCTTGCCGCGCGGGTAACGCAGGCTGCGGCCGTTCAACCCGGCGTCGGGCTCGGTGCGGTAGAGCCAGTCGGTGCGCGGGTTGCCGATGCAGTAGAGATAGCCCACCGGAATGTGGATCCAGTGGTAATCGTCCTTGCGGCCCGCTTCGATCAGCAGCACACGTTTGGTGGGATCGGCGCTCAGGCGGTTGGCCAGCAGGCTGCCCGCGGTGCCGGCGCCAATGATGATGTCGTCGAAGGTGGTGTCACTCATGGTGACGGCATGATCGCACGGCGCTCCCAGCCTGTCCTACTTCGCCGTCGGCATGACGAACTCGGCGCCCTTGGGCGTGCTCTCAGGCCAGCGCTGCATGATGCTCTTTTGCTTGGTGTAAAAGCGCACGCCTTCCTCACCGTAGGCGTGCATGTCGCCGAACAGGCTGGCCTTCCAGCCGCCGAAGCCGTGCCAGGCCATCGGCACGGGAATGGGCACGTTAATGCCTACCATGCCAGCCTGCACGCGGCGGCCGAATTCGCGTGCGATGTGGCCGTCTCGGGTGAAGCAGGCCACGCCGTTGCCGTAGGCGTGGGCGTTGACCAGATCAAGCGCGGCGGCGAAGTCGGGCACGCGCACGCAGCTCAGCACCGGGCCGAAGATTTCCTCCTGGTAGATGCGCATCTCAGGGGTCACATGGTCGAACAACGTGCCGCCGAGCCAGAAGCCGCCGTCGTGTCCGGCAACAGTCTGGGTTCTCCCATCCACCAGCAGACGGGCACCCTGCGCCACGCCGGAGTCGATCATGGCGGTGATGCGTGCGCGCGCCGCGGCGGTGACGATGGGGCCCATCTCCGCGTCGAGCTCCATGCCGTTCTTGATCTTCAACGCCTTGGTGCGCTCGATCAGCCGCGGCATGATGTGATCGGCGACATCACCCACCAGCACACCCACCGAAATGGCCATGCAGCGCTCACCCGCCGAGCCGAAGGCACTGCCGATCAGCGCATCGACGACTTGGTCGAGGTCGGCGTCGGGCATGACGACCATATGGTTCTTGGCGCCGCCCAGCGCCTGCACCCGCTTGCCGTGTCGTGCGGCTTCCTGCGCAATGTGATGGGCCACTGGGGTCGAGCCAACGAAGCTGATGGCCTTCACATCCGGGTGCTCCAGCAGCGCGTCCACTGCCACCTTGTCGCCCTGCACCACATTGAACACGCCGTCGGGTAGACCGGCCTGCTTGAGTAAATCGGCCATCAGCAGGCTGGGTGAAGGGTCGAGCGGGCTCGGCTTGAGCACGAAGGTGTTGCCCGCGGCAATGGCCAGCGGGAACATCCACAGCGGCACCATGCAGGGAAAGTTGAACGGTGTGACCCCGGCGACGACGCCCAGCGGCTGGCGCAGCGTCCAGTTGTCGATGGCGGTGGAGACCTGCTCGGTGTAGTCGCCCTTGAGCAGTTGCGGGATGCCGCAGGCGAACTCAACGATCTCGATGCCACGGGTGACTTCGCCCTGCGCGTCGGTGAACACCTTGCCGTGCTCGGCGGTGATCATCGCGGCCAGGGTGTCGCGGTGCTGGTTCATCAACTCCAGAAACTTGAACAGCACCCGCGCGCGGCGGATCGGCGGGGTGTCGGCCCACTTCGGAAAGGCCGCCTGCGCGGCGGCGACGGCGGCGTCCACCTGGGCCGCATCGGCCAGTTCGACCTGCCGCGACACGGCACCCGTGGCCGGGTTGAACACGGCCTGCCTGCGGGCGCCCGCGGCCGAAACCGTGCGCCCGCCGATGAAATGCACCGCGTCGGCGGTGGCTGTGAACGGGTGGGGTGCGCCCATGATCGTGTCTCCTGTGAACGGCAATGAGAAATATCGTTTCAGTCTAGGAGTCGTCCAGCCGTTTGAACAGCGATCTTAACTGACAACATTGTTTGAAAAAATGAACAATAAATTTTCAGGAGAAGGCATGTCCCTGTCATCGACCACGCGTGACGATCTGCTCTGGCAACAAGTGCACTGGCTGGGCACCATCGCCGCGCAGGGCAGCGTGACCGCCGCCGCGCAGCGACTCGGGGTCTCCAAGGCCGCCGTCAGTCAGCAGCTTGCGGCGCTGGAACGCCGCATCGGCGTCCCCCTGGTGCGGCGGATCACGCGCACGCTGCGTCTGACCGAAGCTGGCCAGCGACTCGTCGACGAGTCGGCGCCTGCGTTC
>Ga0315298_1005705_pt1 | contig 17461 bp, 14 predicted proteins | sample WHS_1_MG_FD_203077 | JGI IMG/M metagenome (GOLD analysis project Ga0315298, IMG submission 203077) | Extremophilic microbial mat communities from Washburn Hot Springs, YNP, Wyoming, USA - WHS_1_MG | ecosystem: Environmental > Aquatic > Thermal springs > Hot (42-90C) | place: USA: Wyoming...
GTCCACCCCCATCATTCTAATAAACAAAATAGAATCTGGAATCTGGAATTTAGAATCTGGAATTAAAAAATCTGCTGTCACTGCGAGGCCGAAGCAATCTCATAAGAGTATTGAGTATAGAGTATTGGGTATTGAGTATAAAATTTTAAATTTTTAATTTTAAATTTTAAATCAATTTTAAATTTTAAATGTTTTAAAATTTAATCATTTAGATTTGAATTAGCCTTTAAAATTTAGCCTTTAAAATTACTTATTAGTGTTTTTTATTTTTTCTCCACGATCGTAGAAAATAAATTAAAAATATGCTTTGTTTAGAATTTTGAATTTTAATTTGTTTTAATTGAAAATTGATTTTTTATTATTAAATTTAATTCTCTATGAATTATTTAACCTCAGAAGTTGTTCAAAATAAAAGAGTTTTAATGAGAGTTGATTTTAATGTAGACCTTGATGAAGAGGGAAATGTTGTTGATGATTTTAGGATTCAAAGAACTATCCCTACCATAAATTTTTTAAAAGAAAATAAAGCAAAAAGAATAGTTTTAATTTCTCATTTTGGTGAGCCAAAAGAAGAGAACTATTTTAATGAAAAGTTTAGTTTAGAACCTATTTTTAATTATTTAAAAAAAACTTTAAAAGAAGAGATCCATTTTTTATCTATAAGGGATTATAAAGAAATTAAAAAAGAGGTAGAAAAATTTGAAAATGGAGAAATAATTCTTTTAGAAAATATTCGTTTTTATAAAGAAGAAGAAAAAAATGATGAAGATTTTGCTAAAAGTTTAGCCAGTTTTTCTGATATTTATATTAATGAGGCTTTTTCAGTTTCTCATCGCGAAAATGCCTCTTTGTGTGCCATTACTAAATTTCTGCCTTCGTATCTTGGTTTTTTGTTTAAAGAGGAAATTGAAAATTTAAATAAAATAAGAGAAAATTATAAATCGCCATTTGTTGTTATTTCAGGCGGTGCCAAAATAAAAGATAAATTACCATTAATTGAAAAATTTATCGATAAAGCCGATTATCTTTTAATTGGCGGCGCAATTTTAAATACTATCTTAAAAGCTTGGGATTTTGAAATTGGAAACTCTTTTTATGAAAAAGAAATGTTAGAAAAAGCAAAAAACTTGGGTTCAAAAAAAGCAGAATTGATATTAGCAGGGGATTTGTTAGTTTTAGATAAAAAAAACAGCGTTCAAATTAGAAATTTAGGAGAGATTAAAACAACTGACAAAATTTTAGATATCGGACCAATTGCTTTAAAAACTTATAAAGAAATTATAAAAAAAGCAAAAACAATTCTTTTTAATGGGCCATTAGGGAAAATAGAAGATGAAAGATTTCAAAAGGGCACTATTGAAATTATCAAAGCTATTATAGATAATAACAAGGCGCAGGCAGTAATTGGTGGCGGCGACACTTTAAAGGGTTTTAAAATTCCAAATTCTAAATTTCAAATTCCAAATTCTGTTTTTCTTTCTACTGGTGGCGGAGCAATGATAAAATATTTAGCTCAAGAAAAACTTCCAGCTTTAGAGTGTTTGAAATAAATTTTAATAAATCTTTAAATTAATGAAGGATATTTTAGTTATTTATCATAAAATAGATTCCGATGGTTTTGGCGCCTCTTGGGCTGCTTGGTTAAAATTTAAAGATAGAGCAGAATATTTGGGGTTTGATTATTTAAATGGTTTTCCTATCGAAGTCAAAAACAAAACTATTTATCTTTTAGATGTTTCTTTAGATTCTAAAAAAATTGAAACTTTAAAAGAAAATAATAATAAAATAATTTTAATTGACCACCATTTATCTTCGCTTAAAAACAAAGATTTAGTGGATGAATTTGTTGTTGAGATAAAACATTCAGCAGCGGTTTTGGCTTTTAAGTATTTCTTTAAAAAGAAAAAGATGCCAAAGATTTTAAAATATATTGAAGACCAAGATATTTGGGGATTCAAACTGCCGCATAGCCGGGAGATTAATCTAGTGATTGATCTTTTTGAAAATGATTATAAAAAATGGAATCGCTATGCTAAAGAGATAGAAAATCCAAAGAAATTTAAAGAGTTTGTAAAAGAAGGAAAAAAATTGATAAAATATCAAGATTATTTATTAAAAAGAATTTTAAGCCAAGCTGTTTTAGTTGAATTTGAGGGTTATAAAGTTTTGGCTGTTAATTCTCCGATTTTGATTTCCGAGGCTGGAAATTTATTATGTAAAAAGAGACCGCCAATGGCGATTGTTTGGTCTTTTAATAGCAATAAAAAAAAGATTTCTCTTCGTTCAGATGGTTCAATTGATGTTTCAAAAATTGCTGAAAAATATGGCGGCGGCGGTCATAAAGGAGCAGCAAGTTTTGTTTTGCCCATAAATACTGATTTGCCCTGGAAAATAATTAATTCATAAAACATGGAAAAAATTGAAGTTTTTGTTGACGGCGGCAGTCGAGGAAATCCTGGTCCAGCAGCAGTGGGTTTTATTATTAATGGTAAGGAGTATCAGGAATTTATTGGAGAAACCACTAATAATGTGGCTGAATATAAAGCAATTATTTTGGCTTTAAAAAAAATTAAACATTTGTTAGGAAAAGAGAAGCTAAAAAATACGGAAATTGTGATTAATTCTGATTCAGATTTGGTAGTTAATCAATTAAATGGAAAGTTTAAGATTTTAGAGAAGGAATTAATGCCTTTATTTATAGAAGTTTGGAATTTAAAATTTGATTTTCCTCATTTGAAATTTAATTATATTCCGCGGGAGGAAAATAGAAGAGCAGATGAATTAGTAAATCAGGCTTTAGACAATCATTTACTTGACAAATTATTTTAATAAGGTAAACTTATCATAATAAAAAATATGAAATAAAATATGAGAAAAATTTTAAGAAACGAAATTAATCAAACTGAAATCAAAGAAGTATTAAAAGAGTTTCCACTCGATATTTTAGCCACCAAAGAGGTGGCTTTTTCTTTTAAAAAGGCGCGTTTATTCAAAGTAAATCCTTTGAAAATAAAAAACCCTGCCCATCGGCACCTCAAATACCCTAAAGATATTTACATTATTCATTCGCCCCAGATTTTAGAGATTGCCTGTTTTCCTCATTTAGTTGGAAAAGAGTTGGAAAAAAGAACTACTATTGCTGGAGAGCAAGTAGCTAAAGCAGTTCAAAAACTTTGGCTTTCAAAAAATAAGGAAACTTTAATTTATGATGTTTTAAGGGCAGGCCCTAGTTACAAGGTTTATGAAGGACTTAAAAAATTAAAAATTGATTTAAAAAGAATTAAAATTCGAACTCGCTATAAATTGCCATCTTATCGTCATCATAATGGGAGCTGTGGTCAATTAGAAATAATCTATGAAGATTTTAGTAATTTACCTTCTAATAAAGAATTGGTAATTATTAAACCAGACACTGAAGCAGCGGCCGGTACTTCACATTTAGCAATTAAAAGATTAATTGAAGTTGCCAAAGAAAAAAATAGTAAAATAAAAACGATTATCTGTACCGGTTTTATTTCTTGCGCTTCTTTGAATGTTTTAGAAAAGTTAGCAATTAAAAATAATTTTGAATTAAAAGTTTTAGCCTGGGGGAATTTAACTGCTTTATATAAAAATGGTTATGATATGCCTTTATATGGGATAGACGAGGCTTATTATAAAGAAACTGGCAAAATTAGAAAATTAGGAGCAGTGATTCCAAAAGAAATATTAGGGGATTATTTAAAATATTTTGTTTGTGGCATTGATCAAGTAGGGGATTGGTCAGCCAGACAAACTTTGCTTTATAATGGCTATGGTTTTGAAAAAGGAGATATTTTAAATCATTTAAATCATAGTTTGAATTTTATTAAAAGTCTTTACGAGATTTCTAAAAATCAAAAGTGGTTTAAAAAATGGCAGAAAGAAATATTTGAAAAAGAAATAAAAGAATTAGCAACAGCCTTGACATTGTATGACAGAAAATAATATAATAAAAAGAGGAAAAATTTTAATCAATATATAGAAATATGACTAAAAATACAATAATTTTTATTATTTTAATAACCTTTTTAGCCTTTATTGCGGTAAAAACAGAAGCAGCCTGTCCTTTTGTTACCATTGGCCTTTCGCGTGGCTATTATGATGAACCAACGCAGGAAGTGTTCGCCCTTCAGAGATTTTTAGCAAGAGACAAAAACATTTATCCCGAAGGATTAGTTACTGGTTATTTTGGGAAATTAACCGAGGCCGCCTTAAAGAGATTTCAAACTAAAAATGGACTATCACCAACAGGAATAGTTGACGAGAAAACAAAAGAAATTCTTTGCAATAAATATGTTCAATGTCCTTTTGTAACCGATATGAAAAAAGGAGATTTCGAAGAGAAAAATGAGGAGGTAAAGGAACTTCAAAAATTACTAAAACAAGATAAAAGTATTTATCCCGAAGGATTAGTTACTGGTTATTTTGGAAGATTAACAGAAGCTGCTTTAAAGCGATTCCAAGAAAGATACGGAATTTCGGTAACTGGTGAAGTAAATTCTAAAACAAGAGAAAAACTTTGTGATATTTATGTTTATGGTTGGAAAGAAAAAATCTCTCAAGTCACTACCACTACTACCAATATAAATCAATTACCTGACCTTCTAATAGGAGACATATCTTATATCCCTTCTTATCCCAAAGTTGGAGAAACTGTTACTTTTAAAGCAAAAGTCAAAAATATCGGGTTGCAAAATGCTTCTTCTCATCTTTTCCAGATTAGCCGAGCTAATCAAACAATTTTTTCTACTTATCTTACCTTAAATGCTCAAGAAACAAAAGAGGTAAGTTTTTATTGGGATTGTCCGAGTGGGGCTGCTGGCGATTATGAGTTCGAGGCAAATATTGATGCCCAAAATAATATTTTAGAAAGTAATGAAAATAATAATAAAACAACTTTTAGTATTTGTTGCGGTTGTGGACCATTAACGAAACCAAATTTAATAATTACTGATGTATTTCTAACTCGTCCTTTTATAAAAAATGATACAGAGAAAAGAAAAATTGAAATAACTCTTAAAAATATTGGCGAAACAGCGGCGCTCTTTGAGCGTTATAGTAATTATAATAAGGGTTTAAGTGTCTTAATCTATATTCCGGGCCAAGAAAACACTTACTATCAATTATTTGATAGAGTTTGCTTAGCATCTTTATTGCCGGGTCTTATTGAGTCTTCAGATAAACCCGATAGTTATTTTCTTCCGGTTGGCAATTCTGTAATCATTACTATATCTTTAGATAATCTATCTCTCATTCAAGAATTAGTAAAATCTGCTGGTGAAAAAACATTAGGATTTAAAATTGATGCCCTAAATGAAATTGATGAATCCAACGAAAATGATAACAATTACCTTTTACCAATTATTGTTAAAGAGAGTGGTTTTCCAGATCTTGTTATTAGTTCATTATATACTTCACCTGCCTCGGGTGTTCCGGGTCAAGGAGTTTATGTTTATATTACAGAGAAAAATCAAGGAGATGCTTCAGCGAGGGGTCATAGAATTGATTTATATATAGACGGATATTTAGTTAATAGCTACCCCGTTTCTTCTTTTAATAGTGGAGCCTCATGGACAGCCCCGGCTTATTATTATATTTGCCCCTCAGGTGGTGGCCTTCATATCATTAGAGCGTTGACAGATCTTCAAGATGAGGTTTTAGAATTAAATGAGAACAATAATACAGCAAATTATACTTTGAGTTGCGGAACATCTGTAACTCAGTTACCAGATTTAATTATTTCAGATTTCTCAGTTCAGAAAACTACTATCAATGTAGGCGAAGAAGTGACTGCTACGGCTTTGATTAAAAACATTGGAAATGAAACTGCTTATAATTTTGAAAGTTCTATTTTGCCTTTAAGTAGCAGCGGCATTAACGTCTTTTTCTCTTCGAGTAATGCTCAAACTTCCGCCCTATCTCCTGGTTATAGTTATTATATCTACGCTACTATAAAATGTGAGCAAGCTGGAAAATATCAAATAAGAGCTGTTGCTGATTCTTTAGGAAAAGTAAAAGAGTTAAATGATGATAATAATTACCAAACATTGACAGTAGAGTGTATTTCTCCTTCCTTGCCTGATTTAATTATTACTACCATTAATATAACTCCCACAAATCCAAAGGAAGGAGATTATGTTAATTTTGTAATTACAGAAAAAAATATAGGGAATGCTTCTGCTGATAGACATTATATTGGTTGGTATCAAAACAACTCTTTAATGGGCGCTTCTTTGGTTTATGGTTTAGCCCCGAATGCTACTACTAACTATTCTTTTTCTATGCAATACAATGAAAAGGGTACTTTCTCTATTAAAGCAAAAGCAGATGTTTATAACACAGTTTCAGAAAGCAACGAAACAAACAATGAGTCATTTTCTAGTTTAACAGTTTCTTCAGGCTATATTTATCCTTCGCAAACAGGATGTGTTAAGTCACCAGCCTATAACGGAGATAGCTGTAGCGGTTATCGTTTAATCAGAAGTTTAGACTATAGTTCTGCTTGTTATAGTTTAGATCAGTGTTTGGCTGTACAGGGAGATGGTACATGTGTTAAATCTCCTGTATATCAAGGCGATTTATGTTCTGGCTATCGTTTAATGCCTGGAATTAGTAGGGCTTGCTATAGTTATAGCGAATGTTTAAATGCTTTAAATCAATCCTCGGCTTTAGAGTTAATTCAAAAGCAGTTAGTCCAAATAGAAACAATGATAAGGCAATTAATAGCAGGAATTGGTTTACTTTCAAGATAATAGTAAGACCAATATCAAAATCAAAAATCTCGGTTTTTTACCGAGATTTTTGATTTTAGGTTGTGTTTATAAGCCGAATTCTGTCTTCTCCTTTTTAAGGAGGAGGTAGTTATTTCTCTAAGCTTTTAGTTGCCTAAAAGCTTTAGCGAGCACTCCCTGCTTAGTAGGGCGCGACTCTTGCATCCAACAAGGATTTAGCCGTTTCACTCCTCAAATTACTTTGAGGACTCTCCCTTTTAAAAAGGGAGTCTTTTTCCTTTCGGAGAAAGACGTCTCTGTTCGCACCTCGGTCCCTCACTTAAAAAACTGAGGGACGGTGGCTTTTAACCACTGCCTTTTTCTCTGTTAAAGCACAGAGGGATGTTCGGACTTTCCTCCCGCTACTTTTTAAAAGTAGGGGCAACTACCCAACACAACCCTTTCATATTATAACACAAAATACAAAAAAAGTAAAAAGTCAAATTTTTATTAAATTTTTTAAAATTGCCTATTTTTTAAAAATATAGTAGAATAAACAAAGTTAGAAAATGCGGATTATAAAAACAATTATTTTGCTTGTAATGAGTCTAATTGTTTTAGGCGGGATTTTTTATGTTGGAAATTATATTACTAATTTAAAATACAGCAACCAGAAAGTAGTTAATTTATTAAAAGAATATAAGGGCGATGAAAATCTTTTAAATATTGTCTCTTTTTTTAAAGATTTAAAAGATGTAAAAGAAAAATTATCTTTTACTAAAAGTGAATTAGAAAAATTTGCTAATTTATTGCCACAACTCAAAGAAGACGTTGCCTTAAAAGAAAGCTTTCAAGATATTCTAAATGATTTAGATTGTGTTAATCAAAAAAAATTTATTTTAGAAGGATTAAATCAGAAAGAAGAGGCTTTAAGTTGTTTAAAAGATTTATATACCAAACTTGGCAATTTTGAAAAATTTAACATTCCTTTTGTCAATAATTATCGAAACGACATTTTAACTCTTTTAGAATTTTTAGGAGAAAATCAAAAAAAGGACTATCTGGTTTTAATTCAAAACCCTCTAATTTCCAGACCAACAGGAGGATTTGTTTTTTCTTATGGTATTTTAACTTTAGAAAAGGGGAAAATTAGTTTTTCGGGGGAACACATCAGAGAATTAGATGATATTTTCATTTCTAAAATAATTCCACCAGAGCCGATTCAACTTATAAGCAATCAATGGTTTTTTCATGATTTAAATTGGTTTTTTGACTTCAATTTAACTGCAAAAAAGATAATAAATTATTATAAGGAAAGCACTGGCAAAGACTTAGATGGGGTAATTTTAATTAATGAAGAATCAATTAGAAATCTTTTAAGCTATACCTCTTCTGTTCAATTAACTGATTACGATAAGCCAATAAACCAGACTAACTTTTTAACTTTTATTGAAGAGCAGATAGAAAATGGCTTTAGGCCAGGTCCTTTAAGAGAAAAACCAGTGGTTTTAAAGGAGTTTTTTGATTCTTTATTTGAGAAACTAAAAAATTTAGAGCCGGAAAAAATGGGAGAAATCATTGATAGTTTTCCAAAGATGGTTTTAGAAAAAGATATTCAAATTTATTTTAAGGAAGAAAAGTTTAACCAGTATTTTTCAAAAATCGTCAAGGGAGAAGATTTAGAGAAAGATAACTTTATCGGCGTGACCTTTAGTTTTTTAGATAAAGATTTTAGAGAAGATTCCCGTTTAAAAAAGATTATTTTAAAAACAGAAATTACCAAAGAAAACAAATTTATAAATCATTTATTGATTAATGCTGAAGCCCAAAATGCTAATGAAAGAAAAATTTTAACCTATTTAAAAATATATCTTCCTTTAAATGTTGAAATATTAGAATCAAGGGGGGCGGTGAAATTTGATAAAGAGGACTTAACTACTTATTATCAAAAATTGGGCTTTATAAAAGATAACGATTTATTGGAATCAGAAAATACAAAAATTGTAAAAGAGGAAGAGAATATCGAGATTTATAAAGAAGGGGATAAATTAGTTATCGGCGGTTTTGCTTATTTATCCCAAACTCCTTTTAGTTTAGATTATGTTTTACCAATTGAATTTGAAAAAGAAAATCTGCCACAATTATACAAGATGACGATTTTAAAACAGAGTGGCGAGGAGATTAATTTTTTATATAAATTTATTTTACCAGACGAGATTGTTTTAGGGCCAACTCTTTTCTCTTTTGAAAAGTGGATTCCTTTAGAAAAAGATTTAAATATAAAAGTCAATCTTTTAAAGAATGAACAATCTTTTTAAAAAAATTTTAAATCACCGCTCAGAGACAATTTTAGGAGCAGGACTAATTACTGCTGGCTTTGCTTTTTTAAGTTCTATTTTAGGAATTATTAGAAACGCCCTTCTCGCTTCTCGTTTTGGCGCCTCTTCTATCTTAGACATTTATTATGCAACTTTTCGTTTGCCAGATTTAATCTATAATATTTTTATAGTTGGAACGATTTCTGCTGCCTTTATCCCGATTCTTAATGATTATTTAACTGAAGATAAACAAAAGGCTTTTGAATTTTCTTCTCTGATTATTGCTCTTGTTTCTTTTTTTCTGATTATTTTTGGCTTGGGAGTAATAATTTTTGCCTATCCTTTATTAAAGAAAATTTTAGTTGGTTTTAGCGAAGAAAACTTAAAGACTACGGTTTTTTTGACGCGCTTAATGATGATCCAGCCTCTGCTTTTAGGAATTTCAGCAGTTTTTTCTTCTATTTTAAAAAGTTTTAAATTATTCTTAATTAGCGCCTTAACGCCAGTAGTTTATAATGCCGGAATTATTTTTGGAATTCTTTTTCTTTCGCCGAAATTTGGTCTAAAGGGATTAATTTTTGGAGTAATTTTAGGTGCTTTTTTACATCTTTTTATCCAAATCCCATCTCTTTTGCATTTGGGATATCGTTTTCAGAAATTTAAAATCTCAGTTTTTATTTTTAGTTTGAAAAAACTGTTTTTAATAATGTCATCGAGGGCAATGAGCATTATTCTTTCTCAGATTTTTCTACTGGGAGTGACCTCTATCGCAACTTTATTAAAAGAAGGTACTATTACTATTTTCAATTTCGTTGACAATATCCTTCCTTATACGATATTTGCTCTTCCTTTGGCTGATGCTGCTTTTCCTTATCTTTCAAGATTTGAATCAGAAAAAAAACAAGATGATTTTGTATTTAATTATTTAAAGACCCTCCTTTTAATTTTGCTTTTTATTATTCCTTTGGCTTTTTTTATTATAGTTTTTAAAGAGCCACTTGTCAGATTGCTTTTAGGTTATGGAAAATTTAACTGGCAGGCAACAGTAAACACCATGAGGGTATTAGAAATTATGGCTTTGGCAATGATTTTTCAAAGCATTAACTACTATCTCTTAAAAGTGTTTTTTGCCAAAAAAGATGCCAAAAGGCCATTTTTTGCGAGTCTATTTTCTTATTTATTAGGATTAGCAATCTGTTTTTATCTTGGTTTAAATTTTAAAATTCAGGGTTTAGCCTTTGGGATTTTTTTAACTTATGCTTTATATTCATTTGTTTTATTTTTCTTGTTAAAAGTTCACCTTAATATTTCTTTAAAAACAAAAAAGGATTTTATCAAATCCTTATTTAAAATTATTATAGTTTCCCTTTTAAGCAGTTTGATTGGCTATTTGTCTTTAAACTTTTTAAAACAAATTTACTCTTTTTCTAAAGTAAAAAATTTGGTTTTTGTTAGTGGTGTTTCTTTAGTTTTAACTCTTTTTGCCTTCTTTATTTTAAGTCGCTTATTAAAAATAGAAGAAATAAAAGAAGTTTTGGGTTATTTTCAAAAAAGATTTATAAAAACAAAAGATGTCCCAAATTAGAAACTTTGTTATTATCGCTCATATCGATCATGGAAAATCTACTTTAGCAGATAGATTTTTAGAAATTACTAATACTATCCCAAAAGAAAAATTAGAACCTCAATATTTAGATAGAATGAATTTGGAAAGAGAGCATGGAGTAACAATTAAAATGCATCCAGTAACAATGTTTTATAATGGCTATATTTTAAATTTAATTGACACTCCTGGTCATGTTGATTTTTCTTATGAAGTCTCTCGCGCCTTAAAATCAGTTGAGGGAGCAATTCTTTTAGTTGATGTTTCTCAGGGAGTCCAGGCGCAAACAATTTCTAATTTAAACTACGCTTTAAAACAAAATTTAAAAATAATTCCGGTTTTAAATAAAATTGATTTAAAAAATTATGATTTAAAAGAGAGGAAAGAAGAATTGGTAAAACTATTAAACATTTCTCCGGCAGAAATTTCTTTAATCTCTGCCAAAGAAGGGACGAATGTTAAAGAGTTGTTAGAAAGAATTATAAAAGAATTACCTTCGCCGAAAATAGAAGAAAATGAAAAATTTGAGGCTTTAATTTTTGACAGTAAATTCGATTATTTTAAGGGAATCATTGCTTACTTAAGGGTTTTAAAAGGAAAGATTAAGAAGGGGGATAAATTTAAATTATTAGTTAAAAAAACCACTGGCGAGGTTTTAAGTTTGGGATATTTTTCTCCAGAATTAAAAGAAAAAGATGAATTAAAATCAGGAGAAATTGGTTGGCTGGCAACTGGTATTAAAGAACCAGAAAAAATTAGAGTAGGTGATTATTTAGTTTCTTTTGATTCCCCTTCAAATTTAGAAAATTTTGATTATGAAGAGCCAAAGCCAATGGTTTATGCAAGTTTTTATTTAAAAAGGGGAGACTCTTCGAAAGAATTCGAAAATTTTCGTTATGCCTTGTCCAAATTAAAATTAAATGATTGGGCTTTAGAATACACCCCCGAAAATTCAAAAGTATTAGGCAGGGGCTTTCGTTTAGGTTTTTTAGGCCTCTTTCATTTAGAAATTATAAAAGAAAGGTTAGAAAGTGAATATGGTTTAGAGTTAGTAATTACTAATCCAACAGTGCCTTATCGAGTTTGGTTAAAGAATCAAAAAGAGCCTTTAATTATCACTAATCCTAATCAATGGCCTGATGAGAATTTAATTTTAAAAACAGAAGAACCATGGGTAAAAGTAGAAATTATTACTCCTTTAGAGTATTTGGCGCCTATTTTAAAATTAGTCGCTTTAAAAAGAGGAGAGAAGATTCAAACTTATACTTTACAAGACAAATTAGAAATCAAAGTAGATTTACCCCTAGAAGAAGTGATTAGAAATTTTTACGATGATTTAAAATCAGTTTCTTCTGGTTATGCCTCAATGGATTATTTAAGGGAAGAATTTTATAAAGAAGCAGAATTAGAAAAAATGGAAGTTTATTTGGCAGAAGAAATGTTTGAAAGTTTAAACCAAATTGTTATAAAAAATAAAGTTGAGAAAGAGGCAAGAAATTTGGCTTTAAGATTAAAAGAACTTGTTCCTAAACAAAATTACCCTGTTAAAATTCAGATAAAGGCTTTAGGTAGAATTATTGCCCGGGAAACAATTCCGGCTTTAAAAAAGGATGTGACTTCTCATTTATATGGTGGTGATAGAACAAGAAAAGTAAAGCTTTGGGAAAAACAGAAAAAAGGGAAGAAAAAGTTATTAGAAAAAGCAAAATTAGATGTTCCTTCAAGCGTTTTTGTTAAATTATTTACAAAAAAGGACGAACTTTAATTTATGAAAAATTTTTTGGTAAAAATTAGAAATTTTTTTCTTATTTTAATAGCTATTATTTTTTTGGGTAGTTTATTTTATCAGTTATTTCAAGAATATAAGCGTTATGAACTTTTAAGAAAAGAAGTTTTAGAGTTAGTGAAAAAAGAAAAACAAATAAGTGAAGAAATTAAAAATTTAGAGATGATAAAAAGTGAAAGTAATCTATTAGAGAAATTAGAAAAAGAAGCAAGGTTAATGTTAGGTTTTAAAAAAGCAGGGGAGGAAGTAATTTTAGTAGTACCGCCAAAAGAGACAACTACTTCTATTTTCGAGCCAACGAGTTCAGAAGCCGAGATAAAAAAGAATAGTTTTTTGAAAAAAATTATTAATTTATGGTATAATTTTTTAGCTAAACTTAAGCGGGATTAGTATAGTGGTAGTACGCAACCTTCCCAAGGTTGAGGCGCGAGTTCGATTCTCGTATCCCGCTCTTTTTAGTATCCCTCATTCTTTTTTGGCTTTTAAAAATATGCGCCTAAATAGATTCTTTTTTAATTTTGATCCCTCTTTAAAACTGATAAAAATAAACGACAAAGAAATTTGTCATCAGATAAAAAATGTTTTAAAGCTTAAAAGAGGAGAGGAGATTATTTTATTTAATAATCAAAAAGAAGCGTTCTGTCGCCTTTTAGAAATAAAAAAAGACTTTTTGGAGTTAGAAGTTTTGAAAATTAAAGAGAATGAAAATGAACCAAAAAGGGAAGTTAAACTTTATTGCGCTCTTTTAAAAAAGGAAAATTTCGAAATAGTGGTTCAAAAAGCAACTGAAATTGGAATTAAAGAAATTATTCCGATTATTACTAAAAGAACAGTTAAATTAAATTTGAATAGAATTAGGTTAGAAAAAATTATTAAAGAAGCAGCGGAACAATCTCAGCGAGGAATTTTGCCGAAGTTAGCTGAACCAATTGAGTTTCAAAATATTTTAAATTTTTCAAAGGAAAATGAGCTAAATTTTCTTTTTGATTTAAAAGGTGAAACTTTGACCAATAAACATTTTGAAATTTTAAAAGATAAACAAAAAATAGGGCTCTTTATAGGGCCAGAAGGGGGCTGGGACGAGAAAGAAATAGAACTAGCCAAAAAGAATAATTTTATAATAATAAAACTTTCTTCTTTAACTTTTCGGGCAGAAACCGCGGCAATTATTGTTTCTTATCTTTTTACTAATTTATAATTCCTCCTCCAAGACATTTATCATTTTGATAAAAAACAGCGAATTGACCTGGCGTGGGAGCATAAACTGGCTTTTCAAAAATAACTTTATATTTTTTATTAAAAGGAATCAGTCTTGCCTTTGTTAATTTTTGCTGAGCGCGAGTTTTTACTTTTACGACTAAAGGTTTTTTAAGATTATTTTTAGAAATAAAATTGATTGGATAAATGACTATTTCCTTTTTAAACAAATCCTTTTTATTTTTTGTAACTACGAGGATATTTTTTTTAATGTCATAACTTAAAACATAATAAGGACCATTTGCTAAATTTAATCCCTTTCTTTGGCCCAAAGTATAAAGAGGTAATCCTTGATGCTTTCCTAAAATTTTACCGTTTTTTAAAACAATTAATCCTTCTTTTGGCTTAATTAAGGATTTAATAAAATTAGAAATAGATTTTCTACTCACAAAGCAAAAATCCTGGCTTTGGGGTTTTTGATAGAAGATTTTAAAACCATTTTTTTCTGCTAGTTTATAAACTTCTTTTTTATAAAAGTTACCTAAAGGAAAAATAATTCTTTTGAGTTGTTCTTGGGTTAAAAAAGCTAAATTGTAACTTTGGTCTTTTTTCTTATCTTTTGCCCGATAGAGCTCGTATTCTTTTGTTTTTTTATTAAACTTAATTTTTGCATAATGACCAGTCGCCACATATTTAATTTTATGCTTTTTGGCAAATTCGATTAACTTTTTAAATTTGAAATACCGATTACAAATGACACAGGGATTAGGAGTTCGATTATTTTTTAGTTCTTTGATAAAGTAATTCACAACCGTTTTTTTAAATTCTTTTCTAACATCTAAAACATAATGATTTACATTAATTTTTTTACAAATTAGTTTGGCTAAATCAATAGATTCTTTGGTGCAGCAGACATTTTCTCTTAAAACATTTAAAGGGGATTCCCAAATTGGAAGTTTTAAAGTCACCCCCACTGGCTCAAATCCTTTTTGCTTTAAAATTATTAAACTCACCGAGGAATCAACTCCGCCAGACATTCCTACTACTATTTTTTGTTTTAAAGATTTTTCTTTTTTCATAGAAATTAATGTTATTTTATCACAACTTATCTTATCTTACAATTTGAGAGATTTTATGGTAAAATGTTTTTATGCCGGAGTAGCTCAGTGGTAGAGCAATCCCCTCGTAAGGGAGAGGTCATCGGTTCGAATCCGATCTCCGGCTTGCATTGGGATTATGAGGTTACCCCTCACTTGGAAAGGATTTTTGGAATGGATTGATTTTATTAAAATCTATTTTAAAATTAAGAACGTTTATTAGCTTAAAAACTTTTCTAAAAATTTATAATATTTACTTAAAAATTCATTAGATGAATTTTCTTATCCTTTCCAAGTGAGGGGTTCGAATCCGATCTCCGGCTCTTTTATTTGACTTTATTTTTTAAGTTTGCTATAATAAAAATAAGTTTTCCAAAGACATTAGGTGTCCCAAAAGGGAGTAAAACCTAACGAGGAAATGTGTTTTGGTTTTTTACCTTTTCACCTAATGTCTATAAACTTAATAGACATTTTTTATTATGATACCAAAAACAAAAAAAGCAGAAATAATTAGAGAGTTAGAGGAATTTTTTAATAAGGCAAAGGCAATTTATTTTACTTCTGTTAAAGGAGTAAAAACTTTTGATTTAAATAGTTTACGCCAAAAATTAAAAGAGGCTGAGGCAAAAGGAAAGGTAATTAAAAAAACTATTATAGATTTAGTTTTTAAAAGAAAAGGACTAAATGAAAACTGGCGAGAGAAATTAGAAGGTTCGGTAATGGTTAATTTTGCTTTAGAAGACCCTATTCTTGTGGCAAAAACTTTAAAGGATTTCTCAAAGCAAAATGAGAATTTTCAAATTTTGGGCGGATTATTAGATAATAAATTTTTAACTCCTTTAGAAGTAGAACAATTAGCAACTATTCCTGCTAAAAATATTTTATACGGTCGGTTAGCAGGATCACTCATTTCTCCTATTCAGAGATTAACTTATTCTTTAAAGAGCAACATTTCGAAATTAGTTTTTGTTTTAAATAATGTTAATAAGAAATAAAAAAAGATAATTAAAAAATTAAAATTTAACTAATATGGCAGAAGAAAAAAAATTATCAGAAAAATTAGAAAAAATAATAAAAAGTATTGAAGAGCTCTCAGTAATTGAATTAAATGATTTAGTAAAAGCCCTTGAAGAAAAATTTGGAGTTTCGGCAATGCCCCAAGTAATGGCTGCCCCAGTAACCGGCGGCGCCCAAGCGCCGGGAGCTGAAGCAGAAGCAAAAAATACTGTTTCTGTTATTTTAAAAGATGGTGGTCAATCGAAATTACAAGTAATTAAAATCGTAAAAGAAACCCTTAATTTAGGATTAAAAGAAGCGAAGGATTTGGTTGATGGTGCACCAAAACCAGTAAAAGAGAATATTTCTTTACAAGAAGCAGAAGAATTAAAGAAAAAATTAGAAGAAGCAGGCGCGAGTGTCGAGATAAAATAGATAAAAATTAAAAACAAAGTTTAAAGAAAACCCTGTTTTAAACAGGGTTTTCTTAATATTGAGAGTGTGATATAATAAAAAAGTTTCGGGTGATTAGCTCAGCTTGCCCTCCCACCTTTGGGTGATTAGCTCAGCGGTTAGAGCGCGTCGTTCACATCGACGAGGTCGCTGGTTCAAATCCAGCATCACCCACTCAATAGCAATTTATGTGTAATAAAATTTATCAAACAAAGTAGTTGTGAATAAATAGTGGATAACTAAAAAAGGGGAGAGAAAAAATCTTTTATTTAAGCAGAAAAACACTCTTTTAAAATGAGTGTTTTTTATTGGTAAATGTATTGACTTAGTAAGTGAAAAAATAATAAAATGGAGAAAAGTGGAGAAATGTGGATAACTGTGGGGATAACTCAACCTTTCTGTGGATAACTAAAAATAATATGTTAATTGGAGAATATCATTACAATTTAGATACCAAAGGAAGAGTAGCAATGCCTTCAAAATTAAGAGGCATTTTAGGAGACGAAGTGATTATTACCAGAGGTTTAGATAATTGTTTATTTATCTTTCCAAAAAAAGATTGGGAAGAAATAGTTTTAAAAATTAAAAATTTACCTTTAAGCCAGGCCAATTCGCGAGCTTTTGCAAGATTAATGTTAGCTGGCGCAATGAATGTGAATTTAGATACTCAGGGAAGAATAATTATTCCTGATTATTTAAGAAAATTTGCTAATTTAAAAAAGAAAATTGTGATTGCGGGAGTTTATAACCGTTTAGAAGTTTGGGATGAAGAGATTTGGGAAGAATATAAAAGGAGAACAGAAAAAGAATCAGGAGATATTGCTGAAAAATTGAGCGATTTGGGAATATAAAGAGGTTTTTAACAATTTTTAATTTTCAATTTACAATTTTCAATTGATAAACACACTTTTAATTTATTTTCCACGATCGTGGAGAAAAAATAAAAACCACAAATAATAAATTTTCAATTTTCAATTTACAATTTTCAATCAATTATCAATTATCCAATTTTCAATTTCTAAATAAATGTTTTCGTTTATTTTCTGCGATCGTAGAGAAAAAATGAAAAAGACATATTAATTAATTTTAAAGACTAAATTTTAAAGGCTAATTCAAATCTAAATGATTAAATTTTAAAACATTTAAAATTTAAAATTGATTTAAAATTTAAAATTTAGAATTTAAAATTCATATACAAGATACTAAATACTTAATTCCATATTCCATATTCCATATTCCAGATTCTAGATTCCAGATTCCAGATTCCACTTTTGACTTTT
>Ga0315298_1005707_pt1 | contig 17455 bp, 15 predicted proteins | sample WHS_1_MG_FD_203077 | JGI IMG/M metagenome (GOLD analysis project Ga0315298, IMG submission 203077) | Extremophilic microbial mat communities from Washburn Hot Springs, YNP, Wyoming, USA - WHS_1_MG | ecosystem: Environmental > Aquatic > Thermal springs > Hot (42-90C) | place: USA: Wyoming...
GCCGAGAGTCCGTCGGGGGTGGAGCCCGGACGGGGAGGCGGTCCCTCCGCCGGCAGGTGGTTGATCTTCTTGCACGCGGCCACGCACTGCTCGCAGCCGATGCACTTGGTGACGTCCGTCAGGATGGCGGGATTCTGGATCATACCGGTTCACCTGCCTTTCCGAGGGCCTCGCGGACCCGCTCGCCCGAGCCCGGGACGAAGTGCCAGCCCAGCTCCCAGGAGATCCTCGTGAAGGGGAAGAGGGCCGCATGGGCCAGCTTGGTGAAAGGGAGCAGGAGGAGGATCAGTTCGGCGCTCAGCAGGTGGACGAGGTACATGACCGTGAAGGGAAGCGGATTGGTGGAGGGGTGGGCCACGAAGTAGCCCGATAGAAAGGCGGTAAAACAGAGGGCCAGCAAAAACCAGTCCTGGAAGGTTCCGAGCGTTCGGGAGGCGCGGTCCGCCAGCCGGAGGAAGGCCAGGGAGGCCAGCCCCACCAGGGCGGCCAAGGTGAGGCCGTCGGCCACCCCGGGAGGGAGCGTCGGCCACGAGAGGCCGATGCCTCTCCGAACCAGCTCCACGTGCCCCGCCAAGAAGAGGGGGACGAGCAACATCCCCGCGTGGAAGAGGAGCGAGGCGAAGGTGTAGAAGGTCCGGGTCCCGCGCATCGCGTTCACCGGGAAGATCCACCCGAGGCTTCGCTTGAAGAGAAAGCTGACGGGCACCCGCTGGTCTCCGGCCTTCTCGTAGGCCCTCCAGAGCTCCACGGCGGTGATGACGAGCTGCCGTAGCAGTCCAAGGAAGAGCACCATGAAGGCGAAGAGGAGCAGCGGCCCCCTGACGAAGTGAGTGACGTTTTCCATGAGCCGGTCCCCCCAGAAGAATTTACAGCACGATGGCCTTGTAGATGAGGTCGTGGAGGCCTACCACCTCGACCCCTTCCAGGCCGTTGTCCTCGCAGACCTCCCTGAGCTGCTTCTTGCAGTTGGCGCACGGGGCCACCACGTAGTGCGCTTGCGTGGCGCGGATCTGCTGTGCCTTCATGAAGCCGGTGGTCTTGGTGCGATAGGAGCGGATCTCGTCCACCGAGACCGTCCCGCCGCCCCCGCCGCAGCAGTAGTTCTTGGCCCCCTTGGGCTCCATGTCCACGTAGTTCTTGCAGAAGGAGCGGAGGATTTCCCTCGGCTGGTCGATGATCCACCCGGTGCGGGCGATGTTGCAGGGGTCGTGGTAGGTCACCCGCTCCGTGATGACGTCGGGGTTGAGCTTGAGCTTTCCCCGCCTCAGCATGTCCAGGGTGACCTCCATGATGTTCACGACGGGCAGGGCGTTCTTGCCGCCCCCGAAGGAGGGAACGAAGAGCTTGGCGCTCCGGGAGGCGTGGCCGCACTCGCCGATGAGGATCTTCTTCCCCTTCAGGCGTTTGGTCTCCTCGATCTCCTTCTGGATGATACGCTCGGCGCACCAGTCGCTGTAGAAGAGTCCGTAGTTGATGCCGTCGTAGTAGCCCGTGCCGATGGTCCAGCGGTCCGTCTCCCCAGCGGCGTGGAAGGTGACGGCGATCCCCTTGAGGGTCTCCGCCTCCAGGAGGTAGTCGCTCACGGCCGGGAAGAAGACGAATTCCCGTCCCTCCTGATCCACCGGGAAGCTCACCTCCACGCCTTTTTCGTCCTTGATGTCGTCTTGAAGGAACTCCAGGGTATCCAGAAGGGCCGGGACGGGGATGGCGGAGGTGTTTCCCGTTTTCCCTTCGAGTTGCTCGCGCGTCGCCACCACCAGAGCCTTGGGGGCGATGTCCATCTCGCTCAGGATGTAGCGGGAGAGGTGGGTGACCAGGCCGTGGTCGATGCCCATGGGGCACTCGAAGGAGCAGCGGCGGCAGGCGGTGCAGTGGTAGACCGACTCCGCCAGCTCGCTGATCTTCTCGTCGGTGAGGTAAACGCTCCCCGTGATCTTGCTCTGGAGCACGCCCCGAAAGGTGAAGTGCCGCCGGTAGATCTCAAGTAGAAGGTTGGAACGGTAGCACGGCACGTCCTTTGGGTCGCGGGTTTTGACGTAGATCTGGCAGGCCACGGCGCAGTTGGCGCACTTGGCCCCTACCCGCGAATAGGTGTCCAAGAGCTGACCGTAGTTGCTGTTCTGGAGGACGGCGGCCATGATCTCCAGGAAGCGCTTGACCTTATCGCCCGGGTAGAGGCGCTCCACGTAGTAGCTCGTTCCCAGGATTTGGTGGGGCAAGAGCGGCGGCGGCCCCTTGGCCTGGCTGGCGGCCGGCGCCCCCGGCGCCGCCGTCTTTGCCGCCTGTTGTCCGATCGCTGCGGGCTGATCCTGTGCCATGGAACCTCCCCTACGGAAAAGAACCGTGGATGGTACTAACCCTCTTCATCGTCGCTGGCCAACGCGTGCTCTTGGGCAAAGCGCTGGTAATAATCACACTCCTGGCAGTCCCTGAACCGCCGGGCGGTCAAGGGCAGAAGGCCGTGGAGCTGCCAGCAGTTCAAAGCTCCCGATCGATGGATAAGGCAGGACTCGCATGGCTCGCCTTGCAGGCTTCCCTGGCAATGGAACTCCCAACAGTAGGGCCGCACGTCCTTCTCTTCGTCCAGGAGGGCGGTCTCCATGCCCCGCTCCAGCATGAAGGTCCTCAAATCCTCCAACCGGATCCGGTACTGGCCGCCGGCGGTCCGCTGGGCCTTGAGCTGGTTCGCCCGAATCCAGTTCAAGATGGTCTCCGGGGTCACGAAGCAGAAGCGGGCCACCTGGCCGGTGGAGAAGGCCTTGTAGCGCTCCGGCCTCGCTTTCAACGCCATGGCTGCTCTCTTTCTTGGGCCGATTCGGGGATTTTGGTGCTTCTCCGGCCCCCGTCTGTCATAGTGCATTTCGGATGCCACGGCCTGAGCCGTTCCTCCAAACCCCTTGCGGGGGACCGCATCAGGCTCAGGCGCAACAAGTTTCAGGTTACCGGACCGTGCTGATGGAGGCGGGAGGCCTTGGCGAAAGGAGCGCCATACGACGCACTCTGCGGCAGAGGCGTGCGACAGTGTTGCAATGTGCTACGCATACGCCCTAGCCTTTTTTACAAGGGCCATCAAGGAGCCGCAGGCGCGGTCCCGGGCCCCGGGGGCTGAAGCATGGACCAGAAGAAGCTGGACTCCCGTTACTTCCCTCTCGTACTGGACGTGGTGGACCAGGGGATCTTCACGGTGGATCCTTCAGGGCTGATCACCTCCTTCAACAAAGCCGCCGAGCGAATCACGGGATTTCGCGAGGAGGAGGTCCTGGGGCGCCGCTGCGACTCCATCTTCCGGACCAACCTCTGCAAGACCGTTTGCCCCTTGCGCCGGAGCATCGCTACGGGGGAAAGGGCCCAGAACGGCCGGGTGCGCATCCACCGCAAAAACGGGCAGATGGTGCTGGTCGCCCTGAGCACCGCGCCCCTTAAGACTGGCGAGGGCGAGCTCCTGGGCGGCGTCGAGGTGTTCAGAGACATCTCCCACGTGGAGGCGCTCAAGCGCAAACTCGATGGCCAGTATCAATTCGAGGACATCGTCAGCCAAAATCCGGCGATGAACCGGATCTTTCAGATTCTGCCGGCGGTTTCCGAGAGCACCAGCACGATCCTCATCACCGGCGCGAGCGGAACGGGTAAGGAGCTGCTCGCCAAAGCCATCCACAGCCACGGGGCCAGGCGCCGCAGGCCCTTCGTGGCCGTCAACTGCGCGGCCTTGCCGGAGACCCTGCTGGAATCGGAGCTCTTCGGCTATCGGCGGGGCGCCTTCACGGACGCCAAACGCGACAAGGCGGGCCGCATCGCCCAAGCGGAGGGCGGCACGCTGTTTTTGGACGAGGTGGGTGACCTTCCGAAGAGCCTCCAGGTCAAGCTGCTGCGCTTTCTCCAGGAGAAGAGCTACGAGCCCCTCGGTTCCAACCTCACCCTCAAGGCCGACGTGCGGGTCATTGCGGCCACCCACAGGGACCTGGAGGCCATGGTTCGCGAAGGAAGCTTCCGGGAGGACCTCTTTTTCCGCCTCAACATCCTTCAGATCACCCTGCCCGCCCTCTCCAAGCGCCCCGAAGACATCCCCCTGCTCGTCCGCCACTTCATCCAGCGGTTTCGCGAGGCGACGGGCAAGCCCATCCTGGACGTCACTCCGGAAGCCCTCTCCGCCCTGCTCCACTATGACTACCCGGGCAACATCCGCGAGCTGGAGAACCTCATCGAGAGGGCCTTCATCCTTTGCAACGAATCGGAGATCCAGATCGAGTGCCTGCCGCCGCACGTGGCGGAGTGCGCGGGGTTTGCCGCCAAGCCGGCCGGGGGGGAGGGGCAAGGGCTTGTGCGCCTGGAGGCGCAGGCGATCCGCGCCGCCCTCGCCAGCCACGCCAACAACAGGAGCCGCGCGGCGAAGGAGCTCGGCATCCACCGCTCCACCCTTTTGAGAAAAATGCGCCGCTATGGTCTTTCACCAGGAGAGGGCCTATGACTGCGGATCAAGCGCCTCGCATCGTGGTGGCCGGACTGGGCGGCGACTCCGGGAAGACGCTCCTCTCGCTCGGTCTGCTCCTCGCCTTTGGGCGGGCCCGCCGGGAGGTGGCGGCCTTCAAGAAGGGGCCCGATTACATCGACGCGGCCTGGCTCTCCTGGGCCTCGGGGCGCCCGGCCCGTAATCTGGACAGCTACCTTATGGGATTCGACGTCGCCACCGACTCCTTCTGCCGCCACGCCGTCCGCGAAGGCCTGAATGTGATCGAGGGGAACCGGGGGCTCTACGACGGGGCCGATGCGGCCGGAACGCACAGCACGGCGGAGTTGGCCAAGGCCCTACGATCCCCCGTGATCCTCGTCGTCGACGCGACCAAGGTCACGCGCACCGCCGCAGCCTACGTGCTGGGCTGTCAGGCCATGGACCCCGCCCTCCACCTCGCCGGGGTGGTATTGAACCAAGTGGCAGGCAAGCGCCACGAGGCGGTCCTCCGCCAGGCCATCGAGGAGACCTGCACAATCCCCGTCCTGGGCGTGCTGCCTAGGGCGCCTGGGGAAGCCCTCCTCCCCGGACGGCACCTGGGACTCGTGACCCCCAGCGAGCATCCACGCATCGGAGAATTGGAGAGCAACCTGCTGAGGCTCCTGGAAGGCCGCCTCGACCTGGACCGGCTCGCGGCCATCGCGGAGGCCGCCCCGCCCCTACCGGTTCCGGTCCCCTCCGGCCGGCATCCCGCCGGGCCGGCGGCGGTGAAGATCGGCTACCTTCACGATTCAGCCTTCACCTTCTACTATCCCGAGAACCTCGAGTCTCTCGAACGGGGGGGCGCCCTACTGGTCCCCCTCTCGGCCCTGCGCGACCAGGCCCTTCCTCCGGAACTGCAGGCCCTCTATATCGGCGGAGGCTTCCCCGAGACGCACGGAGCCGCCCTGGCGGAGAACGTCAGCTTCCTCACCTCCGTACGGCAGGCCGCCGAAAGGGGATTGCCCATCTACGCGGAGTGCGGAGGGCTCATGTTCCTCTCCCAGGCCCTCCGCTGGCAAGGCGGGCGCTACCCCATGGCGGGGGTGCTTCCCTTCGAGGTGGAGGTGACGGCGAAGCCGCAGGGCCACGGCTACGCCGAACTGGAGGTGGACAAGGAGAACCCGTTCTTTGCACCAGGAACCCGTCTGAAAGGCCATGAATTCCACTATTCGAGGATTCTTGCGCCCGGAGCCCCACCGCCCACGGCCTGTTCCGTCAAGCGGGGAACGGGCGCCCTGGCCGGCCGTGACGGCGTGGTCATGGGCCGCGTATGGGCCAGCTACACCCACTTGCACGCCCTGGCCACTCCGGAGTGGACCAATTCGTTACTCTCAATCGCTGGTGATTTCGCCCGCCACCGGAACAGCTAGTTTACCAGTGGTTAGAGAGAGGCGGGAAAGTGGCGCGAGCCATTTGACACATTTCACCCCCTTCGTGCCTGCGCCGGGTAACCACCCCAACGCGGGAACCCTATGATTGGAGACGGAGAACGGCTGTTGGGCCTTAGGGGCCACGTCAGGCCCTGGCGGAGGGGGGCTCCGCACCATGCCGCCCGTGGCGGCGATCGTTCGCAAAGGACCGGCCGAGGCCAACTATCGAGGAGGTTGTCGATGAGCAAACTGGTACCCCCACACGGCAGTAAAGAACTCAAGTGCCTTCTGCTCGAAGGAAAGGCCAAGGAGGAAGAGATCAAGAAGGCCCAGGGCCTGAAGCGGGTTCCCATCACCAGCCGCGAAACAGGCGACCTGATCATGATGGGCATCGGCGGCTTCACGCCCCTCGATGGCTTCATGGGCCATGCCGACTGGAAGGGCGTCTGCGACGAGTACAAAATGCCCAGCAAGAACGGCCTCTTCTGGCCCATTCCGATCACGCTGTCGGCCACCAAGGAGCTCGCCGACTCCATCAAGCCGGGCGAGGAGGTGGCTCTCTGGGACACGGAGACGAATACGCTCATGGCCACCATGAAGGTGACCGAGAAGTACACCATCGACAAGGCCTACGAGTGCCAGAAGGTCTTCAAGACCACCGACATGGCCCACCCCGGCGTGAAGATGGTCATGGAGCAGGGCGACGTGAACCTGGCCGGCCCCGTGAAGGTGCTCTCCGAGTCCTACTTCCCCGAGCAGTTCAAGGGCCTCTATCAGCGCCCTGCCGAAGCCCGCAAGATGTTCGAAGAGCGCGGCTGGAGCACGGTGGCCGCTCTACAGTTGCGCAATCCCATGCACAACTCGCACGCCTACCTGGCCTGGATCGCCATCGAGGTCTGCGACGGCGTATACATCCACCAGCTCGTGGGCAAGCTCAAGCCCGGCGACATCCCGGCCGACGTCCGCGTGAAGGCCATCGACGCCCTGGTCAACAAGTACTTCCGCAAGGAGCGCGTGGCCATGGCCGGATACCCGCTGGACATGCGCTACGCCGGGCCTCGCGAGGCGCTGCTGCACGCCGTGTTCCGGCAGAACTACGGCTGCTCCCACCTCATCGTGGGGCGCGATCACGCCGGCGTGGGTGACTACTACGGCCCCTTCGACGCCCAGAAGATCTTCCTCGAGATCCCGCCCGACGCCCTCCAGCTCAAGCCCCTCTGCATGGACTGGACCTTCTACTGCTACGAGTGCGGCACCATGGCCTCCATGAAGACCTGCCCGCACGAGAGCAAGGCCGTCATCGACGAACAGGGCAACTACAAGGGAGGCGCCAGGCTGCTGCTTTCCGGCACCCTCCTCCGCAAGCTCATGAGCGAGGGCAAGCCCGTGCCCAAGGAGTTCTCCAAGCCCGAGGTCATCGCCGTCCTGAAGGAGTACTACGACCACCTCGAAGAGAAGGTGGAAGTGAAGCTTCACGGCGCGGCCACGGGAGACGCCAACAAGAAGCGCTGAGCGAGTCCAGGTCATGACGGGGGGATCGCCGGGGCCTTCGGGCCCCGGCTCTCTTTTTTGGCGGGCGGCGGGGGGGCTTAGTCGCGGTCCAATAAGGCTTTCAGCTCACTGAGGGGAACGGCTTCCGCCACGACGCCCGCCTGAGCTTGCCCCAGCCCTTCGAGAGCCGATTGAAGCGCGTCATCCGCCGCGGCCCGCGCGGGATCTTCTTGGGCGGCGCGCGCCCTCAGCGCCTGAATGGCCCGCTCCACCGCCGGATTGATCCGCAGCGGCCGCGTGACTACGAGCCCCACCACTTTGAAATCTCGGGTCCTGAAGAGCGGCCCTCCTCCGTAGCCGAAGGTGAAGGCGCCGCTCAGCACGAGCCGGGGCTCCAGACCGCCTCCCCTCTTTACCACTCGAAGCCCAGCCACGGTCCCCGACGAAATAAGGGGCTCGGGCGGCTCCACGCCCTCGGGGAATCCCCAGGCGTAGACGGCCTCGCCGGGACTCACCGTCTCCGTTCCGCTCAAGTCCATGCCCCCCTTGAGCTTTTCGTGGAGGTAGAGCTGGGCCACGCCCATGGCGGGATCCACCTGCATGCCTCGGATGGGAACGGGCACTCCCAGACTGGAGGTCACCCGGATGTCGCCCGGCCTGGCCCCGGCGACGACCGAGGCGCCCGTCAGAATGGGGCCCTCCTGGGTCAGCACCCCCGTGGCCTGTCTCCCGGTGGTCAGGTTGCTCACGAGGAAGAGGGCGCGGATCACCTCCCGGTCGGCCTCTCCCACGCTCTTCAAGAGGAGCTGGGTGCTGGGGTTTTCCGGCGGCCTTTGGAGAGGCCCGATCCACCGGCGTCTCAGCCAGATCCCTCCCCACACGAATCCCACCAGCAGGGCCACCACCAGCAGCCACTTGAGAGCGTCCCGCATGCCGTGCCTCCATCGCCTGCACCCCGCCGGGAGGGCCGGACCGCAGCTTTTATTCTACGCCTCCGGAGCCGGCGTTCGGCGCGGCTAGGCGGCGATCCGCCCTTCATCCGGCAAAGGACGTTGCGGCGCCCCTTCGGGCTGGTTAGAATGCAGCCATCGCGAGGGAGGCGAGCCCCATGGCCAAAATCGAATCGTTCGACGTGACCACCGGCGTGGACCTGATGGAGGTCGAGAACGCCGTCAATCAGGCGCTCAAGGAGATCAGCCAGCGCTACGATTTCAAGGGGGCCAAGACGCTGGTGGAGCTTCGCAAGGCCGACCACATGCTGGTTCTGGAGGCGCCGGACGACATGAAGCTCAAGGCCATGTGGGAGATCCTCCTGGGCAAACTGGTGCGCCGGAAGGTCCCCACCAAGAACTGCCAGCCGGAGTCCGTGCAGAAGGCCGGCGGCGATCGCGTCCGGCAGGAGATCAAGCTCGTCTCGGGGCTCGACATCGAGATCTGCCGCCGGATCGTCAAGTCCATCAAGGAGGCGAAGTTCAAGAAGGCCCAGGCCGCCATCGAGGGTGAGAAGGTTCGGATTTCAGGCCCGTCCCGCGACGAACTCCAGGAGGTGATCGCCCACCTGAAGCAGCAGGACTTCGGCGTGGAGCTCCAGTTCGGGAACTACCGCTCGTAGCGCCGAGATGCCGTGACCACCGGGAGCGGCCTGCCTTCGGCATCTCCTTTTTTCCTCATCTCCCCATCCCCTCAGTGAGGGCCCCAAGTCCAGTAGAGGGCCAGGTAGGCGACGGTGTGGCGCTCCCCCCGGATGGTCCGCCCCAGGCTGAAGAGCAGGCTGAAGCCGCGGGTGAAATTATAAGCGCCGCCCAGGTTGGCGAGGGTGAACCCGCTCCCGCCGACGCTCTGCGCGCCCTGCCCGAAGAGCTCTCCGCCGAGTGTCCACTTCTCACTCAGGTCGCGCTGGAGCAGCCACCCCGCGAAGGGATAGCTCCGCTGCGCCGGTGCGCGGTTGATGACGTAACCGCCGCCACCGTAAGTCGTCCATGGTCCCCAGCTCTTCTGGATCCAGAGCGGCAGCTTGTACCAGACCTGTCCGTTTCCCAGCCCTTTGGCCGCGCTTCCCGTGGGCACCTCGGCCATGGGAAAGATTCCCATCTCCGGCCTGTCGCGCGTTTCGGAGAGGAAGCGGAATTTCAGACCCACCTCCGCGTCGCCCAGTCCTGTTGCGGATGGCCCTTGCGCGGGCACGGACCAGGCCATGGGCACCACCAGGTGAAGCTGGAGGCCGGGAACGGCGCCGTAGTTCACCTCCACGGCCGGCCCCTGGTAGACCGCGGCGCCAGGGCCGTCATCCATGGTCCCGAAGAGGTAGAACTCCCAGTGGCGGTAGGGCACGGGCTCGGGGTCGTCGGTCAGGAAAGGCGGGCCCGCCCATGCCCTTCCGAAGGCCGCCAGGAGGAGCACCGCCACGAGCACGACCTTCGACCTCACGAACCCTCCTTTAGAGGGACTGCCATCCTTGCGCCGCCTCGGAAGGAGCAACCCAAGCCTCCGGTCGCCACGGCGCACGTCCTCTTCGATACAACCGGCAAGTTCGGACCGCGATTTCAGGGTTGACCGGCGCCGCGGCGTGGAGTTTACTGTCGGGCTGAAGGGAGGCCCCTTGGACGAGGAGCTGACCCGGCGAGAGCGCGCCGCCGCCCGCCTGAACGCCCGCCGGCAAAAGATCCGCGAAGAGATCGCCAACGCCTTGAGCCACGGGGTCGGCCTCGGACTGGCCCTCGCTGGCCTAGCGGTCCTGGTGGTGCTCACCAGCGAGCACGGCGGCGCTTGGCAGATCGCGAGCGCCAGCGTCTACGGCACCACGCTCCTGATCCTCTATCTGGCCTCGACCCTCTATCACGGCATTCAGAAGCCGAGGGCCAAGCGCATGCTTCGGGTGGCGGACCACGTCACCATCTTCTTTCTCATCGCCGGCACATACACCCCCTTCACGCTGGTGAGCCTGCGGGGGGCCTGGGGCTGGGGTATCTTCGCCGCCATTTGGATTCTGGCGCTCGCCGGGACGCTGATGAAGCTGTTTTGGTTCGATCGGATGCACCTCGTGGGCCCCTTCCTCTACCTGGCCATGGGCTGGCTCATCGTGATCGGCCTCACCCCCCTTCGGGAGGGCCTGCCGGACGTGGGTCTGGCCCTCCTCGGAGCGGGGGGGATCTTTTACACGGGGGGACTCCTCTTCTTCGCCCTGGACAAGCGTTACCGCTACTTCCACCTGATCTGGCACCTCTTCGTGCTGGCCGGCAGCATCTGCCACTATTTTGCCATCCTCGTGGCCATCCTGCCCCCGCGAAGGTAAAAACCTCGCTAGCGAACCCGGACCACCATCTTCCCGGTGTTCTCTCCGGAGAAGAGCCCCAGGAAGGCCTTCGGGACGTTTTCGAACCCCTCCGCCACCGTTTCGCGGACCTTGAGCCGCCCCTCCTTGACCCAATCCAACAAGCGCCGCTGGGCCTCGGGGAAGCGCTCCTTGAAGTCGAAGACGATGAAGCCTTCGGCGCGGGCGCGCCTGACCAGGAGCGTGGCGAAGGGGCGGGTGCCGCGGGGCGGGTTCTTGGCGTTGTATTGGGCGATCTGGCCGCAGATGACCATGCGGGCCCTCAGGTTGATCAGACCGAGAGCCGCGTCGCTCAAGGCCCCCCCGACGTTGTCGAAATAGACGTCCACCCCCGAGGGGCACAGGGGGGCGAGGGCCTCGCGCAGATCTTCGTGGGCCTTGTAATTGAGGGCCGCGTCGAACCCGAGCTCCTCCGTGAGCCACCGCACCTTCTCTTCGCTGCCCGCGACGCCCACGGCCCTGCACCCCATCAGCCGGGCGATCTGTCCCACGAGCGAGCCCACCGCCCCGGCCGCCCCCGAGACGAGCACGGTCTCTCCAGGCCTGGGCCGCCCCACGTCGAGCAGGCCGAAATAGGCGGTGAGCCCCGGCATGCCGAGGGCGCCGAGGGCGAGGGAGGCCCGCTCGGGAGGCAGGCTCACTTTCTGAAGGGCGGAGCCGGCCAGCACGCCAGCGGTACGCCAGCCCAGTGGGGCCAGAACGAGGTCGCCGGCGACGAAACGATCATCCCTCGACTCGACCACCCGCGCCACGGCCTCTCCACCGACCACGTCGCCGGGTTGATAGGGCGCCACGTAGCTCTTGACCGGGCTCATGCGCCCGCGCATGTAGGGATCCACCGACAGGTAGAGGGTCTCGAGCAGCACCTCTCCCTCCGTGGGCTCCGAAATCGGGCGGCTCTCCCTTCGGAAGGTCGCGTCGTTGGGCATCCCTTCGGGATAGCCCGCCAGGATCCAGCACTCGCTCTGACGAATCGGCATGGTAGACTCCTACGGTTTCACAAAGCGTCTTTCGTAGCGCAGAAAGGTGAAGGGCAGAGGGCCAGGGCGATCCACCCGAGAGGTTTCTCGAAAGAGCTCGCCGGGCACCTCGGGGAAGAAGGCGTCACCGGGATAAGCGGCGTGGACCACGGTGAGGTAGATCCGGCTGGCCAGCGGCAGGGCCTGCGCGTAGATTTCCCCGCCACCGCAGACGAAGAGCTCCTCCTCCGAGCCTTCAAAGAGCGCCAGGGCGGAGGGCAGGTCGGGCAAAACCTCGGCGCCCGGCGCCTCCAATCCCTTCCGCCGGGAGAGGACGATGGTCCGCCGCCCCGGCAGGGGTACGTTGACCGTCTCCCAGGTCTTGCGCCCGAGCAGGACGGGGTGCCCCCAGGTCGTGCGCTTGAAGAAGGCCAAATCCTCAGGGAGGTGCCACGGCACGCGGCCGTTCTTCCCGATCACCCGGTTTTCCCCCATGGCGGCGATGAGCGAGAGGATCATCGGGGTTCTCCTCCGGTCCCGAGCAACAGCCCGCGTCCCTTTTCCATTCCGGCTTTCCTTTGGAACGGCTTCCGGGCCAAGGTTTAGGCCAGTCGGGCCACCGCGAGGGTGATGTCGTCCGCCTGCGGGGCGCTCCCCGAGAATCGGGCCACCTCGTCCAGTACGCGGTCCCGGATCTCCGTAGCCGTCCGTCCCGACATGGAGACCAGAAGATCCTGGAGCCGCTTCTCCTCGAAGAACTCTCCGGCCTCGTTCATGGCCTCCGTCACTCCATCCGAGTAGAGGACCAGCACGTCCCCCTTCTGGAGCGAGAGCTGCTGCTGGCCGTAGCGCTGCTCCGGGAAGACTCCCACGATGGTACCCGTGGCGGGGAGCCGCAGGACCTCGGTCCCGCCGACGGTCCACCGCAGGAGCATGGGCGGATTGTGGCCCGCGTTGGCGTAGACCAGCGCCCTGGCGCCGGCGTCCAGAACGCCGTAGAACCCAAATTCCGCGATGGATTGGTCTTACCTTCGGCGCTGCAGGTGCTTTCCGAGGGTAAGGCTTTATCTCCCAAACGGGGAGGGGGCCTTCTCTTTCGCGTTCCGCTGGCGAAGCCAGACGGAACGCTCGATTTGCCTTTCGGGTCTTTCGCGTTCCGCTGGCAAAGCCAGCCGGAACGCTCGATTTGCCTTTCGGGTCTTTCGCGTTCCGCTGGCGAAGCCAGGCGGAACGCTCGATTTGCCTTTCGGGTCCCTCCCCGCTCCAAGGGCTTGGCCCGCGGAGCCTCACCCCGCCCTTGGCGCATTCTTCCCCCGGATCCAGTCCGGGGTCGAATGCCCCCAATCCCTTGGCAGGTGATTGGGCGGTTATACCGGCCATGAAGATCCATGGGGATTTGCACTTCCATTTCGCCTTCCATCGCGGGATTGGGGGATGGCGCCGGTGTTGACGCCCTGCGCCGATGCTCCTAGCATGACGCGGGGGACGTCCATCCGGGACTGGGGGGAGGGGATGCCGCGTTGAACGCGGGGAGCATGGCTGTGCCGCGTCGAAAAAGTTCCGATTCCGTAGAGAGAGCCCTTCAAGTTCTTCCCTGGCCGGCCCTGATCCTGAGACCGGAGGGGACCATCCTCTGTGCCAACCGGGCGGCGGGGGTGTTGCTGGAGCGTGCGCCGGCCAAATTGAGAAGGAGGAACCTCAGGGAGTTGGCCTCGCCGGAGGAGGGGCCGAAGATGGAGCGTCTGCTGGCCGGAGAAGACGGGCTTCCTATCGAGGGGATTCGCATGATGGCCCCAGGCGGAAAGGAGATCTGGCTTCGGATCCTCCTGGCGGGAGCCCCGCCGGAAGGGGACGATGGGTGCCTGCTGGCGGTCCTCTCCTCCCCGCCCTCCAGGGGAGAGAGCGGCCATTCGAGACCGGTCTCAGAGGCACGGTGGGATTGGGACCGTTCGGAGGGGAGGGTTACCTGCTCGCCCGAGTGGTGCTCCCTCCTGGGCTACAAGGAGAAGGAAGCCCCGAGAACGCTGCGCGCCTGGGTGGATCTTCTGCACCCGGACGATCAACAGGCCTTCCAGTACAAGCTGGAGGCCCTCCTGTCGGGCGAGGCGCCCGATCTGGAGCACGAACTCCGTATGCGAGGCGCGGACGGCGAGTACCGCTGGCTCCTGACCCGGGTCGAGGTGGCTCGCGACTCGGGCGGCAAGGCTGCGCGCCTCTCGGGCCGGCAGCGCGAAGTGGGCGAAGAGCCCGGTCCGGAAGAGGGGGCCTTTGGCGAGGGCTTTCGTGATCCCCTCACGGGTCTCCCCACGAGGGCCCTCCTGCTGGACCGCCTCGATATGGCCATGGCCCGCGCCCGCCGGCGGACGGACCATCTCTTCGCCGTCCTCTCAGTGGGGCTGGACCGCTTCCGCCTGATCAACGAAGGGCTCGGCTATGCCGTCGGCGACCAGCTCCTTCAAGAGGTGGCACGGCGGCTGGAAGGGTGCCGGAGGGGCTGCGATACGGTGGCGCGGACGGGAGGAGACGAAATCGGCATCCTCCTGGACGACATACGCGGCGTAAGGGACGCGACCGCCTTCGCGGAGAGGCTCCAACAGGCCCTCAGGGCTCCCGTCGTGGTCGAAGGACACGATCTCTTTACCTCGGGCAGCATAGGGATCGTGTTGAGCTCTCCCTCCTACCACTCGGCAGAGGAGTTGCTCCGGGACGCGGATATCGCCATGCACAGGGCGAAGGGGATGGGGCGGGGGCGCTACGCCTTGTTCGACACCTCCATGTACCTCCGCACGGTGGAGATCCTGGAGCTGGAGACCGAACTGCGGCGAGCGGTGGAACAGTCCGGGTTCCGCCTGCACTACCAACCGATCGTCTCTCTGCTGACGGGCCGCCTCGCCGGGTTCGAGGCGTTGATCCGATGGACGCACCCCACCCGAGGGCCGATCGAACCGAGCGAGTTTATTCCGCTGGCGGAGGAGACGGGGCTGATAGTTCCCATGGGCCGATGGGCTCTGGAGAGCGCCTGCAAGCAGCTGAAGAGCTGGCTGGTCCGCTTCCCCCAGAACCGCTCCCTCTGGGTCAGCGTCAACGTATCAGGAATCCAGCTTTTGCAGCCCGAGCTCATCATGCAGATCGACCTGGCCCTGAGGGAAAGCGGCCTGGCCGGGCGGAACCTGAAGCTGGAGCTAACGGAGAGCGTGATCATGGAGAACGCCCAATACGCCTACGACATGATGGTGCAGTTGAGGGCACAGGAGATCCGGCTCTGCATCGACGACTTCGGGACGGGCTACTCCTCCATGAGTTACCTGAGGCGCTACCCCGTGGATGCACTGAAGATCGACCAGTCCTTCGTGTCCCGAATGGAGGAGGACGAAGAGAGCCGTGAGATCGTGCGCTCCGTCCTGCAGATGGGCAAGAGCCTCAAGATGGAGGTCATCGCGGAAGGGGTGGAGACGGCCGGGCAGCGCGATCTCCTCAAACGGCTCGGCTGCGAACTGGGACAGGGCTTCTTCTTCCACCGGCCTTTGGAGGCGGAGGCGGTGGAATCCCTCCTCGCATCCAAGCGTTCAGGCTGAGGACGGCGGGAACCGCGCCGGCGCGCCGAGACCGAACCGGGAAACGGCAAATGGCTGAGAAATCTTTCCGTCTGACGGCCCCCTTCGAGCCCACGGGGGACCAGCCGGCCGCGATCGAGGCCCTGACCCGCCGAATTCGGACGGGCGGGAAACACTCCACCCTCCTGGGAGTCACGGGTTCGGGCAAGACCTTCACCATGGCGGCCGTGGCGGCGGCCCTGAACCGCCCCACCCTGGTGATCGCCCACAACAAGACCCTGGCCGCTCAGCTCTATTCCGAATTCCGGCAGTTCTTTCCAGAGAACGCCGTGGAGTATTTCGTCTCCTATTACGACTACTACCAACCGGAGGCCTACGTCCCGGCCAGCGACACCTACATCGAAAAGGAGGCCACGGTCAACGAGGAGATCGACCGCCTGCGACTCTCGGCCACCCGCAGCCTGCGCGAGCGCCGGGACGTGCTGATCGTGGCCTCGGTCTCGTGCATCTACGGACTGGGGGAGCCGGAATCCTACTACGGCATGACCCAGCCGGTGGAGGTGGGCGAGACGCTGGACCGCCAGAAGCTTCTGAGGCGGCTCGTGGACATGCTCTACACGAGGACCCCTTCGGTGTTGGAGCGAGGGAGGTTCCGGGTCCGCGGGGACGTGATCGAGGTCTATCCGTCCTACGCGGAGGAGGTCTACCGCATCGACCTCTTCGGGGACCAGGTGGAGCAGCTCCTGCGGGTGGACCCCCTCACGGGGGAGATTCTCGAGGAGATGGAGCGGCTCACCATCTACCCCCGCACGCACTACGCCACGCCGAGGGAGCAGGTGGTGGCGGCGGTGGAATCCATCAAGGCGGAGCTTCAGGCTCGGCTGGCCGAGCTGGAGGGCCAGGGGCGGTTGCTGGAGGCCCAGCGTCTAGCCCAGCGGACCCAGTTCGACATCGAAATGATGCTGGAGATCGGCTACTGCAACGGCGTCGAGAATTACTCCCGGCACCTGACGGGGAGAGCCCCCGGAGAACCCCCGCCGACGCTGATCGAGTATCTGCCCACGGACGCCCTCATCTTTCTGGACGAATCGCACATGACGGTTCCCCAGCTCCAGGCCATGTACAGAGGCGACCGGTCGCGCAAGGAGACCCTGGTGGAGTATGGCTTCCGCCTTCCCTGCGCCCTGGACAACCGCCCGCTCAAATTCGAGGAGTTCATGGCCATGGCCCCGCAGATCGTCTACGTCTCCGCCACGCCGGCCGCCTACGAGGTGAGGGCTTCGGGAGGGATCACCGCGGAGCAGGTGGTGCGGCCCACGGGGCTGATGGACCCCGAGATCGAGGTTCGGCCGGCGGCGGGGCAGGTGGAGGACCTCTACCGGGAGTGCAGGGAGGTCACCGCCAGAGGCCAGCGGGTGCTCGTGACCACCATGACCAAGAAGATGGCCGAGGAGCTCACGCGCTACTTGAAGGAGCTGGGGCTCAAGGTGGGTTACCTGCACAGCGACGTGGAGACTCTGGAGCGGGTCCGAATCCTGAGGGACTTGCGACGCGGTGAGATCGAGGTCCTGGTGGGTGTCAACCTTCTGCGCGAGGGGCTCGACCTTCCCGAGGTGAGCCGGGTGGCCATCCTGGACGCCGACAAGGAGGGTTTCCTGCGAAGCCGAGGTGCACTGATCCAAACCATGGGCCGGGCGGCGCGGAACGTGGAGGGTAGGGCCATCCTCTATGCCGACCGGGTCACGGAGGCCATGCGGCAGGCCCTGGAGGAGACGAACCGCCGGAGGGGGAAACAGGCGGCCTACAACGAAGAGCATGGAATCACCCCACAGAGCATCGTCAAGAACCTCGAGACCATCCTCTCCAGCGTCTTCGAGAGGGATTACTACGGTGTTCCCGGGGTGGCCGAGGAGCCCGCCGAGTTTATGGACGCCGAGGAGGCCGCGCGGCGGATCGCCGCGCTGGAAAAGGAGATGTTCGCCGCCGCCGAGGCCATGCGGTACGAAGAGGCTGCGGCGCTGCGCGACCAGATCGCCGGCCTGCGCGAACGGCTGGTGAGGCAGTAGCCGGGTCCGTCTGGCGGTGGGGGCTCATCCGACGCCCGCCGCTGGCATCGCCCCTCACCCACGGGTGGACCGCAGCAGGACGATATAGAAGACCACCCCAGGTCCCAACCCCAATCCCGCGATGGAAGGCGAAATGGAAGTGCAAATCCCTATGGATCTTCATGACCGGCATAACTGAACAATCACCTGCCAAGG